>Ga0105243_10000531_pt1 | contig 38752 bp, 34 predicted proteins | sample KBSM34metaG_FD_81525 | JGI IMG/M metagenome (GOLD analysis project Ga0105243, IMG submission 81525) | Miscanthus rhizosphere microbial communities from Kellogg Biological Station, Michigan, USA - KBS M3-4 metaG | ecosystem: Host-associated > Plants > Roots > Rhizosphere > Soil | place... | reverse complement strand
TCCATTTCGGCACGAGCCGCAAATTGATCGGTTGCGGATGTTTCTGCGCAATGTGCTCGACCGCGACAATGCCTTCTTTCGACGCAAGGTGCGCGAGCAGTGGCGTCGGCACAACGTCACCGATCGCATACACACCCTTCTCGGCTGTCTGCTGATATTCGTCGACGTGGATGAACCCGTTCTCGACTTTGATTTTCGTCTTTTCTAAACCCAACCCTTCGGTAAAAGGCATGCGGCCGACGGCCACGAGCAACATCTCGGCTTCCAGCCGTACGTCTTCGCCTTTGGATGTTTTGCCGGTGACCACAACGCCGTTATCAGTCTTCTCAAGTTTCTCAAGCTTCGTATCGACCTGCGATTTGATGCCCCGCTTGCGGAACGATTTCGCCAGTTCAGCCGACACTTCTTCATCTTCGAGTGGAACCAAACGCGGCAACAACTCAACGATTGTCGTCTCGGCTCCAAACCGCGAATAGACAGAAGCAAATTCAACGCCAACAGCGCCGGCGCCCATCACAATCAGTGACTTGGGAATTTCAGTCAGTTCGAGAATGTGATCGCTGTTGACGACATGTTTGCCGTCGGTCTCAAATCCGGGAATTGGCCGCACAACTGACCCGGTCGCGATGATAATGTTCTTGCTGTTGATAATCTGCTTTGAGCCATCTTCGCCTGTGACTTCGACTTTGCCGGGCAACAGAAGCTTGCCCGTACCTTTGAACACCGTGCACTTGTTCTTTTTCATCAAGTACTCAATGCCCTTTGAACTCTTCATCACGACTTTGTCTTTACGCTTCTGCACGTCCGCAAAGGCAAGTTGAATCCCGGAAGCTTGCACGCCGAAGTCCGCGGCGTGCTGCATCTGCTCATACACGTGCGCGGACATCAGGAGCTGCTTCGTCGGGATGCAGCCGCGCAATGTGCAGGTTCCCCCCAGTCGCTTGTCCTTCTCAACAATCGCGACTTTCAGCCCCAATTGTCCGGCCCGCACTGCGGCCACATATCCGCCCGGGCCGCTGCCGATAACCGTCACATCGAATTGTTCGTTAGCCAATTTGAACCTCTAAAGAAAGTGATGAGTGATGCGGAGTGAGCAATACTCACTCGTGCTTGCACACGTTGAAAACTTCGTGTGTTGGAAAACACGCATTATAATCGCTGGAGCTTGATTGAGCCAACGACGGTTTGCCTGACTTAGCTGTTGCTTTGGCTCCGTTAGGAGCCGAATATTTATAGTCCACAGTCTTCCAAAGTATCCGAAGCTCCGTTAGGAGCGAGATGTCGCCCCTACGGAGCTCTCGAACTCTTGCAGTCGCCCAGTGCTATAAATAATTCGTCCCTACCGGACTCTGAATAAAACGAAGCAGGTGCTGCTAAGAGAACCATGAAACACTCTGAAGGATTTCTGAAAATCGTCGACGATGCGAAAACTCGCATCAAGGAAGTCACCGTTGAGCAAACGCGACAGCGTTTAGCCGCCAATCATGACGCACTGCTCGTGGATGTCCGCGAGGACCATGAGTGGACAGACAGTCATGCGGCCGGTGCGATCCATCTCAGCAAAGGCATCATCGAACGCGACATAGAGATGACCGTGCCCGACAAAGCGACTGAGCTGATTCTTTATTGCGGCGGTGGTTACCGCTCAGCATTGGCCGCCGACGTTTTGCAGCACATGGGTTATATGAATGTCTTCTCGATGGCTGGCGGCTGGAAGGCCTGGAAAGAATCGGGCGCGCCGGTTGAATGAAAAGCGAACGCTGAACGGCCATGCCTGGCGACGTCTACTTCACCCCTGAGCTGTTCAAGTTCCTACGCGATCTTGCCAAGCACAACAATCGCGAATGGTTTCAGAAAAACAAATGGCGATACGAGCAGTTCGTGCGCGATCCTTTTCTGAGATTTATCGAGGCCTATCAACCGCGGTTGCACGCAATCAGTCCCCACTTCATCGCTGATCCAAAACCTGTGGGCGGATCGCTCTTGCGCATTTATCGTGATATGCGATTCAGGAAGGATCAGGACCCTTACAAGACGATGGTCGCCGCGCGGTTTCCGCATCGAGCTTATAAGCAACATACGGCGCCGGGATTGTACTTGCATCTTGATCCACAACACTGCTTCTTCGCGTGCGGCCTTTGGCATCCTGACGGAGACACGCGGGCGCTGGTCCGTGAAGCAATCGTGCGTGAACCGCAACAATGGAAACTCGCGACAAGACGAAAGGCATTCGCGTCAGTCTGGGAAGTTTCAGGTGAATCGTTCACCCGGCTGCCTGCCGGTTTCGATCCGCATCACCCATTCGCCGTCGACCTCAAGCGAAAGGATTTTACCGCGCACATTATGTTTTCCGAGGATGAGGTTTGCAGCGCTGCTTTTCTGCAAACTTTCACACGAGCTACCCGGTCGGCCGCCCCGTTCATAGAGTTTCTGACGCGAGCAGTTGGTTTGCCCTGGGCCGCCGATGATAAACCGCGACGCGAGGACCCTTTGACCGCCGCGTGAGTATCGGGCCCGCCCCTTAGAGTATTAGTTTGGTTTCAACTGAAAGTCTTTCGGAACCAATTCTATCGCGATCGCCTCACCGTCAACTTTCGCCTTGACGTCTTTTGGATCGTTCGTGGGCCGGAAAGTCATGACAACGTTCTCCTGATTTTTCCGGACGCCGCACCCAACCTCTGTGGCGCCACCGCGATACGCGAGCGAAACATAGAAACGCCCAGGCGCTGTGTCAATTGAGGGCGCGCGCGGCAACGACGGTGTTATAATCCGCGCCCCTTGGATCGTCAGCGTAACCGGCGGGTTGTCGCGGTCGTCATTACCGTTAGCTAACTTTCAATTCTTGCGGCTTTTTCAGTAGCCTGGAGCTGCCGAAGTCCACTTGTCAGACAGGAGGAGAACCATGAAAAGACTCTACCCCGCTGCAATCGCAGTGTGCCTGCTTTCCTTTGCATCAATCGTTTACGCCCGCGAGGCGAAGCTGGTTCGTTATCCCAGCTACAGCAATGGCCGCATCGCGTTCACCTATCTCGCCGACATTTGGGTCGCAGATGAGAACGGCGGGAACGTGCAGCGGCTGACCGTGAATCGCGCGCGCGACGCGTATCCTAGGTTTTCCCCCGACGGAAAGTGGATTGCATTCTCCAGCGATCGCAACGGGAATCTCGACGTCTTCATCATTCCTTCGACCGGTGGAACGGCAAAGCAATTGACGCATCACTCGGCCGACGATGTTGTGCTGGGTTGGACGCCCGATGGCAAGGGCATTCTCTTTAGCAGCCAACGCGGTGAAGACTTCATGGGAATGCTCTACATCGTCAGCGTCGACGGCGGCATGCCCTGGCGCGCAGGCCCGGATATGGGCAACGCGGCGAGCTACTCTCCTGACGGCACTCGCATCGCCTACAACCCGAAAGGACAGGTTTACTGGCGCAAATATTATCGCGGCGCGTATGCAACCGACGTCTGGATCGAAGACGTTGCGGCAAAGAAGTTCACGCAGGTGACCGATTTCGATGGCTTGGACTCATGGCCGATGTGGAGTCGCGATGGCGATATTTATTTTGTGAGTGATCGTGATGGCGGCGGGCTGACGAATATCTGGCGCGTTGCCGAGGCTGGGGGCAAAGCCGACAAAGTCACTTCGTTCAAGAGTGGCGACGTGCGCTTTCCATCGATTAGCGCTGACGGTCGCACGATCGTGTTCGAACATGACTTCGGAATCTGGAAACTGGATACAGCCAGCAAGAAAATCAGTCAGATCAAACTCGATATCAACGCCGAGACGGAAGAGAACGATTCAGAAATGCGCGCATTCAGCTCTGAGGCCGATGATTACGACCTCGCGCCGAGCGCCCGACGTTTGGTCGTCTCGGTGCACGGAGAACTCTTTATCGTGCCGGTTGAAGAGGGCGATATTCGTCAAATCACCGACAGTCCGGCGCGCGAGCGTGGCGTTGCTTACTCGCCTGACGGCAAGTGGCTTTCGTTCATTTCCGACAGCAGTGGTCGCGAAGAACTGTATGTTGTCGCGGTCGACGGTTCGGGCGATCCCCAGAAACTAACTGACCTCGACGCCCTAAAGTTGGGGTACAACTGGTCACCGGATTCGAAAGAGATTGCGTTCACTGCCTCCGATAACAAGTTAAGAAAAGTGAATGTCGGCACAAAGGCAGTGACGGCCCTGGATTCATCTCGGTACGGCAATATCTCGACGCCGGAGTGGTCTCCGGACGGCAAATGGTTAACTTACTGGAAAGCTGACGTGAGTCGCACGACGGATATCTACGTGCTGGCTTCATCGGGGACTGAGCTCGAGCCGCACAAGATCACCTTCGATTCCTACGACGATCGTAGTCCACGCTTTTCTCCCGACGGCCGGAAGGTTTTCTTTATCCGGTCTGAATCAACCGGCGGTGGTGGTTTCGCCAATGCTTCGATTCAAATTTATTCAGTCGGGCTCGAGAAACTCGATCGCGATCCGGACGATCCGGAAGAGCGACCCGAAGCGGAAGCCCCGCAATTTAATCAAGGTGAAGACGGCGCCGGCCCGCCCCGCCGGCCTCCGGGTCCGCGCCCGCCACACGAAACAAAGATGGATTGGGCCGGCATGAAACGTCGCACGCGCCAAGTCACGCGCATGCCGTTTCCGATTTCGACGTTCAACGTGACCCCGGACAGCCGCATGTTGGTTTTCGTGACTTCAGAGCCGTCAGCAACGGCGCAAATCCCGGTGATCTATTCGATTCAGGAAGACGGACGACGTCTCACGCGTGTCGTGGCTGGTGGCCCACCGCAAGGTGACGCCGAAGGTGGTGGTGGTGGCGGCTTTGGCGGTGGTCTTGGCGATCTCAGTATCTCGCGTGATGGCCGCACACTCTTCTTCCGTGAACGCGATGGTATTTATACGGTCGCGCTCGCAGGGGGCACAGGTGCAGCAGGCGCCGCAGGCGCAGCAGGCGCGACCGCAGGTCGCGGCCCGGCAACCGGCGGCGGTGGCGAAGGCGCTCGTCGCCGCATCACGTTCAACGTGCGCGTGAAGGTAAATCGTCCGGCTGAATGGGCCGAGATGTTTGGCGACGCATGGCGCACAATGAAGTATCGCTTCTACGATCCAGCGATGCACGGAATGGATTGGGACGCAGCCAAAGCGAAGTACGAACCGCTGGTCCCATTCGTCGGTGATCGACAGGAGCTCCTCAACATCATCAACGAAATGATCGGTGAGTTGAATGCATCGCACACCGGCGCGGCGCCTCCGCCACGCGGATTCGGCGGTGCGGCGGGAACAGGCAATCTCGGCATCGAGCTCGAGGCAGACACGGCGGCGGGCCGGTACAAAGTTTCGTACATCTACGAAAGCGGTCCGGCTGACAAGGATTGGGTGAAGGTGAACGTTGGCGATTACCTGATTGCGATCGGCGGCAAGGAAGTCAAAGCCGGCGACGAGTATTGGGAACTGCTGAACGATCGGCTGAATCGCAAAGTCGAAGTCACTTTCAACAACAAACCTACCGCTGAAGGCGCCTGGAAGACGCGCATCGAGGCGATTAATTCAAACGCCTACGCGACGCTGCGTTACGACCGTTGGGTCAAGGAACGTCGTCAGAAAGTGGATGAGTTGTCGAACGGTCGCGTCGGCTATCTGCACATTCGTGCGATGGACCAGCCTTCGCTGCGAAAGTTCGAAAAGGAGATCCGCGAGTTTCGCAATAAGGATGCGATGATCATCGACCAGCGCTGGAATGGCGGCGGTAACATCGAACAGGAGTTGCTGGCGATTCTCGTGCAGCGTCAGTATCAGGTGTGGGTACCGCGCGGCGTCGAGGCCAGCGGTCGTCCGTTCGCCGGATATTTCGGACCGAAGGTAGTGCTGCAAAACTGGCGTTCCGCTTCAAATGCTGAGATGTTTCCGGCAGGATTCAAAGCGCTCGGTCTCGGCAAGACAATTGGCACGCCGACGATGGGCGCTGTAATCGGCACCGGAAGTTATTCGTTGATAGACGGCTCAACCGTGCGCACGCCCGGCGTTGGCGTTTATCTCGCTGATGCCAAACATACGAACATGGAAAACTACGGCGTGCAACCAGACATCCGCGTGGACAATTCGCCGGAAGACAATCTGGCGGGACGCGATCGACAACTGGAGGTCGCCGTGGATGATCTGATGAAACAGCTGGGCGCTCCGAGGCGGAATATAGCGAGCAAAGAGCAGAAGTAACAATTTGGATGCCAAGAGTTACGTTGATGAATCAGGAAACACGTTGTAACTCGAGCCATTCCAGCGGAACCCATCGCGGCTAATGCCGTACTGCACGACGTCGATATCGTAATAGGAAGCATGCTTTTCGAATTGCATGCCCAGCTTCTCCATCACGTGGATCGACGCGACGTTTGCCGGTTTGGCGATCGCGACAATGCGATCGAAGCCGCGATCTTCGAAACCGAAACGGAGCGCGGCGCGCGCCAATTCGGTCGCGAGCCCTTTGCCCCATTGTTGTTTTGTCAGGTGGTAGACGACTTCGGGTGTACCGAGCAAAGAACGGAGGCCGCCAAATCCAATGAAAGCGCCGGTGGTCCTGTCCACCGCGGCCCAACGCCCGTAACCACGATCCTGCCAGCCGGCAATGATGCTGTGCAACGCCCGAAGAGCTTCGTCGCGGCTGGCAGGCTTCCCGTCGCCAACATATTTGATGACGTCGGGATCAGCAAACATTCGCGCGAGATCATCGAGATCGTCGCCGCCTAACATGCGCAGTCGCAGTCGCTCAGTTTCAATTGCAGGCATGCTTCAGCGCTGCCAGACTTTCTCCAGGGGGGGTTGCTCGCAGTTGGGAACTGTTCGAGCGGTTAACCGACAGCGCCCGGACATTATGGCAACCGTTGTCGAGAGTCAAACGCCGTTGACGTAATTAGTTCGTATAAGCGCTTTTTCGGCAAGAGTGTTTGGTGTAATCTCGGCGCGCACGGGGGGACACAATGGAGCGCGATCAGGTCACAACTGAGCGACTGCAAACATTTATTGCGCGCATCAGCGCACTCACCAAAACGGGTGAGTTGCAATGGGAGCGGCAGCGAGGCTCAGCGCACCGCTACGCGCGCTGGAACAACAATCTCTTGATTCTCGGGCCCACCGAAGTCAATGAGCCGGGCGTACCACGCTATCTTTTCATTACGCCTTTCGACTCGCCGGACTGCATCGAAGCAAATTCTGAAGATCCGGTTTTGGGGCAGGCGATTCTGGCGCTGTTTGACGCAGTCAATGCGGCCACGAAAAATCAACCCGCGGTGGATCCTTTCGCCATAAATTCAACCATACTCGATCGCCTAATCAGCTGATTCATCATCGACGGTTTTGAGGACTAATAAGATGCCTGACTTGACTGAACTCACCGAAGAAGCACAAAGCCTGGCGCGTGTGCCGATTTTCAGAAGACTCGAGCCGCATGAGCTTGAGCGCCTGGCTCGGGAAGTCGACCAGGTCAACTTCAAAGCCGGCGAGACAATCTTCAACGAACACGATCGCGGCGATTCGTTGTACGTTGTCGAGACGGGCTCCGTGCGGATTTGGGTGTTCGACGAGGACGTGAAAGAAGTAACGCTGGCTGAATTGAAGCCGGGTGATTTTTTCGGCGAACTGGCGGTACTTGATCGCGGCGAACGCTCAAGCAGCGCCACGGCGATTGTCGATACCCACTTGCATCGGCTCAGCAGCGATGATTTTCAAAGTTTTTTGATGGAGCATCCCGATGCCTCGATCGACGTCATTTGCGAAATTGCCGCGCGGATGCGACAGACGAACCAGCTCGTGTCACAACGAACGGCGCGCAACATCAACGTCGAAATGGAAGAGCGTGCAACGATTGGTCAGCGCATCGCCGACAGGGTAGCGTCATTCGGTGGTTCCTGGACCTTCATCATTATCTATCTTAGTTTTCTGGTTGCCTGGATGGCATTTAACACGTTCATCCTGGTGCACTATGGCCACGGTGAAGGAGGCGCGCAGTTCGATCCGTATCCGTACATTTTGTTGAACCTGATGCTGTCGATGACAGCGGCCTTGCAGGCGCCCATCATCATGATGTCGCAGAACCGCGCAGCGGAAAAAGATCGGCTCGCGGCGGAACAGGACTTCAAAGTGAATCTGAAGAGTGAGTTGATGCTGGAAGAGCTGGTGCGGAAACAGCGCGCGCGCGACGTGCAGATGGATCAACTCAACAACGCGCTGAAAGTCCTGCAGACTTCAGTGCAGAAAGACGAATCCTAGTTTTGCGAATTACTGCGGCGGCCGCCGCGGGGTGTTCGATGGCGTCGGCTGCCGTACGTTAGTAGGTGTCGTAGTTGGACGCGCTGCGGTGGCGCCCGGAGCATTTGCCGTCCTGCCTGAACGCGTCAGTGCAATTCGTTTGTCCCCACCGGCTGGTTGGTTCACGACAACTTTGATCGTCCGATAAGTTCCGTCGTGAGTTTTATTCGTCGGGTCGTAACTGATGACGTACTGCGTGCGCAGATCGCGGACGATTTCATTCGCGACGCTCGGCAATTCAGAAACAGACTGTGGAAAAAATGCGCGGCCACCCGTTTCGGATGCGATCCTGTTGATGAGGTCGACAGCTTTGCTCTTCGAACTCTTGCGGATGAGACCCCGGTCAGCATCAAGCTCGCTCACAAATCCAATCACATAGATTTGCACGTCCTGCTCGCGCAATTGCCGGAACAATTGTTCCTGCGAGTAGAAGCTGGCGCGATCTTCGCCGTCCGTGACCACGATCAGCGCGCGACGCCGGCGGTCGTCGTCGCGACCCTTCTTGTACTCGGCGACATGTTCGGCGCCGAGATACACGCCGTCAACCACCGCCGTCTGTCCACCTTCCACGTAGAGATTATCGACCGCGTCCAGCAGCGAATCTTTGTTACTCGTGAAATCCTGCAAATTTTCAATCTTGTCGCGATCGATGAAACGCTCGAGAAAAGTTTCGTCGCCAGGCTTATTGCTGTTGATGATCGTCTTCGCGGCGTCGATCACTTCGTTGATTTGAGTGCGCAACGAACCAGAAGTGTCCACCGCCAGGCCATAAATGACGGGAACTTGTTCTTCGGTGAAAGAAAAGACGCGTTGTTGCACGCCGTCTTCAAAGACCTGGAAATCACCCTCGCGAATGCCATTAATCGGCCGGTTGTTACGATCAATCACGCGAACGTTCAAGGTCACCAAATCGGCATTGATTTTGAGCGTGCTGTTTTCATCGATTTCTGCGCTGTTCGGATCCGGCGTTGGTGTGGGCTTCGGTTTATATACCGGAGGCTCTGGTGGCGGCCCCAGTGTGGGCGCGATCCGGCGTCCCGGGCCGGTCTCGACCGGAGTCGGAGTCGCAGCCGGGGTCGGCTCTGTAGTCCGGGGCCTCTGCTGCGCGCTGGTGACTCCGGCGATGATGAGCGAAAGAGTTGTTAGGGCGCTGAACCACACGGCAATAGTCCCGCGCCGCAGTTTAGAGATCCGAAGAATGCGAAAAGCCATCAATAACTACCTTGTGAGAATAAAAGCCCAATGTCAAACCGATTTCGGTTCAGGAGAGACTTTAGTGATGCTGGAGAGACGAGTCTGCGTTGGCTGGGATTCTTGCCTTTCCCAGAGGAAGGGTTAGGGGTGGGCTTTAGGACTGTTCGGAAAAGAAAATACTCTTCTGTTTTTCACCGCGCTAAGCTTCGCTCCCTCACCCCAGCCCTCTCCCAGAGGGAGAGGGAGCCGCCGCACTCCAAATTATTTCGGATTCGCGATGGCGTAATACCCTTCTTTATAGCGCGGGAAGAGTCTCGGCAGACCGCGGGGCGGAGTCAGCTTCACCTTAATCTTGTGCCACTTCCCGTCGTTGGTGAAATTGGCTGGCGAGTAGCCAATCGAATACTGGTGACGAAGTTCCAGGGCGATCTGCTCAAAGATGTCATCCATCTCAGCCGGTCCGCGCGGATAGAAAGCCTTGCCGCCGGAGACGCCGGCCAGCTCATCGAGAATACTTTGCCCTTCCATGCCGAGCGAGCTACCCACGTCGCTGCCTCCCAGGATTCCGATCGCGTAAAGCACCACGTCAGACTCTTTGAGCACGCGCCGCAATTCATTGAAGGTGTAACGCGAGTTGTTGTCCTGCCCGTCGCTGATTAGCAGCAACGCACGTTTCGGATGTGTACCGCGCTGGACTCGTTCCACGCCGAGGTAGCAGGCATCGTACAGCGCGGTATTGTTTTTGGTCTGAACGAACGTTAGTTTATCCAAAACCGCGTTTCCGTCCCGTGTGCGATCCATCAGCAATTGCGCGCGCGAGTTGAAGCCAATTAGGAAATATTCGTCGCGATCGTGACTGGTCTGAATGAAGTGCGCCAGAGCGTCGCGCGCGCGCCGGACTTTGTCTCCGCTCATCGATCCGGAAACGTCAAATAGCACTCCCACGGAGACCGGCGAATCATCATCGCTAAAAAACGTGATTTCCTGCTGCTGCTTTTCGTCAAAGATCGAAAACGCCTGTTTGGAAAGCCCCGAAACAAAACGTCCGTAAATGTCAGTAACGGTCACATTGAATGTGATTAGGTCGGTGTTGGTGATGACCGGAGTTTTCTCGTCAACTTCCTTTCCCGATTTTTGCTGCTCGTCAGCGACAATCACGCCACTGGATTTTCCCGGTTTCTCGGGCTCCTTTGTCGGCGCTGCTTGCGGTCGGGCCGGCTCAACCGGAAGCAATTCGTTGTTCGGCGTTGGCGACGCCTTTTCAACCGGCTTCTTTTGTGCGCTTCCTGTTTGCGAACCTGTGAACGCGGCGAGACAAAAGACTACGAAGAAAGAAAGAATGACGAGTGCTGACTGGCGACGCGGCTTCATGAAGACCCCCATCCTCGGCGAAGCGTCCAACCTTCAATTCGATGAATTGCGATGCGTCAACAGTTGCGCGTGAGGGGAAACGAAATCTGCGCCCCTGAAAACCGAAACCGAATTTCGGCCGGCTACTTTAAGTTTACTTAGTCTGCGCTGCCTTGAAGAGTTCAGCGCAGCTTCACCCTGAAAGAACGCTGCGGGGAGACGCTGCGCGATTGCCAGGACAGTCGGCTGATGGCAGGCATTGTAGGACAGCCAACGAAACAGCGCAAGAACCTCCCTGTTAATTTTGGCAGGACAGGACAATGTTTCCTGTCACGCGGCAGAGAACATGTCAGTTGGAGATGTGTCTTCTGATGCGTTCAGCCGTCTTCGGTCCGATGCCGTCGACAGTCTCAGCCCGCCGCCTTTAAGATCGTAATCGAACCGCCGCTTTGACCTTCGAAACACAGCCTTCGATATTTGACAAGATTTCGTGCTCCCAAAAACGCAGAACGAGCCAGCCCTCTCCCTCCAATTGCTTTTTCACTTTCTTGTCGCGTTTGCGGTTCCGCTCGATCTTAGCCAACCAGTAACTTTGATTTGACTTGAAGGCAGTCTTGGCGCGTTTTCCCCAGCGGTAACCGTGCCAAAACTCGCTGTCACAAAACACAGCGACTTTGAAGGACACAAGAGCGAAGTCAGGCTTACCGAAGACATTGTAATGCTTTCGATACCTTAACCCGGCTCTCCAAAGTGCGGATCCGAGCCGTCTTTCAATGGCGGATCCGGTCGAACGGACACGGGACATCGTGTAGTGAACCTGTTCCCGAGAAGGCTTCATCTTGAAACTAGGAACTCACTTACCGACTGTCTCACCAGTTTCTTCATCGGTGGCCTCTACGGGGATTTGACCTCCGACTTCTTCAAACCGCTCTTGCGACAAACGCTCAAGTCGTCGCGCTTGAGTAAGCAATGTTCTTCTGAGACCCTTCGAGACATCGCGTTCACTTATTACACGAGCAAGCGCGGCAATCGTGCTAGCCCGCCGAGCAATTCTAATATCTGAATGTTTTCGCTGGTCGTAAATGGAATCAGGAATAATTCGAGAACGAAACGAAACTGGCAGCGCTACGCGCGGTCTTTTAGTGATGTCCTTTTCGTTCAGAACGGCACCCAGTTTAGAATGACGCAAGACCTTTTGGAAGACCGTAAATTCTGTAGCGTGCAAGAGTTCAGAAATCCGTTTTCTGGACATTCTGCCTGGATAAATTGGCCAGATTTCAATTTCCGCCACCTCGAATGGATCGAGGACATTCATTGCTACCGCGTCTGTACGTTGATTAGTGAGATGTCTGCCGATTCTTGCTCTCAAGCGTTCGCGCGTTTGCCCCACATAGATTGGTTCTCCATCGTAGTCGTAAAAGGCATAAACGCCGAATTTCGCGTTGCCGATAATTCGTTTCTTGGAATCCTGACGGTTTAGGAATCGCGAAATTTCTTTTCGAATCGCCGCGACATCGTGAGGCAAAAAACCTTCAGGCGACTGCCGTTTCTTTTTTGCCATTAGAGTTTTGTAAACGAGTGTCCAATTCTTCGACTAGCGGATTCAAGTAATTCCGTGCAATCCACCGAATCACGGGAACGCATACGGCATCCCCAAAGCCAAAAAGTGCCTGATTGAGAGTTGCGGCAATTCGATAATCATCTGCCCCCATCAGCCGAGCGCATTCCCGGGGTGTAAGAAGTCGCGCAAAATACTTTCCCTTCCCTGCCTTGAAGAGAATTTGACGGCCGCTCCCGCCTCGTGGCGTCCGCAAACATCCAGCGATCCCGTCAACTCGCAATTCCGCCATTGAGCTTCCATTTCGAACTCGGCGAAAAATGGTTCCATACGTCCAGGTACGTCCTTCAATCATTTTTTTAGCAATGACTTTGTGCTTCGAACTCATTTGGTTAAATAGGTACCTAGTCCTGTCATCGTCCCACCACTCTGGGGCACCTTCAGGAAGAGATTCAAGAATCTCCTGCAAATGGCTTCGCTTTTTGGGAGGCGGCGCCAATTTGCGAATTGCCCAATCTATATTTGGATTCCGGGAAATAAAATTTGCCAAGGAAGGCGGTCTTAATTCACTTTCGGTCTCGAGCAATTGTGAACCACTTTGTCTTTCAAACAGGGACTTCATACGTCCAACCACAAAAAGACGTTGACGGCTCTGAGGAACAAAGGAGGCGGCATCGATAATAAATGGATCGACGTCGTAACCAAGGCGATTAAGAGCGATCATCGCCATCTTGAAATCCTTTCCGCCGTGAGATGTTAAGAAGCCCGTAACATTCTCGATCAGAATCAGTGGAGGCTTCCGCTCTTTTAGATTCTTAAGCACCTTGATAAAACCCCAGAACGCGGACGATTGCTCGCCTCTTAGACCCATACGAGCTCCTGCAAGCGAAAGGTCATTACACGGAAAGGATGCAGTAGCCAAGAGAACCGACGGAACTGCTTTTACTCTTATTTCGTGAATATCTTTGAGCAGGAAATGATTATCCAAATCGACAAAGTGCGCGTCATACATTTCCCTCTTCTGTTCGTCAATATCGTTGGCGAAAGCGACAGACCAGCCTTCTTGTTCCAAGCCTAGTCTGACTAAACCGATTCCGGCGAAGAATTCCGCGAAAGTCTTTCTTGTTTGCTCCAATGAAATCATGTCGTGAGAATTCGACGAATTATCATATGTTGGTTCTTGGATTTCAAGACTATTCACGCTCTTTCAAAATAGTCTCAATTCTCCCAGCCGTCTTCGGTCCGATGCCGTCGACAGTCTCAAGCCCGCCGCCTTCGACGAACTTTCGCAAGTCGTCCAGCGATGTGATCTTAAATTTCTGGTGAAAGGTGGCCGCCGTCTTTGGGCCAACGCCCGGCAACTCAAGGAGATCGAGCACCGTTTCGGGCGTTTCCGCGGTCAAACGATCCCACGCGTCGAATGTGCCCTTTTCCAGGAGTTCAATAATTTTGCCGCCGATTGCTTTGCCTACGCCGGGAATTTCCAGCAAGCCCGCCACCCCTTCATCTTTCGTGATTGTGGTCATCTCGGTCGGCCACGTCTCGATCGCCTCCGCCGCCATGCGATAAGAGCGGATCCGGAACGAATCTTCGCCCCGCACCTCCATCAGCGAAGCCATGCGGTTGAACCGGCGCGCAATCTCTTCGTTGGTCATCACCAGGCGAATCGTAAATCGTGAGTGCTCGATAAGTAAACGGGTGACGGACTAATTAGGCTTCGCCACGATCAGCGGTGTCGACTCAACCTCGCATCGATAAAAAACGCGAGGCTGTTGCAGTGCATCATCACTGGATTTGAGTAGGGTTGGTAAAGGTAAAGGTGTTGGCGCTGGTTTGTCACGGTCGAGTCGCCGCAAGGCATCAGCTTCGGTCGATACCCAAGCGCGTTCGCGGCGCGCATCTTATACATGTGACCGCGCGCTGGCAATGCTTTTTGTAAGATTGGCGATCGACCGAATCGGCGCGCATTACTTTTCGCGTGGCTTACCGCTATAATCGCGATGCTCTTGAATAACCAAACAGGTGCGGGATTGCATTGACCGGCGGGTCGTTTCAGGCATCTAAAATGGCTGGAAGCGGCTCTAAGTATTTCTCCCGCACACTTATCAAATTTGAGGTAATCATGAAATTTAGAAAGTCTCTCTGCGCCCTGATTCTGGCGCTGTCCAGCTTACAAACATTTCAATTCACCGCGCTCGCGGACGAAGGCATGTGGCCTTTCAACAACGTGCCGCGCGCGGAAATCAAACGCAAATATGGATTCGATATTACCGACGAGTGGCTGCACAAAGTGCAGATGGCCGCGGTCAGATTCAACAACGGTGGCTCCGGATCGTTCGTCTCGCCGACCGGTTTGGTGCTGACGAATTATCACATCGTTGAAGATTTTGTCGGGGAATTGAGCACGCCGGCGAAAGACTACGCGAAAGACGGTTTCATTGCCCGCACGCGCGCTGACGAGATGAAGATTCCGAATCTGGAGTTGAATGTATTGATGAGCATCGAAGACGTCACTAACCGCGTGAACGGCGCGGTGAAGGCCGGCAGCTCTGATGCCGACGCTTTCGCGGCGCGACGCGCAGAGATTTCGAAGATCGAAGCCGAATCAACTCAATCGACGGGATTACGCTCCGATGTCATCACGCTCTATCAGGGCGGACAATACAATTTGTATCGGTACAAGAAGTATACCGACATTCGTCTGGTGTTTGTGCCGGAATTTCAGGCAGCTTTCTTTGGCGGCGATCCCGACAATTTCAATTTCCCCCGCTTCAACATCGATATGGCGTTGGTGCGCGTCTACGAAAACGATCAACCGGTGAAGCCGGCGAGTTATCTGAAGTGGTCAGAGAAGGGCGCGCAGGAAGGCGATCTTGCTTTCGTGATCGGCAATCCGGGATCGACTTCGCGACTTAACACGGTGGCCCACCTGGAAGAGTTGCGCGACACAAGCATTCCGATCGTGCTCCGCTTGCTGGAACGTCGCGAAGCGATGCTCAAGAAGTACATGGCGATGGGCGAAGAGCAGACGCGTCGCGCCCAGAATGAACTCAACAGCATTCAAAACAGTCTCAAGGTTTATCGCGGACAGCTTGCGGGTTTGAAAGATCCGAAGCTCCTGAACACCAAACGACAGGACGAAGCGGCGCTGCGTAAGTCGATCGCCGCCGATCCGGCAAGGCAAGCAAAATATGGTGACGCGTGGGACGCGATTGCGAAAGCGCATCGCGATTACGCTTCGTACGCGAAAGAGCGGCGCATCTTCGATCAAGGCGGCGGCTTCAACACAGGACTTTTTGGTATTGCACGAACGCTGGTGCGACTCGCTGAGGAAAGTCCGAAGCCGAACGCAGACCGCCTGCCGGAATTCACCGATGCGCGTCGCCCATCGCTTGAGCTTGCGCTCTATGCGCCGGCACCCATCTATGAGGACTTCGAAAAACTGAAACTCACAGATTCGCTTGAATTCATGGTTGATTTACTGGGCGCAAATGATCCGCTCGCGAAGCAAGTCCTGAATGGAAAGACTCCAGCAGCGCGCGCCGCAGAATTGATCGATGGCACGAAATTGAAGGACGTCGATTTCCGTAAGCAGTTGGCTGCGGGGGGCATCAAGGCAATCGAGTCTTCCACGGATCCGATGATCGTGCTCGCACGAATGGTCGATCCGAAAGCACGCGAGCTGCGCAAGCGATTCGAATCGGAAGTGACCGGCGTCGAGCGTGCGAACTACGCCAAAATCGCTCGCGCTAAATTCGACACCGAAGGCACGAAACTTTATCCCGATGCGACGTTCACGCTGCGGCTGTCGTACGGCACGGTCAAAGGCTATAACGAAAACGGCAAGCACGTGACACCGTTCACGACGTTGGGCGGCTTGTACGATCGAGCCGCGCAATTCAAACAGGAGTTTCCCTACAACCTGCCGCCGCGTTGGATCGAAAAGAAATCGTCGGTCGATTTGAGCACACCGTTCAATTTCGTCAGCGATGACGACATCATCGGCGGCAACTCAGGCTCGCCCACGATCAACAAGGAAGGCGAACTGATCGGATTGATTTTCGACGGCAACATTCAGTCGCTGGTCGGTAACTTTTATTTTGACGATTCAATCAATCGCGCCATCTCAGTCGACGTGCGGGCAATGCGCGAAGTGCTGCGAAAAGTTTTCGGCGCGAATGAACTCGCGGACGAACTGACGAAGGGCTAGTCATCACAGCCTTTCCCTGCGTCTTGGAAATCCTTTGTGTCCCTGTGGTAATAGCTCGTAAAAGAATTATCACCACAGGGCACGGAGGACGCGCCGAGTCACAGAGAAAAAACATCACTTCTCGCCTTCACTTGCCCCGACTCTTCACGCCGTTATAAGCTTTCTTCAGAAAACCCCAAAAAAACTCTCCTAATTGATGTTCGGCTTGCAGCCGAACTTGAAATCGATAGCTTCGGGAGGAGTCGCCATGAAAAAAATCCTGCTTGCCGCTCTGTTCATTATTGCCACCGCCAGCTTTGCCGTTGCTGACACGATTTATTTGCGCGACGGGCGAACAATTCGCGGCACTTTGCTCGGCTTTGTGAACGGTCAATTTGTAGTGCGCGTCGAGGCCGGCAACTTTCCCACCGCGACAACCGATCCCAATGTGGCGCGCCGCAGGCGAGACGCCGCCGACATCCAGTACTTTCGTCCTGACGAGATCGACCGAATCGAGATCGAAGGACGGTCGCTCGAGGACGCCCGTTATCAAACGCGCAACGTACAGGTAATGCTCGACGCAAATTGGGTCGACAGCGGTGTTTTCGTGCGCCGCGGAGAGCGTGTGCAGGTGAGCGCTTCGGGCGTTATCACCGTGGGTCGCACACGCGTCACGCCCGATGGATTGCAAAGGAGCGATCCGAGCGCGCCGTTGCCCAACGCCAACGAAGGCGAGTTGATTGGCGCGATCGGGAACGATCCGAGTGCGCCAGTATTCGAACTGGGCAGTAATCGCGAGTTCACCGCCGATCGCAATGGCCGCATCTTTCTCACCGCAAACCGCGGGTCATACGCGGACGCGCGCGGCAGCTTTGATGTCCAAATTCGCCGGGAGCGAACTCTCAACGCGCGTGATTCGGACGAGCTCGATCGCGGAACCGTAGTTCGATCACGAAACCAGCAGCCCGGGCTGCCGCCACGCCGAAGCGGCGAACGGAGTATTGAGGTGCCCGGCAATTCGCGTGGCATAGACACGGGCATCGACTTGCGTTCGGGCGATCAAGTCACGTTCACCGCAAGCGGAACCGTAGTCGCCGGTCAACGTGCGGGCTCAGTCGGACCTGAGGGCGGGCGCTCTTCCGGATTCGGTTCGATCGTAAGCGCGCGTCCAGTGCCCAGCGCGGGTGTGGGCGCGTTGATTGGCTACATCCGCACGCCGGACGGGCAAACCCAGCCGTTCTTCATCGGCAGCTCGCTGACTTACAACACTACCACCGATGGCCGCCTGTATTTGGCCATCAACGACGACAATTACAACGACAACAGCGGAAGCTTCACGGTGAGGATCAGATATTGATACAGAACCGCGAACGATAGTGAGCGGATCAAGGATTGATTCATGAGGCTCGTTGCGGTCGCGCCGGGTTCTCATATTCTTCAAACGCCGTTTGCAAATCGCGAGCGGCGTTTTTGTTTGCCGTCAGGTTGCAGAGGTATGCTGCTCGATCAATGAACTTCCTCAAATCACCCTGCGACGAGACTTTCGTCACGACGCGCAAAGCGGCGGCGAGCGAGTGCGGTAAAGCGCAGAAACGCTGGACTCTGGCAGCGACCATCGTCGGATCGAGCATGGTCTTTATCGACGGGACCGTCGTCAACGTCGCGCTGCCTGTCCTGCAAACCAAACTCAATGCAACTGTGACCGATGTGCAGTGGGTGATTGAAGCCTACACATTGTTCCTCGCCGCACTGTTGTTGCTCGGAGGCTCGCTTGGCGATCGATTTGGACGTAAGAAGATCTATGCAATTGGGGTGGTACTCTTTGCCTTAGCTTCAATCTGGTGTGGTTTGGCGCCGGACATCAGCCAACTGATTTTCGCACGAGCGGTGCAAGGTGTCGGCGGAGCGCTATTGGTTCCCGGCAGTCTCGCGATCATTAGCGCGACCTTCTCTGAAAAAGATCGCGGCAAAGCCATCGGCACATGGTCGGGCGCCACGGCGATGACAACGGCGTTAGGTCCGGTGCTGGGCGGATGGTTAATCGAGCACGTTACCTGGCGTGCGGTGTTTTTCTTGAATGTCCCGTTCGCGCTGATCGTGCTCGCGCTTCTCGCTCTGTGGGTGCCAGAGAGTCGGGACGAGCAAGATTCAGGCAGAGTTGATTTATTCGGAGCAGCACTGGCGACGCTGGGTTTAGGTGGAGTGGTTTTTGGGTTAATCGAATCGTCGCGTCTTGGTTTCAGCAATCCGGTCGTCATCGCCACGATGTCCGGTGGCATTGTCTTCTCTGCCGCTTTCGTCGTGGTCGAAGCGCGTGTGAAGCATCCGATGATGCCGCTCCGGCTCTTTCGTTCGCGTAATTTTGCGGGCGCTAACCTGCTCACCTTGTTCTTGTATGCTGCGCTCGCGGGCACACTTTTCTTCTTACCGCTGAATTTGATTCAGGTGCAAGGCTACACATCGACTGCTGCCGGCGCAGCCATTCTGCCGTTCATTCTAATCATGTTCGGTTTGTCGCGTTGGTCGGGCGGATTGGTGAAGCGTTACGGCTCGCGTCTGCCGTTGGCGGTTGGCCCGGTTGTAGTCGCAATTGGATTTGCGCTTTTCCTCAGGCCGGGCGTCGCCAGTAATTACTGGACGACTTTCTTTCCCGCCATCATTGTTCTCGGATTAGGAATGGCGATTAGCGTCGCGCCGTTGACGACGACGGTAATGAACTCGGTATCTGAGAATCGTGCGGGAATTGCATCCGGCATCAACAACGCGGTTTCACGCACAGCCGGCCTGCTGGCGATCGCGGTGCTCGGGCTCGTCATGTTTCAGGCTTTTGACGCTTGTCTCGATCATGGACTGGATCAATTTAGGGCACCCGCGATTCGCGCGGCGTTGAAAGACCAACGCATCAGGCTGGCGGCTGCCGAGATTCCGACCGGCCTCGACGAAATCACGCGCATTCAGCTCAAAGAACTCATAAACAAGTGTTTTGTTCACGGATTTCGCCGGATCATGATTTGCGGCGCCGTCCTCGCACTCGCCAGTTCGTTGACTTCGCTCGTTCTTCTCGCATCACGCAAGCGAACTGCAAAACAATAATTAAATCTTTGCCACTGTCGGTTGCAGACTGACCAGCTATCTTGATCGGGTCGCCCGAAACGACGGCGGGACCTTGACTGCCGCTTGAATTGAAGGAGGACGAACCTCATGATGCCGCAAAATGCCTCGACGATTTTGGTAGTTGATGATTATTCGGACAACCGCACCCTGCTGTCCGCGTGGCTCCGCGCGAAAGGATTCAAGGTAGTTGAAGCCGAAGATGGAAAGGCAGGAGTGCTGCAAGCGAATCGCGCGCATCCCGACCTAATTCTCATGGATCTGGCGATGCCTGAGCTGGATGGAGTAGAAGCCACCCGGCAAATTCGCGAGCGGCAGACGCTGGCGCAGACACCGATCTTTGCGATCACCGCGTATGGAACTTACGACGTGAAACAGGATGCGCTGGCCGCTGGTTGTAATGAAGTGTTTACGAAGCCACTCGAGTTGGAATCGCTACTCAACAAGATCAAGTCGACGTTGGGGCATCAACAACCGCAAGCCCTTATTGGCCACTGATCGTCTGCGGCAATATTTAAAAATCAATTTGAACGCCGAGTTGGACACCGAGGCGCGTCGTATTGAATTTGCCCGCGATCACTCCAAAATCCAGGGACATCTTCTTGAACAATTGATAGTTGCCGCCGATCTGGGTTTGCACCTGGCCTTCGTCGAGATGCAGCGTTTTGGTCAGCGCTCCCGTTACTTCTACACCGAGATCGAGCTTGTGAGTGAATTGCTTTACCAGTGATGCGCCGCCGACGAAGGCGGTGCCGCGGGTTTTGATTCCTATCTCGCCCGTCGTGTCGTTGCCGGCGAACAGAACGCCGCCGTTGAGTCGGAGTGTTGTCTTCTTAGTAACAGATTTTTGAATGATGCCATTCAGAAAATAGTCTGCGAGGCCGGAACCCAGGCCGTTGTTTGTGTTGCCAGTCGGAAATTCGATAGCGAATGTCGCCGCCAGCGCGGGCATGCGCGATCCTTCCTTCTCCTTGATTGGATTGAACTTCACTTGCAACTCGATGTCGCCCAGGCCCACCACGCGTCGCGGTGTGATGATGCGCGAATTGGAAATACCGATGAGCGGGCCGTTGACGCTAACCTCCAGGTTCTTCGCGACGCCATAGCCCACTTCCAGCACGCTCGTGTTCTGAGTCAGACTCGGATAATCGAAACGTTGCAGAACGTCGAATTCATTGCTGAACTGAATATGAAAGTGCTTGTACTCAGTAACGTCAGCGTCGTCGGTGTAAAAAGGTTGCTGTCCATGTGCGGTTAAGGTGAGCGAGAGCCCAAACAGAATGACAAGCATAGCCTGTCGGATTAACGACGCCGGAAAAAAGCGCGAACACCACGCCAGACTGGGGGGATTTCGCATATTTATTGATTCAACTTCAGCGTAACGCTATGGATTATTTTCGCGCGGGAACTGAGCCGCTAATCTTCTTACGCGTCGTTTCGCCGGTGTGCAGCACGGGAATCGCATCATCGATGTTCGAATGCGGACGCGGGATGACGTGAGTGGAAATGACTTCACCGACCTTGCGGCCGGCCGCCGCGCCGGCATCGACCGCAGCTTTCACCGCGGCGACTTCGCCGCGCACGATTGCCGTCACCAGGCCCGCATCAATCTTTTCCCAGCCGACGAGTGTCACATTTGCCGTTTTGACTGCCGCGTCGGCCGCTTCGATCATCGCGACCAGGCCGCGACATTCAATCATTCCGAGCGCTTCACGTTCCATTCGATCGTTTCCTGTGGGCGCTAAGGTTAATTGGTTTTGGCGCAGATTACCAGTTCTGATAATGAATGAAGTTGTGGCTTACTGCCTATCTTGATTGGTTCCACAATGCAGCGAAAACCACTGGCATTTGAGGCGTGGGAAAAGTATCGAGTGCTCTGTAACGCTCACGCGCTCGCCGCGAGTGCGGCGGGCTCTTCAATCAGGATTGGCGCGGAATCGCGTGCTAGTTCATCAAGCAAAATATTTTGCCGCGAATAGACAAAGGCATCGCGCACTCTGAGTAGATCTGTGAGGTAGCCCTCGCGACGTTTCTCGATTTCGTCCGGATCCCACAGATTCGGTTTGTTGTCCGAGCATACATAAGACAGGTCTTCAACTACGCTCAGCAATAACTTATTGCTGGCCTTGGTTATTCCGGCGAGTTTCTTCTTGTATTTCAACATCCCGGGAAGAGCCGGAAAAAGTCTCTCCATGACTGCCACTTCATTCCAGGCCCACTGAAGCTGAGTGGTCACTGCTTCCAAGCCATGAATCCAGCCGTTGACATTCAGCACCGTCGTCAGTCCGTTATGGAAATCCTCCAGCCGGGGATCGAGAAAATCATAATCGGGGTTGCACACGTCGCCGCGTAGCCGGCCCGTTCGCTCCAGCTCATCTTTGATCGGCGTGCCGTCATAGGGCACCATCCGGCAAAAAGTTACCGGAAGGCATCCATCGGCAAGGATGGTTTTCAGGAAATTCAAATTATCACGCACAGACTCGAAGGTGCTGGACGGATCCAGCAGCATGAAGCCGTATTCAAACATCAGGCCGATACTCTTCAAGAGATTCACCGCGCTGATGTTCTGATCGACGGTAATCTGTTTGTGGAGCGTATCCAGCCCTTCCTCGCTACCCGATTCCAATCCCATATAAACCAGATATAGTCCGGCGTCGCGCATCCTGATGAAGAGCTCGCGATCGACGGCATCGGCGCGGCAATTAATTTTCCAGATCACCTTTCCTGGCAATTCATGCCGATGTAGTTCGTCCACGAACTCGCCGGCCCAGCGTCGCCATACGGTTCCGAACAGCGGGAAATCGTCGTCCTGAAAAAGAAAGATCCTCACGCCTCGATCTTCGTAAAGCATGCGCATCTCTCGCACAACTTCGGAAGGCTTGCGCGTGCGTACTATCTTCCCCGGAGCGGCGCGATAAAATGTGTGAATCGAACAGAACGAGCACGTGCGAGCGCAACCGCGGCTGGCAATGATCGGCATTATGTTTCGTCCGAGCATCACTTGCGGCTCGTAATTGCGCTCGGGAAATGGCAACTCGTCAAGGTCCTCGACGAGGGCACGGGCTGGGGTTGCGATTATCTGCTCATTCTCGGAATAAGCTATTCCATGGACGCCACGCCAGTCGCTGCCGGTGCTGATCGCATCAACCAGCTCGATCAGCGTCGTCTCACCTTCAAAGCGAACTACACTATCGAGCTCCGGGACGAGTTCAAGAGTTTGTTGATAACTCAGACTGGGGAAGTGGCCCCCCATCGTGAAGTGGCAATCGATGCCCACTGCGCGCATGGCCTGCACTAACACCGCATAGCGGTCGATAAAGAATTGAAAGATTAAAGAAAACCCAATCAGGAGAGGCTTGATTTCCAGTGCGAGCTTGAGAATCTCTTCCGGCTCTTGCTCGATATCTACTACCTGAACGGAATATCCATTCTGGCGCAGGACAGCGGCAAGATAGCCGAGACCCAGATTGCCCTGGTGCTGAAAACCAATGAGCATCACCGGCCGGGAGGTGTCGCGTTCGCGCGCGACCGCAGCAGAACCGTGAAAAATGCGGAGCGGAATTGGCGGGCGCATATATCCTCCCGAGCCGGTGTTGTCTTAACGACTGGTTGCGTGAATGTTCGCCGCCAGCAGAGTGATCCTGAAAGCGACTGTTTGAACCTTAACGTCCGACCTTGTTGACGATCCCGTTCACCCAGGTCTCAAGCTGTCTGCGGCGCACAGCATCCGTGAGTACCGCTTGCCTAAGCCATGGCGGCGGCGGATCCCCCTTAATGCGCGGATCGAATCTCAAAACGAGGGACGAAACCGTTGCGCCCTTTTTCTTTGTACCTGTTTTCTTCCCGGCTTTTTTCTTGGTTGCCATGTGGCCTCCTTGAAAGAATGATTGAAAGACGTACGAGGACTGTCGAGTTTTCAAGTCACCTTCCTGGTCCTCACAAAAAAATGTGCAGGCAATATACACTGGTAGTCGAGGCTGTCAACACAATTTTGCAAGTGGCTGGTTCTCTTTTGCCGAGAGAAACTTATTCGTTCTCGAGCAACAGTCGCTCGCCTTGCTAGCTTATTTGCGACTGCACAGGCGCGTGATTCACAACGATTACGCGATCCATTGGTCGAAGCGGCGCAGGCGAACGAGTAATTCGCGCTTGTATCTCAACGCGGAAACTCAATCCTTGTCGATATCCTTATTTCGAAATCAGCTTGTAGACTTCCTTGAATTCGGCCCCGTTGCCGATGACGAACGCCGCGTTGCCGGTTAGACTTCGGCTCGGAATGGTCTTCGAGGTTTTCGTTAAAGTCTTCCCGTCGGATGACAGTCGCCATTCGTCAACAATTTCAAATTCAAAGACTGCTCCGCCGCCAAAAGTCTGCGACACTGAGCGCGTCACGACTTTGTTCTTACTCCAGGATGTCTTCGACTTTGTTTCATTCGGACGCCACGATTCACTGCCAGGGTTCGTGGTCACCCATGCCGTGGTTGGATTCGTTTCGCCACGCCCGTCGGTGTAGTAAGTGAGGTCGCGCTCTTCCTGAACCCCGTTGATCGAAACCTTGCGTTGAATCGTTAACTCGGGATCGTGGTGCGTGATTTTGATCTGTTCCGGCGCGCTCTTCTTCGATTTCACGACATTGCTGCGGGCGGCGTCGAACTCCCAAGTGCCACTTAAATCTGGCTTGCTGTTTTTATTCGATTGAGCGAAACCGATCGCGACATATCCGACGAGGCATATCAGCAGGAGTGTTACTTTCACGTTTCACCTTCTTAGTTCCGTAACGATTGGATCGGCGCGGGAATCCGGCCGCCGCGACGAATGAATTGATCTGAGGAGAAGCGATTCACCGGCATGATCGGCGCACTGCCGAGCAGGCCGCCGAATTCAACCATCTCACCGACATCTTTGCCAGGCACGGGTATGATGCGCACGGCAGTTGTTTTGTGATTCATTACGCCCACGGCCATTTCATCGGCGATGATCGCTGCGATGGTCTCGGCCGAAGTCGTGCCGGGAACGGCCACCATGTCGATGCCGACGGAACAGACGCTGGTCCACGCCTCCAGTTTGTCGAGGCTGAGTGCGCCCAGGCGTGCCGCTTCAATCATTCCGGCATCTTCGGAAACCGGAATGAACGCGCCGCTCATGCCGCCGACTGAGTTGCTGGCCATCGCACCGCCCTTCTTGACCGCATCAGTCAGCAGCGCCAGCGCCGCCGTGGTGCCGTGAGTGCCGGCGCGTTCGAATCCCATCGCTTCAATGATGTTTGCGACGGAATCACCGGGCATCGGCGTCGGGGCGAGTGAAAGATCGATGATGCCGAAAGGAATTCCCAGACGCCGCGCCGCTTCACGGCCAACCAACTCGCCGGCGCGCGCCAGCTTGAACGAAAGTTTCTTGATCACTTCCGCCAGTTCGTGCAGCGGCAGATCTGTTTCAGCGCGACTGACGGCGTAATTCACCACGCCGGGACCTGAGACGCCGACGTTCAGGCATGCTTCCGGCTCGCCGATACCGTGAAAGGCGCCCGCCATGAACGGATTGTCTTCGACCGCATTAGCGAAGCAGACGAACTTCGCGCAGGCCAGGCCGCCGGCGTCGCGCGTGCGTTCGGCAGCTTCTTTGATCAGCCGGCCCACACGCGCTACGGCGTCCATGTTGATGCCGGCCCGGGTTGTTGCTGCGTTCACTGAGCTGCAGAGGCGTTGCGTTGACGCCAATGCTTCCGGAATGGAATCGAGAAAATTGCTCTCGTTCCGCGTGAAGCCTTTGTGGACAAGCGCCGAGTATCCGCCGACAAAATCCACGCCCACCTTGCCGGCCGCATCATCAATCGCGCGGGCGAGATCGATGGGATTGCCACGTGCGCCTTCCGTCAAAAACGAAACGGGCGTCACCGCGATGCGTTTGTTCGCGATGCGAATGCCAATTTCATCCCCGATCTGATCGACTGTACTGACCAGTCGCGCCGCGGTGCGTTCGATTTTCTCGCGCACGCGCGCCGCCGTCGTCTCGATCGAATCCGTGACGCAATCGCGCAAGCTGAGGCTGAGTGTGACCGTACGGATATCGAGATGCTCCATTTCGGTCATCGCGATCGTTTGCAGGATTTCAGCTTGCGAGTATTCCATCAGAAAGTTTCAAGTTTCACGTTTGGAGGGTGGCGCTTTATTTTGTCTTTGCGCCTTCCCGCACGTTTTCGCGCCTTTGCGAGAAATTTAATTATGCCGGTTAGATTTCACGCAAAGACGCAAAGTGAAGCTTAAGACGCAAAAAACTAAATCCAATTTAGGCCACTACCGTTTGAGGGCGAAACTTGAAACTTCGTCACCCCATTACTTTGCTCAATACGAGCACAATTAAGAACACGATGAAGAGTCCCAGTGCGACGAGGACGAAGCGCAGGCTGGGATCGTAAGAAGCCTCTTCGATCACATGCGTAGACGCGTGGCGAAGTTTTTCTACTTGCTTCACCGGTTCTTCGATGACGCCGCGTGCTGCTGCGGAAGCAGCGGCCGAAGCTCGATGTAAAGTTTCGCGCGTCTTGTCGGCGATGCGATGCGGATGACTGCTCGCGTTGGCTTCGACTCTCGCCGGCGCGGAGAATGTTGGCGTTCCAGATTCAGGCGTTGCGGCGGTTGCATTCTGAACAATTCCGTCGGGTTCAGCTGGCGCCGGAGTTGGCGAAGTGTCTTTGAGAGCTTTGCCGCACTCAGGACAAAAAAGCGCTTCGTGCTCGCGCACGGCCGCGCCACACGAAGGACAACGATGTGAGATTTCCGGGGTCATAAAACTGTGCTTATTACTTTGTGCTTTGTACTTTGTGCGCGATCGCACGATTTCTAATTGCACTGCGAACGTCTAACTTAGAGAACAAAGTACAAAGCACCAAGTACAAAGACCTAAATGCGGTGCATCGCATTGAATAGGTCTTCCCGTTGCGCATAGATGCGAACGCCAAGTTGTTCGCCTTCCAGGCGAAAGCGTTCCTTCAATTCAGCCGCCGACATTTTGGATCGAGAAGTGTTCGCGATGATAACCATTGCGAATTTTCCCTGCACGACCGTTTGATTGATATCGACGATGCTGCAACCGGCGTCAGCGAGAATTTGTGAAACGCCCGCCACAATCCCCGGATGATCCACGCCAAATACTGACACAATCAGACGATCTGCGGAGCCTTCTCGCGATACTCCCGCGGCTGAGGCGTTGGTCGAAAATGATGAACCTGAAGCGCTGCCGTTTCGCAGTTCCGGCTCAACCTGGCGATAAATGTCGGTTACCAATTGCTCGACCGTATTCTCGTCCGCGGCCGAACCGAGACGGTCGTAGACTGCGCGAGTGATGCGATAAATCAGCTCTTCGTTCGGCATGGACAAAACAGAGGCTCGAGGTTAGAGACTAGAGGCTAGAGATTAGAGATTAGTAGTGGGCCTCCTCTAGTCTTTAGTCTGCAGCCTCGAGCCTCCCTCACTGTCGTCCGTTATCGCGCGCCAATGATTGCGCCGCGGCGCGTAGCTCTTCTGATTGCGCGTCGGTAAGATCGACTCGATCGACAATTCCGACGACGGCGGCTTCAATCGACATGTCCTGATTGCCGATCGCGGAGCGCGCGGCCTTTCCGTAGGCGCACATCACAACTTCGCCGGCGCCGGCGCCGAGCCGGTCGGCCACAACCACAACGTTCTTGGTCGGCTCGCGATCCAGATCATATGGATGAACAATCAAAAATCGCACGCCCTCCAAGTCGGGCGTCTTCTTCGTCGACCAAACTGTGCCGATGACTTTGCCTAAGAACATTCCAGTTTCGAGTTTGGAGTTTCGAGTTTGGAGTTCGGGTCATTAACTCGAAACCCGAAAGTCGCAACTCGAAACTGCTTATGCTTTAGCGAAGACCTCCGCCGGTTCGCCGATGTCGCGCGCGGACGGTGTAATGATCGTCTTCGGACCAACGTAAATCTTTTCGCCTTTTTGGATCGCGCGCTTCACGTCATCTTCGCTGACAAAATCAGCAGCCTTCCGGCCGTTGCTCGACGAACTCGTCGGCGCGTTGGCTTGCATCGGCCGCGCCGGTGGCGGCGCAGCTTGCGCCGGTGGCGGTGATGGCAATGGCGATCCCGTTGCTTCTGGCTGACGGTTTGCCAGGAACCGATCCACGATTGCCGCGATCTCTTCGCGATTGACTTTTGGCGCGCTGGCCGGTCGCGATGGTGATGCAGTCACGGCTGGCGCAGGGCGAACCGTCGTTGACGCCGGCATCGCCGTCACCTGTTGAGCAGCAACCGCCGGACGTTTGCTCGCAACTGGCCGCGTTTCAAAGGCAACGCGCTTGATGTCCATTAAGTGCAGCGGTGACACGTTGTCGGATGTCACATTTCCACCCCAGGATCCGCATCCCAGCGTCATCGATGGCGGCAGCGCTGTCGAAAATCCGATGGCTCCGTGCGTTGTCGGCGTGTTCACAGTGATGCGCGAGGCGGGCATTTCGCCGCCGTAGCGCACTGCCGCTTCGCGCGAGCGTGTGTGAATTCCGGCCGTGTGCCCCATTCCGCCGTAGTGAAGCACTTCGTTGCAACGTGCCGCGCCGCGTTCGATTCCATCTTCGACATAGAAGGCGAGAATCGGCGAAAGCTTTTCCATCGACAGCGGAAAGTCGCGACCCACGCCGGCCACGTCCGCCATGATGCAGCGCGTTCCGGGAGGAACGCTGATGCCCGCCATCTGCGCGATGAACTCAACTGACTTTCCGACAATTTGCGGATTCAAACTGCGTTGCGGCGTCACGACGATCTTCGCGAGTTGGTCTGCTTCTGACTGACTGAGGAAGTGCGCGCCTTGCAATTTGAACTGCTCGCGAACCGCGGTTTCGATTGGTGCGTCGATAACGATTGCTTGTTCCGACGCGCAAATTGTTCCGTTGTCGAAACATTTGCCTGTCAGAATATCCTGCACCGCTTTGGGAACGTCGGCGGATCGTTCGACGAAAACAGGAACGTTACCAGGGCCAACGCCGAACGCCGGTTTGCCTGACGAGTACGCCGCGCGCACCAGCCCGATTCCACCGGTCGCGAGGATGACCGCCGTCAGCTTGTGCTTCATCAACGCCTCGGTGCCTTCGATCGTTGCTGGATTCATGCAACCAATCGCGTCCGCCGGCAAGCCTTCTTTGCTGCCTGCTTCGCGCATTGTCTTGGCAGTCTCGCTGATACAGCGCGCCGCCGAAGGGTGCGGTGACATCACGATCGCATTTCGCGACTTGATCGAAATTAGAATTTTGAAGATTGCGGTCGAGGTTGGATTAGTAGACGGAATGATTCCGGCGACAACGCCGCGCGGACTGGCGATCTCAACAACGTCTTTCGTTTCACTGACGACGCCGACGGTGCGTAGCGGCTTGAAATAGTTCCAGACGATCTCTGCCGAGAATTGGTTCTTGACCTGCTTGTCCTCGGGAATTCCGTAGCCGGTTTCTTCAACAGCCAGGGCGGCTGTACGCGGCGAGTCGCGCAGCGCGGCTTTCGCCATGACGTCACAGATGTGATCGATTTTCGCCTGATCGAATCGAGCGATTTCCTGTTGAGCCCGGTGAGCAGCTTCGACCAGATCGCGCGCCTGCTGGACCGAAATGAGATCTTTATCGGCCGACATGACAACCTCCGGCATTTTTGATTTTAGATCTCAGATTTTTGGTTCGAGCGCCTGCGGTCAGCTAAGCACCGCAGCCAAGCGAACTCAAATCGGAAATCTAAAATCAAAAATTGCCAATGTGACTACTTCGCTCGTTCTCTCGTGCTCTCGCGCGCACTCAATGAACGACCGGCGTCCCCCTGTCCCAACTGCCCACGCGCACCGCCGCCGAGTTGCGCTTGCTCGTCAGGGCTGTAACCAGTGCGGCCGTTGACCGGCAACACGCGTTCAACTTCAGCATGCGGACGAGGAATGACGTGCACGCTGATCAGTTCGCCAACCCGACGCGCGGCCGCTGCGCCGGCATCGGTCGCAGCCTTCACCGCGCCCACATCGCCACGGACAAACACGGTCACATAACCCGCGCCGATGTACTCTTTACCCAGCAGTTGCACGTTCGCTGCTTTGACCATCGCGTCGGCGGCCTCAACTGCGCCGACGAATCCCTTGGTCTCGACCATTCCTAATGCTTCAAGGGGCATTTATGCATCCTCACTTTGAAATTTTAGAAGTTAAAAAACACTTGATTGGACACCTCAAGCTACCACCCTGCGCGCGAAGAATCAAGAGACGCATCCGCGCAAATTCAAGAATAATTTGACACCTTTTAGGACGGGCGCTATAGTGCGACGCCAAGATTTACACCTGCTCGTCGCTGGCCCGCGAGCAGGTTAGTAGTGCAGATGTCTTCAGGGTTCACAGTTCCTCGCGCGCACGATTTGGGCTCGGGCGTGGTCAATTAAGATGGCAGCAGGCATCGGAGAAAAACTGCGACTCGAACGCGAGACGCGGGGGATTGCTCTGCGTGACATCTCGGAAAACACGCGCATTTCGATGCGTTATCTTGAAGCGATCGAGGGCGACGACTATCGACGTCTGCCCGGCGGCATTTTCAATCGCAGCTTTATCCGCGCGTACGCGAAATTCATCGGGTTCGACGAAGAAACAGCGATTGAGGAATACACGCGGACTTTGCGCGATCAAGGCGAGTCATCTGAAGACGAACCGCCAAAACCTTTTCGATCGTTGGTTTACACTGACGACAGCGCGACGCAAACTCGTTCACCATTGAAGACACTCATGTTGGCCATTATCATTCTGGCGTTATTGTCGTTCGCCATCTGGGGTGGCTTGCGATATTACCAGCGCAACATCGCGCCCCGCAGCGAGCGAGTGGCGCCGCGAATCGAACTTAACGCGAAGGAGGAACAGCACGCTCTCTTCGTTTAATTTTAAACCCGGCGCGCTGTGCGAAGCACAGTGTGTCCGACCTGTGTGCAAATCAACGAACTTCACAATGCCTGCGGATACCGCGGGCGTTTTTGTTTTCATTTCCGACATTGGAGTAATTTCAAAGCGATCATGATCACTCGAGATATTTCCGAAGGACTTACATTCGACGACGTTTTGTTAGTGCCGGCGCGTTCTGATGTGCTGCCGACTGAGACTGACACGTCGACACAATTCACGCGCGGCATTCGTTTGCAGATACCGCTTTGCTCAGCGGCGATGGACACGGTGACCGAGGCCTCGCTGGCGATCGCGATCGCGCAACAGGGTGGCATCGGCGTAGTTCACAAAAACTTGAGCATCGAGCGGCAAGCCGAAGAAGTCGACAAGGTGAAGCGATCGGAATCAGGCATGATCGTGGATCCGGTGACGATTCCCCAGGACCGGCCGGTGCGCGAGGCCCTGAATGTGATGGAGCGCTACCACATCAGCGGCGTTCCGGTGGTCGACGAAGATGGCCACCTGGTGGGCATCATCACCAATCGCGACCTGCGTTTTGAAACACGTTTCGATTTGCCAGTGTCGGAAGTGATGACGCCTCAGCCGCTCGTGACGGTTCCGGTTGGCACCACCTTGGACCAGGCAAAAGCGGTTTTGCAGGAGCATCGGATCGAAAAGCTTCTGGTCATCGATGATGACAAACATCTAAAAGGCCTGATCACCGTTAAGGACATTCAGAAAGCGATCAAGTATCCGACGGCGGCGAAAGATGATCTCGGCAGATTGCGGGTCGCGGCGGCCATTGGTGCGACTGGCGATTACAAAGAACGCGCCGATGAGTTAGTAAAAGCACGCGTTGACTGTCTGGTGATCGACACGGCGCACGGACACTCGCTGCGCGTGATTGAAGCCGTGAAAGAAATTAAGCGTCGTTACCCGGACACTCAACTGGTGGCCGGAAACGTGGGGACGGGCGAAGGCGCCCGCGAATTAATCGAGGCGGGCGTGGACGGAGTCAAAGTCGGCATCGGCCCTGGATCGATTTGCACGACCCGCGTCGTCACCGGCGCCGGCGTGCCGCAAATCTCTGCGATTCAATCCTGCGTCGAAGCCGCGAAAGGAACCGGCGTGCCGATCATTTCCGACGGCGGCGTGAAATTCTCAGGCGACATGGCGAAAGCGATTGCGGCCGGCGCCGACGTGGTGATGATTGGATCGCTGTTCGCCGGAACCGAAGAAGCACCAGGCGAAGTGATTCTTTACCAGGGCCGCAGCTTCAAGATGTATCGCGGCATGGGTTCGATTGGCGCGATGCGTGAAGGCTCGCGCGATCGTTACGCGCAGGAAAAAACCGAAGTTGAATCGAAGCTCGTGCCGGAAGGAATCGAAGGCCGCGTCCCTTATCGCGGCACGCTTGCCGAAATGGTCACGCAACTGGTCGGCGGCTTGCGTTCGGGAATGGGCTACACGGGTTGTCACAACATCAAAGAGTTTCAGGCAAACACGCGGTTTCTGCGCGTGACGGCCGCCGGCCTGCGCGAGTCACACGTTCACGACGTGGTGATTACGAAGGAAGCGCCGAACTATCGTTTGGAGTAGACTTGGCGTTCCTTCACGTCCAAAATCTAGAGACCAAGCTGCTTGTGTGACTTGGACATTGGACATTGGACATTGGACTTCGAACTATCTGGCAGTAAAATCCGCCTCACCAATGCCTGACGCCAAACCGAAAGTCGGCAGCGAGGTCCACGAGCGGCTCTGTCGCGCGCGCGCCTTCATTTACGAGCGGTATCAGGAGCCGATCGATTTGGATCAGATTTCTCGCGAAGCATGCCTTTCTCGCTATCATTTTCTCCGTCTGTTTCGCGAAGAGTTTCAAACGACTCCGCACCAGTACCTGATTGATCGCCGAATCGAAAAAGCAAAAGAGTTGCTCAGACATCGGCGGCTCACGGTTACTGATGTCTGCTTCGAAGTAGGTTTTGAGAGCCTCGGTTCGTTCAGCACTCTTTTTCGTCAGCGCGTCGGCGATGCGCCCACAAATTATCGAAAACAACAGCGAGAAGCCCAGAGCAAAATCCCCACCTGCTTTCTCAGTATGTACGGATTAGGCGTCAGCGATTAGAAGCCGCGTCACTTGTAGCACGCAAGCCAGAATAGCTCATGGTCAGGAAGAGCCGCTTGCGGTCGCTTGTTCATTAGGCGGGGGCAAGCCCCTCTTCCTGACTGCGATTATTTTCATTGACCGCCAAATCGGGAGCTTTCCAGAATGCCCGTGCCGCACTCAAAAATCAGCAATTTTCGAGAAACGATTCAGCAATTTTCGAGAAGCCACGTTCCGCGGATGTCTGTATGCTCCTTCGTGAATCTTACGAAGGAGACTGATAACTAATGATTACGAGAATGTCGCACGCGACCGTTTGGGTGAAAAACCAGCAGGAAGCGTTAGAGTTCTATCGCGATAAGCTGGGCTTTGAAGTCGACACCGATGCGATGGTCGGCGATGACTTTCGCTGGTTGACGATGAGAATTCCATCGCAGCCGGGCTTTGAGATCATCCTGATGGAACCGAAACCGGGATACATTTTGGATGAAGAATCTGCCGGGCAATTAAGAGCGCTGATGGAGAAAGGCGTGCTCGGTGGCGGAGTCTTCGAAACCGACGACATCCAGAAGACCTACGAAGAGCTCAAGGCCAAGGGCGTTGAGTTCAAGGGACCGCCGACTACGCAAGACTGGGGCACCGCGACGGTGATGAAAGACAACTCGGGAAACTGGTTTAGTGTCGGGCAGGACAAGAAAGAAGAAGCGGCATAAGTTGTTGTGGCACGCGCATCCTGCGCCTGAGTTTCATGGGCGCAGACACCCGTGCCACTAATATGAAAGGAGCTTTTCCCCCATGATCAAACAGTTGGAACTCGGCACAATCCTCGGCGCGATCGTTCTGTTCGTTTGGAGTGCACTGGCCTGGATGATTATTCCGTGGCCGGGCGAACCTTTGCGACACTTCACGAGTGAAGACGCGATTGTGGCCGCGATTAAAGCAAACGTGCCGCGCTCTGGAAATTATCTGATCCCAAACGAGCCGCAGCGACTACCCGGCATGACCGAAGAGCAGTATCAGAAAGCAATGAAGGACGCTGAGGATCGGATGAACAACGGTCCGATGGTCTTCGCCGCGGTGCGCCTGGAACCGGTCTCGATGGCCAAAGCGATGGTCCTGGGGTTTCTCACGAACGTAATTGCGGTTTTCTTAGCATGCGTCCTGTTGCTGCAAACCGATCGTTTGAGTTATCGCGGCCGGGTCTTGTTCGTGGCCGGGCTTGGGTTGTTAGTTTTTCTCGCGGGGCATCTGGACGAGTGGAACTGGTGGGGCTTCAGCACTGCTTACATGATGATGCAGCTCGGCGCGCTCGTAATCGGATGGATTTTGTCGGGACTCGTGATAGCGAAATTCGTGCGCGGCAAGACGGCAGTTTAGCGTGGCGCGCGCATCCTGCGCGTCATTTCACGGGCGTGACGCCCGTGCCACGCACACGGCAGTTTATGGAGTCACGATGGCAAAAGCAGCAACCAAAACCAGATCGATCTACGGCGTGCATCCCGGCGTCTTGATGACACAAAAGTGGATCGCTGAGCTGAAACAGAAAACCGGACGCACCCTGGCAGAGTGGCTGAAGGTCATCAAGAAAGAAGGCCCGAAGGATGAACAACCGCGGCGCGATTGGCTAAAGACAAAGTTTGGACTCGGAACGAACACTGCCTGGTGGCTCGCCGAGCGTTCGGTTGGCAAGGGCGAAGAGTCGGGTGACCCGGCGGCCTATCTCCAAGCTGCCGAGAAGTATGTCGATGAAATGTTCGCGGGCAAGAAAGACCATCTGCGACCGATTTACGACGCGCTTTTGAAACTCGGATTATCGATGGGCAAGGACGCGAAGGCCTGCCCTTGCCAGACAATTGTCCCGCTTTATCGCAATCATGTCTTCGCGCAGATTAAGCCCACGACGCTCACGCGCATCGATTTTGGGTTGGCGCTGGGTGACACAAAGAAAACTCCCAAGCGTCTCATCAACACCGGCGGTTACGAGAAGAAGGATCGCATTACACACAGATTCGAAATCACGTCGTTAAAGGATATTGACGATGAAGTGAAGAGATGGCTGAAGGTTGCCTATCAACGGGACGCGTGATGGTGAACTTGAGCGGCGCGCCCTGTTCCCCGTGCGTCCTTTCACTGCTGATCCCCCGACGTTTGAGCAAAAGTTTACCTCGGCTCCTGCCCCGCTCGCTGCAGACTCTTTCCAAGAGAATTACGCTATCGCATGCGATGTCCTTGATATAGAATGCGAGCAAGAATTACCGGCGACCAAAAAAAGGGGCTAACCACATGAAGTACCCGGCTACTTTTTCTTCCAGATCTGTATCTCGCGTTTGCATCCTGATTTTGGCTGTGGTCTTGGCCGCGACTCTCGCGACGTGGTCGCGGCGAGTGAGCGCACAAAGTCAGAATTTATCTGACATCTCAGTTTTGAAGTCTGGTGATGAAACCGCAGTTCCGGGCGGACAGATCACGTACGAGGTGCTTGTGACAAATGGTGGGCCGGATGAAGCGAGCAATGTTCGACTTTCAGATCCGATCCCTACCCATACAACTTTCGTGAACGCGGTGGTGAGTCAGGGCAGCGTCACCCTCGACGGCGATACGGTAAATGTCAATTTCGGGACGATCTTCGCATTCGAAAGCGCAAAATTGACGCTTACTGTTTCCGTGGACGGCAACACTGAGCCAGGAACCACGATTACCAATGCTGCGAACGCGACGTCTGACTCAGCCGATAACGACCTTACAAATAATCAAGCGAGCGCCTCGACGCTAATTGTTAGCCCTGCGGCTGATCTGGCCGTCGTGAAGACAGGTCCCGACACCGCTGACATAGGTGGTCCGATTAATTACACCGTGCAGATCGTCAACGTCGGAACGCTCGATGCCGTGAATGTAGTTGTGACAGATCCAATACCTGAGCACACAACGTTCGTCAGCGCTTCAGTCAGCCAGGGAAATTTCAATTTTGACGGAACCACCGTCGCGGCCAATTTGGGTACGATCCCAGTTGGTATGGGCGCTACTCTTTTCCTGACCGTTAACATTAACGCCAATACACCAAAGAACACTCTAATCACCAACACCGCGATCGCGACGTCGAGTACCCCCGAGCGCAATCCCGACGATAACGTGTCGTCTGTCGTCACGCAGGTGACGGGAGTTTTTCCCGGCGATTTGATCATTAGCGAGTTTCGCCTGCGTGGACCAGGTTTGGCCGTAATCCTCGGGCCGTCAGAGGGGAATGGTGCACTTGGACGACCAGTTCAAGGAAAGCGTAGCAAACTGACGGGCATATCATCTTCAAATGCGTTGGTGACTAGTGATGCATTTGATGAGTTCGTTGAGATCTACAACAACACTGACGCTGCGATCACGATCAGCACTGTCGATGATTCATCCGGTTTCGCAGTGGCGGCCTCGGACGGCGGCGTGCGTTTCGTTATACCCAACGGCACTACTATTCCAGCGCGAGGACATTTTCTGGGGGTGAACTCGCTTGGATACAGTCTCAGCGGCTATCCCTCAGCAAATAATGGTGGACCCGGATCGACGGCAACCGGCGACGCGAGCTACACGCTGGACATTCCCGATAATGCGGGCATTGCCCTGTTTCGCACGACGATCTCGGAAAATTTTTCGCTCGGAACTCGCCTTGATGCCGTCGGTTCAACTGCAGAAGCGAACCCTTTATACAAAGAAGGCAACGGATATCCGGCGCTGAACCCTGCGCTGGCTTCAATTGATTATTCTTTTTACCGCGACACTTGTGGCAAAGGCGGTTCGCCGTCCAACACTGCGCCGTGCACACATTTCACTCCAAAAGACACTGACGACAATGCCATCGACTTCATCTTTGTCGATACGGACGGAACCAATCTGGGGGCAGGTCAGCGGCTGGGTGCACCCGGGCCTGAGAATCTCGCCAGCCCAATTCAAAGTAATGGGGGCATCTCCGGCTTGCTGCTCGATTCGACCAAGAGCAACGAGGTCGCGCCGAATCGTGTACGCAACTTAACGCCTGATCCGGCTAATAATTCACCGTTTGGCACACTCGATATTCGCCGGCGCGTGGTCAACAATTTAGATCTACCGGTAGCGCGACTGCGCTTCCGAATTATTGACATCAGTACGTTCCCATCCCTGATTGGCACGGCGGACCTGCGAGCCCGCACATCGACGCAGGCTGTGGTCAGCGGAATAGACGATCCAAACACATGCGGTGGTTCAACGCCGTGTACTGTCACAGTGCGTGGTCTCGTTTTGGAAACGCCGCCGTTGCAGCCATTTGGCGGCGCCTTTAACTCTTCGCTTTCCGACGGACTGGTGACGTTGCAGACGCCGCTCGCTCCTGGTGACTCGATCAACGTGCGGTTCCTGTTCGGTATACAGAGGACCGGATCGTTCCGTGTGCTTGTCAATATCGAAACATTGAACGAGTTTCAGATCCCTGACGGCCCGCAAAAACAGCAGACCTCCAAAACGCAATTCAAATAATAATTCAACCGGACTTGCAGGCGGCGCGAGCATACGCGCCCGATTTGTTTTGGGCTCCCGGTCCAGCTCAAATGCTTTACGCAAATGTTCCTGGCTTTTCTGTGACCTAACGCTCCTTCGCGATGAGTGGCTGGGGCTGAGGTTCCGGTGGATGCGGACTGTCACTTGGCGGAGGTAGTGGTGGCGGTGGGTTCGCGACAAATTTTTCGAGCGCCGCATCAAAGACCTCACGAATGCGATTGAGCGGCACGACTTCCAGTTCTTTCCGCACGTCCTCGGGAATCTCTTCCATGTCGGCTTCATTTCGCGCCGGCAAAAGGATGCGGTGAATTCCGGCACGATGCGCTGCCAAAACTTTTTCCTTAATTCCCCCGACTGGAAAGACCAGTCCTGACAAAGTGATCTCGCCGGTCATCGCAGTATCCGGACGCACGCGCCGGCCGGTGTAAAGCGAAGCGAGTGCGGCGGTGATCGTTACGCCCGCCGATGGTCCGTCTTTGCGAATCGCACCCGCGGGAACGTGCAGATGCACGCCGTACTCTTTGAACATCTCGGACGAGATGCCGAATTCCTCGGCGTGCGACCACAGGTAAGATTGCGCCGCGCGGGCTGACTCCTGCATTACGTCGCCAAGCTGACCGGTAATCGTAAAGCCACGGCCGCCCGGAAGCAGGCTCGCTTCGATGAACAGAATCTCGCCGCCCATCTCTGTCCACGCCATCCCAGTCGCCACGCCGGCGGGCAATTCTTTGCGCGCTTCTTCCGGATAGAATTTCGGACTGCCGAGGTATTCCTTGATATCGGCTTCGGTGATCGTGATTTTTTCGGTATTCCCTTTGGCGATCTTAAGCGCAACCTTGCGTCCCACGCGGCCGATATTTCGCTCGAGCTGGCGCACGCCCGCTTCGCGCGTATGACGCGTCGAGATCAAGTTGATTGCCTCATCCGCGAATTCCAATTGCTCCAGCGTCAGACCGTTTTCGCGAATTTGTCGCGGCACGAGATAACGTTTGGCGATTTGCAGCTTTTCGCGATCGCTGTAACCCGCGAGCTGAATCACCTCCATGCGATCACGCAACGGCGGCGGAATCGGCCCCAGCTGGTTCGCGGTGGCGATGAAGAAGACTCTTGAAAGATCGAACGGCAGATCGAGATAGTGATCCGTAAACGTGTTGTTCTGTTCCGGATCGAGAATCTCGAGCAAGGCCGCCGCCGGATCTCCGCGATAGTCCGCGCCGAGTTTGTCGATCTCGTCCAGCATCATCACCGGATTATTCACGCCCGCGCGTCGAATCGATTGAATAATTCGTCCGGGCATAGCGCCCACGTACGTCCGTCGATGGCCGCGCAGTTCGGCTTCGTCGCGCACGCCGCCCAGACTCAACCGCTCGAACTTGCGATCCATCGCGCGCGAAATCGATCGTCCCAGGCTTGTTTTGCCAACTCCGGGCGGCCCGACAAAGCAAAGAATTGGACTCTTGGCGTCGGCGCGAAGTTTTCGCACGGCCAGAAATTCCAAAATGCGTTCTTTGA
>Ga0105243_10000529_pt1 | contig 38879 bp, 32 predicted proteins | sample KBSM34metaG_FD_81525 | JGI IMG/M metagenome (GOLD analysis project Ga0105243, IMG submission 81525) | Miscanthus rhizosphere microbial communities from Kellogg Biological Station, Michigan, USA - KBS M3-4 metaG | ecosystem: Host-associated > Plants > Roots > Rhizosphere > Soil | place... | reverse complement strand
TGTAAGAAATTATATTTTGTACCGGCAGCTTCCAAAACATCGTGAGTATCTATTCCCATCCTGTCAAAGATAAGAGCTAACTCATTCACAAAAGAAATATTCACATCTCTTTGGGCATTTTCAATAGCTTTAGATGCTTCAGCAACTCTTATGCTTGGAGCTTTATGGGTACCTGCTGTAATGATTGTTTTATATAGATGATCTACTTCGTCTGCAATTTGAGCAGTAGACCCTGAAGTTACTTTCTTTACACTTGTCAAAGTGTTTATTTTATCCCCTGGATTAATTCTTTCCGGAGAGTATCCTACAAAAAAATCTTGATTGAATTTTAACTGAGAATACCGTTCTAATATCGGAACACACTCCTCCTCTGTACAACCGGGAAAAACGGTAGATTCAAATATAACAATATCTCCTTTTTTTATAATCCCACCAAGCATTTTTGATGCTGTAAGTAACGGATTTAAGTCAGGAGCATTATATTTGTCTATGGGAGTTGGTACAGTGACTATAAAAATATTACAATCTGAGATTTCATTCAGTTCACTTGTACCATGATAACCTATACTTCCGCCGGATTCTTTATAGGAATTTAAGCCTTCATTAAGCTTAAGGAGATCTGCTTCCTGTGTTATATCGTAGCTATTATTAAGCTGGTTAATTCTGTCTGCATTAATATCAAAACCCAAAACCGGATAATGACCTGCAAACTCCAAAGACAAAGGTAATCCTACATATCCTTGCCCGATAACAGCTATTTTATATGATTTCATTTCTTTGTGATTTTATTAGAAGAGCCTTTATCTTTAATTTATAATACAATTTATGTAAAGTTGCATTTTAAATATGTAATACTCTTACTTTTTAAATAAACCAACCACTACGGCAAGTGCAGTGACAATAACAGAAGCTGCTGTCAGATAAATTGCAGTATTAGGGTTTTGTTTAGAAGTTATGTCTCTTGCTTTATTTGACGGAACAATAATAGCATCTCCTTGCTTCAAATTAAAATATGGGGAATTAATAAGATTAGCATCCTGTAAATTGATTTTACCATGGGTAACTGTTCCGTTTTCAGTTCTTATTACTAAGACATCAGTCCTTTTACCATACATAGTTAAATCTCCTGCAAGTCCTAAAGCATTGAGAATAGTAGCCTGTCCATTAGATATGGTATAGTCTCCCTGTTTATTAACCTCACCTAAAACTGTTATTTTAAAGTTAGCAAGTCTGACACTTATCGTCGGATTAATAACATATTGACTTACTTTATCCTTAACTTCATTTTTAAATTCTATAAGTGATTTACCTTTTGTATCAATCTTACCAAGAACAGGAAAATCTATATTCCCTTCACTGTCTACAATATATGTAGGTCCTGAAATGGTTGTCATCCCCTGGTTGGGAGTATTTCCTCCTGCAAAACTATTGGTTTGAATCAATTCAGAAGAAGAATAGTTTTGATTGAATGGTTTTACAACATCCATATCTTTTGCGGTAATCAAAACTACTAATTGATCACCAGTTTGTATAGTAGAATTAGAATTTTTAGCAGATGATTCTATTGCAACATTTTCTATATTCTGCATATAATTTAAATCATTCTGGGCATTTTCCTTTACCTTACATGATACTAATAAGAATATAAAAAATATCCCTAATATTTTACTTTTCATATTTTAAAATTGTACAAATATACACTTATATTTTTTCCTATTTATCTAAAACCTCGTAGATTGAATTATTGCTTATAAATTCAGGAACGATGAGCTTTAAAATTTTAACGACCTCTACTTTTTCTTTATTGACAGAGGCCTCTCCAATCAAATGAACAAGACTCTCTATTTCTGAAAATGACATGGTAGGATCTTTAGAAATCATGATCTTTTCATTATGGGTAGGAAGAGTTTTTGCATTATCACTCAACAGTTCTTCGTATAGTTTTTCTCCCGGTCTAAGCCCTGTGTAAATAATCTTAATATCAATATTGGGTTCAAATCCTGATAATTTAATCATTCTTCTGGCCAGATCCAGAATCTTCACTGGTTCACCCATATCGAAAACAAAAATTTCACCTCCCTGTCCCATTGTTCCGGCCTGAAGAACCAGTTCGCAAGCCTCAGGAATGGTCATGAAATATCTTACAATATCAGGATGGGTGATTGTTACAGGCCCTCCAGCTTCAATCTGTTTTTTAAAATGTGGAATAACAGAACCGTTTGACCCCAGAACATTCCCAAATCTTGTGGTAATAAACTTCGTTGAATTTCCCTCAGCATGTTGTAAAGACTGAACAAATAATTCTGCAGCTCTTTTAGAAGCTCCCATTACATTAGTAGGGTTTACAGCTTTATCCGTAGAAATCATCACGAATCGGTTTACTTTATAACGACTGGATAAAACAGCAATATTTTTGGACCCTAAAACATTTACACGAATCGCTTCATTGGGATTGTCTTCAACAAGAGGTACATGTTTATAGGCTGCAGCATGATAGACCATTGAGAAATTATACATTTCGAATAACGGCTCTACCCTATGTATATTGGAAACATCTGCCAAAACAAATTTAAACCTGATATGAGGAAACTTATCTTTCATTTCAAGCTCAATATCATATAACGGCGTTTCAGCCTGATCTAACACCACGATTAAAGAAGGTGTAAACTGAGCAACCTGTCTTACAATTTCGCTACCGATAGAACCTGCACCACCAGTTACCAGTACGTTTTTACCGTAATGTCTGCTTTTGACTTCTTCGTTTTCAATTTTTATAGGCTTTCTGTTAAGCAAATCTTCAATTTGAAGGTTTCTGATTGATCCTCCCAGATCACTATCTCTTAGTTTTTGTACAGAAGGAGCTTTGAAAACATTCAGATCTTTTTCCAGAAATAAATTCACCCAGGAATTCATCTCATCCTTAGCCATCATTTCTTTTACAATAATAACCCCGTCAACAAGAAGGTCATCTTTGGTATTTTCTTCAATTTTTTCTTTTGCATAAATGGGCTTTCCTAAAAGCGATGCCCTTTTTGAGTCAGTTCTTTGTGTCAGGAAACCCACAACCTGGTAAGGAAGGTTAGGATTATCCAAAATAGCCCTTGCAATAGCAATGGACTGTTCATCAATCCCCAACACAAGGATTCTTTTTTTCAACGTACTTCTCCTATACTCTCTGACAATATGAAAAAATTCCTTGACATAGAGCCTAAAAAGAAATAACCCCATAAAGGATATTACAAAGTATAAAACTAGATAGGGGGTTAAAATGAATTTCCCTCCGGTAACCCAGAAATACATCAGATTAATTGTCGCAACGACAAATAATGTAGAGAAGCAGGAAACAAGAAGTTTAAATAAGTCTATAAATGTGGAATGTCTGATAATCCCTGCGTATGTTTTAAAAAAATACATAAATGCTGTATTTACCAGAATGATAAAAGCAAAAACAATACTTTTTTCTTCATGATAAATAAACTCTTTTTGGGTAATTTTTTCAATGATATACGTAGAAAGAAATAAGGATACTACCAAAATAATAATATCTATTACGAGTACTATCCATCTTGGAAGATATCTTACATCTGAGAGATTGACAACATTATCTCCTCCAAATATTTTTTTTCTAAGAGAGTTATACATTGTCTTGATTGGTGTTCATATGTTATTAAATGTGGTACAATTTCTAGCCGCTTAATTCAACTCACATTGAATCATTCGTGCAAAATTAAAATAAAATATCATCAATATCCTAAATCTAAAAAATAATTTTACTTTCTTAGATTTTTAAGGACATCAGCAATTCTATTTTTATCTTCAGCAGAAAGATTGGTCCCTGACGGCAAGCATAAACCCGCTTCAAAAAGCATACCACAAATATTATTTCCAAAAAACCTATACCCTTTATATAAGGTTTGCAAATGCATAGGTTTCCATAAATATCTGGTTTCTATATTATTCTTAGAAAATATTTTTTTTAATTTTTCTTTTGTTATTCCATAATTATTTCCTCCAATGGTGACAGTGTTCAACCAATAATTAGAAAAAAAATCTTCGCTTGGCTCTTCCAAAAGACGGATGGTTTCATCGTTTCCAAGGATATCCTGATAAAACTCATGGTTTTCTCTTCTCTTTAGTACCCTGTCTTCTAAAACATCCAATTGCCCTATTCCTATCCCTGCAGAGATATTACTCATTCTATAGTTATATCCTATGTCTGAATAGCTGTAATACTCTTTATTTTCGTTGGCCTGGGTAGAAAAAGAAAGAGCTCTTTCTTTATTTGTTTTGCTTCTCGATATTAAAATTCCTCCACCTGAAGTAGTAATAATCTTATTTCCGTTAAAACTAACCACAGACAAATCTCCAAATGTTCCACAAGGTCTATTTTTATATGTACTGCCCAGAGCTCCGGCACTGTCTTCAATAACAGGAATTTCATATTTCCTGGAAATTCCAAGGATTTCATCTACCATAAATGGCATTCCATATGAAGAGACGGCAATGATTGCCTTCGGCTTCTTGCCTTGCTGAAGGCAATATTTAACAGCATCCTCCAAAGCATTGGGACACATATTCCAAGTAGAAGCTTCACTGTCTACAAAAACAGGAATTGCTCTCTGATAAAGGATGGGGTTAGCAGAAGCTACAAAAGTAAAGGACTGGCAAATCACGAAATCACCTTCTTCGACATTCAAAAGCCTCAATGCAAGATGTATTGCCGCTGTCCCGGAAGACAAAGCTGTCACGAAGGAATCTTTGCCAAAATAATTTTCAAGTCTTTTTTCAAACTCATCTATATTTGAACCGTACTGAGAAACTCCGTTTGTATCCAATGCAGACTGTATATATTTCAGCTCGTTACCTCCTAAGTGCGGAGGTGACAGCCAGATCTTATTCTTTTCCAATTTGTGTGTTTTTTGTTTAGTTTATGTTTATTCAAAAATATCATTTATTTTCTCATATTCAAAACCTCTGCTCATTAAATATTTTATAGTTTTTGATTTCCTCTGATATTCCTTAAGTCCTGTCTGTTTAGAGAAGTAATCTTCGTAGATTCTTGTAATGGTTTTCACGTAATCATCTTCATAAATTTCGTCAAAACACATATTGATCAGTTTTTCAGAAATCTGTTTCTGTTTAAGATTCAGTTTGATTTTATTCTTTCCCCAGTGTTTGATATAAAACTTCCCTCGGATATAACTTCGTGTAAACCTTTCTTCATTCAGATAATTTTCTTTTAGAAGATACAATATAATTTCCTCCTTTGCCTCCTCAATAAGCAAAAATTCTCTCATTTTCTGCTCTACCTCAGCATGACATCGGTCCTGATAAACACAATAGTTCACCAATTTCATTTTAATTTCATCAAAAGTAAAAGATTTCTTTTCCATATTTACAAAAAAAAGAATGAGCCGTTGCTCATTCTTTGTATTATATTGTTTCTGTTATATTAATAATTGAATAGAGCTTTTCCTTCCATTAATTCATTAACCTTCTTTCTTACAGATCCAAGAACCTCTTCATTTTTAATATTGTCTACCACATCAGAAATAAATCCAGCAATGGTATCCATATCATTTTCCTTAAGTCCTCTTGTTGTAATCGCTGCTGTTCCTAATCTGATACCAGATGTTGTAAATGGTGATTTGTCATCAAAAGGAACCATATTTTTGTTACAAGTAATATCGGCAAGAACTAATGCTTTTTCAGTTTCTTTACCATTTACTCCCTTATTTCTAAGATCTACAAGCATCAGGTGATTATCTGTACCTCCGCTCACAATGTCAAATCCTCTGTCGATCATTGCTTTGGATAACGCCTGAGCATTTGCTTTAACTTGCTTTGCATATGTCTCAAACTGTCCATCTATAGCTTCTCCGAAAGCTACTGCTTTACCGGCAATCACATGCTCCAAAGGCCCTCCCTGGATTCCTGGGAATACAGCTCCGTCCAATACCTGGCTCATCATTTTAGTTTCTCCTTTTGGAGTTTTGTGACCATATGTATTTTCAAAGTCTTTCCCCATCATGATCATTCCTCCTCTTGGACCTCTTAATGTCTTGTGCGTAGTAGTCGTTACTACGTGACAATGCTCAAATGGTGAGTTTAATAATCCTTTAGCTACTAATCCTGCAGGGTGTGCTATATCTGCCCAAAGTGTTGCTCCAATTTCATCTGCGATTTCTCTGAATTTAGCATAATCAAGATCTCTTGAATATGCTGAGAAACCTGCAATCATCATTTTGGGTCTTTCTCTTAAAGCGACTTCCCTCATTTGGTTATAATCAATAAGCCCTGTTTCTTTTTCTACACCGTAAGAAACTACTTCGTATTGAATTCCTGAAAAATTCACTGCAGAACCATGAGTAAGGTGTCCTCCCATTGAAAGGTCCATTCCCATAATTTTATCTCCAGCTTTCAAAACAGCAAGATAAATGGCTGCATTGGCCTGAGAACCTGAATGTGGCTGAACATTCACATAATCTACTCCGAAAAGTTCTTTTGCTCTGTTGATGGCTAATGTTTCAACCTCATCTACCACTTCACATCCCCCGTAATATCTTTTTCCGGGATATCCTTCAGCATATTTATTTGTCAGTACACTTCCCATTGCTTTCATTACGTTTTCAGAAACAAAATTTTCTGATGCGATAAGCTCTAATCCATGGGCTTGTCTTTGTCTTTCCTTTTCAATCAGGTCAAAAATAATATCCATTTTACTTTTAGTTTTTGAAATTTTTCACCCCAAATGTACGGAATTTCCCTTGAGATTTTGGTATCAAATCATATGATTTTTAGCCCCTAAGTGTTGTAAAACCTTATCGGGAATATATAATTATAAATTTCCAGCCCTAAACCGGTGACCATAATTTTTAACCCAATTACAAGCTTTCCCAAAATAAAACTCTGTTGTGATTGCATCTAAGAAACAAGTATTCAACAATTTTTTTATTCTTTACCTCTTGAAAAATGGAGGCTATACAGAAGGACAACTCGTTAACGAAAATAACTTTCCATTACAAAATTTCACAAAAATTCCCCATAGAGCTGTTATAGGGAAAGTAATATCTGGAAACTTGTTAAAATTCTTCTTCCGAAAGTTCTTTATTGGCAATAGCTCCGGCAAAATTACCTTGTGCAACAGCATTGGCTACAGACCTCATCATGGTAACATTATCTCCACAGGCGAAAACACCGGGAACATTTGTTTTCTGCATAAAATCTACCTTTATAAATCCTTGCTCCGTTAATTCGACCCCCAAATCAGCCGAGACATTCAGATGTTGTTCAAAAGGTATTTTAGCGTATAAAGCTTTTAATGAAACCGTTTTTCCGTTTTTAAAAATCATGTTCTGAATATATCCGTTCTCATGTTCTATACTTTGAACTTCATCTTCATTGATGTTAATTCCATTCCGATTCAATTGGGCGACCTGCTCCGGGGTGAGCTTAGTTTTCCCATTGGTAAACAAGGTTAGCTTTTTAGTTAGGTTAAAAACCAGTTTTGAAAATTCAAAAGCCATCTCCCCATCTGCAAGAATTCCTGTTACCTCATCTTTTACTTCATAACCATGACAATATGGACAGTGTATTACTGAGATTCCCCAACATGCTGAAAATCCAGGAATATCAGGCATCAGGTCTTTCACTCCGGAAGCAAGAATAAGTTTTTTAGCCCGGAAAACCCCATTATAAGATGATTCTACTTTAAAACCCTCAATTTCCTTAGTTATTTTCACAACCGTACCATTATAGAATTCTACGGTATGATAGGCTTTCACCTGCTCCCTTGCTGCATCTGAGATTTCTTTAGGAGTGTTTCCATCATGCGTAATAAAGTTATGCGAATGTGGAGTTTGTCTGTTGCAAGGTCTTCCATTATCTATGATTAAAACATTTCTTAAGGATCTGCCCAGAGCCATTCCTGCTGATAATCCGGCATAACTCCCTCCTATTATGATGACATCAAATTTTTTATGTTCCATCTGCTTATTGCTTATTGCTTATTGCTTATTGCTTATTGCTTATACAAAGTTAAAACAAAAAAAACTTTAATGCAACATTATTGCATTAAAGTTTTTTCACATTAATTCAAATCACATATTAATACTCTTTCTTCACTTCTTCAATCTCTTTCTTAAGTCTATTGTTAATATTAATTTTAGCATTCTTAAAACTGAATATCCTGGCCCCTTCCTCCCGTGCATAAGGGTTAGTAATAGAATCTAAAATTTTGGAATGCACAAAATAAGGACTGGTATCTTTCAGTTCTTCCATTCCCTCCGAATAATCTTTAACTCTAATGAGATTGTCATATTTTTTGCTGAAATCAAACCAGTTGATATAATCCGCATTGAACGAAACTGCTTTTATCCCGGCTTTTGAATAATAATTAATAGCTCCTGCCTGACCGTAGTTATCACATAAAACCAATGTGTTTCCTGTTTTTGACAGCTTGGTATATTCATGATCCGTTTTTTGAGCCAGCTCTCTCCAGCCTTGCATATCGGCGAAATCCTGAGGCAAAGAATGATCTTTTCCGTCCTCCCATCGAAGCAGCCCGAATTTCTTATACCATTCCGGATTTTTAACGATCGCTTCCGGACTTTTGTTTGGAAATGCAAGATAATATACCGGCACAAAAAGCAGGATAGGATGAAGAATGCAAATGGGTTTTAAAAGTTTCTTCCATCCTTTTTCGAGGATCATTCCCAGATAAACGGCCCCAAAAGCAATGTAAACCGGGTAAAGCCCTATTGCATAATAATCTTTTGCTCTGAAAAACATGAATAATGCAATGGTGATCACATATCCCCAGAAGAAAAATCTCATTTTTTTAAAAGATTGCTCAAATAACAGCGCATAGAAACCGGCTATGATCACAAAAGTAACTCCTATGAAAAACAGCGCCTGAGCCCTTAAAAAATCAAACCTGTTTACATTGACCAATTGATTTTCAGAAAGTGCTTTCATATGATGAATTACCGGAAAGTTATTATGATACTGCCAAAGTAGATTAGGAAGAATAAGAATTAAAGTTAAAATTCCGGCCCCATATACATGTGGATTTCTGAAAATTTTTCTTTGGTCTGTAGTCAAAAGCGCCGGAATAAATCCTAAGGCTAAGAATGCTATATTGTATTTATTCAAAACTCCTATTCCAAATACCAACCCACCCCAATAAAGCCATTGCACCTTTTCTGTATTGACATATTTTATCAGAATATAAAAAAACAAAGTCCATATCAGCACCTCTAAAGAATTAGGTTGAAAAAGCATATTTAAACGAAGAAGTACTGACAGTAAAATTCCCAGACCTGCTAATATCTGAGTAAACATACTTCCTTTTAATTCTTCTATAATTTTCCAGACCACAACGATTGTTAATGCTCCAAATAAAGTCGGAAAAAATCTGACCCAGAATAGGGATCCACCCAATATTTTGATAAGCCATGCAAACCATGAACTGACAGGAGGAACCGAGAGATAGCCCCAGGCAAGATGATTCCCCTGATCAAGATGTAAATATTCATCACGCTGCAAATCATATTCCGGGCTTACCAGAACGTATTGAAGAATAAATTTTGCAATGATAAAAAGGAAGAGTACCCAATAACTTTTTTTCATGGTTGATTGTTTAGAATTAAAGGTAAGACATTTTACATATTGCTTTTATTACATCAACGGCTTATACACATGAGGAAATAAAAAAATCCCGAAGAATTCTCCGGGATTTAACAGCTAAATGTATAGTGTCAGTTTATTATTTTTGTTTTGACTTTAATTCTTCTTTATCCTTGTCTGATGGATTCCAAACCTTCACTTCTGAATCTTTTGTGATATTTGATCCAGGAAGAACCTGAACGTTAATTCCATCACTTGCTCCAAGTTTTAAATAGGTCTTTTTAAATTTCCCGTCTTTTTGCTTTACTTCTATAAAAGGAACATCTTTCCCTTGTTTCTTTTCATACTGAACTAAAGATTCGTCCAATAGCAAAGCGTTTTTCTGAGAGCTTAATACAATTTCTCCGTTAGCAGAGAAACCGGCTCTGATGTATTCATTATTAGGATTTGTTACATCTCCTTCTACCGGAAATTTAATAGTTCCTGCATTATCTTTTCCTTTAGGAGCAATCATTGTTAGTTTTCCTGGAAATGTTTTATTCTGTAATGCTCCGATTACGATATTCATATCCATTCCTTCTTTTAATTTTCCTGCCTGAGCTTCGTCAATTTCTCCTTTAAAAATCAGAGAGTTCAAATCTGCTACGGAACAGATAGTTGTTCCTGCATTAAAGTTATTGGCTTCAATTACCTGGCTTCCTACTTTTACAGGAACCTCAAGAACAGTTCCTGAAGTTTTGGAACGAATCTGTGTCGTAGCCAATCCTTGTCCCTGCAATTCAGGGGTAGCACCTGTTTTGGCAATCTGTAGCCTTTTTTGAGCCGTATTAAGCTGCTGTTGAGCATTTTTAAGAGATTGCTGCTGAGAAAACAATTGCTGCTGAGAATTAAGATATTCCTGCTTGGAAGCAACTCCTTGTTTATACAGTTTCTCCTGCATATCAAATTGCTTCTGCATATTACTTACATTCAGCTGAGAGTTACCGATTTGAAGCTGTGCATTCTGAACTTCTTGTTGTGCTGCATTCACTTCAGAAATACTCGGAACAATTCTCACTGTAGCAATTAATTGCCCTGCTTCTACTTTATCTCCTTCTTTCACTAAAATTTTATCGATAATCCCTGCAATATTGGGTTTAATTTCAATTTCTTCTTTGGGAGTAATTTTTCCGGTAGCCATCACTTTATCATCCATATTCTGGACGGAGGGTTTACGGGTCAGGAAGGCCTCACTCTCTTTAGAGTTTGATTTTACAAGATAGCCAATCCCGGAGAACAATGCCACTGCAAATAAAAGCCCTAACACAATATAAATGGCTTTTTTCCAAGTGAATTTCTTTTTCATATGTATAGTTTATTTTTTACTTTAAAATTGAATGATTTAGAAATTAAAAGATTAATCCTGTATGCTTATGGCCAGATTACTGTAATTTCAAATCTTCAAATTATGTTATTTTCTAATTATTTTATTATTCTGATCGTAATGCTTCAATAGGTCTGATCTTTACCGCTCTCTGCGCGGGTATCATTCCGATAATCAATCCTAAAATTACCATTACTGCCATGGCTGCAAATACATTTCCGTAATTTACCGTCGGGTTATAGAAAGGAAAGGAATCCTGTCCCTGTGTAACCGCATTTAAAATCATCAGCACAAAAATCCCAAACATAAAGCCCAGTAGCCCGGAAGAGAGGGTAATCACAACACTTTCCAACAAAATCTGATTCCTTACTTCAGCCGGCTTTGCTCCTAATGCTCTCCTGATCCCTATCTCTTTTGTTCTTTCTTTTACGGTGATCAGCAGGATATTTGAAATGGCAATTACTCCGGCAAGAATCGTCAATGTTCCGACGATAATTGTTAAAAGCTGCATTCCTGTAAGAAAGCCTGTCAGCTTTTTAAATTCTTTTCCCAGGTTGAAACTACCAAAAGCATTGGTGTCTTCAGGAGAAACTTTATTCTTAGATTTTAAAACCTGCTTTGCATTTTCCTCCACGTCATTTACATTGGCATTGGGCTTACTTACAATAGCAAACATGTCAATCTGTTCTCCTGCATTATACATTTTGGTATACGTTGAAAGTGGAATAAAAGCCGTTTGGTCATTTTCAAAGCCACCTCCTTTTTTCACTCTGAAAACACCTATTACATTAAAGAATATTCCCTTTATATTAATAGATTGTCCAATCGGGTTTTCTTTCTTCTTAGCCTCAAAAAAATTTTTATAGATCTCTTCTCCGATAACCACTACATTTTTATTTCCTGAAACATCTGCATCATTGATATATCTTCCGAAAATAAGTTTCTTTTCTGAAATTTTATTCCCTACAGAATAATCTCCGGTAAGAGAGTACGTACTGCTTTTACCATTTCTAGACATAGATTCACCGGGTGTTCCAGTAAAGCTCCCTCGGGAATTCTGAGGTGATATATAATCGATCTCTGTCAATTTTCTTTTCAGCATATCCATATCGGATAAATTGAGATGCACCTCTCTTCCTTTAGGAAATCCCTCATAAGGAATAGATGTTTTCTGCGCCCACAGGAAAATAGAGTTGGTAGCAAACCCGGAAAATAATTATCAAAACCATTCTCCATTCCTTTGGCTGCTCCAAGAAGACTTACATACAAAAACATCCCCCATCCTACTCCAATCATGGTAAGAAATGTCCGAAGCTTATTATTCCTCAATGAATAATAAATCTCCTGCCAAGTGTCTTTTTTAAATATGATATTCACTTCTTCTTAGTTATAAGTTATTACTATTTGTAAAAGGGTAAAAGACAAAACCGTCTATCAGTACCCTATTTTCAAATTGCTGCTATTCTGTTCTTAATGCTTCAATTGGTTTAATTCTTGAAGCTCTGTATGCGGGAACAAATCCGGCAATCAATCCGGAAAAGACCAAAGCTACAAATGCCATTACTATCGTTCCCCATCCTACACTTGGACTTTTAATAAAGAATTCTTCAAGGCTGTCTCCAAGCAGGTTTAAAGTCAGGACTCCTACGGCTACTCCTACAAAACCTGAAACCACGGTAATGACAACACTCTCCTGTACAATCAACCCGACAATACCTCCGGGTTTGGCACCAATTGCTTTTCGAACACCTATTTCCTTTGTTCTCTCTTTTACAATGTACACCATGATATTACTGATCCCGATAATTCCCGCCAGTAAGGTACCCATTCCGATAAACCCTACAATAGCTGTAAGAACTGCCATAAATGTAAATGTATCATTCATATTCTTGGCATTATTCCATATACGAACTCCATTTTCATCGTCAGGAGCAACATTCTTTCTTGCTTTTAATTTATCTTTTAACTCATCACCATATTTGATGGCCTGATCCGGAGTCAGTTTTTCATTATATGTAATATAGGCTATATTCACTGTATCAGAGCCTTTTTTCATCTGCTGTAAAGTCGTAATCGGAACTGTAATATGCCTTTCATCTCTATCTCCTCCATCATCTGAAAAAACTCCAATGACCTTGTACATTGTTCCGTTAATATTAAGCTCTTTCCCAACAGGGCTTCCATTTTTGATTAAATCCCGCTGAACCATTCTTCCAATGACTGCAACATTTAATTTTCTTTCCATGTCCATAGCTGTCAAGTAGCGACCATCAATAACTTTTCTGTTTTCAATAACCTGCTCCCCGGGATCAGCCCCGTTGATCTGATAAAGACCACTCTCTTTTCCATATTTCACCATTAAGCTGGCACTGTACCTGGGACTGGAAGGCCCTGCTTTTTCCTTGTCTGCATTAATTAAAAAGTCATAGTCTGAGTTATTCATTGTCACATTTCGATCAGACTGCAAGCCTTTATAAGCTAAGGTGGTCTTTCCTGTGGAAAAAATAATCAAATTTTTAGCATCTCCCGCAAACCCTTCAGAGAAAGCGTTTTGAAGCCCTTTCCCGATTCCAAACAATACAATGAAAATAAATAACCCCAAGGCCACAGTAAATCCGGAAAGTACCGTCCGAAGTACGTTACTACGGATAGAACTGAATATTTCCTGCCAACGATCTAGATCAAACATTTTTTATTAGTATTAAAAGATTGAAAATTTATGATTGTTAAATTTTCAAATTATCTCATTTTCAAATTCTCAAATTAACTTATCTACAGTACAAGCTGCTTAATAAATTCATCACTTTCAATAATACCGTCTTTCAGTATTACGTTTCGTTTCGTTTGGGCAGCCACATCAGGTTCATGGGTCACCACAATGATTGTCTTTCCTTCATTGTTAATATCCTGAAGAAGCTTCATAATATCATGAGTCGTCTTTGAATCCAGTGCTCCGGTAGGCTCATCCGCCAGTACCACTTTGGGATTTGTAATAAGGGCTCTGGCAATAGCAACTCTCTGCTTTTGTCCTCCTGAAAGCTCATTGGGAAGGTGATTAGCCCATTGTGCCAACCCTACTTTCTCCAAATATTCCATAGCTTTCTGATTACGCTCTTTTCTGGGTACATTCTGATAATACAAAGGAAGAGCTACATTCTCTAAAGCCGTTTTATAGCTGATCAAATTGAAGGATTGAAAGACAAAACCCAAGAATTTACTTCTGTATTCGGCAGCTTTTATTTCAGATAAATGTTCAATGGGAACTCCATCAAGATCATATACTCCTGAATCTTTTTCATCCAGAATACCAATAATATTAAGAAGTGTAGATTTTCCGGAACCGGAACTTCCCATAATAGATACAAACTCACCTTCTGAAATACTCAGATTGATCCCTTTAAGGACATGAAGCTTGCTTTTTCCTGTATCGTATGACTTATGTAAATCCTGAATTACTAACATTAAGTGATGTATGTTTTATATCCAATAAGTAGGTGATAATTTCAAATTGTTACAAGAATAAAAATTTATTCAAATATTTTTTTGTTTAACAAAATAACCCTTTATTAAAAGCACTTTACAACAAATTGTTTAACTGTAACTTTAGTTTTACATCCATTTATCCTCAATATTGCTGCTTAGCCTATTATCCGTGCTGGTTTCATGTAAATGTGGAAAACTTTTACAGCTAAAAGTCAGTCAATTAGTATTTACCCCTTTCAAAATCAGTTCTTTTTTTCGAACTTTGTAGTTAGATTCTGATCAGAAACACAAACATAGTTTGTGAATAAGTTTAATTCACAAACAGCACAAAAACAAAAAGTTAAATGTTTTCTGAACGTTATCCACATACATCTGAATTATTTAATTATAAAGATATTTAATATGGGAATTTTTGATAAAAGAGTAAGTTATAAGCCATTTGAATACCCTGAGGTTCTTCAATTTGTAGAAGCTATCAACAAATCGTTCTGGGTACATTCGGAAGTGGACTTTACTGCAGATGTTCAGGATTTTCATTCGCAGTTGGAGCCCAATGAAAAGCATGCTGTGAAAAATGCGCTTTTAGCCATTGCACAGATCGAGGTGTCTGTAAAGACATTCTGGGGAAACCTATACAACCACATGCCAAAACCGGAACTGAATGGTTTGGGAGCTACTTTTGCAGAATGCGAATTTCGTCATTCTGAAGCTTATTCCCGTTTATTGGAGGTGTTAGGATATAATGAAGAATTTTCAACAGTAGTAGAAATTCCTGCCGTGAAAAAGAGAATTGATTTCTTATCAAATGTTCTTAAGCACGCCAATTCTACAACACCAAAAGAATATGTTTCTTCTCTTTTATTATTCAGTATTTTAATTGAAAATGTATCTCTGTTTTCTCAGTTTGCAATCATTCTTTCTTTCACAAGATTTAAAGGATACATGAAAAATGTATCTAATATCATTGCCTGGACTTCAGTAGATGAGCAGATTCACGCTAATGCAGGAATTTATCTGATCAATAAGATCCGTGAAGAGCAACCTAACCTCTTGACTGATTCTGACATTGAAGATATCTACACCCTGGTAGATCAATCTATAGAATTGGAAGGTGAAATCCTGGACTGGATCTTTGAATTAGGAGAGCTGACTGTTTTCTCAAGAGAAGACCTTCTGAACTTTATGAAATACCGTGTTGATGACAGTTTAAAGAAAATCAATATGGAAACCCGCTATAACATTTCTCCGGAGCAATACCGCCCAATGAAATGGTTTGAAGAAGAGGTTTTCGCCAACTCTATGGATGATTTCTTTGCCAAGAGACCTGTAGATTATACAAAACACGATAAGAGTATTACAGCAAACGATTTATTTTAAATGATACTGGGCGCAAGCGAAGCGAGTGCCAAAACAGATCACTTTTTAATAAATTATTGATTCCAATCACAGTCAATTAATTCAACAAGCACAAATATAAAAGATGATTAACGTAATCGTAAGTTACACTGTAAAACCTGAGTTTGTTCCTACAAATCAAGCTAATATTCAAACGTTTTTGAGTGATTTTAAAAATCTGGATCAATCTGCCTTTGAGTATAAAGTTTTTTTAAAAGAGGATGGTGTTACTTTTTTACATTATTCAAACTACATTAATGAAGAAGTGCAACATGAAGTTTTGAATACTCCTTCTTTTAAAGAGTTTCAGAAATTAAGAGATGAAAGTGGCTTGAATGGTTCCCACAAAGTAGAAATTTTACAATCAATAATATAAATACAACAAAATTCCGGGGTGATTACCACACTCCGGAATTCGAAAATATAACATCTATGGAAGAACAAAATTCAAATATATGGTGGCTCAACGAAGAGTCTGAGCAGATGCTGAACAGAGGATATCTGTTGAAAGGAGAAACAGTAGATGGAGCCATCGACAGAATCACCACTGCTGCTGCAAAAAAATTATATAAGCCGGAATTACAGCCTGCATTTAAGGAAATGATCACCAAAGGATGGATCAGTTTCTCTTCACCGGTATGGGCTAATATGGGAACACAGAGAGGTCTTCCTATCTCATGTTTCAATGTTCATATCCCGGATAGTATCGAAGGGATTACTCACAAAATGGGTGAAGTAATTATGCAGACAAAAATTGGAGGAGGAACTTCCGGATATTTTGGAGAACTTCGTAACAGAGGTACTGCAGTAACAGATAATGGAAAATCTTCAGGAGCTGTTTCTTTCATGAAATTGTTTGACACCGCAATGGATGTTGTTTCTCAGGGAGGAGTAAGAAGAGGTGCTTTTGCAGCTTATCTGGACATCGACCATGGAGATATTGAAGAATTTTTATCGATCAAAGATATCGGAAGCCCTATTCAGAATTTATTTACCGGAATTTGTGTACCTGATTACTGGATGCAGGACATGATTGACGGTGATATGGAAAAACGTAAAGTTTGGGCAAGAGTATTAGAAAGCCGCCAGCAAAAAGGTCTTCCTTATATTTTCTTTACAGATAACGTAAACAGAAACAAACCTCAGGTTTACAAAGATCAGGGAATGACTGTTAACGCAAGTAATCTTTGCTCGGAAATCATGCTTCCATCTACGAGAGAAGAATCGTTCATCTGCTGTTTATCATCAATGAACCTTGAACTATATGATGAATGGAAAGATACTGATGCTGTAAAGCTGGCTGTTTATTTCCTTGATGCTGTTTTATCAGAATTCATTGAAAAAACTGAAGGAAATTATTACCTGCAGGGAGCAAGAAACTTTGCACTTCGTCACAGAGCACTTGGATTAGGAGTATTAGGATATCATTCTTATCTACAGAAAAATATGATCCCGTTTGAAAGTTTTGAAGCTACTCAATTTAATGCAAGAGCTTTCAGACATATCAAAGAACAGGCTGAACAAGCCTCAAGAGAACTAGCCAATATTTATGGTGAACCGGAATTATTGAAAGGATATGGACTGAGAAATACCACTACAATGGCCATTGCTCCTACCACTTCAAGTTCTGCTATCTTAGGACAAACATCTCCGGGAATTGAACCTTTTGCATCTAACTATTATAAAGCAGGTCTGGCTAAAGGAAACTTTATGCGTAAGAACAAATATCTTGCTAAATTACTGGAAGAAAAAGGATTGGACAACGAGGAAACCTGGAGAACAATCATGCTGAACCATGGTTCTGTACAGCATTTGTCTGAATTAACTGACGAAGAAAAAGCAGTATTCAAAACATTTAAAGAAATTTCTCCTATGGAAATTATTTCTCAGGCTGCACAGAGACAACAATATATCGATCAGGCACAGTCATTGAATCTTCAGATTCCTTCCACAATGCCTGTAAAAGACGTTAACTATCTGTATATAGAAGCTTGGAAGAAAGGAGTGAAAACACTTTACTACCAAAGAAGTTCTTCTGTTTCAAAAGAAATGATGGTTAATTTCGTAACATGCTCTGCTTGTGAAGCGTAGACCCAAATAATAAACACGTCATATCAACGAAAGCACGCCTCTGGCGTGCTTTTATTATTTTATCTCGTAACATCCTGTATTTCTTTTACTATTTATCAACCTGATATTTTAACCAGCTTTCTTCGATTGAAGACCTATATTAACAAAAAAGACCCGGAAAGAAAATCCGGATCTATTGAAAAAGTGTATAAAATAAAAGATTAATCATTAGAAATTGTATCTGACCCCAAGCTGCGCCTGAAATCTTGATGCAAACTGATCAATCGTATAAGGTAATCCCGGTGTTTTAAAATTATACGTTGGATCTCCTGCCGAAGGCTGGCCTGTAGCAATATTTCCAACTTTCGTTAATCCTACACTTGCTGTGGAATTAAATGTATTAGGTACAAAATATACTTTACCCCAATCTTTGTTTAATAAGTTGGTAAAGTTGATGATACTTAATGAAATCTGAATATTACTTTTAGATTTCTCACTAAGTCGGATCTCATCCATAATTCTGATATCTGCCTGAACATTCCAAGGAGTAAAATCACCATTTCTTTCAGTAAATTTTCCTCTTCTTGATTTCAGATAATCATTATTATTGATAAAATTTTCATAATCTGCAATCTGTTGCTGAGCGGATACCAGTACATTTCCGGAAGCATCTTTTATAGGGACAATATATTTTGCTGCTTCATTGGCATCTTTAAAGATATAAGCAAGGCCCGCAGCCTGCCCTGTGTTAGCAATAGTACTGTTCACAAACCCCCAGGAATATGGATTTCCTGACTGAGCATTGAAATACACATTTGTAGATAGTCTATTTGTTTTAGACAGATTAAAGGCATATCCGAGATTAGCCACAATCCTGTTCTTGGTTGCAAAGTTAGAAGTTGTCAGCTTAGGATCATTAGGTGTCAGTGACTGATTCATCTGCCAGTTACTCTCCATCGAATTCCTTATACCATTTGTAATATCTTTAGCATCACCATAGGTATAGGCTACAAAGAAATTAAATCCAAAATTATAAGATTTTGAAAGCTGTGCGGTAAGGTTGTAACGGTATCCTTCTTTAGTATTGGAAAGAAGATAAGCATTGGAAAAGTTACTGTTGATGTTGGTAGTATAAATTGGCATTTCATGATTTACATCATAGCTGTAATATGTTACATTATCTGTTTTATTCACTTGCTGGAACCTCAAATCATAAAGAACTTTAGTATAGATACCTTCTAAAGTAAGTTTATAACCTTGCAAAATATAATCAAAAGCCAAGGAACTTCTCCAGACTCTTGGCATTTTAAAATTGTTATCGATAAGGTCTACCTGTACTTTTGAAGAATTTTGCCATTTCGGGAAATTAGAACCTATCAAAGGGTCCCCATTAGTCGCAATCTGTGCTGCTGTAGGGGCATTATAATCATAACTTCCAAAACCAACCCCATCATTATAATAGGCATATCCCAACCATGCAAATGGAATTCTTCCCACAAAAATACCAGATCCTCCTCTTAATACCATAGATCTGTCTTCGGTGATATCGATGGTAAATCCGAGCCTTGGAGAGAAAGTAGGTTTATTAAGATAATTATTGGTAAGTTGGCTTAATGGAGTATACTCATAGGTCTTACCAAAATTAGGATCCTGAGGTGAATTTGTTACCAGTGGACTCAGCTGCGGTTTGTTAGGTAAATCCGTATAATCCACTCTCACTCCAGGTGACAATCTTACCCGTCCCCAGTTGATCTCATCCTGTAAATACATGGAAAGAAGATTGACTTTATATTGGGCATATGGATTATCAAAAAGAGTTTGTCTGTCTTCTCCGTTAAAAGGATAGGTACCTCTTATTCTTGCAGGGTTGGAATTATAAAAATCATTGAGACTTTTGTAAGAAATTCTACCATTCAAGGCATTTACAAAACCATAATTAATATTATACAACTCATTATGAGTTCCCAATAAAAAAGTATGATTTCCTGTTTTATAAGTCAGATTATCCGTAATTTCAAAAGTCTTCTGTTTCATATTAAAAACGGTAGCTTCTCTATCGTTTCCCAACAAAATAGTTCCGCCATTATACGCAATTTCAACCTGGGGAAACATTGCGTTACCTGAAGTAGGATCTCTGTAATCATGAATAGAAGAATACCCTAGAACTAAATTATTATTCCATTTATCATTAAAACGACTTTTCAACTCAAGTGTAGTGGTGGAAGCCGTATTTTTCTGAATAAAATCCATACTGGAAAATCTGAAATTGGCACCGTCTCTTTCCAGGTTGGAAGCTTGTGAAAATACTGTATTATTTTTAATAGATAATGTATGTTGATCATTGATTTTCCAATCTAGCTTATTAAAAAGCTTAGAACTTTCAGAGAAATTGTTGTATTGATTAAAACTACCTACATTGAACCCGTATTTAGTTCTTACAAAATCTGAAATCCGCTGTGCTACTCCCTCATTAACCAAAGCATTGGGATCATTAGCATTATAAAACACAGGATCTGTTCTTTTGGTATACTCCAGATTGGTAAATAGAAATAATTTATCTCTTACAATCGGTAATCCTACTCTTCCCCCGTAAATAAAATCTGAAAAATCTTTTGGCATTTTTGAATTATCTCCCACTCTGTTATTTCCCGTAATGCTTGCATTCCTTCCATATACATACATGGAACCCGTTACATCATTACTTCCACTGCGCGTGACAGCATTGATACTTCCTCCAAGAAAATTCCCCAGCTTTACATCATAAGGAGCGATATAAACCTGTACATCCTGAATAGCATCTAAACTTATGGAATTGGAGCGGGTACTGCTTCCCGGCATTCCCGAAGTACCTGTTTGCCCTCCTAGAGAAGGGCTGAAACCAATTGCATCATTATTGATGGAACCATCAATAGTAACGTTATTATAACGGAAATTGGTTCCGTTAAAAGAATTATTAGCACTCTGAGGAACCAATTTGGTAACATCCTGGATTCCTCTGTTGATATTAGGTAGTCCTGAAATCTGTGCCTGACTGATCCCTATACCGTTTTTCACACTGTTTTTTTTAGAGGTAATCTTTACCTCATCAAGAGTCCTTTCTGTATTTCCTAATTCTACTACCGGCAAATCATTACTTCCCAAAGCAAGTTGTACGTTCGTATTTTCGTAAATAATTTTTGAGCCATCAGATATCATTATCTTATAAGGACCACCAGGCTGAAGATTATCCAGACTGAACTGCCCTTTACTATTACTTTTGGTTTCAAAAGTACTATTGGTAGGTATATGTATTACCCTTACTGTAACTTCAGAAGAAATTCCTTTTAATCTTCCAAAAATTTTAGAGCTTGTTTCCTGTGAAAATGCAAATCCAAAAGACAGTAAAGCAAAAGCACAGATCAATTTTTTCTTCATATTTTTATTACTACGAATTTGAAGGTAAAATTAGATTTCAGAGAAATGAAGTACGGTAACATATAATTAACATTACGTAACATAAAGTTTAACATTTCCTTAAAAAAAACTTAATATCTATATCATATCAGCTGTGTAAATTCTCATCTTTTCTATAGAAATCAATGAAAAAAAATGCTTATTTTAAAGATTAAAATAATTTAATATGAAATTCGGACAGGTAGAAGACCTTTATAAAATAGATTTTACTCTTCCAAAAAATCACTCTAAAACCAAAGAAATTTTAAATAGATCACATAGATATTTTTCTATACAAAAGAATAATACCATATTTATTTTTTAAATTCATTAAAAATTTTAATCACAACACGCTCAAACGATCATATTTAGCATATAAAAAATAAAAATACATTTAAAACCACTAATAATCAACTCATTAAAAAAGGACTAATTTAGCATTCACATGAATGGATAGTCATAAAATCTAATACCATTAAAAACTCAATTATGAAAAAAATACTATTTACTTTATCAGTAAGCTGTTTTTCTATGGCTTATACTCAGACCCTCAACTTTTCTGACGTAAAATTCAAAGCACTTCTGCTAAGTGCCAATCCCACCAATCAGATTGCAAAAGACCTTAATGGAAATGCTATTGTTATTGACCAGAATGGGGATGGAGAAATTCAGCTTCCGGAGGCTCTACAGGTAAAAATTCTGAATATAAAGGTGGATGCTGACCAGATGTATATTAATCCTGCCGGAGACCGATATGATCCTAACAATATAAATTCTACCTATTACAACAGCCATCTTCCTGATGGTATTTCAGACGCCTTACTTTTCTCCAATCTTGAAGAACTTTACTTTTGGAATACCAGAACCGCCAATATCAGCTTTATCAATAACGGTAAAATCAAAAAAGTACAGGGAAGACCTTTCTACTATGACCTCTCTCAATCCGGACAATATACAGCAGCCCCTATTAATCTTTCATTTGACAACTGCCCGGGAATCCAAAATATTACAGATGTCATCGCCTATCAGGCTACAGGTAACCCATGGTATTCTCCTGAAAACAGTTTAAGCATAAAAAACTGTCAACAGATCAACAGCAATGCGATTATTGATTCAGCTGAACTTAAAGAACTTCATATTCAGAACTCAAGTATTACCAGTTTAACTTTTAATTCGTGTAAGTTTTTATCAAAAATTTCGGTTCCTAATCTAAGCACTTTAACAAAGATATCCGTATTGGGTGATAACGGAACATTTTCCTCCAGCAACAGTCAGGATATCGAACTGATTGCCAACAACTGTACTAATTTGCAGGAAATCATAGCAGACACCGATCACTATTCTTCAACCGGAGCCTATTTTTCTGCAGTGAACCTGAATGGCAGTACTTCATTAAAGAAAATAAAAGGACTGAATGCTCCCTCTATCGATTTTAGTACAGCAGGGCTTGTTAATCTGGAAGAATTAGATTGCTCTTTCTACAACAGATACGGATACAATACTACATCCGGTATTTATTTTGGGAATGTAAGTGCATTGAACCTTGCGGGTCTTCCAAAACTTAAAATATTAAAGGCTTTTAATCAGAAAATATCCAATAGTATCAACTTCAGTGCTGCACAAGCTTTGGAAAATATTGATATCACCAACTCATGTGGTTATATGAATACAGTGAATGTTAGTAATCTTGCGAGTCTTACCACTTTAAAAACCGGCAGAATCGAGGCCTTAAATACTCAAGGTAACGATGATCTACAAAAAATTACTGCTAAAAATTGTACCTCATTAGCAAATTTCATTTTTAATGGCAACAGTCATTTAAAAGAATTAGATATAGAGAACTGTACTGCTATACAAAAAATAGCAATCGGTTATTACGTAATAGAAAGAGATGGTGTTTTTCCTGAATTAAATTCAATTAATTTATTACAATGTACTGGTATTAAAGAAATTACCATTCACAACACAGAAATAAACACCTTAAACACTTCACAATGTTCTGCTTTAAAAACATTAGAGCTTAAAGAAGACAACGTACTATCTTCTATTGACATTTCTAACAATTTTAACTTGGAATCCGTTACGTTACAGTCACTACCTCTAATTTCACAAGTGAATACTTTAAATAATATAAAGCTAAAAACTGCATTTATTAGCAACAGTCCTCAAATAACACAACTGAATTTCTCTACTGCAACAAATTTCGAAGGACTTTCACTTTGGAATATGCCAAACCTCACTTATGTTAATATAAGAAATGGATCTATAGAGGAATTTCATGATTACAATGGCTATAACATCAATCTCCAGATGTGTGTCGACGATGCCCAATTAAGCGATCTACAATCAATGTATCCTGATATTACATTTACAGCAAACTGTGGGAGCTTTCTTCAAAACAGAAATGTAAAAGCTAATATAAAATCTTTCAAAGTTTTCCCAAATCCTGTAAAAGATATCCTGCAGGTTAATTCTGACTCTGTTATAAAAAATATAAAAATAGTTGATACTCAGTCAAGGATTATCTTCAACCAGGATTTTAATCAGGAGCTTATAAAAATTGATCTTTCAAGCTATCCTAATTCAGTTTACATCATGAAAATAACAACTGATAAAGGGCAAGTAACGGAGAAGATTATAAAAAGATAATCTTCTTCAAAACACATATTTTTTACCAAAAATCATAGAACGTTCTATGATTTTTTTGGTTTATATTTGTGTATATTGTTTAATACCATAAAACGAGATATATGAAATTCGGACAAGTAGAAGACCCTTCAAAAATAGATTTCACCCTTCCCAAAGATCATTCTAAAACCAAAGAAATTTTAAATCTTAATAAAAAAGGGTTTGAAAACCTATCTATAGGATGCGCCAAATGGAACAAAACCGACCTTAAAGGATTTTACCCTAAAGGAACAAAGGATGAGCTGACCTATTATGCCACTCAATTTAATTCTATTGAACTGAATGCCACATTTTACGGAATGCCTACTCCGGAGCAGGTGAAAACATGGAAGGAAAAAACACCTGAAAATTTTAAATTCTTTCCTAAGATCACCAATACAGTCTCCCATTTCAGAAGACTTATTGACGTTACGGATCCTGTAACTCATTTTGCTTCTGCCGTCATGAATTTTGATGAAAAATTAGGAATGGCTTTTCTTCAGCTTCATGATAATTTTAAACCGAAGGATTACGACAGGCTGGAAAAGTTTGTGAAAGAATGGCCCAAAGAAGTTCCTCTGGCTATAGAGCTTAGAAATACGGAATGGTTTACTGACGAAGAGATACTCAATACAACCTGCGAGCTCTTTGAAGCCCATAACATCACCAACATCATCGTAGATACCGCGGGAAGAAGAGATATGCTCCATATGCGTCTTACTACTCCTAATGCATTTATCCGTTATGTAGGAGCTAACGCAGAGAGTGACTATGAAAGACTGGATGACTGGTTAAAGCATCTGACAAAATGGAAAAAAGAAGGTTTACAAAATCTTTATTTCTTTGTTCATCAAAATATAGAAAAAGCTTCTCCTCTGCTGTCTGCTTACTTCATTAAAAAAGTCAATGAAGAATGGAAAACTGATATTCATGTTCCGCAGATGGCCAGTGAAAGTACAGGAACATTATTTTAATCCGAACAGATTACTGTCAAATAATAATATACTCATTCACAAAAACTTATATAGAATGATTCCAGTTTATTGCTAAAATTCATTTCTTAGTGATAAAAATCTTTTCTTATCATAAATTTTTATACTTTAGTGAACTAATATATTTCACACAATAGTGTAAACTTAAAAAAACGAGATAATGGAAAAGGAAATCTGTAGAATTAGCATCGCCAACAACTGGTTGGGCGATGAGTATATTTTTTATGAAAATGGTACCATAAAAAGAATATATGATAACCATAGTATGAGCTCCAATGTTACTGAATGGTTGGAACCCGGACAAATAAGTAAACTGAATAAAGATAAATTGGTTAAAAGCTGCCCGGAAGGGCTTAAAGAGCAAGTTATGCATATTCTGGATTATCCTTAATATAAAATAAAAAAAAGAGTAATAAACTATAGTTTATTACTCTTTTTCATTTAGTGTGATTTATTTTTTCTCAGAAGCAATACCAGATTAAGGAATAAAAGCAGAAAATCCAATGAGATCCAGATTCCCAGTTTTGTATTTTCATAATTGTAGGCATCAACCTGTTTTTTTGCAGCTTCAGAAAGCTTTACACTTTGATTGATATAATTTTGTACCTCTACGATCTGATCAATATTCTTATTGGGAACAGAATGTTGAGAAAAATAAACGAGGTTCTTTTTCCCCAAATATCCTACAATCCAATACTCATCAGATGTATCCATTTTAAGATATTCTATCCTATAGTATTCCGGACGTATTTTCCCTATATGCTTAGGTTCCAGTATTATGTTTGACTGTACCTTATTCACATTGATCAGATAAAAATCCAGCGTCTGTGGAAGTTTATTCACAACCTGAAGCCCCACTGAATTGTCAACAAATGCGACAGCACTTTTTTTGATAAACCAATACGCAAAAAAAGAAATTGAAAAAACAACCGTGAGAATACGAAACAGCTTTGCCCATTTTGCCACCTTTCCTGATTTCACTTTATAAAAAACCAAAGAAAACACACAAGCCCAAAAGATAACAAAAATGATAAATTCCATATTGCAAAGATACTGATTTCAGAATTTTCAGGAGAGCCTTAGTCTACATTCCATTCTTTATAGAACTGGTCAAGGAAGTTTAGCATATAATTGTGCCTTTCTTCAGCCAGTTTTTTCCCCGTCTCCGTGTTCATTAAATCTTTCAGAAGCAATAATTTTTCATAAAAATGATTAATGGTTGTCCCATTTGATTTTTTATACTCTTCTTTAGACATATGTAGGCTGGGTTTAATTTCAGGGTCGTACATCGGATTATTTTTGAATCCTCCGAAATTAAATGTTCTGGCAACCCCAATGGCACCAATAGCATCAATACGGTCTGCATCCTGTACTATTTTAAGTTCTATAGAAGGATCTACAGGAGCATTGCCTCTGTTTTTAAATGATATATTTTCAATAACAAACAGAACTTTCTCTATAGTCTCTTCAGAAACATTTTGCTCTGTAAGAAATTCTCTGGATATTTTAGGAGCTATCGTTTCATCTCCATTATGAAATTTAGGATCTGCGATATCATGAAGAAGCGCCGAAAGCTCTACCACTTCCTGATCGCAGGTTTCGGTTTCCGCAATCTTTCTGGACAGTTTCCAAACTCTTTCAATATGAAACCAGTCGTGTCCGGCTTCTGCCCCCATTAATTTTTCTTTTACAAATTCTACGGTGTTGTCAATTGTACTTTTCATTTATCTATCAGTTCATTTAAAATAATATCCCAAAGTTTTTTATTATAATTTCTAAAAAAATTAACGTGTCCTATTTCTTTTTTTTCAGATTCGGAAATTTTTACCAGTCTGTACGTGGGTGTAAGGTTAGGGTAAGTATTGTTTAATAAACTTAATACTCCTTTCTCGGTTAACCATATATCATCTTCCGCCCTGACCACGAATACTTTTTGTTTTAAATTTTTAGAATAGTCATCAATTTTCTCCAACAGCTTGTTGGTTGATTTCTTGTTTAAAATTAAGGTTCTCCAGTCATATGCACAATTTTTTGGAAGACTTTCTCCAAGCCCAAACCAATGCGCCGGAAAATACCCTAACAGCGAGGTCGTTAAGGGCTGCACAATTCCAAAACCAAGATAAGCTTCTATTTTTGTTCTCTTTTTAAGGTTTCCCACAAAAGCATTCTGAGTTCCCACAAAAATAAGTTCTTCAAACATCTCAGAATCTTTATTCATTCCCAGAATCAATGCTCCTACGGAATGTCCCAAACAATACTTCCTGTAGTCCGAGAATTTCACCTTGATATAGCGGGTGAGCTCTTTATAGTCTTTTGAGCCCCAAAGCCTCATAGAGCCATGAAATCCTCTCATATTCTCAGGTTTGGAAAGCCCTATTCCCCTGTAATCATAAGTGATAACTGTGAATCCCTGTTCCGAAAAATATTGGGCAAATGAAAAGTACACCTGTTGTTTAACCCCTGTTGCGGAATTAATAAGCAGTAATTTTCCATTGCTTTTTTCAGGCCTGAAAAGGTGTGCTGTTAAAGAAACATGATCTTCTGTGGTAAGTATTAGTTTTTCCATAGTATAAAAGAAAAAATCCACTATAAAAGTGGACATTTTCATTATATTTTTATGTTAAGTTTTTAAATTTTAATATGCCTCAAATAATTTTAAGAAAAGAATTCCGACATCTTAGGTAATCCCGTCTGTGAACCTTTACCTCCTGAGACTCTTGCCGAAACTTCATTTCCAAATTTCACGCAATCTTCTATCGTATTTCCATGGCACAGCGCTATAGCGAATCCTGAAGTGAATGCATCTCCCATTCCCATCTTATAAACAGTCTTATCTTTGTCATTCCTGAAATATTTCATCTCAGTACCGTCGAAATAAATCGTAGAATTTGTATCATCTCTTACAAATACTTTATTGAAGTATTTTTTAAGAACTTCTTCCCTTTTCTCTTCGCCAAAAATAATATAGAGTTCATTGCTTTTTGCTACAATAAAGTCGACATTTTCAATAATTGCTTCATTTACAGGCATAGCAGGAGAAGCATAAAGCCCCACTTTCTTGCCATATTTTTTTGCTTTTTTTACTGTATATTCTACAACCTCGATAGAAACTTCAAGCTGCACAAGAACAAGATCTGCGCTATGAAAATACCGGTCTGCTTCATCTATATGGGCTTTATTAAGATATTTATTTGCCGCCGGAACCACTACAATAGCCGCATTTCCGTTACAGGTTGTTACATAAGCTGTTCCTGTGGACTCTTTGTCTGTTTCATGAACAAAACCTACATTCACATTTTCACTCACAAGATTCCTCATGATCTGCTGGCCCAGTGGATCCATCCCCACACACCCTATAAAATAAACACTAGCCCCAAGCCTCGCCGTTCCTACCGCCTGGTTGGCTCCTTTCCCTCCAAAATAGCTGTCTGAATTAACGGCTAAAACGGTTTCATTAGGTAAAGGAAGCTTTTCGGTTTCTAAAACCAAATCTATTGATGAGCTGCCTACAACAATAATTCTGGGTTGTTCTGAGGAGAATTTCATTGTGCTTTATATTAGTTTTAACATTTATATCTGGTGAAAATCAGTGATCCAAAAGTAACTATTTTAATTAACTTATTTCAATAAATTCAGTAATTATCTTTACAGGCTGCTGATCCTTATCATAAGCTATATAACTGGCATAAAAACCTTCACCATATCCGGTCTCAAAAGCAAATATAGTTCCAGGGTGTTCGTCTGCCGGTTTCAGGAAGGCATATTGATCTATAGCGCCATTCTCATCAAAGAAATAGTCGTGGAAAAATTCTTCATAGATTCCCATAAAGTCTCCTCCTTTCTTTTGATACAGTTTTTGTTCCAAATCATTAAGACTGGTTTGGGTATCCACATCCATCAGACAACCCATTCCACTTTCTACAGGATATCCGAAAACTTCTCCTTCTGCAAGATCTTTGATATTCTGTCCCGCTGTAGTAGCCAGTTTCCAATCTGTAATCGCAGAATTACTGAATATTATTTCTGCATACGCTACACAATTGCTTTCTCTTTCTTTGTGTAACATCACTGAGAAATTTCCTTTTGGAAATTCTGTGGTAAAAGGAAGCATATCATTGGTAATTAAGGGATCACAAGCGATCAGTTTTCCACTGGAAAGGTAAATTTTCCCAACTTCAAAACTCTCTAACAAAGGGCTTTCTACAAAGTCTTTTGAGAATAGTTTCCGTATGTTTTCTATATGTGTCATGTTATTTATTACTTATTTTCAATGGCCAGCTTCGTCGAAAATAAAACCTTCAACTGATCCAGTGATCGTTGGCACTGGTTTATTTTTCATTCTACTCCAGCCGTACACTTATTTTTCAGGCGCAGAGGCATGATTTCTATCATTAATACATAAAAGAAGACGAGATTAACTGGTCTTCTTTTATAGGTATAGCTTTCAGGGAATTTCCTTGATTAATTACAAGCTTTTCAGTTTCTCTTCCAAAATGGCAATTTTATCCTGAGCGTCTTTTTGTTTTTTACGCTCAACTTCTACCACTTCAGGTTTGGCATTGGCAACAAACTTTTCATTGGAAAGTTTCTTTTCAACTGAAATTAAAAACCCTTTTAAATACTTTACTTCTTCTTCAGTTTTAGCTTTTTCTTCTCCCAGGTCTAGGTTTTCACTTAAAGGAATAGACACTTCTGTCGCTCCTACCAGGAAGGTGAAACTTGGCTTATCTGTTTTCAATCCAAAGTGGATCTCCGAAATATTAGCTAATTTTCTTACCACATTATCATTGGCAAATTCAGAAGCATTCGTAAATATTTCAACTTCTTCTCTTGGAGAAATCCCTTTGGTCTGACGATAATTTCTAACTCCCGAAATCAATTCTTTTGTGATTTCAAAGTTTCTGATGATTTCTTCATTAAAGCTATCTGCATTTTTCTGCTGAGCAATAACAAGAGCTTCTTCCATACTTCTTTCTGAAATCAACTGCCAGATTTCTTCTGACTGGAAAGGCATGAACGGATGAAGTAGCTTCATTAATTCTTCAAAGAAAACAATTGTTCTGTCATATACTTCTTTAGAAATACCCTCTCCATAATTAGGCTTAATAGCTTCAAGGTACCATCCGCAAAAATCATCCCAAATTAATTTATAGATCAAATGTAGGGCATCAGAGATTCTGAATTTATCAAACTGATCATTGATTTCAACAATCGTTTTATTTAATTTGTTTTCAAACCATTCAATAGCCTGATGGTCTGTAGCTATTGCAGGTTTGTCTTCATGCTTCCATCCTTGAATCAAACGGAAAGCACTCCATATTTTTGTCATGAAATTTCTTCCCTGAAGCATCAGATCTTCATCGAAAAGAAGGTCATTTCCAGCTGCGGAACTCAATAGGATTCCTACACGAACACCATCAGCACCATATTTATCCATCAGCTCAAGTGGATCCGGAGAGTTTCCTAAAGATTTTGACATCTTTCTTCTCTGCTTATCTCTTACAATTCCTGTGAAATAAACATTTTTAAAAGGAACTTCTTTTCGGTACTCCAACCCGGCCATAATCATTCTTGCTACCCAGAAGAAAATAATATCCGGACCGGTAACCAGATCAGATGTCGGATAATAATAATTAATATCTTTATTATCAGGATCAATCAATCCATCGAATACAGACATTGGCCACAACCATGATGAGAACCACGTATCTAAAGCATCATCATCTTGTCTAAGGCTTTCTGCGGTTAATTGCTGATTTCCTGTTTTTTGTTTTGCCAGTTCTAAAGCTTCTTCTTTAGTTTCAGCTACTACAAAATCTTCATCTCCTGTACCATAATAATACGCAGGGATCTGCTGTCCCCACCAAAGCTGACGGGAAATATTCCAGTCACGGATGTTTTCCATCCAGTGCTTATAAGTATTTTTAAACTTTTCAGGATAGAATTTCACCTCATCATCCATTACTACATCCAAAGCAGGTTTAGCAATGTCAGACATTTTAAGGAACCACTGTACTGAAACTTTAGGCTCAATAACAGCGCCTGTTCTTTCCGATGTTCCTACTTTATTCACATAGTCTTCTGCTTTTAACAAAAGATCTTTTTCTTCTAATTCTTTAGCGATCTGTTTTCTTACTTCAAATCTGTTTTTCCCTGCATAATGAAGACCGTGCTCATTAAGATTTCCGTCATCATCCAAAGCATCAATCATTTTCAGTTGGTGCTTCTGACCGATCTCATAGTCATTGGTATCGTGTGCAGGAGTAATTTTCAATGCTCCGGTTCCGAATTCAATATCTACATATTCATCTTCAATAATCGGAATGATGCGGTCTACAATCGGAACAATTACATTTTTACCTTTCAGATGAGCATATCTCTCATCATTAGGGTTAATACATACAGCGGTATCCCCAAAAATAGTTTCAGGACGGGTTGTAGCCACTGAAAGGAATTCTTCAGAGCCTTCAATTTTATATTTAAGGAAATAAAGCTTCCCGTTCTGTTCTTTAAATATTACCTCTTCATCTGAGATATTGGTTTTCGCTTCCGGATCCCAGTTTACCATTCTGTAGCCTCTGTATATTAATCCTTTGTTATAAAGATCAACAAAGCTTTTAATTACCTGTTGTGAAAGTTTGTCTTCCAGGGTAAAACGGGTTCTGTCCCAATCGCATGAACATCCTAATTTCTTTAGCTGCTCAAGGATTGTTCCTCCATATTTATCCGTCCATTCCCAGGCATGCTCCAGGAATTGTTCGCGGGTAATATCTGACTTACTGATTCCTTCAGACTTCAGTTTAGCAACAACTTTAGCTTCAGTAGCAATGGAAGCGTGGTCTGTTCCCGGAATCCAACAAGCATTAAATCCACGCATTCTTGCACGACGGACCAGAACATCTTGAATGGTATTGTTCAGCATATGTCCCATGTGTAATATCCCCGTAACGTTTGGCGGAGGTATTACCACAGTATATGGAGGTTTCTCATTAGGTTCTGAGTGGAAATACTTATTTTCCAACCAGTAATTGTACCATTTTTGTTCTGTTTCCTGTGGATTGTACTTTTCTGAAATCTGCATAAATTCTATTTCTTTGGCTTGCAATTTGCAAAAATAGTCTAAAGAAAAAAATTTTTAAGCATGAATTAAAATAATTTTTAACTTTGTTTCACAAAATTTATCTAACAAACATATTAACATTCAAGAATATGAAGAAATTAATTGCAGGAATTGCTTTATTCGGAACATTTGCTCTGGCATCTGCACAAACTATTACATTTGACAAAACGACTTTCGACTACGGTACTATTAAGCCTAATGCCGATGGAACAAGGTTTTTTACAGTAACAAACACTGGTGACAAACCTTTGATCATTTCAAACGTAAAACCATCTTGCGGATGTACAACTCCGGAATTCAGCCAGGATCCTATTATGCCAGGAAAATCTGCTAAGATCAAAGTTGGATACAATACAGCTCTTAATGGAGGATTCAACAAAATGATTGAAGTTTTCTCTAATGACCCTGCCAACAGCAGAAGTGTAATTTACATCAAAGGTAATGTAGATGCTAACGCTCCTGAAGCAAAAGTATTGACTCCTGCTGAGCAGAAAGAAGCTGCAAAAGCTGAGAAAAAAGCTGCAAAACTAGCTAAAAAAGCTGCAGTGAAGTAAATTCTACTTAAAAAATAAAGAAACCGTCTCCTTTGAGGCGGTTTTTTTATTACATTTATATAAGGGTAGATGTTTAGCAAAGTCCTTTTAATCTTTTAATCTTTTAATCTTTTAATCTTTTAATCTTTTAATCTTTTAATCTTTATACATATATGGACACCAATTTCTCAGATGATTTTCAGGTAAACGGCAAATTCTCGATAAAAAAAACGCCAACAGCGTATAAGGGAAAACTTACCAAAGAAGAAGGAGCACAATTGTTAATTAAAGAAAAGGAAAAGCTCCGCGAATTACAGGAAAAATTATATGCAGACGGCAGCCAGTCTCTGCTCGTTATATTACAGGCAATGGATGCTGCCGGGAAAGACAGTATGATAGAACATGTCTTCGGAGGAGTAAATCCACAAGGCTGTAACGTAACCAGTTTTAAAACGCCAAGTTCCCGGGAATATTCGCATGATTTTTTATGGAGACATTATCTGGCACTACCTCAGAAAGGAATGATCGGAATATTCAACCGTTCGCATTATGAAAGTGTCCTGGTATGTAAAGTACATCCTGAATATAATCTAAGTGAGAAAACCTGGTCTTCGGTAGAAGATTTTGATAATAAATTCTGGGAAAACCGGTATGAAAGCATTAGAAATTTTGAAAAGCATCTTTCGCAAAACGGAACAACCATTATTAAGATCTTTTTGAATGTGTCTAAAGATGAACAGAAGAAAAGGTTATTGGACAGAATTAATGAACAGGAAAAAAATTGGAAATTTTCTGCCGGAGATCTTCCGGAAAGAGCATTATTTGATCAGTATATGGAAGCTTATGAGACTGCTATCAATGAAACATCGAAGGATCACGCACCATGGTATGTACTTCCTGCCGATAATAAATGGTTTGCCAGGGTGGCCGCTATACAGATCATTATTGATACTCTTGAAAAAATGAATTTAAAATACCCGGAGCTTTCTGAAAAAGACAAACAGGGTCTTATAGACTCTAAAAACATTCTTGAAAATGAATAATGATTTAATAGAATTAACTATTTAATGTAAATATTTTCAACATAAACACTCGATAATGTGAATAATTTTCTATTCACATTATTTTTTTATATATTCATCACCTCAATTTTTTACCTATATCATTAAAACTTTAACTATGAAAAAACAGCTCTTGCTATCAGCCTTTATTCTCTTAGGCTTCGCTTCCTGCAGTAATGAACAAACTGCTCTCAACACTATGGAGAATATGAAAACTTCCGAGATGGAGGCCTTTGATAAAGCTTTTATACGCTTAGGGGAACCGCAAAATCAGCCTACACAAGAAGAAAGAAGGAATAACTCTGTAGAACTTAGTGACCGTAGAAAAGAAATTCTTATTCCGGCTTCCAAAGCATTAATTATCTCCACAGGGGTTTCAGAAACGGAAATAAACAAAAAAACCGGAGGCGATAAAGCAAAAATTATAGCCTGGGCTCTAGATATTAATTTTAAAAAGAAAGATGAAATATATAGAAAAATGAAATCTGACCATTAAGCTCAAACATTTTTTAATCATTTACGTATTATTTCTATTCCATTTAAAATTATTATCATGAAAAAAATAATGTCATTCACGTTGTTCCTTTTAGGAATACTCAGCTTTTCACAAACACAGGATAATGTACTTGTGATCTCCAACCATACTTCACTCACCATTGAAGGCAGATTAATCACCTGTAATCCTGTTAATTTTTACCCTGTTGTTAAACCTATATCTACCAATCCTTCCGGACTGTTTACTGTGCCTCCACATACTGAAATGAAGTTTGATTCTTTTGATACATCTGGTACAGCCATAATCCCCGTTTATCAATGGGCAGTTACTACATCTCTCGGTAATACAGCCATCTATAATTATAATGATCCCTATATTACAAGCATAATGCCTAATACAAGATGGGCATTTTATGACTTCAGAACAGTCGATAGCTCGGGAGTAGTTTGGGATGGCTTCCAAATGGGAGATCCCAATATCTACCCGGCACCTGTTAATACAATCCAATATGGACTACAGATGCCTAACGTTCATGCGGAATGGATTCAGTTTGCCGACTATGTAAGCTTACATGTATATGAAAACTAAAAAAAATAAGCGGAGAAAAGTCTCCGCTCATTTTTTATACTATTTGAGTATCTTCAATACAAGAAAAATACGAGAAAATCTATAAGCCGGATTTTGTACTTCCGAAGAAGTGCCTGTTATTTATCTACGTCTTACATTGCTGCAAGACTTGAGCTGATTACCCCTCGGCTTTCAGGACGAGCCGCCCCTATTTCCATTGCTGAAAAGAACCGATATACTTACCATTGCACCGCAAAGAGTTTACCTGGTTTCACTACAGCCGAACTGTACCTGCTTTCTGTTGCACTTGTCCTACCCTCACGGGTGACGGATGTTATCCGCTTTGCTGCTCTATGGTGTCCGGACTTTCCTACCTCCCATAAGATGGGAAATCAACAAGCCGATTTTCTCGCGGATGCAAAGATACATAAATTTAAGGAAGGCTGGAAAACCGAGCAGATAAATAAGTCGATTTGCTATTTTAGCATTTGTCCAATATAATTCTTCATCAATTACCACATTATTATTATCTTCGTGCCATTATACATCTATGAATTCCAGGGAAAAAGAATTTGCGCAGCTTATTAAAGATAATCAGGGTCTGATTATTAAAGTATCTCGCTTATACACCAATTCTCTTGAAGATGAAGAAGATCTTTTCCAGGAAATCGTCTTACAGCTTTGGAGAAGTTATGATTCTTTTAAAGGAAATTCCAAAATTTCGACATGGATGTATCGTGTAGCGCTTAATACAGCCATTACTCTTTTCCGAAAAAAAAGCAAAAGCCTTCCTACCAATGAACTGGACATCAACCACAAAGATTTTGTGGAAGATGACGATGAAAAACAACAACAGATTTCGCTTTTGTATACTGTAATCAAGACTCTTCCTAATATAGAAAGAGCCATTGTCATGATGTATCTTGACGATCTGCCTTACAAGGATATTGCAGAAAACCTCGGTATCACTGAAGTCAATGCACGTGTAAAAATGAACAGATTAAAGAAAACCCTTAAAGAACAGATGGAAAAATATGCCTGAATTTGATCTAGATAGTTTAAAAAAAACATGGCAGGAACAACCTGTACAGCCTAAATATGACGACAAGGAGATTCTCCAGATGTTGAATAGAAAGTCACGTAATTACATCAAATATATTTTCTGGATCAGCGTTGTAGAATTTTTATTCTTTTCCGTATTAGGTCTGTTTTATCTTTTTCCTGAAGAAGAATCAGACAGTTTCCGTAAAATGTTGGAAAGACTAGGCGCCCAGGAAGCTCCTGAAGTAGAAAACAACTTCGGTCATGCTTATTTAGCTATAAAGGTCTTAAGTCTATTGATTACAGCCTATTTTGTATTGAAATTTTACCAGAATTACAGAAGAATCAAGATTGAGGAGAACCTGAAGGGTCTTATCACCAGAATTATTAAATTCAAAACAACAGTAAATGCTTTTATTCTGATCAGTATTGTATTATTGTTGATATTTACGTTTGTACTAACCGCTTTCATATTTTACACTTTAAACTCTCAGAATATACAGCCTAGCGGATCGAATCTTACTATTATTATCGTAGGAATTATTGTCAGTACGTTATTAGGTATATCCATGATCTGGCTTTATTACAGACTGGTATATGGTACAATTATTAAAAAGCTTGATAAAAATTTAAAGCAGCTTAAAGAAATAGATTCTCAGGAAAGTTAATATACATAGGCATATTTCGGGATATAATTATTAATTTTAGCCCACCAAATCTTAAACTATGCCCTTATCTTATGTGTATGGAACTTCTGAGGTTCCATTATTAGGACAGACCATCGGAGCCAATCTCAAAAGTACTGTCGAAAAATATCCCCATCAGGAAGCCTTAGTCTGTGTTCATCAGAATTACAGAGCTACATACCAGGAATTTTACAATCAGACAACCGCCGTTGCAAAAGCTTTACTGCTTTTGGGAGCAAAATCCGGTGACAGAATCGGAATCTGGTCTTCCAACCGTTATGAATGGGTTCTTTTACAGTATGCCACTGCGAGAATAGGAACTATTTTAGTCAATATCAACCCGGCCTACAGGACTCATGAACTCACCTATGTTCTTAATCAGTCCGAAGTTCGCTTTATTTTTTCGTCTTTAAGCTTTAAAAGCAGCAATTATAAAGAAATGGTTGAGTATGCCAAAGAAGTATGCCCCACCCTTGAGCATGAGATATTCTTTGATGAAAACTGGGAAGCATTTGTCAATAACGGTCAGGATATTTCAGATGAAGTTCTCCACAGCTTTGAAGAGCACGTTCAGTTTGATGATCCTGTTAATATTCAATATACTTCCGGAACTACAGGTTTCCCGAAAGGCGTTACGCTTTCTCATCATAATATCCTGAACAACGGATATTTTATCGGAATACGGTTAAAATATACTGAGAAAGACCGTGTCTGTATTCCTGTCCCTTTTTATCATTGTTTTGGAATGGTGATCGGAAATATATGCTGCACAGCCCACGGAGCCTGTATGGTAATTCCCAACGACAGCTTTGATCCGGAAATTACTTTAAAAGCCGTTTCTGATGAAAAATGTACTTCTTTGTATGGTGTTCCTACTATGTTTATTGCGGAACTGGCAGTAAAAGATTTTGATAAGTATGATTTTTCAAGCTTAAGAACGGGTGTCATGGCCGGATCAGTATGTCCTCCGGAGATTATGAAAAAGGTAGAAAATCTGATGAATATTAAAGAAATGAGTATCTGCTACGGAATGACGGAAACTTCACCCGTATCTACCCAGACTTTAATAGGAACGCCGCTGGAGAAGCAGGTGAGTACCGTGGGAACTGTTCAGGATCATCTTGAAATAAAAATTGTGGATGAAAATGGCAGAATCCTGAAACGTGGCGAACATGGTGAACTTTGTACAAGAGGATATTCTGTCATGCTGAAATACTGGAATGATCCTGAAAATACTAAAAAAGTACTGGATGATGCCCGTTGGATGCATACCGGAGATATGGCAGTAATGGATAAAGACGGTTATATTACCATTTCCGGAAGAATAAAAGACCTCATCATCCGTGGCGGAGAAAATATTTCACCTAAGGAAATTGAAGACTTTTTATATACTTATACCAACATTCTTGATGTTCAGATCATTGGAGTTCCGAGTGAAAAATTCGGAGAAGAAGTGATGGCTTGGGTAAAAGTAAGGAAAGGATTCACTATCACAGCAGAGGAACTTCAGGAATACTGCAAAGGAAGAATTGCCCACTATAAAGTCCCGAAATACTGGAAGTTTGTAGATGAATTCCCCATGACCATTTCCGGAAAAATCAGAAAGGTAGAAATGCGGGAGATCTCTATGAAAGAGCTTGAATTAGGAAGTTTTAAAGATTAATTCCTGAATTAAAATTGGGAGCAACCATACTTCATCTTTCTTCCGGCGATAAAATAAAAAAAAGCATTTCAAATTGAAATGCTTTTTTATGTTTTTAAAGTTCTTTTCTTAATCTTGCTACAGGAATATTGAGCTGTTCACGATATTTTGCAATCGTTCTTCTGGCAATATTATAACCCTGTTCTTTTAGGATTACCACTAATGCATCATCTGTAAGTGGCTTTCTTTTATTTTCTTTATTGATTACTTCCTGAAGATGGGTTTTGATCTCCTTGGTAGAAACCTCTTCTCCGTCATCATTCGTTAAGCTATCTGAAAACAGGTCTTTAAGATATACAATACCGTTAGGGGTATCTGCATATTTACTTTTTACGACCCTTGAAATGGTAGAGATATCAAATCCAGTAATATCTGCAACATCCTTTAAGATCATTGGTTTCAGAGACTTTTCGTCTCCGGTAATGAAATAATCCTTCTGGAATTTCACAATCGCCGTAATCGTCTGTAATAAGGTATTCTGACGCTGATTAATTGCATCTATATACCATTTTGCTGCATCCAGTTTCTGTTTGATAAATAATGCAGCCTGCTTATGCTCCGATGAATTTTTATCATGGGAATAAGTAGTCAGAATATCTTTATATTCTTCAGAAACTCTTAACGTAGGTGCATTTTTGCTGTTA
>Ga0105243_10000528_pt1 | contig 38940 bp, 38 predicted proteins | sample KBSM34metaG_FD_81525 | JGI IMG/M metagenome (GOLD analysis project Ga0105243, IMG submission 81525) | Miscanthus rhizosphere microbial communities from Kellogg Biological Station, Michigan, USA - KBS M3-4 metaG | ecosystem: Host-associated > Plants > Roots > Rhizosphere > Soil | place... | reverse complement strand
CGTCGGCGCTCATACCGACACGGTAGCCGCGACGGTTCACATTATGGAACGTGTCACCGCGCGTTCACTCCTCGTAGAACGGTTCCGCGTAACGGAATCCGCCCGCGAGGTCCGGGGTGTAGGCCGACAGTGTCCGAATCTGGAAATGCGAGACCCAGTCCGGGACGCCGGGGTCGACGGCCAGCGTCGACCCGGGCACGAACCCGAACCGCGGGTAGTAGTCGAGGTGTCCGAGCAGGGCGACCAGCGGTTCGTCGAGTGCGTCCGCCGCCCCGAGGACGGCGTGCATCAGCGCGGCGCCGATCCCGTGGCCCTTGTGTTCGGGCGGCACCCCGATCGGACCGAGCGCGAGCGCGGGCCGACCGGCGACGGTGGCCCTGGTCAGGCAGACGTGGCCGCGGATCTCGCCGTCGATCTCGGCGACCAGTGACAGCGCAGGCAGCCACGCCTCGGACGCCCGCAACCTCGCGACCAGCCCGACCTCCATAGGTTCGCCCGCGGGCAGGGGCGCCCCGCCGCGGGTGGCGGCCGCAACCGGATTCCCCGCTCGGATACCGCGCTGTGCCAAGCTCTTCGGTATGCCTGACGCCCCGCTGACCCGAGACCGGGTCGCCCAGATGGTCGATCACACCCTGCTCAAGCCGGAGGCAACGCCCGCCGATGTCGACGCGCTGATCGCGGAGGCCCGCGACCTCGGCGTGTACGCCATCTGCGTGTCGCCGTCGATGCTGCCGGTGCGGGCCGAAGGGCTGGCCGTCGCCGCGGTGGCCGGCTTCCCGTCGGGCAAGCACCATTCCCTGATCAAGGGGGCGGAGGCGCGGCTCGCGGTGGAGCAGGGCGCGAGGGAGATCGACATGGTGATCGATGTGGGCGCGGCGGTCGCGGGCGACTACAACGCGGTGCTCGCGGACATCCTCACCGTGCGGGAGGGGATCGGCGACGCCACCGTGCTCAAGGTGATCCTGGAGACCGCTGCGCTGTCCGACGAGGCGATCGTCGAATGCTGCCGGGCCGCCGAACTGGCTGGGGCAAACTTCGTCAAGACCTCGACAGGCTTCCACCCGGCGGGCGGTGCCACCGCGGCCGCGGTGCGGTTGATGGCGGCCACCGTCGGCGGCAGGCTCGGCGTCAAGGCGAGCGGCGGGATCAGGACCGCGGACGCCGCGCGGGAGATGATCGAGGCGGGCGCGACCAGGCTTGGCCTGTCCGGAACCCGGGCCGTGCTGGACGGGTTCGCGGCGGCCGGATAGCGCGAACCGCCACCCGGCCACCGCGAGCGCGGATCACAGCAGGGAGCAGCCGCCGCCCGTGGCCTGCGCCTCGGGGGAGGCCTCCGGCATCGTGTAGGCGCCGCCGGCCATCGACATCTGCAGTCCACCGTCGGTGATGGTCAGCGAGGTCGCCGACATCCCGAGCGGGAGCGTCTGCAGGCTGTCGCCGAGCACGTCCACGATGCCGCTGACCAGGTCGGTGGGCAGCCCGAGGCCGAGGACGGAGGCCTCAACGGTCTCGATGTCGACCTTTCCGTCCACCACCTGCGGCCGGACGGTCAGCTCCGCGAGCCCGATGACCTGGAACGACAGCGTGCCCGCGGTCGGGTCGGCGGTCACGCCGGAGACCAGCTGGCCGAAGGGCTGGGCCTGGATGGTCGCGAGGATGCCGGCGGTGGACCAGTCCACGTCTGCGGTGGAACTGCCGATGGTGCCGCCGCCCTTGTCGGTCAGCTCGATGTCGTTGACCTTCGCCGTGACGTGCATGTCCTTGGCGGGGCCGAAGCTGGAGTCGTCGCTGGTGACCGTGATGTACGGGACGTTCTTGTCGATCGCCTGCAGCAGCACCGGCTTCCAGCTCAACCCGACGTCGACCTGGGAGCCGAGCTCGCTCTCGAGCTGCTGGGCCATGCACTGCTTGACGTTGTGCCGGACGTAGAGCTCGGCCGAGATCAGGACCGCGACCAGCGCGGCGATCACGATCAGCACGATCAGCAGGGTGCGGTTGCGCTTCGGTCCGGAGTTCGCGGACCGGTACGAAGTGTTCGCGGGGGAGGCCATTGCACGGATTCTTCCCCAGAAGTCTGTGGGGGATCTGAGAACGCGCTGCGAGAATTCCCTGTGATCCATGCCACAGTCGCACGTACTGTGACGTCATGGACGACGGGGTCGTGCGGCGCCACGAGGAGCGCGAGCGGGGTCTGTTCGAGTGCGCGCTCGAACAGGCCGGGTATTTCACCGCCGGACAGGCGCGCACGCTCGGCTTTTCGCCGGGGGAGATCGGCCGCGCGCTCGGCGCGGGCGCGTGGGAACGCGTCGACAGGGACCTGTTCCGGTTGTCGCCGTGGCCGCACACCGACCTGGAGGACGTGGCCAGGCGGTGCGTCCAGTTACAGGGGGCCGTCGTCTCCCATCAGAGCGCGGCCGAGCTGTACGGCCTCGGTCACCTGCACCCGCAGTTCCTGCACGTGACCGCAGGCGCGCCCGTGCACGTCCGGACCGACCGGGTCGCGGTGCACCGCGCCGACCTGGGGCCCGCCGACTGCGAGCACACCGGTGCCTTCCTGATCACCACCCCGCTGCGGACGGTGCTCGACCTGGCCGAGAGCGGGGTCTCGCAGTGGGTGCTCGACGAGGTGGTCGGCGACGCGCTGGCCATCGGCAGGCTCGACCGGCCTGCGCTCGAGGCCGGCGCGGCGGGGCAGTCGGTCCGGGTCGAACGCCGGGTCGGCCGGGCGCTGTCCTCCTGGGCCTGACCCGGCGGGTCGATCAGAACCAGGCGTCCCGCATCTCCAGCGTGGTCCGGTCGAGCGAGGCGAGCAGCGCCAGCTGCGGGCCGGTCTTGGGCAGCTCGTACCGGAAGAAATATCGGCCGGCCTGCCGCTTGCCGTCGTAGAAGTCGCCGGTCTTGCCCTCGCAGGCGAGCATCTGCTCGAGCCAGATCCACGCGACGACCACGTGCCCGACCGCCTCCAGATAGACCGAGCTGTTGGCCATGGCCGCTTCGACGTCGCCGGACGCGAACAGCCCCGCGGTGATCGTGCCGACCCGGCCGAGAACCTCGCCGAGCTGCTCGGCCAGCTCCGCGAGCTCGCCGTCGGTCTCCTCGGCGTCCGCGATGGTGCGCCCGATGGACTCGCTCAGCAGCCGCAGGCTGATGCCGCCCTGCTGGGTGACCTTGCGGCCCAGCAGATCCAGGCCCTGGATGCCGTGGGTGCCCTCGTGGATGGGGTTGAGCCGGTTGTCGCGGTAGTGCTGTTCGACGTCGTACTCGCGGGTGTAGCCGTACCCGCCGTGCACCTGGATCGCCAGGTTGTTCGCCTCGAGGCACCACTGCGACGGCCAGCTCTTGGCGATCGGGGTGAGGATGTCGAGCAGCAGGCCGATCCGGTTACGGGCGGCGACGGTCTCGGCGATCCGCTGCTCGTCGACCATCCGCATGCAGAACATCTCCAGCGCCAGCGCGCCCTCCACATAGGACTTCTGGGCCAGCAGCATCCGCTTGACGTCGGCGTGCTCGATGATCGGGACCGGCTTGGTGGCAGGATCTTTCGCCGTGACCGGCCTGCCCTGCTCGCGCAGCCGGGCGTAGTCGACGGACTTGAGGTAGCCGGTGTAGCCGAGGGCCGTCGCGCCGAGGCCGACCCCGATCCGGGCCTCGTTCATCATGTGGAACATGTACGACAGGCCCTTGTCGGGCTCGCCGACCAGGTATCCGACGGCGCCCGCCGCGCCGCCGGGGGTGTGGGTGCCGTCGCCGAAGTTCAGCACGGTGTTCGTGGTGCCGCGGTAGCCCATCTTGTGGTTCAGCCCGGCCAGCGTCACGTCGTTGCGTTCGCCGAGGCTGCCGTCGGACTCGACCAGCAACTTGGGCACGACGAACAGTGAGATGCCCTTGGTGCCCTCGGGCGCGCCCGGGATCTTGGCCAGCACCAGGTGGACGATGTTCTCGGCCAGATCGTGCTCGCCGCCGGAGATCCACATCTTGTTGCCGAACAGCCGGTAGCTGCCGTCGGGTTGCGCCTCGGCGCGGGTCACGATGTCGCCGAGCGAGGACCCCGCCTGCGGCTCCGACAGACACATGGTGCCGAAGAAGCGGCCCGCGACGAGCGGCTTGGCGTAGGTCTCGATCTGCTCCGGGCTGCCGTGCGCGAGCAGCAGGTTCGCGTTCCCGATGGTCAGCATCGGGTAGGCGGCGGTGCCGACGTTCGCGGCCTGGAACCAGGCGAAGCAGGCTCCGGTGACCGTCGCGGGCAGCTGCAGCCCGCCTGCCTCGTACGCCATGCCCGCGCCCATCAGGTCCGCCTTCACGAACGCGTCGAGGGCCTGCTTGGCCTCCGGGATGATGGTGACCCGGGTGCCGTCGAAGCTCGGCTCCTGCTCGTCACCCTTCTTGTTGTGGGTGGCGAAGTGCCGGGTGGCCAGCTGCTCGCTGAGATCGAGCACCGCGTCGAAGGTGTCGCGGGAATGCTCCTGGTAGCGGGGGTCGTCCGTCAGCGCCTCGACGTCGAGCCATTCGTAGAGCAGAAAGTCGAGATCTCTCCGCGACAGCAGGGTCGAACGCATTCTCACAGGTCCCTTCGCAGGTGCTTCGGTCACGACAAGGCTAGATCGAAGGGGCGACCAGCGACCACGGGACCGTCAGTACGCAGTCGCGGAGCCGTCGGCGTGGGACCTCCACCGGCACGCCCTGCTGTCGCAGCAGCTGGGCGGCCGCCCGCCACCGCACCCGCGGACCGAACGGGGCGTGTGGGGCCGCCGTCGCCCACGCCAGGTCGGCTGCTTGCAGTAGCTCGTACACCGGCTCGCCCGGCACGTTGCGGTGGATCAGGGCCTTCGGCAGCCGTTCGGCGATGTCGCTCGGCCGCTCGATGTCGAACGGGTCCCAGGCGAGGGTCAGCGACAGCGGGCGGTCCGCGTCGAGCAGCACCCAGGCGCAGCGCCTGCCCAACTCGTCGCAGGTGCCGTCGATCAGCAAGCCGCCGGGCGCCAGCCCGGACTGCAGCTTGGCCCAGGCGCCTGCGACCGCGTCCTCCGGGTACTGGCGCAGCACGTTGAACGCGCGGATGAGCACGGGGTTCAGCCCGGCCAGCTCGAAGCCGCCGCGCGCGAAGCTCACGCCGTCGCGGGCCTCGACCACCCGCGCGGGATCGATCTCCAGGCCGACCACTCGGATGTCGCGGCGGACGGTGCGCAGCCGGGACGCCAGCTCGAAGGTGGTGTGGGGGCGGGCGCCGTAGCCGAGGTCGACGACCAGCGGGTCGCCGGCCGCGTGCAGCGTGTCGGCGACCGCGGCCCGGTGCATCAGCCAGCGGTCGCTGCGGCGCAGCCGGTTGATGCCGGTGGTGCCGCGGGTGATGACGCCGTCCGGTTTGCCGGAACCCGTTCGGGTTCCGCTCGGGCGGGACACGAGGTTCGGTTTTTTTACTGCTCGGCGAGCCAGTCCGCGGTGACCTGGGCCTCCGTGCGGAACAGGTCGACGAGGTTGACCAGCATCAGCTGCTCGAGCTTGCCTCCGACGAAGGGGATGAACACCTTCGCCTCGGAGGAGGTCCGCAGCGTGGAGCCGGTGTCGGTGCCGAACAGCGCCATGGTGCCGCTGAGGCTGCCGGGGCCGGCCGGGATGGAGGCCGAGTAGGTGCCGGTGACCTCGTCGCCGAAGACGCTGTAGTGCTCCTTGCGGGTGATCACCATGTCCTTCTTCATCACGGTCTGCGCGATGTCGGGCAGGGTGTCCCGCGGAATGATGTGGTGGAAGACGAGGTCGATGCCGTCGTCGCCGACCTCGAAGCTCTCGACGTGATTGTCGGAGAACTTGCGGAGCTCGACCATCCGCGCCTCCCAGTAGTCCCGGTTCGTCAGCGCGGAGTACACCTTCTCGGCGGGATGGGTGTAACGGGCGGAGTAGTCGATGCGTCGAGCCATGACCCGGAGGGTACCGGCTCGGGCTCGGCGCACCGACAACACCCGCGTCAGCTGTTGGCGGTGATCCACTCCTCGACGACTTCCTGGTCCTTCGCCAGGATGCCGAGGATCTGCTCGGACACCAGGCCCTCGATGGTGCCGCCGATCAGGCGCACGCTGACCTCGACGTCGCCCTCGACGGTCAGGGTGGAGCCCTCGGCGGTGTCGACCAGGGTCGCGGTGCCCGAGGCGTTGATCGGGATGCCGGTGGCGGTGGTGCTGAAGGTGCCCTCGGCCTTGCCGTCGGTCAGCGGGCCCCACACCTCGCCACGGGTGATGGACAGTTCGCCCTTGAGGATCTTGGAGACGACGCCCGGCAGCGCGGCCTTGTCGATGTCCTGGGCGAGGGCGACGTCGATGGTGCCCTCACCGGCGGTGAGGTGCGCGAGGGTGAGGCCCTTGTCTGCGCCCTGCTCGACGCGGTTGCGCCAGAATCCTTCGTCGGTGAGCGTGCGGTGGATCTCGGCGGCGGGGCGGGTGTAGTTGGCGGTGAACTCAATTCGGCGTGACATGCCCCGCAATTTACATTGGTATCACCCAGGTCACATCTGCCCCATCCGGATCAGCCGTTGGCGGCGATCCAGCCCTCGGTGAACCCGTGCTCGGCGTCGAGGAGTTCGACGACCTGCTCGGCGATGACGGCCTCGATCTTGCCGCCGATCAGCGGCAGCTTCACCTCGACCCGACCGTCGAGCGTGATGGCCGCGCCGGTGCCCGTGGGGGCAAGGGTGAGGGTGCCGGTGACCTCGCCGGGCAGCCCGTCGACCCGCGCGCTGAAGGTGCCGGTGGCGCGCCCGCCGTCCAGGGCGCCCCAGGTCTCGGTCCGGGTGATGATCAGGTCGCCGGGGCGGATCTTGGACACGATCGGGGGCAGGTGCTCGGCCGGGATGGCCTGCGCCATCTCCACGTCGATGGTGCCCTCGCCGGTGACGACATGACCCAGCTCGGCTCCCTCGCCGCCGACCTCGGCCAGGCGGTCGCGCCAGTACCGCTCGCTGGTCAGGGCCCGGTGCACCTGGTCGACGGGCTGCGGGTAGGACGCGGAATGCGGAATGCTGCGGGCCATGTCGGCAGGCTACCGTTTGACCCCGTGCAGGCATTGAGTGACATCGCGGCGGAGTTCGGTGCCGAGTTGAGTGAGGGCGTGCCGCTGTCGCGGTTCACCACGCTGCGGCTCGGCGGGCCCGGACGGGCGATGCTCACCTGCCGCGACACGGACGCGATCGTCGGAGTGGTGCGCGCGCTCGACGCGGCGGGCACCCCCACGCTCGTCCTCGGCGGCGGGTCCAACCTGGTGATCGCCGACGAGGGCGTCGACGCCGTCGTGGTGCGGGTGGCCAACGATGCGATCCGGCTCGGCCCCGACTCGGTGTTGGCGGAGGCGGGCGCCGTATGGGACGACGTCGTCGCGCGGACCGTCGAGGCGGGCCTCGGCGGCCTCGAGTGCCTGTCCGGGATCCCCGGGTCGGCGGGCGCGACGCCGGTGCAGAACGTCGGGGCCTACGGCGTGGAGGTCGGCACCCTGCTGCGGCGGGTGCAGCTGCTGGACCGCGCGACCGGTGAGGTGCGGTGGGTGACGCCGGACGAGCTCGGCCTCGGCTACCGGACCAGCGTGCTCAAGCACTCGGACGCGGCGCTGGCGCTGGCGCTGGAGCTGGACCTGCGCCCCGACGGACTGAGCGAGCCGCTGCGGTACCGGGAGCTGGCGCACGCCATGGGTGCCGAGGAGGGCGAACGCCGTCCGGCGGCGAAGGTCAGGGAGGTCGTCCTCGGTCTGCGTGCGGGCAAGGGCATGGTTCTCGACCCCGCCGACCACGACACCTGGAGCGCAGGCTCCTTCTTCACCAACCCGGTGCTCGCCGACGATCGGCTGCCCGCGGTGCTGACGGCCATCGCGGGGCGGCTCGGCGAGGACGTGCGGGTGCCGCAGTTCCCCGGCGACGCGGGCACCAAGCTGTCGGCCGGCTGGCTGATCGAGCGGGCCGGGTTCACCAAGGGGCACCCGGGAGCGGACGCGGCGGCGCGGCTGTCCACCAAGCACACGCTGGCCCTGACGAACCGGGGGAGCGCGTCGACCGAGGACCTGTTGGCGCTGGCCAGAGAGGTGCGGGACGGGGTGCAGGAGGCGTTCGGGGTCCGGCTCGAACCGGAGCCGGTGACCGTGGGCTGCACCATCTGACCAGGCCTTCCCCTGGCCTTTCCCAGGTCCAGCGGTCGGCGCGACGTGGGCCACATCATCTGCGCAGGTACCGTGGCCTGCGTGGTAATCCAGCGTGTTCGGACGAACAAGGTCCGCGGGTTCTCGTCGATAGCCGTGTTGCTCGCGGCGGTCGCGGTGCTCGCGGGCTGCACCATCGGCGGCGGGGGCGGTAACCCGGTGGCGGCGAGCGGGCCGGTCGCGGCGGTCACCCAGGTCCCCGCGGCGGGCGCCGAGGACGTCAGCCCGACGGCGCCGGTTTCCGTGACGGCGGCCCGCGGCACGCTGCAGGGGGTCGCGCTCACCAACGAGGCGGGCAGGACCGTGCAGGGCGTGCTGTCCCCGGACAAGACCACCTTCACCGTCTCCGAGCCGCTCGGCTACGGCGCGCGCTACACCTGGTCCGGCGGGGCGGTCGGCTCCGACGGCAAGACCGTGCCGGTGGAGGGTTCGCTCACCACGGTGACCCCGCAGTCGACGACGTCCGCCAACACGAACATCGCGGACGGTCAGCAAGTCGGCATCGCGGCGCCGATCATCCTCAAGTTCAGCGACCACGTCGAGGACAAGGCGGCGGTGGAGAAGGCGCTGACCGTGACCACCAACCCGCCGACCCCCGGGTCGTGGGCCTGGCTGCCCGACGACAACGGGTCCCGCGCGCACTGGCGCCCGCAGAACTACTGGGCGCCCGGCACGACGGTGAACCTCGCGGCGAACCTGTACGGCGTCGACTACGGGGACGGGGCGTACGGCGCCGAGGACCTGAGCCTGAACTTCACCATCGGCCGCAGCCAGATCGTCAAGGCGGACGCCCCGAGCCACCGCATGCAGGTGGTGCGGGACGGCGCGACCGTGATGGACCTCCCGGTCAGCTACGGCGAGGGCAACGAGGACCGCAACGTGACCCGCAGCGGCGTCCACGTGGTCAGCGAGAAGCACGAGGACTTCCTCATGTCGAACCCGCCCTTCTACGAGAACGTCCGCGAGCGGTGGGCGGTGCGCATCTCCAACAACGGCGAGTTCATCCACGCCAACCCCGAGACCACCGGCGTGCAGGGCGCGGCCAACGTGACCAACGGCTGCATCAACCTCTCCCTGAGCGACGCCCAGGAGTACTTCGGCACCGCGCTGTACGGCGACCCGGTCGAGGTCACCGGGACCCGGATCCCGCTGTCCGCCGCGGACGGCGACATCTACGACTGGGCGGTCGACTGGGCCGCGTGGCAGGAGATGTCGGCGCTGCCCGCCGGTGGCGCGGCGGTTCCGGTCAGCTGACGTCGGCGCCTGGGAGCAGCTCGGCGACCACGGCTCGGATGGCCGGGCTCGCGTCGGCGCTGCGCCGCCACGCGGCCGAGACCTCGCGCATGGGCGGTGGTTGAAGGACGCGGGTGACGAGGTCGTCGCCGAGTGCGGGCCTGGCGAGGCGGGGAACCAGGGCGATGACCTCGCCCGCGGCGACCAGCGACAGCTGGGTCGCGAAGTCGTCGACGAGGTGGCGGACGTCTGGTTCACCGGGCTGGTCCGCGACCAGGCGTCGGAACCACTGGTGACACACGGTGCCGGGTGGACTGGTCACCCAGGCATGGGCGATGACGTCCGCGCTGGTCAGCGGTTGCCGGTCGGCGGCAAGCGGGTGGCTCCGGTGCATCACCAGGTCGCCGAGATCGGTGTGCAGATGCCGGTAGGTCAGCGATGACGGCAGCCGGGGCGAGAGCCCGTCGGCGTCGTGGATGATCGCCAGGTCCGCTGCGCCCGCCGCGACCGAGTGCAGCGCCTGGTCGGGGTCCTGCTCGGTGACCTGCAGGTGCAGGTCGGGCCACTCGGCTGCCAGGTCCGGCAGGTGCGGGGCCAGGAGTCCGCGGATGGCCGTGGAGAAGGCGGCCACCCGCAACACCCCGGTGGGGGTGCCGTCGGCGACGGAGCGGGCCGCTTCGGCGCAGCGTTCCAGGGACTGGAAGACCTCGGGGGCGGCGTCGAGTAGCGCCCGACCGGCCGGGGTCAGGACGACCCCGCGCCCGGCGGGCGCAAGCAGCGCGACACCGATCTGGCGTTCGAGGCGCTTGATCTGCTGGGAGACGGCCGAGGCGGTGTAGCCGAGCTCGTCCGCCGCGCTGGCGATGGTCCCGAGCACGGCGACCGATCGCAACGCGCTGAGAGACCCGACATCGATCATGAAGCCAGGCTACGCATTATTGGTAAAAAAGCATCGCTGGACCGATGGAAATGGGGTGGGCAGGATCGCCTCATGACCGATTCCCGTGAGACTGCCCAGGCGTTGTTCGGCTCGAACCTGGTCGCGATGGTGACCCCGATGCGGCCCGACGGCGCAGTCAGCGCGAAGGGGGTCGCGAGCCTGGTCGACCACCTCCTGGCCACCGGGTGCGACGGGATCGTCGTGGGCGGCACCGCGGGCGAGGTGCCCACATTGACCGAGGCCGAGATGGTCGACCTGGTGTCGGCGGTGGCCGACCGGGCCAGGGGCCGGGCACGGGTGATCGCGGGCGTCGGCACCTACGACACGGCCGCGAGCGTCGAGCGGGCGCGGCAGGCCGAGGCCGCAGGCGCCGACGCCCTGCTCGTCGTCTGTCCGTACTACTCCCGGCCGACCCAGGCCGGGGTCGTGGCCCACTGCCTGGCGGTCGCCGATGCCACCGACCTGCCTGTGATGCTCTACGACGTCCCGGCGCGGACCGGTATCTCGTTGGCGACGGACACGCTGATCGAGCTCGCCCGGCACCCGCGGATCCGGGCGGTGAAGGACGCCAAGGAGGACCTCTTCGACGCCATGACCGTCATGGCCGGCTCGTCGCTGGCCTACTACTGCGGCAGCGACGAACTCAACCTGCCCTACCTGTCGATCGGCGCCTGCGGCGTGGTCAGCGTCGTGGGCAACATCGTCGCCAACCGGAACGCGGAGCTGATCCGAGCCGTCCGGAGTGAAGACCTCGAATCCGCCCGGGACATCCAGCGGTCCCTGCTCGGCCTGACCGAGGCCGTGATGCGGACCTCGCAGGGCGCCATCATGGCCAAGGCGGCGCTGGCCGAACTGGGCATCATCCCGCACGCGACGGTCCGCATGCCCCTGCTCGAAACGCCCGCGCCGGACCTCGCGAAACTCCGAACAGCGCTCGCGGCGGTCTGATTCGAGGTGGAACCGAATCGGCCCGCGCCGCGTCTAGAAGGATGACGGGCCGAAGCTGCGGCCCTTGTGATTCGGTGGGGGTACGGGTGCGGGATCCGGGTGCGCGCGAGGAATTGCGCGCCCGCAACGAGGCGTTGCGGGTTCAGATCGACGGCATGCTGGAGGACCTGCACCGCCGGTCGGACCTGTTGTCCCGGGCGCAGTCCGAGGTCGCGGCCCTGCGGGTGGAGGCGCGGACGCCGGACGGACTGGCCACGGTCACCGTCGATTCGGCCGGAGCGGTCGTGGATGTCGACCTCGCACCGGAGGCGTTCGCGAGGTCCACGCCGTCCCGGCTGGGGGAGGCCATCGCCGCCACCGCCCGCGACGCGGCGGCGACCGCACGCCGCCGCGTGCAGGACCTGATGGCGCCGGTGTCGCAGGCCGACGTCGACCTCCCCGACCTGCCCGACCTGATCCCGGGTGCGCCGAGCCTGCGGAACCTGGTGCCGGCGGCGCCGGAGGTGGCTGTGGCCGACGGGGACTCGGAGGAATCCGGGTGGGAACCCGGAGCGTCCATCCTGCGCGGGGCCGACCAGTGAGCCGCCCGGTCTGGGTCGACCCGGACGGGCTGCGGTCCGCCGCACCGCGGTTCGAGGCGGTCGCGGACGCGCTGGACCGCACCCGGACCCAGCTGTCCGGCGCGCTGCAGGCCGAGGGCGCGAGCTGGGGCTCCGACGAGACCGGTGCGGCCTTCGCCGAGGGCTACGTGCCCGGCGCCGACTCGGCGGTGGACGGCCTGCTCAAGGTCGCCGAAGCGATGCGGGCGATCGCGGGCGCGGTCACCGAGACCGCGGACGCCTTCGACGGTTCGGATCGGGGATTCGCGGGCAGCCTCGGCGGACCGGCCTGATGGGGATCCAGATCCCGGGGTGGCTCCGTGGCGTCGCCTCGATCGCGGTGGGGGCGGACTGGCCGGCGGCCGACGAGACCTCCCTGCGCCGGTTGGCCGACGCCTGGGACTCGGCCTCGTCGGCGGTGGAACTGATCGCCCAGGACGGCGACGCCGCGATGGACAAGGCGCTGGCGGCCGTGCTCGGCGACGTCAACGCGGCCATGGCGCAGTACTGGGAGAACTTCGACGGTGCCGACGGGGCGTTCCTGTCGCTGGTCGCGCTGTGCGATCAGCTGTCCGAATCGTGCGACACCACCGCAACCGACGTCGAGTACGCGAAGCTGACGATCATCGCGGCGCTGGCGCTGCTGGCGGCCGAGCTTGCGGCGCTCGCCGCGGCGGCCATCCCGACCCTTGGCGCGAGCACCGCGGCGATCCCCGCCGCCCAGATCGCCACCCAGGTCGCGGTACGGATGGTGGTGCGGCAACTGATCATGAAGCTGATCCAGCACGCCGCGGTGAGCGCGGCGCAGAATGTGTTGCTGGACGGCGCAATCCAGTCGTTACAGATCCTGCAGGGCAACCGGGACCGGCTGGACACCGGCAGCCTGGCGTCCGGTGCGATCGAGGGCTTCGTCGAGGGCGCGGTCTCCGGCGGGGTGAGCCGGTTCGGCTCGGGGTCACCGCTCGGGCAGATCGGCACGGAGACGATAGCCGGGGCGGCCGGGTCAGCGGCCAGCGCGGCGGCGTCGGGTCAGGGTGTGTCCTGGCAGGACCTCGCGTCGGGCGCGATCGGCGGCGGCGTCGGGGCGGCGGGCGACGGGGACACCGCCACGCGTCCCACCTCGTCGGTCGACACGCCCCGCTTTTCGCCATTGGAGACGCCCGCGAGCACGGTGCCCAGTTCGGCCGACGCCGCGCCGCGCCCGGGTTCGGTCGCGGATGCGGCGTCGGCGGGGCCGGCCCCGCGCACCGGCGGATTGAACATGGGGATCACGGAACCGACGGCGGGCGGCGGGGTGGGATCCACTGCGACATCGCCCACGGCGAGGCCGGGTGGGTTGAACATGGGCACCGCCGTTCAGCAGTCGACAGAGGTAAGTCCGCATTCCGCATCGCCGGCCGGTCATGGACAGCCTCCATTCGACACGTCCGATGGACTGGACTCGCTGTCGGAAGATGCGGGGTTCGACGGTAGAAGCCCCACAGATCCTGAGCCTGCATTCGAGAGCTATCCACTTCCAGTCCAAGAGATCACCGCCCCAGATGACTATCTGGAATCGACCACGGGACATCCGCCCGCGGGGGTGATCGAGGCCGGAGAAGCCACCCTCGGTAATCATCCCCTGCTGCATTTGATCGATTCGAGTGAAATCGAGGCGGTTCATTCGCGGCAGGATCTCCAAGACCTGGTCCTCGAGAACCGGGGACTACTGCAGTCGGATCCGCACGTTCAGGAATTGATCCCTGAGGACTGGAATCCATACGGCTCGTTGTTAACCCGGGATCAATGGCTTGAGGCGCACTGGCCCGGAGATGAGGATCATCCGCCAGGAACAAGGATAGACGCGTGGGGTACGCCGATGGTCGAGGGATGGCCGGATCCCGGCCTCCACCCCGATGGGTTTGAGTCACCCGATGAGAGGCGTCCGGTCGTCCTCCAACCCGGCGAGACGATGGACAGATTTGGGTCGCCATACGGGCGGTTCGCTTCGCCGCCGGGCGTGCCGTTTCCGGAGCGAGGCCTTCCCTTTACCTCGCTCGACCAGGGCTATCATCAGTATCAGGTTGTTCGGCCAATTCCGGTGTTCATGGGCCGGATCGCCGAAGCGATGGCGCAACCGGGTGGTGGAATCCAGTACCACACAACTCATTCGATCGTGGATCTGATCAACGCGGGTTACTTGAGAGAGGTAGTAAGTGAAGAGTTCTGAATTGATCGAAGCGCTCGAGTTGGCCGGTATACGTGTTCCGGTGGTGGTCAATGGGATGACCCATGACTCTTTCTCGGTTTCCGAAACGCCCGCCGGTCAGTGGGAAGTGTTCTACAGCGAACGCGGATCAAAGTATGACCGGAAGGTCTTCAATTCAGAGCACGATGCATGCCTGTACTTCTTCGATTCCCACGGCGGAGTGGATGCCGCAATATCCAGGCTGCGTGCTCTTTCCAAGCCTGATGCATTGTGACGAGAGGTTCGATTGCTTCCGACGAGACGGAGATTCGCGCGGGGGACCGCATGATTTCGTCTGAGCGGCGGCTGGTTGATCACGTGTGCTGACACGAGCAGGCGGTCGCCGATTTTGGGGCAGTTCGGGGAACTGGTGGGGGTAGAACGCCATACCGCAGTAGTGGTCGGACCAGTTTGGCCGTGCTGCCGGGTTTCGGTACGGATTTTTCCCAGTAGACCACGGAACCGATTCGCTCCGTGGTGCGTCTATTCCAGGTAAGCCGTGAGAACTGGGCCGGGTGGGAAGTATCGCGCACACGGGGGTGGACGCGGGCTGCGAATGTGCGGCCTGCGGCGCATTGATACCCCTCGGGCCGGATTCGGAACGGTGGCCGGCGGGGCAGCTATGGAGGGGTGAGCTGCCTCGCCGGGTTTGTCGTGATCCGGATGGAACGGATGGGTGCGGTGCTGCGTCTATCTAGGGAGGACCGGTATCGGTCGGGACCAGTGGGGGAGTGTCGGTGCGGAAGAGGTTCGGGAGCCAGGTCGCCGTTGGCGCGGCCTGTGGTGCGTTGACCACGATGTTCAGCACGGCGAGGGGGATCTGAGATGTCGATTTTGCCGAGCCTGGACGAGCTGAAGGGGTCGATGGGCGACCTGGCAACGGGTGCCCTGGACGACCTGAGCGATCTGGCGCGCGACCCCGGAAACAAGATCATCGATGTGGTGTCCGGCTACGACATCGACGAGCGCGACCGCGTCGAGGATCGGCAGGAGGCCGGCAACACCGAGCGCTCCGAGCTCTACAGCCGGCTTGATGGTCTCAAGGCTGAGTTCGGTGGTGGCTACGAACCGCCGTCTGTGGTGCCCGACAGCTTCGATTCGATGTCGCACGAGGCCATCAAGTCCGCCGTCGACGCGATGAGTGCGGATCCGATCCGGGCGAGCGCCGAGGGCTGGGCGAAGATCGGATCCTCGCTCGGTGAGGGCCTCGCCGAGTTCAAGGACTTCATCTCGAAGGAGATCGACGGCAAGTGGGAGGGCGTCGCCGCCGAGGCCGCGGTGACGGCCACGGCGGCCTATGTCGCCGATTCCGACAAGCTGGCGGTGGCGGGCCAGCTGGTGGGGACCAAGGTGGCCGAGGCGGCGACCGGGATCTCGCAGGTCAAGGCGACCATGCCCGCCGTGGAGGCCATCTCCGCGCTCGAGTCACTCGTCAACGTCGCGCTGCCCTCGGTCGGGATGGTCAAGCAGCTGGTGCACGGCAAGGACGAGGCCCGCCAGCAGGCGATCCAGATCATGAAGACCGTATACACGCCGGTGATGCAGCAGGCCGACACCAACGTCCCGATCCTCCCGAAGCCAAAGAACGTGATAGACCGTGAGGGCGACGGCACGTTCTCGCCGCGCAGCGAAACGAACACCGGGGGACCGTCCGGCTACAACCCCTCCGGCTACACCGGACCGGGGGATGCCCCGGTCCCCCCGACGCGGCAGGGAGTCGGGAACGATCCGGCGCCCGGATCGCCAGGAGCCGACCCCTTCGACCCGAACGCGGGCGCGAACCCGCTGTCGCCGGACGGCGCCGCCTCCGGCACCGACGGCTCGAATTCGCCCTTCGCGCAGACCGATCCGTCCTCTGCATGGACCGCTCCCGCGGCCGCAGGCGGTGCCGACGGGACCGGTAGCGGGCTCGGTTCCGGCACAGGTACCGGCAGCGGCACCGGATCCGGAGGCCACGGCGCGTCGGGCTCCGGCTCGGGGCTCGGCGCGGGTGCCGGGTCCGGCGCGTCCTACGGCGCGGGCGCGGGCGGAGGCCTTGGCGCGACCGGCGGGCTGGGTGGCTCCTCGCGTGGCCTCGGCGGCGGGATGGGCGTGCCGGGCGCGGCCGGTGGTGCGGCGGGCGCGGGTGGAGCCGGCGGTGGCACGGCGGGCGCCGCGGGCCGTCCTGGCGCGATGGGCGGCGGCATGGCGCCGGGTGGCGCCCGCGCCAACGGCGATGACGACACCGAGCACAAGACGCCCAGCTACCTCGTCAACGTCGACAACGGCAACGAACTGGTGGGCAGGCTCCCGAAGGTCGCGCCGCCGGTCATCGGCGGATGAGCGACGGTCGGTGGCGCCTGACCGCCCTCGAGTTCACGGTTCTGTGGGAGCGATTCGGCCGGGACCGCCTGCCCTACCCGTTCCAGTTCCGCGGCACCGCGGCCACGGAAGACGAGTTCCGGGCGGACCGGCGGGCGGCCGCGCAGAGCGTCGTCCCGATGCTCGACGAGCGCCTGTACGAGGCGTTGGTCGCGCTGGCCGAGCCGGTGGTCCGGATCGAGCTGTGCGGGTTTCGCGGCGCCGGGCTCGAGTCGATGATCAGGATGCACGCCGGTATCGGGCAGTCCGTCGCGGCCGTGGCCGTTCAGCTGCCGGGGCCTGACCTGCACGCGGGCGCCGACGTCCTGCTGGCATCCGCTCCCGTCGCGCAGGTGGGAACATTTGTGGCCCAATCGATCCCGGCCGTAGCCGCGGGTCGGCGTCGGGGCGTGTCGGTGCCCCGGTCGGTGGCGCCTGCGAGCGGCTCCCTCATGCAGTCGGCCAGCCGGGCACGCGGGAACGAGGAACGGGACGAGTTCTTCCGGCGCCCGCGCACGGGGCTGGGCGAGATCACGGTCTTCGCGGGCCCCGCCTACGACAACCGGCCGACCGGCGACGGACAGGGCTTCCACTGGATGGACTTCGCCGACGACGGGCGCTACCTCGTGCGGGGTTCCGACATCGTGAGCGCACTGCCCGCCCGCGGTGAGGACATCGCCGCCGAGGTGCAGCGGCTCGTCGGCGTCGCGCGCTCAGGGGCCGTCGGCCGATGAGACAGGTACGGCGCGAACAGGACCGGACCGAGACGGCCGTCGCGTCGCCGAGCTTCCGGGACCAGTTCATCTGCCTCGAACTGCGCTTCTCGCTGGGAATCGAGGAGACCACCGGGCGCCACTACCTGGCCATTCCCGCGGCCAACGGGGTCGCGGAGGCGGAGGAGTTCTACGAGATCGACGGGCCGACGCACGAGCGCTTCGCCGCCGACCCGGGCTCGGCGGCCGAGTTCGTCCGCCGCTGCCGGAACCGGGAGCTGGACGCCCTGCTGATCCTCGACCCGGGGCCGGGCCGCGGCGCCTGAGCTCACCAGCGGTTGCGGACCTCCTCCGCGAACCCGAGCAGGTTCGCGATCTCGATCGTGCTGCCGTCGTCGAGGACGACGTGACCACTGAATCGCCCGAACACCTGGTGCTGGATGGAGCGCAGGACCAAGAGATCGGTGCTGGCCGCCCGGTCGAGGATCGGCTCGAACGTCATCTCGAACCGGCGGTCGTTGCTGGTGAAGGTCCACGGTGCGCCGTCGAACGTGCCCGCCGGGAGGTGGAAGGTCACCTGGTCCAGCTTGTGCGCGCGACCGTCGACGAACACCATGTTCTCGGTGGCCGCGGAGGTGTCAACGAAAAAGTGACCGATGTTGAACCCGAACGGCTTTCCGTCGACGAGGCCGGACGCAGAGCCCCAGTACCAGGTGTTGTCGTAGGTCCAGACGCCGCGGCCCCAGTCGAACACGCCGAACGCCGACCCGGGGTCGAACGCGAACGAGTGCCCGCCGACCACGACCTCACCGCTCGCGGGAAGGCAAGTGATCTTCTGGTTGTAGTAGAAGGCCTTGGGGGCCTTGCGGAACGGCGTGGCGACAACCATCCGATCCATGGTGGGCTGGGACAGCAGGAGCTCACCGCTCAGCCCGCGCCCGCCGTCGAACCCCGGGTGATCGATCGCGAGCAACCGGCCACCCTCGGTGTGCCGGAACGAGATCCGCAGACCCTTGTGTGAGGCCAGCACGTCGCCGGCATCGGCGCTTGCGGGCAACGCCATCGAGCCCATCGGGAAGGGCAGCATCACGTTCTCGGTCACCTCGGCGCGCGCCCCGAGATCGAGCCACGAGACCCCGAGCAGGCCCATGTAGCCGTTGTCCGCGACCGTCAGCGCGAGACCGACGTCCTGCGTGAGCACGCAGTAGTAGTCCCACTCCTTGATCCGGAATCGGGGTGCGGCGACGGCTGCCCGGTCGTACCGGCGGACCTCGGACGTGGACCAGCCCGCCTCGGCGAGCCGGCCACGCTCGTCGAGCAGCGGGCCCGCGGTCAGCCGGTGCTGCACGCCTAGGTCCGCGAGAAGCGTCCGGGGCCGGCCTGATCGCGCGGTTTGATGATGATCTGGTCGAGGTTCACGTGCGAGGGGCGGGACGCGACGAACCCGATCACCTCGGCCACGTCCGCGGCGACCAGGGGCGTGATGCCCTCGTAGACCTTCTTGGCGCGGTCCTCGTCGCCGTGGAAGCGCACCAGGGAGAACTCGGTCTCCACTGCGCCGGGGGCGATCTCGGTGAGCCGCACCGGCTGGCCGAGCAGCTCGCCGCGCAGCGTCCGGTGCAGCACCGCCTGGGCGTGCTTGGCCGAGGTGTAGCCGGATCCGTTGTCGTAGGCCTCGAACGCGGCGACCGAGGTGATGGTGACGATGAGCCCGTCGCCGGAGGCGATCAGCTTCGGCAGCAGGGCCTTGGTGATCTTCAGGGTGCCGAGGACGTTGGTCTCCCACATCCACCGCCAGTCGTCCAGGTCCGCCTCGAGGACCGGGGCCAGGCCCTTGGCGCCGCCCGCGTTGTTGACCAGGACGTCGACCCTCGGCAGCACCGCGGCGAAGGCGTCCACCGAGTCCTCGTCGGTGACATCGAGTTCGAGCGCGGTGCCGCCGATGTCCTCGGCCAGCTTCTCCAGGCGGTCGATCCGCCGCGCGCCGACAACCACGTGGAACCCCTGCGCGGCGAGCGTTCGCGCGGTGGCTTCACCGATTCCGGAGCTCGCTCCCGTGACGACGGCGACTTGTGCATCAGGCGAGATGGTCATGGGCTCAGCCTAGGCGCCTGCGGCGCCCGTGCGCGGTTGGCGGGTCCCTGGACTCGTCAACCGCGCACGGGCAGCGGAGCTGCCTAATCGGCGGCGTACTCGGCCTCGCGTTCGATCCGCTCGATGGCCCCGCCCGGCACCTGGACGGGGCCAGGTGTGTACGTGACCGCACGCAGTGCGCCGGTGTACCGGAAGGGGCCGCGCCGCTGCCGCAGATCCCAGGACACCGGGCCGTGGGCGTCCACCCCGACCGAGATGCCGGTCCAGGGGGCCATGCCGACCAGCTGCACCTGCCCGAGCAGCTCCCCGGCGGCGACGCCGTCGACCAGGACGGTGAAGTCCCAGCGGAGCCGCGGGGCGACCGTCGCGGAGACCTCGAGCCTGCTGGCGCCCACGGGCACCGGACCGGCGTCGACGGAGGTGTACCGGCCGTAGCTGTTCAGCCCGAACACCAGGTGCCCGTCTTCGATGTACAGCAGGTAGCCGCCCTGTGGGTCGCCGTGCGCCACCAGGACGCCCTCGTCGCCCCGCGCGAATCCGGATCCACCCAACTCGGCGGCGATCTCGAAGTCGCGGAAGGCGATCAGCTTCGAGGACCGATGGCGCTCCAGCGGCGGGGTGCCCGCCAGGATCCGGACCGGCCGCGACAACGCCTGCTCGGCCGGCCTGCGGACGGCGAGGGCGCCGCCGCTCAGCAAGGGGAACACCGTGTTCGCCCAGGCCGCCTCGTCCCATGCCGCGGCCAACTCGTCGACCTTCTCCGGCAGCCGGTCCGCCAGGTCGTGGAGTTCGGTCGGGTCGGTCCGAACGTCGAACAGCTGCCAGCGGGGGGCGTCCACGTCCGGGCCGGGGTGCAGGGCGAGCAGTTTCCAGCCGTCGCGGTAGTAGCCGCGGTTGCCGGTCATCTCGGTGTACTGCTCGGTGTGCGAGGACGGGACGGTCCCGTCTCGCAGCACCGCGGAGGCGTCCACCCCGTCGAACTCCTTGGCCGGTAGTCCGCCCCGCACGGTCGGGGGTCGATGCCGACGAGCCCGAGCAGGGTCGGCGCAAGGTCGGTGACGTAGGTGAACTGCTCGCGGATTCCGGTGTCGCCGTCCTGCTTTCGCAGTCCGTTTGGCCACGACAGTACGAACGGCACCCGGACGCCGCCGGCGAAGGACTGTCCCTTGTAGAAGCGGAACGGGGTGTTCGACGCCTGGCCCCAGCCCCGCGGATAGTGCACGCCGAGCTTCGCGGTCCCGATCAGTTCCTCGTCGTGCGGCACGTCGCCCACCCAGTCCGGGTCGGTGACGTGGGCGAACTGGGAGAAGTAAGACCGGGTGCCCTCGGGCCCGCCCTCCGCGGTGCCGCCGTTGTCGGAGGTGAACACCACGATGGTGTTGTCGAGTTCACCGAGTTGCTCGATGGTGTCGAGGACCCGCCCGACACTCTGATCGACGCTGTCGACCATGCCCGCGTACACCTCCATATAGCGGGCGAAGCGGCGCTGCTGCTCAGGCGTCAGCGAGTCCCATTCGGGCACATCGAATCCGGCCTCGGAGTTGCGCGGCGCCTGCTCGGTCCCCGGAGGGAACAGTCCCTGCGCTAGCTGCGCCGCGAAGCGGCTCTCCCGGAGCGCATCCCAGCCCTCGGCGTAGCGGCCGCGGTACTTCGCGACGTCCGCGGGCTTGGCCTGGAGTGGTCCGTGCATGGCCACATGTGCGAAGTAGAGGAAGAACGGCTTGTCGGCATCGTGGGCGCGCAGGTCCTTGAGGTAGCCGATCGCCTTGTCCGTCAGATCGTCAGTGAGGTAATAGTTCTCGGGGTACTCGTCCACGTCGACGGCGGAGTTGTCCGAGACCAGCTGGTTGGGATAGTAGAAGGAATTGAGGCCCTCAAGAGACCCGTAGTAGCGATCGAACCCGCGCTGCGTCGGCCAGGAATCGCGATTCGCGCCGGGGCGCAGGTTGGCGTCGCGCACCAGGTGCCACTTGCCGACGGCGTAGGTGGCGTAGCCGCTTGCCCGCAGGATCTCGGGCAAGGTGAGCACGTCGTCGGCCAGTTCGAGTCGCAGGCCCGGGTAACCGGGATCGGCATTGGCGACGAAGCCGTAGCCGGCTCGGTGCGGATTGAGCCCGGTGAGCAGCGCCGCGCGCGACGGCGAGCACAGCGGGGTGGTGTGGTAGTTCGTCAGCCGCACGCCCGAGGCGGCGAGGCGATCGAGGTTGGGCGTGTCGATCTCGGAGCCGAAGGGCCCGATGTCGCTGTAGCCCATGTCATCGATCAACACGACGACGACATTCGGTGAACCCGGGGCGGCCGAGGGGACGGGCGCCCAGGACGGGGTGGAGTCGTCGGTGGTCCGGCCGATCCGGCCGGCGAACCCCTCGTAGCCCCTGGCGTGCGGCGGGACGGTCATCAGCTCGCGACCCGCACCGGCTGGTCGATGGTCGAGTAGTGCGAGGCGTCGCCGGTGACGATGCGGCTGCGCTCGCCGTGGGTGTTGACCGGGACATCGCCTGCGAGGGTGATCCGGGTGAGGCGACGGCGCTGCCCGTCGTAATCGCCGACGGCGTAGTGCTGGGTGGCGCGGTTGTCCCAGATCGCGACGTCGCCGTCCTCCCAGTTCCATCGGGTGGTGTTCTCGAGCTTCGTGACGCGCGCCTGCAGCAACTGGAACAGCGCCTGCGACTCGGCGGGCCCGAAGCCGACGAAGCCCTTGACGAAGTGGCCGAGGAGCAGCGAGCGCTCACCGGTCTCCGGGTGCACGCGCACGACCGGGTGCTGGGTCTCGTAGTAGGTGGACTGGAACTCCCGGATGTACTCCTCACCCTTGCCGTCGACGGTCGCGGCGGTGCTCGCGGCGTAGTCGAAGAGATTGGTGTGTGTCGCCCACAGGTTCTCCACCAGGGCCTTGAGCGGTTCGGGCAGGGTGTCGTAGGCCGCGACGGTGGACGCCCAGGTGGTCGAGCCGCCATAGGAGGGCAACACCTCGGCCCGCAGGATCGAGGCCTTCGGGATGCGGTCGACGAAGGTGACGTCGGTGTGCCAGCTGCTGGCGCTGCCGTACTCGGAGTCGATCGGCAGCACCCGCTCACCGCGGGAGGTGACGGTGGGGTGCGCGGTGGTCGGCTCACCGAGCAGCTGGGCGAACGCGTACTGGGAGTCCTCGTCGAGGTGCTGCTGGCCGCGGAAGAAGATCACCTTGTGCTCGAGCAGGGCATGCCGGATCAGTGAGACGGTCGCCGGATCGAGGTCGCCGCCGAGGGTGACGCCGTCGACGCGGGCGCCGATGTGGGCGCCGAGCTTTGCGACGGAGGCTCCCGTCGCGGTCGTTTGGGTTTCGAAATCGATTGACATGATTGGCCTTTCGTAGTCTGACGGGACTCGCTGTGGTACCTGTGCCAGGCAACCAGCGATGCCTGCGGTGGCCAAGGGTTTCCGTCATGCTGATCGCAACCGTGTTCCGGATCGTCGCCCCGACGGGTATTTCCCCTCGGCTGGTGGAGAATTCGGCGAGGTGTTAGCTTGACGCCATGAACTCCGGCAGGCCTCACCCCATGCGGGTCACCTATGTGACCGCCGCACTGGGCTCACGCCTGCCCCTGACGCGGGAACTCTGTTGTTCCCCTCGCGGTATCTCTCGCTAGTCCGCGCTGCCACTTCCTCGTACCTCGACGCCTGATCCCGGACGCCCCTGTGGGGCGTCATGGCGGTCGGTCTCGCGCCGTTTGACCTGGTCAGCGCTCGCCCACGCCGTGTAGGTCTGTCCCCCGCCGGGGACGAAGCGCAAGGAATTCGCGTGTCCATCACCAGTTTGTCGTCCGCGGCCGTCCTCACCCGGCCGATCACCCGTACCCCCACCCGCGCCCAGATCGTGCCGCCGGAACTGCGCGTCGCGGACGCCCCCGCCGCGGCCGTGTTCCGGGTGGCCTGCGCCCGCGGGCCGATCGCCCGCGACATCGCGGCGAAGATCACCGGCCTGTCCACCGCCACGGTGAACCGCCAGGTCTCGGCGCTGCTCGCCGAGGGCCTGCTGCGTGAGCGCGCGGATCTCACCGCGTCGGGAGCGGTGGGTCGACCCCGGGTGCCGTTCGAGGTCAACCACGAGCCCTATCTCACCATCGGTATCCATATCGGTGCGGTGGTGACCGGGATCGTCGCCAGTGACCTCCGGGGAAAGATCCTCGGCTCCGTCGAGGTTCCGACACCGGCAGGCCCACAAGACCGGGCGCTCTCCCAAATCTCTCGCAGTGCAAAGCTGTTCGCCTCCAGATGGCATCGACGCCGGCCCCTGTGGGTCGGGGTGGCGCTCGGCGGCCGGGTGGACGCGACCACGGGCCGGGTCGACCACCCACGGCTCGGCTGGCTGGGCGCCCCCGTCGGCGCGATCATCGGCGAAGGGTTGGGGCTGCCGGTGTCGGTCGCCGCGCACGTCGAGGCGATGGCGGCGTCGGAGCTGCTGCTCGCCCCTCAGCGCCCCGGTGACAGCGGAACGGACGGGACCAGCCTCTACTTCTACGCCCGCGAGACGGCCGGAGTCGCCGTCACCATCGACGGCCGGGTGCACACGCCCTCGTCCGGCCCCGGCTCGATCGTGCACCTGTCCACCGGTTCCTCGGCGCTGTGCGCCTGCGGTGCCCGCGGCTGCCTCGAGGCCACGGTCAGCGACCGCGCCACCATCGCCGCAGCCAAGGAGGCCGGCATCCTCACCGAGACCGATGAACGGCCCGCCATCGCTGCCGTCTACCGGGCGGCGGCCGCGGGTTCCATTCCGGCGCACGAACTCCTGGTCGAGCGCGCCCGGGTGCTCGGCCGCACCGTCGCGATGCTGCGTGACCTGTTCAACCCGGACCGGGTGATCCTCGGCGGTCAGGCATTCACCGAGTACCCCGCCGGAATCCCGCACGTCGCCGAGGCGTTCGCGCGCACGTCGAGCCTGGCCCGCAAGGACATCCGGATCACCGGCTTCGGCAACCGCGTCCAGGAGTTCGCGGCAGGCGTGGTCTCGCTCAGCACCCTCTACTCAGATCCACTCACCTCCATTCGAAGGGTTGTCTCCCAGTGAGCTCCTCAGTCAACCGGTCGATCGTCGATCGTCGTACCTTCTTCCGCGGCGCGGGTCTGACCGCCGCCGCCATCTTCGGGACCGGGCTGCTGGGGGCCTGCTCCTCCGCGGTCGACGAGCAGCGGGCGGGGGCGGCCACGGGCGCGTCCGGCACACCGGTGCGCGGTGGCACCCTCAAGACGGGCATCACCGCGGACGTGATCCCGGCGACGTTCCTGACCAACACCAGCGGCGCCACCACCGTGATCGGGCTGGCGTACGACACCCTCGTCCGTTATCCGCACGACAACGTGGAGCCGCAACCTCGGCTGGCGAAGTCGTGGCAGCTCGCCGCCGACGGGCTGTCGCTGACCCTGGAGCTGCGCGACGACGTCACCTTCCACAGCGGTCGCCCGTTCACCTCGAAGGACGCGGAGTTCTCCCTCCGCACCTACGCGGACCCCAAGTGGACCGCTCAGCTGCGCAGCACCGCGGCCGCGATCACGGCGTTCGACACCAGCGACCCGCACCGCCTGGTGCTGACGCTGGCGCATCCGCTCGGGAACGTCTTCGACCTGCTCGACACCGTGCCGATCCTCGACAGCGAGTCCATCGACAAGCTCGCCACCGGTGACGCCTTCATCGGCACCGGGCCGTTCAAGTTGGTCTCGCGCACGCCAAACAGCGCGCTGGTGTTCGAGCGCAACGAGCACTACTGGATCCCGGACCGGCCCTTCCTGGACCGGGTGGAGGTCTCGGTGATCCCCGACTCGCAGGCGCTGCTCAGCTCGCTCAAGTCCGGCCAGGTCGCGGTTGCGGGTGGGCTGAACTATCGCGACACCGAAACCCTCGGCGAGACAGCGGGATTCCAGGCGGTGTCGCTGGAGGGGGCCGAGCTGCAGGTGTACGTGGGTGCGAACGTCACCCACCCGGCGCTCGCCGATGTCCGGGTGCGGCAGGCGATCGCGTACGCGATCGATCGGGACCGGGTGATCTCGGAGGTGTTCCGCGGCTCCGGCTACCCGGTGAACCTGCCGTGGCCCAAGAGCTCGCCCGCCTACGACGAGTCGAGGAACACGACCTTCACCCGGGACGCGACCAAGGCGCGGGCCATCCTGGCCGGGTCGGGGATCGCGGTCCCGACCCTGCCCCTGACCTACCAGGCCGGGAATCCCTTCTACGAGGCGACCGCGCAGATCGTGCAGGCGAACCTCGCCGAGATCGGCATCCCGGTCGAGCTCGATCCGCAGGAGGGCGCGACCTTCATCAAGGCGCTGATCGGCGGCACCATTCCGGCCCTGTGGGTGACGTTCCATTCGTGGGCCCAGTACGTTCCGTCCACGCTCACCGTCAGTGCATACCCGTTCAACGCGCTCAAGAACTCCTCGCACTACGAGAGCCCGGCCTATGTCGACGCCGCGGGAGCGGCGTGGCGGGTCGCGGACGGCACCGGCGCGGAGGCGAAGGACAGGTACCGGGCGGTGAGCGACCAACTGCTCGACGGGCTGTTCCTGGTGGAGATCGGCGTGGTGCTCAACCAACTCGCCACGGCGCAGAGGGTGCAGGGCATCGACTGGACCAAACGCTCCGAGATCGTCTACACGGACACCTATCTGGCCTGACGGCCCCGACCGAGAGGAGCCCGCATCATGGTGCGATACCTCGCGCGCCGGCTGCCGTCGGCCGTGGCTGTGCTGCTGCTGGCCTCACTGCTGATCTTCTTCGTGCTTCGGCTGGTCCCCGGCGATCCGGCGAGCAGCCTGGCCGGTCCGGATGCCTCCGCGGAATCCATTGCCGCGATCAGACATTCGCTCGGATTGGACCGGTCGATCCCGGCCCAGTACGTGTCCTGGATCGGCTCGGTGTTGACCTTCGACCTGGGCAGGTCGTATGTGATCGGCGGTCAGATCTCCGATCTGGTCCTCTCCGGTCTGGTCAACACCGTCGTGCTCGCCGTGACCGCGCTGGTGCTCGCGGTGCTGGTCAGCCTGATCCTCAGCGTCACGGCCGTTGTCTGGCCGAAGCGGTGGCTGACCGGCGCTGTCGCCGGGTTCAACACCCTCGCCGTGGCGCTGCCGCCCTTCGTCAGCGGCGTGCTGCTGGTCCTGGTGTTCGCGGTGCTCTTTCCGGTGCTCCCCTCGGGTGGGGTTCCCCCGCAGGGGTTCTGGGTCAGGCCCGACATCTCGGCGCAGTACCTGCTGCTGCCCGCCGTGTGCCTGGCCCTGCCGGTGGCCGCCGCCCTGACCCGATTCCTCACCGAGTCGCTGCGCACCGAGCTGAGTCAGCCGTACGTGCTGACCGCACGGGCGCTCGGCGTCTCGCGGTGGAATCTCGTCACCCGCAGCGCACTGCGCAATGCACTCCCCACCATGGTGACCGCGCTGGGTCTGCAGACCGGGCAGCTGCTCGGTGGTGCGGTGCTGGTCGAGGCGATCTTCGCCTGGCCCGGGATCGGGCAGCTCATCGAACAGGGCATCAGCCGCCGCGACTACCCGGTGGTCCAGGTGCTGCTGCTGCTCTCGGTCTCGGTGTTCGTGCTCGTTCAGCTGGTCACCGACGTCGTGCATGCCTACCTGGATCCGCGGATCCGGATCGGGGGAACCTCATGAGCGTCACCCCCATCGAGGACCCGGCGGTCGCCGACCGGTCCCTTCCCGAGCCGGCGCCCGCGCGCAGGCACCCGGCGTGGGCCGCGCTGACCCATGGGCAGGGCCTGCTCGGCCTGGTGCTGGTGGTCGCGGTGGCGGCGGCGGGACTGCTGGCCCAGTGGATCGCACCCTTCGGGCCGAACGAGCAGATCGGCGGGGCGAACCTCCTCGGCCCCGGCGCCGAGCACTGGTTCGGCACCGATCAGGTGAATCGGGATGTCTACTCCCGGGTGCTGCACGGCATCCGGATCAACCTCGAGATCATCGTGATCGCGGTGCCGATCGGGGCGCTGGTCGGCGCGCTGCTGGGGCTGGCATCGAGCCTGCACCCGGTGACGGACGTGATCGCCCAGCGCGCCTTCGACGTGGTGCTCGCGTTTCCCGCGCTGATTCTGGCGATCGCGCTCGCCGCGATCGTGGGACCCGGCGCGGTGACGGTGATCGCAGTGATCGTGGTCGTCGAGATCCCGATCTTCGGGCGGATGATCCGCACCCAGGTGCTGCGGATCCGGGAGTTGCCGTACGTCGAGTCGGCGGAGGTCATCGGGGCCGGTCGGTGGTGGGTGCTGCGCACCCACGTGCTGCCGAACGCGCTGGAGCCGCTGGCCGTGCAGTTGGCGCTGTCCATGTCGGTGGCGGTGTTCGTGGAGTCCGCGATGAGCTTCGTCGGTATCGGCGTCCGGCCACCCGAACCCTCGCTCGGGTCGATCATCGCCGACTCTGTGCCCAATCTCGATGCCAACCCGGCCTTTGCCATCGGCCCGCTGGTGGTGGTGGCGGCGCTGGTGCTCGGATTCCTGCTCATCGCCCAGGCGCTCGGATCCGCGCGTCGGGCCTGACACGCCATGACATCTCAGGAGTAGACGATGACCCAGACAGACCCGATCCTCGAAATCGAGAACCTGAGCATCCGTTTCGGCGCGACCGGTGACCCGGTGGTGGACGGGCTGAACCTGACCGTCGGCCGCGGTGAGATCCTCGCGCTGGTCGGTGAATCCGGTTCCGGAAAGTCGATGACCGCGAAGGCGGTGCTCGGGCTGCTGCCCGACAACGCCGAGGCGAGCGGGTCGATCCGGCTCGGCGGCGCCCAGGTGGTCGGGGCAGGGGAGGGCACGCTCGCCCGGCTGCGCGGGACCAGGGCGGCCATGGTGTTCCAGGAACCGCAGACCGCGCTGAACCCGGTGCAGAAGGTGGGCTGGCAGATCGCGCAGGCCCTGCGGGCGCACGGAAAGGTCGGCCGGGCGGAGGCCAGGGCGCGGGCCGTCGAACTGCTTCGCCTGGTGGAGATCCCGGATCCGGAACGGCGGGTTGACTGGTATCCGCACCAGCTGTCCGGCGGTCAGAAGCAGCGGGTCGTGATCGCCCTGGCGCTGTCCGGGGACCCGGACCTCCTGATCGCGGACGAGCCGACGACCGCGCTGGACGTGACGGTGCAGGCGGAGATCCTCACCCTGCTGCGCGGCTTGCGGACAGAGCGGGGTGCGGCGATCCTGCTCATCACCCACAACATGGGGGTGGTCGCCGACATCGCGGACCGGGTGGCGGTGATGCGCCGCGGCGAGCTGGTCGAGGAGAGCGGTGTGCACGAGCTGTTCTCGGCGCCGCGGGAGAAGTACACGACGCAGCTGCTCGCGGCGGTGCCGCGGCTCGGGGACAACGCGGGCCCGGTCGGCCCGGTGCCCGCCGAGCCGGTCCTGGTGGTGCGCGACCTGGATGTGGTGTACCCGGCGAGGCTGGGCAACAAGGAGTTCCACGCGCTGCGCGGTGTGGGGTTCGAGGTCGGCGCGGGTGAGGTGCTTGGCCTGGTCGGCGAGTCGGGCTCTGGCAAGACGACCCTGGGGCGCGCGGCGCTGGGCGTGGTGCGGGCGACCTCGGGGTCGGTCGTGTTCGACGGGACGGATCTCGGCACGGTGTCCCGCAGGGACCTCCGTGGCCTGCGAAAGGGGGTGGCGCTGGTGCACCAGGACCCGGCGGCATCGCTGGACCCACGCCGGAGCATCGGGGACTCGGTCGCGGAGCCGCTGGTCGTGCATCGAGCGGCGTCCGGCGCCTTGCTACGCGCCCGGGTGGGCGATCTGCTCGAGGCGGTGCGACTGCCGCGCTCGTTTGCGGAGCGGCGGCCTGCCGAGCTGTCCGGCGGGCAGCGGCAGCGGGTGGCGTTAGCGAGGGCCCTGGTGCTGGCGCCGCGGCTGCTGGTCGCTGACGAGCCGACCAGTGCCCTCGACGTGTCCGTGCAGTCGGAGATTCTCGACCTCTTCGCGGACCTGCGCGAGGAGTTCCGGTTCGCCTGCCTGTTCATCAGTCACGACCTCGCCGTCGTGAACCGGGTGGCGGACAGGGTTGCCGTGCTCCGTGGTGGTGAAATGGTCGAGATCGGCTCCACCGCAAGCGTGTTCGGCGATCCCCAGCAGGACTACACCCGCGGGCTGCTCGGCGCGGTGCCGGTTCCGGACCCGGTGGAGCAGCGTCGCCGCCGGGAAGACCGGGTGGCGTCCGGCCCGCGGCCGGTGCAGGCGTTGTCGGCGGCCAGCTGAGTCGCGCGATCGCCGGTCACCGGGCGCACGGTGGCGCGTCGGTGGCCTCCGGCGCGGCGCCGCGCCGGTCCGCCTCGGCCCTGGCGCGCGCCAGCCCGCCGTGCTCCAGCGCCGCCACGGCCGACTCGCCGGACCAGACCGTCCGGTGCCCCCGCCGGACCGTCACCGACATCCGCGCACCCAGGTGTTCCAGCGCGCCGGGGACGTTGCGCCGCTCGGCCGGCAGCGGCACCGGTAGGACGTGGGCGTCGCCGATCGCCCCGTGACCCTCGATGTCCACGCTCCAGCGTGGGCTCCGGCCGCGGAGCGTCCAGTGCTCGTCGGTCACCTGGGCCCGGACGGGGGAGACCACCGGATCGCCGAGGCGCAGCACCCGTCCGTCCGGCAGTCGCACGACGATCAGGGTGATCTCGGTGCGCAGCGCTCCGGCGTGGACCACGGCGCCGCCGAACGCCACGCACGCTGCCGGGTCGGCGAAGCCCTGAGCCTGGCCCCACCACCAGGAATCGGGGAATCCACCTCGGCCCCAGCTCTTCTCGGCGTACACCTGGCCCCCGGTGAGGTCCCAGTTCTCGCCGCCGAGCACCGCGGTTCCCTCGGCGCGCCCGCCGAGCAGCCAGGGGTGCCAATACTGGTTGAGCGCCGGGATCGTCTGGAGGACACCCGAACCGCCGAATGCGCGTCGCGGCCAGGGCATCGGATGTGTGATCCGCACGTCGAGCCTGGCGTCGGGACCGAGGTCCACCCGCAGCCGGTCGGGTTCGCCGCGGAACGACTCCCCGGCGACTACCCCGAGCCGATGGGGGTCGGCGGCCGCGACCGGATGCGCGGCGGTCCGCAGGAAACCGCTCGGATGCGCGGCCAGGCCCAGGGTGGCCCAGCTGCCGTCGGCTGCCCGGTTGATCCCGCACAGTGCGATCACGACCCGGCCCGACTCCGGCTGGGTGAACCGCCAGAAGTAACCCTCCATGGCGACGCCGTGGGCGGCCAGGGGATCACCGAAAGGCAGGTCGGCCCCGGTGGCGCGGTAGGCGTCGAGCAAGCGCGACATCGCCCAACGGTAGCCGGGACCAACCCGATCAATGGGCGGGTTGCGGCTCAGAAGCCGGAGTCGCCCACGACGGCGTGCGACTGGGTGACCTGTGAGACGAGCCTGCCGTCGTCGTCGGTGAGGTCGATCGAGACCAGGATCGTCTTGCGGCCGACGTGCAACGGGCGGGCCGCGGCGGTCACGATGCCGCGGCGTACCTGGCGCGCGTAGACCGCGTTCGAGGCCGTCGTGACCCGCGCGGCGCCCGACGGGATGTTGAGGAACGCGGACACGGCGCCGACGCTGTCCGCGAGGGTGGTCAGTGCCCCGCCGTGCATGATGTGGTCCGCGGTGGTGAGGTCCTCGCTCCACGCCAGTCGGCCGACGACCTCGCCAGGGGTCGCCGAGACCAGCTCGATTCCCGACTTCACCGCGAACGGCATGGTTGCCAGCAGCTCGTCAAGCTCCATGGCTCGATGCTAGACCCGCCGTCCACCGTCGAGGTGGCGATACGGTGATGCCGTGAGCACCCTCGAGGAGCGTCTCGACCCCTGGATAGCCCCGCATCCGGCTACCTCCGCCCTGCTCGTGGTCGACACGCAACGCGACTTCGTCGACGGCGGATCGAGCCCGATCCCCGGCACCACGCAGGTGTTGCCCGCGATTGCGCGCCTGCTCGAGGCGTACCGGGCCGCGGGGCGCCCGATCGTGCACATCGTCCGGCTCTACGCGGGCGACGACGTCGACCTCGTGCGGCGGTCCGCGATCGCCGCGGGCGCGCAGACGGCGAGACCGGGCACCGTCGGGTCGCAGATCGTCCCCGAGTTCGGCACCCCGGACCTCGACCCGGACCTGCTCCTGGGCGGCGGGCTGCAGCAGGTCACGCCGACCGAGGTCGTGCTGTTCAAGCCGCGCTGGAGCGCGTTCCACCGGACGGAGCTCGAGTCGCACCTGCGCGAGTGCGGCATCGACACCGTGGTGGTGGCGGGCTGCAACTACCCGAACTGCCCGCGGGCCACCATCGTCGACGCGAGCGAACGCGACCTCCGGGTGCTCATCGCGGCCGACGCGATCTCGGGCGTCGACGACCGCCACCTCGAGGAGGCCGGGCGGATCGGCGCGGTGCACGCCACGGCGGCGGAGATCGTCGCGGCGCTGGGCTGAGGTCGATCAGCGGCTCGCCTGCGACGCGGCGGCGGTGGCGCCGAGGTCGGCCAGCGTGAGCGGATGCGCGGGCGGGCCGTCGAGGATCACGGAGCTGTCGACGTTGAGCTCCGCATCGACGTGCAGCAGTTCGCCGGACGCGAGCGGCCGCCACGCGGGGTTCTCGTCCATCCGCTCGCTGGCCACCACCACCGCGGGTGCCGAGGCCAGTTCACCCGACCGGACCCGGACGGTGCCGGCCAGGCTGGCGTGCTCGAGGTGGCGGCCGGTGTCCGGCGCGCGGCTGAGCACCAGCAGCTGGTGGGTGTCGGGGTAGCGCAGCGCCCACAGCTCCGTCGGGGTGGTCAGCACGATGTTGACGGCGAAGATCGGCAGGTGCTCGGCGACCCAGTGGGCGGCCTCGGTGATGCCTGCGGTGACGTCGCCGCCGTGGCCGTCGATGTGCTTGGTGATCAGCGCGAAGAAGCGCTCGGAGTCGGTCTCACCGGCTACCGCCGATCGGTACGGTCCGAGCTCCTCGTCCAACCGGGGCAGGTCCTCGATCACGCCGTTGTGCGCGAAGATGCGCCCACTCATGCTGAACGGGTGGGTGTTGACCATCGCGAGCCCGCCGGTGGAGGCGTGCCGGATGTGGGCGACGAAGGTCTCGGATCTGCGTTCCCTCGCCTCCGTCGCGAAGCTCACGTCCGCGTAGGCGGGCAGCGGCTGCTTCTCGACGAGGGGTTCGCCGTCGGCGGTGAAGGTGCCGAGGCCGGTGCCGTCGGGATCGCGTCGGCTCTGCACGGCCAGACTGTCCGCGGCATCGAGCAGCCAGAATGTGGCCGTGACCCGTGACGGTGCGCTGGTCATCCCGAACAAGCGGCACATGAACTGAGTATGCGCTTCGCACCTGTGAGCGAATTTCACCCCGACCGGGGTGAAATTCACTCACAGGCGCCGGGGGCGCAGAATGGCCGGCATGGCTATCCGGGAAACCGTCAGCGTCGACGGCACGTCCATCGTCTACCGCGTCGAGGGCGACGCCGCCGCGCGTCCGCTGGTGCTGTTGCACGGCTGGGCGCAGTCGCTGCGGTGCTGGGGCGACGGCGTGCTCGACGCGCTGTCCGCCAAGTACCGCGTGATCGCCGTCGACCTGCGCGGTCACGGCTACTCCGGCGCGCCGGCCGAGGGATACGACGACCCGAAGATCTGGGCGTCTGACATCGAGGCGGTGCTTGCCGCCGAGCGCATCGAGTCCGGCGCGGTGCTGCTGGGCTGGTCCTACGGCGGCCTGGTGATCTGCGACTACCTCGCCGAGTTCGGTGCGGCCGCGGTGGACGCGATCGTGCTGGTCGGCGCCATCACCAGCATCGGGCCCGGGCAGAAGGGCGGCCGCGTCGGATCGTCGATGCGCGCGGCCATCCCGGCCGCGATGTCCGAGGATCCGCGCGAGTCGATCCGCGCGCTCGGCAGCTTCGGCACCGCCCTGACCGGCCCGGCCGAGGGCAAGGGCGTCGCCTCGCAGGCGCTGTTCGGGGCCAGCCTGTCGACGCCGCCTCGGGTGCGCGCGGCGCTGTTCAACCGCGCGGTCGGGCACGACGAGTTGCTCGCGGGCCTCACCGTCCCCGCGCTGATCCTGCACGGCACCGCGGACACCGTTGTCGACGTCTCCGCCGCCAGGCATGCGGCCGGGCTGATCCCGGCGGCCACCGCGTCGTACTGGGAAGGCTGCGACCACGGCCCGTTCGTCGAGGACCCGCAACGCTTCGTCGCCGAGGTCAGCGAGTTCGTCGACGGGCTGTGACGCGGCAAGGGGGCGCGACCGAGGGCGCTGACGGCCGGGTCGCCGCCGACGTCCTCAGGTCGGCTTCGCCCCGCGTGATCGCCACAGGGCAAGATGGAGCCGTGACCCCAGCGCAGAACCACCGGTTGCGGAGGGTGGCCGTTCTCTCGGTCCACACCTCTCCATTGGCGCAGCCGGGGACCGGTGACGCGGGCGGCATGAATGTGTACGTGCTCCAGACCGCGCTGCAGCTCGCCCGCCGCGGGGTGGAGGTGGAGATCTTCACCAGGGCCACCTCCTCGTCGGACGCGCCGGTCGTCGAGGCCGCGCCGGGGGTGCTGGTCCGCAACGTCGTCGCGGGCCCGTTCGAGGGTCTCGACAAGCACGACTTGCCCACCCAGCTGTGCGCGTTCGCGGCCGGGGTGCTGCGCGAGGAGGCGCACCACGAGCCGGGGCACTACGACCTGGTGCACTCGCACTACTGGCTCTCCGGCCAGGTCGGCTGGCTGGCCCGCGACCGCTGGGGCGTCCCGCTGGTGCACACCGCGCACACCCTCGCCGCGGTCAAGAACGCCGCCCTGGCGGAGGGGGACGTCCCGGAGCCGGCCGCGCGCCAGATCGGCGAGCAGCAGGTGGTGGCCGAGGCCGATCGCCTGATCACCAACACCGCCGACGAATCCAAGCAGCTGATCGACATCTACGGCGCGGACGCAGGCAGGATCGACGTGGTGGCCCCCGGCGCGGACCTGTCCAGGTACCGGCCGGGTGATCGCGCGGCGGCGCGGGCCGAGCTGGGGCTGAATCCGAACGAGCTGATCGTGACCTTCGTCGGCAGGATCCAGCCGCTCAAGGCGCCGGACGTGCTGCTGCGCGCCGCGGCCGCCCTGATCGAGCGCGAGCCGGCGCTGCCGCTGCGGATCGTGGTCGTCGGCGGGCCATCGGGCACCGGGCTGGACCGGCCCGATTCGCTGATCGACCTGGCCGCCTCGCTTGGCATCACCGCCAGGGTCACCTTCCTGCCGCCGCAGCCGCCCGATCGGCTCGCACAGGTGTACCGCGCGGCGGATCTGGTTGCGGTGCCGAGTTATTCGGAGTCCTTCGGACTGGTCGCGATCGAGGCGCAGGCCTGCGGGACACCGGTCGTCGCGGCCGATGTCGGGGGACTGGGGGTCGCCGTGCGGTCCGGAGAGACCGGGCTGTTGGTGCCCGGTCACCGCACCGACGACTGGGCCGATGCCCTGCACTCGCTGCTCGCCGATCCCGGCCGGCTGGCCGAGATGGCGCGCCGCGCGCCGCTGCACGCGGAGGACTTTTCCTGGGAGCACACCGCCGACGGCCTGCTCGAGAGCTACAAGCGGGCGAACGCCAGCTACCGCAGGCAGCCCGAACACGCGCCGCGCCGCGGCAGGGGATTGTGGAAGCTGCGCCGAATGGGGGGAGTGCGAGCGTGACCGACATCGCGAAGCTGATCGACGCCGAACTGGCCGAGCGGGAGCTCGAGTACACCCGCAAGGGCGAGGGCCAGTTCGTCGTGGAGTTGCCCGGCGAGCGCAAGCTCAAGACCACCTGCCTGCTGACCGTCGGCGCGCACGGCGTCCGGGTGGAGGCCTTCGTCTGCCGCAAGCCCGACGAGAACTTCGAGGGTGTCTACCGGTTCCTGCTCCGTCGCAACCGCCGGCTGTACGGGGTGAGCTACACGATCGACAAGATCGGCGACATCTACCTGCTCGGACAGATCTCCACCCACGCCGTCACCGGGTCGGAACTGGACCGGGTGCTCGGTCAGGTGCTCGAGGCCGCGGACGGCGACTTCAACACCCTGCTCGAGCTCGGTTTCGCCACATCGATTCGGCGGGAGTGGGACTGGCGGGTCTCGCGCGGTGAGTCGCTCGTGAACCTGCAGCCGTTCGTGCACCTGATGTCCGCTGACCAGGTCAGGGCTGCCAAAGCTGACTGAGGCGGGGCGCCGCGGTTCGGGGTAGGGTTTCGGCGATCCTGTGACGGCTGTCACAGGTGATTTAACTGTTTCCATCTGTGACAGTTACCTGGTTCGTTCACCCTGTCGCCGCACCACTCGAGGAGAGGCCCCCGTGAGCTTCAAGAGCCCCTATCCCGACGTCGAGATCCCGAACCTGAGCGTCTACGACTTCCTGTTCGGTCAGGTCTCGGACGCCGACCTGGACCGACCCGCGCTCATCGACGGCGGCTCGGGCGCGGAGACCACCTACCGCGCGCTCATCGGTCAGGTCGACGCCGTCGCGGGCGCGCTGGCGGCGCGCGGTCTGGCCGTCGGCGACGTCGCCGCGCTGCACTCGCCGAACGTCCCGGCGTTCGCGTCCGTGTTGCACGGCATCCTGCGTGCGGGCGGCACGGCCACCACGATCAACGCCCTCTACAACGCCGAGGACATCGCCAAGCAGCTCACCGACTCCAAGGCGACCTTCCTCTTCACCGTGTCGCCGCTGCTGCCTCAGGCGCGGGCGGCCGCCGAGCAGGTCGGCATCCCCGCCGACCGGGTGATCGTGCTCGACGGCGCCGAGGGGCACCCGTCGCTGCGGGACCTGCTCACCCAGGGCGCCCCGGCCCCCGAGGTCAGCTTCGACCCGGCCACCCACCTCGCGGTGTTGCCGTACTCGTCGGGCACCACCGGCCGCCCCAAGGGCGTGATGCTGACCCACCGGAACCTGGTGGCGAACGTCTGCCAGATCCACCCGCGGATGGGCATCAGCGCCGACGACCGGATCCTGGCAGTGTTGCCCTTCTTCCACATCTACGGGCTCACCGTGCTGCTCAACGCGGCGCTGTTCGAGCGTGCCACGCTGGTCACGATGCCGAAGTTCGACCTCGTCGAGTTCCTGCGCAACGCCTCCGAGCGCAAGTGCACCTACATCTTCGTGGCGCCGCCGGTGGCGGTCGCGCTGGCCAAGCACCCGCTCGTCGACCAGTACGACCTCTCCTCCGTGCACACCATCTTCTCCGGTGCGGCGCCGCTCGACGAGGAGCTGGGCAAGGCGGTGGCGAACCGGCTGAACTGCCGCGTCCGCCAGGGCTACGGCATGAGCGAGCTGAGCCCCGTCAGCCACGCGATCGCGCTCGAGGACGACCACGTCCCGCTCAGCTCGGTAGGCAAGCCGATCGCCAACACCGAGAACAAGCTCGTCGACCCGGCCACCGGAGAGGAGGTCGAGCTCCCGACGACGGGCGTCAGCGCGCCGGGCGAGCTGTGGGTCAAGGGCCCGAACGTGATGGTCGGCTACCTCGGCAACGACGCCGCGACCGCCGAGACCCTCGACGCGGACGGCTACCTGCACACCGGTGACATCGCCACCGTCGATGCGGAGGGCGTCGTGTACATCGTCGACCGGCTCAAGGAGCTGATCAAGTACAAGGGCTACCAGGTGCCGCCCGCCGAGCTGGAGGCGCTGCTGCTCACCCACCCGCAGATCGCCGACGCGGCGGTGATCGGCGTGCTCGACGACGAAGGCGAGGAGGTCCCGAAGGCATTCGTCGTCCGTCAGCCCGATGCCGAGCTCGCCGGCGACGAGGTCATCGCGTTCGTCGCCGAGCGGGTCTCGCCCCACAAGAAGGTCCGGATCGTGGAATTCATCGACGCGGTGCCGAAGTCGGCGGCGGGCAAGATCCTCCGCAAGGACCTTCGTGCGAGCGAAGCGACGCGGGGTTAGGCGCAGCGCGAGCCTGGCGTCGGGAGGTCAGGGACTCACATCGTCGCGGCATGCGCGCGGTGGCACTCGGTGCGGCCGCGCGCATGCCGCGTCTCGGGTCCGGCTAGCTCTCGGTGGAGGGCGGGGTCATCTCGAGCCGGACGCCGAGGAGCCGGACCTCGCGGCCCGGATCGAGTCGCCCGGTCAGCGCCGCGGCGGCGTCCGCGATGACCGCCGGGTCCAGCGTCGGCTCGGCCAGCGGCGCACCGGTGGTGTGGGTGTCGAACGGTGCGTACCGAACCTTCAGCGTGATCCGGACCGCCGCTCGCCCCTCCGCCCGCAGGTCCTCGGTGACCCGCTCGGCGAGCAGGCGCACCTCGGCCGCCACCTGCTCGGGGTCGGTGAGGTTGTGCTGAAATGTCGTCTCCCGGCCGTGGCCGCGGGCCACCCATGGCTCGGCGGTGACCGTCTCGCCGCCGAGGCCACGGCCGAGCCGGTGCAGCCACGGCCCGGTGGTCGGACCCAAGGCCGCGGCGAGCTCGCCGTCGGTGGCGTCGGCCAGCTCGCGGACGGTGTGGATGCCGAGGGCGGCAAGCTTTTTCGCGGTCTTGCTCCCGATTCCCCACAGCGCGTCGGTGGCGCGGTCGCCCATCACGTCGAACCAATTGTCCGCGGTGAGCAGGTACACGCCCCGCGGCTTGCCGAAGCCGGTCGCGATCTTGGCGCGCAGCTTGTTGTCGCCGATGCCGACCGAGCAGTGCAGGTCGGTCGCCGCGAGCACGGCGGACTGGGCGGCGCGGGCGAAGCCGACCGGATCCTCGGTGGCGACGCCGAGGAACGCCTCGTCCCAGCCCAGCACCTCGACCACCGCGTCCAGCCCGCGCAGGGTGTCCATCACCCGCTGCGATGCGGCGGAGTAGGCCTCGCCGTCGACGGGGAGGAAAACCGCGTCGGTGATCTCGCGCGTGGCGAGCTTGCGCGCGGCGACCCGCAGCGGCATCCCCGATCCGATCCCGTACTCGCGGGCCTCATACGAGGCCGTGGAGACCACGCCGCGTTCGGTGGGGTCGCCGCGCCCGCCGACGATCACCGGCCTGCCACGTAGTTCCGGCCGTCGCAGGACCTCGACGGCTGCGACGAACTGGTCGAGGTCAACGTGCAGCACCCACCGGTCGCGCGGCGCGGTACTCATTCACCCAGTGTGCGGGCCGAGGATGTCCGCTGCCGGCGCGCCACGCCCCGATCCGATCGCAGGCAGGCTCGTTGTCTAGGCGTTGGTGTGGGTCGACCTGGTGATGCGAGCGAGGGCGCCGGTTTCGAGGGCTGTCCACAGTGCACCCTCCGGGCCGAGGGTGATCCCGTGTGGCTCGGATCCCGGGGTGGGCAGCTCGTGTACCGAGATCGCACCGTCCGGGCTGATTGTGCCGATGCGGTTGGCGCCCCACTCGGTGAACCAGTACCCGCCGTTGTCGTCGCTGGCGATGGCGTGCGGTCGAGCGGCGCGGTCGGGCAGCGGGAACTCGTCGATCGTTCCGTCCGGGGTGATCCGGCCGATCTGGCCGGCGTTGATCTCGACGAACCAGAGGGTTCCGTCGCGGCCCGTGGTGATCCCCACGGGTCCTGCGGCTTCGGTGGGGAGCGGGTGGATGGTGACGTCGCCGTCCGTGCCGATGCGGCCGATCGCGTTGGCCTGGTTCATGGTGAACCACATTCCGCCGTCGGTGCCGGCGGTGATCGCGGAGGGAAACGCGCCGGCGGTCGGGAGGGGAAACTCGGTGACCTGGCCGTCGGTGGTGATCCGTCCGATTCGGTCGGTTGCGGTTTCGGTGAACCAGAGCGCACCGTCGG
>Ga0105243_10000527_pt1 | contig 38948 bp, 45 predicted proteins | sample KBSM34metaG_FD_81525 | JGI IMG/M metagenome (GOLD analysis project Ga0105243, IMG submission 81525) | Miscanthus rhizosphere microbial communities from Kellogg Biological Station, Michigan, USA - KBS M3-4 metaG | ecosystem: Host-associated > Plants > Roots > Rhizosphere > Soil | place... | reverse complement strand
CTGACCCGGCACATGCCCCGGTGCTCGATGAACGAACCGGGCCGCGAGCACGGCGGTGGCTACAGATGGCTGCCGGCGTTGATCATCGCGATGGCCGCGCTCATGATCTGGCTGTATTTCGGCGGAGGGGCTTGAACCGATGATCGTTCCCCAGTTCTGGGCGGAAGGTCGTATCCAGGAGCGTGTCGCGGGCAAGCAGTTCACCGTGCGCCGCTACGGCTGGTCCGACGAGAGCCCGATCGCCGCGCAGGCGCATGCCGACCGGCGCACGCGCGACGCTTTCGACCGCATCGTCCACCAGGGCGAGAAGCTCGACCGCCGCGAGCGCAAAGTGCCCTACAACGGCGCCGATGGCGTGCCGATCCGCGAGGAAATCGTCGAGCGCCATGGCGACACCGTCATCACGCGCAACACCTACGGCGCGCGCTGCCTCAATACGCCCGATGTGCTGTTCGTCGATATGGATTTCGAGGAGCCCCTGCGCGGCAGCGTGTTCGGCTTTGCGCTGGTGCCGGCGCTGATCGCAGGCGTGGTCGGCGGCTGGGCCGCCAAGACCTGGCTGGGTGGACTGATCGCGGCCATCGTGGTCTTCGCCGTGGCCTGGGTCATCGGGCGGCGCAAGAAGCGCGGCGAGCCCAGCGGCAACCCCGTACCGGAGAAGCAGGCGGCCGAGCGCATCGCGCGCTTCATGCAGCAGCACCCCGACTGGAACCTGCGCATCTACCGCACGCCCGCGGGCTTCCGGGTGCTGGCGATGCACGATGTCTTCAGCCCGTCCGACACCGCGGTGGCCGACTGCTTCCAGGCGCTGGGCGTCGACGAGATCTACGCGCGCATGTGCCGCAACCAGAACTGCTTTCGCGCCCGGGTGAGCGCCAAGCCTTGGCGCATCGGCATCGGCGACCACATGCGGCCCCGGCCGGGCGTGTGGCCGGTGTCGCCCGACAAGCTGCCCGCGCGCGACGCCTGGATCGCGCGCTACGAAAAGGCCGCCGAAGGCCATGCCGCCTGCCAGTACCTGGAGAGCGTGGGCAATGGCGGGAAGGTGCATCCGAGTGCGCTGGCGGTGCAGGAACTGCACGACGAGCGCACTCGCGCGCTCAGCGGTTTGCCGCTCGCTTGACGGGCCTTTAGGGCAGGGGCGCGCGGCACTCGATAATCGGGGGATGTCTTCTCCCAAAGTGATCTTCGGCTTCCATGCCGTGGGCGTGCGCATCAAGACCGCGCCGAAATCGGTGCTCGAAGTGATGTTCGACGCCAGCCGGCGCGATGCGCGCATGAAACAGTTCATCGCGCGTGCGCAGGAAGCCGGCGTGCGGCTGGTCGAGGCCGATGGCCTGCGGCTGTCCAAGCTCAGCGGTAGCCACGGCCACCAGGGCGTGGTAGCGCGGGTCGAACCTGTGGCACAGGTCCGCTCGCTCGACGAACTGCTCGAAGGCCTCGAAGAGGCCGGCACCGTGCCCCTGCTGCTGGTGCTCGACGGCGTGACCGACCCGCACAACCTCGGTGCCTGCCTGCGCGTGGCCGACGGCGCCGGCGCGCACGCGGTCATCGCCCCCAAGGACCACGCGGCCGGCATCAATGCCACCGTGGCCAAGGTGGCGAGCGGCGCGGCCGAGACGGTGCCGTACTTCATGGTCACCAACCTTGCGCGCACGCTGAACGAACTCAAGGAACGCAACATCTGGTGCGTGGGCACCAGCGACGACGCGCCGGGCACGATCTATCAGAGCGACTTCAAGCGCCCCCTGGCACTGGTGCTGGGCGCCGAGGGCGAAGGCATGCGGCAGCTCACGCGCAAGACCTGCGACGAACTGGTGAGCATCCCGATGGCCGGCGCGGTCGAGAGCCTGAACGTCTCGGTGGCGAGCGGCGTGTGCCTCTACGAGGCGATGCGGCAACGCGGCGCCTGAGCGTCTTTCGGGCTAGTTTCCTGGCGACGATCCACCCTTGCGGTGGAAGTAGATGAGTTCGGCCACCCGCCGCATCTGCGGCGTCCCCAGCAGGTGGTTGAACATCCAGTCGCTCTGGAAGTGGTCGAAGGCCCAGCGCAGCGTGCGCTTGAGGCGAAAGCCGGGGTAGCTGCGCACGAACCACGTGGCGGGATCGCCGGCCTCGCGGCGCACGAAGCGCGCAACAGCCTCGCCCGCGCGCTGGCCGTGCAGCAGCGCCGTGTGGATGCCGCCTGCCGTCACCGGCGACACCATGCCGGCCGCATCGCCCACCAGCAGCGCCCGTTCCCGCGCCACCACCGGCAGCACGCCGCCGCACGGGATCATGCCCGCGCGCACCGCGACCGGCGGCGCATCGCCGGGCGCGACCACCGGCGCGATCTTGCGCAGCAGGGGGTCGAGCTTCAGCGCCCCGGCATGGTGGCGCTCCACGCGGCGCGCCAGTCCGATCTGGCTGACGCCCACGCCCTGGAGCGCCCAGCCGATGTAGCCGGGCGCGAGCCTGCGGTCGATGAAGCAATGCAGCAGGCCCGGAGCCATCAGCGCGCCCTGGTATTCATGCTCGATGCCGTAGAGGAAGCGCGTGTTGCGTGACAGTCCCAGCGTCTTGGCAACGCGCGAATGGGGCCCGTCGGCGCCCACGAGGTAGGTGGCCGTGATGCAGGGTCCCTGCGTCACCGGCACTTCCCAGTGTCCGTTGACCCACAGTGCCTGCTCGAACAGCGTGCCCAGCCGCACGTCGACGCCGCAGTCGCGCGCCGAACCCACCATCCAGTCGAGCAGCGCTGGCGCGTCGGTGGCCCAGAACCAGTAGCCTGGTGCGTGAAGGTCGACGTGGCGCATGTTGGGGGCATACAGGCGCACCCCTTCGATCCGGCGCACGAGCGCGGGCGGCACCTCTGACAGCCAGGGCACGCTGTCGACCGCGTCCTTGACGATGATGCCCGTGGTGTGAAGCTTGGCCCCGGCGCTGGCCTTCTTCTCCACCACCATCACGCTGAGGCCCGCGAGGGCGGCCGCCCGCGCGCAGGCGAGGCCGGCAAAGCTCGCGCCCACCACGAGCAGGTCGACCTTGAGGCCGCCCACATGGTCGGCCGGGGGAAGGGGCGAAGGCGCTGCCGAAGAGGCAGGCGAAAAGAGGGGAGAAAAGAAACTGGAAGAAGAACTGGGAGAAGAAGTGTGCATGGAGGCCGCCGACTTGAAGCAATGCGCACCGCGTTCCGCGATGCGCATGCGAAGTTAGCGACCCTCTGTGCGTGCGGCGTGAAGCCTTCGTGAACTCAGGAAGGATCCTTGCTGCGTGTGCGGCTCACCGCGCTGAAGATGCCGATGCCCAGCAGGATCACCACGCCGATGCCGATGTAGAGCGAGGGTACGCCGGCCACGGAGGCGCCCCAGGCGAGGCCGGCCAGGAAAATCAGGAAACCGATCAGGTAGAGCACGAAAGACATAGTCGTTCCTCTGGAAGCCACGATGGCTTGCAGTATCCCGGGCCGTGCCACCCGTCGCACCGGTGCGCACCGACTGTGCATGTGGGAGCTTGCCTACCCCGCGGACGCCGCCCGAGCCCCGCGCTACTGCGGACTGGCCGCCAGCAGGTAGCGGCAGCCGGTGCGGCCCAGCGCCTTGAAGGCCAGCGGCCGGTCGACGCCGAAGTCGAGGCAGTCGCCGGGCGAGAGCTCGAAGCGCTCGTCGCCGTAGTCGACCCGGAGGGCGCCCTCGAGCATCCACAGGCATTGCCGGTACGGCTTGCCGCTCCAGCGCGGGTAGTCGACCTGTGCCGAGCGCGGCAGTTCGACCTCGACCAGTTCGACGCCGCCCCCCCGGCGCTCGGCGACCTGCCGGCGCAGGTAGCCTGCCTTCGGGTCGCGCCAGATCTCCTGTTCGGCGCGAGTGCGCAGCCGCTGCGGCTGCTCCTTATCCTCGGTGAGAAGCTGCGCCAGCGGTACGCCGAGCCCGGCGGCCAGCCGTCCCAGCAGAACGGCCGTGGGGCTGCTCTGGGCGCGCTCCACCTTGGAGATCATGGCCTTGCTCACCCCCGAGCGCTCGGCCAGGTCCGCAAGGCTCAGCGCCTGCACCTGCCGCAGCGCCAGCAGCCGGGCGGCGATGAGCGTGTCGATGTCCGGGCCGGACGCGCTGGTTGTCGTTGGATCGTTTCTCATATGAGATTATTATTCTCTTATATTGAACGAAATTTCAAAGAGGAAAACCATGCGTCTCATCTCCTGCAGCGAGGAAGCCCACGCCGCCGCGATACTGGCGATCCTCAACGAGGCCATCGCCACCTCCACCGCGCTGTACGACTACAAGCCGCGCACGCCTGAGAACATGGTCGCGTGGTTCGCTGCCAAGCGCGCCAACGGCTTCCCGGTGATCGGCGCGGAGGACGACGGCGGCAAGCTGCTGGGCTTCGCGAGCTATGGCGCTTTCCGCGCCTTTCCCGCCTACAAGTACACGGTGGAGCACTCGGTGTACGTCGACAGCGCGCACCGCGGCGAAGGCTTGGGCCGCACGCTGATGGAGGCGATCATTGCCGAGGCGATGGCGCGCGACATGCACGTGATGGTCGGCGCCATCGACGCCGCCAACGCCGGCAGCATCGCGCTGCACGAGCGCCTGGGTTTCGAGCATTCGGGCACCGTGCGGCAGGCCGGCTTCAAGTTCGGCCGCTGGCTCGACGTGGCCTTCTACCAGCGCATTCTTGCGACGCCGCTGAACCCGGTGGACGGCTAGACCAGCGTGTAGAAGCGCATCACCACTTCGGCGGGGTGGCGCACGCCGGCCCCGGTGAACATGTGCTCGTTGATCCACCGCAGCGAAGGCGACGCGGTCTCGAAGCGCGGGCTGCAGCGGAAATACACCTGCGACGGATCGACCGGTTCGCCGCGCAGCAGCCTGCCCATCACCTCGGGCGAGGCCGAGCGCACAGCGTGGTTCTGGACGTAGACGAGGTCACCCGCATCGGTCTCGAGGCCGTAGCGCGCGTCGAGCTCGGAGAGCGTATCGCTCACGATCAGCTGGAAGTCGCTGCCGCCCGGCAGCACGCGCGCCCGCCAGCCGTGGCCGATGGCCTCGCCGCCGGTGATCGGCACCACGCGGCGCAATCCGCGCTGGCTGCTGCCCAGCACCTGCGGCACGCCCACCTCGACGCGCAGGTCGGCGAAGTGCTCGAGCGCAGGGGCTGCGATGGAGTCGAACACACTCATTGCCGTTGGCCGTTCAGGCTGCGGGTTGGGTTTCGGCGCTGGCGCGATCGAGCATTTCGATGGTGCCTGCGTCGAGCTTCAGCTGTGTCGCGACCACGAGCTCTTCGAGCTGGCCGATGGAGGTGGCGCTGGCGATGGGCGCCGTCACGCCCGGCCGCGCGATCTGCCACGCAATGGCGACCTGGCCCGGCTTGGCGTTGTACTGCTGGGCCACCTTGTCGAGTGCGTCGAGGATGCGCAGGCCGCGCTCGTTGAGGTATTTCCTGGTGGTGTTGGCGCCGCGCGGGCTTTTGGCCGCATCGGCTTCGGTGCGGTACTTGCCCGTGAGGAAGCCGGCCGCCAGCGCGTAGAAGTTGATCACGCCCACTTCGCGCTTCAGGCACAGCGGCTCCAGCGCGTCCTCGAACACCGCGCGGTCGTACAGGTTGTAGAGCGGCTGCAGGCTTTCATAGCGGGCAATGCCCAGGCGCTCCGACACGTCGAGCGCCTCGGCCAGCCGCGGCGCGCTGTAGTTCGAGGCGCCGATGGCGCGCACCTTGCCTTCCTTGATCAGCTTGTCGAAGGCGCCTAGCGACTCCTGGAGGGGCGTGTCGGCGTCATCGTCGTGCGACTGGTAGAGGTCGATGTAGTCCGTCTGCAGGCGCTTGAGCGAGGCCTCGACAGCTTCGCGGATGTATTGGGGCGACAGGCCCGACTTGCCTTCTCCCATCGGCTTGCCGACCTTGGTGGCCAGCACCACGCGGTTGCGCTTGCCGCTCTGCTTGAGCCATTTGCCGATGATGGTCTCGGACTCGCCGCCGACGTGGCCCGGAACCCAGGCCGAATAGACGTCGGCGGTGTCGATGAAGTTGAATCCCGCGTCCAGCCAGGCATCGAGCAGCTTGAACGACGCTGCCTCGTCGACGGTCCAGCCGAACACGTTGCCGCCGAAGGCGAGCGGGGAAACCAGGAGGCCGGAGCGGCCGAGCGGACGAAGTTGCGACATGTCGAGGTGTTCCTGAGTAAGACGAAGGAATGCGAAAGATGAGAGCGGTCAGACGAAGCCCACGGCGCCCAGGACCGCCCCGGCGCCGAGCAGCCAAAGCAGGTGGATGCGCGTGCGCCAGACGATGAGCGCGGTCGCGCCGCTCAGCAGCCACAGGTGCCATGCAGGCGCATCGCCGGCATGGTTGCCGGCGGCCAGCACCCAGCCGGTGGCGATCAGCAGGCCCACGACCACGGGTGCCATGCCCTGCTTGAACGCGCGCACTTCGCGCCGCGTGCGGTTGCGGTGGCCCCAGCGCGTGGCGAAGTAGGTGAGGGTGGTGCTCGGCAGCATGATGCCGACCATGGTGACCGTCAGGCCGAAGAAACCGAGCGCCCAGGCCGGGAGCCCGGCGCCGATGCCGCCGCCCGCGTTGAGGCCGACGTTCCAGCCCATCAGCGCCACGAACAGCACGTTGGGCCCGGGTGCGGCCTGTGCGATGGCGACCGAGGAACTGAACTGCGCATCGGTGAGCCAGCCGTTCTGGGCCACGAGGTAGCGGTGCATGTCGGGCACGGTGGTGATGGCGCCGCTGATCGACAGCAGCGACAGCAGCATGTATTGCCCGAACAGCGCCAGCCAGTCGTGCCATTGCATCGCGATGCTCATGCGGGGATTTTCTTCCAGGTCCACACGCAGGCCACGCCCCCCACCACCAGCAGCACCCAGCCGAGCGGCATCTTGAGCACCACGATGGCCACGAACACCAGCGCCATGAAGGCGAGGCAGGCTGCGAAGCCCAGCGGGTGCTTGCGCAGCTGCGGCACCAGCTTGATGCCGGTCGCGGCAATCAGTCCGCCCGACACCGCGCCCATGCCGCGCAGCGCCGCCGCCACTTGAGGGTTGCCGGCGTAGTGCGCGTACAGCACGGCCAGCGCGAGGATGACGACCATCGGAATGGCCAGCATGCCCGCCACGGCGGCGAGCGCTCCGCGCAGGCCGAAGTAGCGGTCGCCGATCATCAGGCCGAGGTTGATCACGTTGGGCCCCGGCATCACCTGCGCCACGGCCCAGTCTTCGAGGAACTGCTCGGGCGTGAGCCATTTCTTCTTCTCGACCATCTCGCGCTGGACGATGGCGAGCACGCCGCCAAAGCCCTGCAGCGCGAGCCAGGTGAATGAAAGGAACAGGTCGCGTGGCGATTGGGGCTGGGCGGCGGGGGAAGACGGGTGCATGTGGAGCGATTATCGTAGGCAGGCTTTCAACTTGCCGAGCAACGGACTGACACGGCACCGGGCGGCTTCACTGAGAAACTTCGGCATGCTCATGCAACTGCGCGCACTCCTCGATCTTTGCCAGCGGGCCTTCAATTCCTGGTCGAACGACTACGCGCCGAGCATGGGCGCGGCGCTGGCGTACTACACGGTGTTCTCGATTGCGCCGCTGCTGCTGATCGTGATCTCGGTCGCCGGCCTGGTGTTCGGGGAAGAGGCCGCGCGCGGCGAGATTTTCGCGCAGCTCGCCGGGCTCATGGGTGCACAGGGCGCGGCGGCGGTGCAGGGCATGCTGCAGGCCGTCAACAAGCCGGCCGAGGGCATCGTCGCGACGGCGATCGGGGTCGGGTTGCTGGTGGTGGGCGCCACCACCGTCTTCGGCGAGCTGCAGGATGCGCTCGACCGCATCTGGCGCGCGCCGGCCCGTGCCAAGAACAAGGGGCTGTTCAACCTGCTGCGCGTGCGGCTGCTGTCGTTCGGCATGATCATGGGCATCGGCTTCCTGCTCATGGTGTCGCTGGTGGCGAGCGCGGCACTCGCGGCGCTGGGCAAGTGGTGGTCGCCGGTGTTCGGCGCCTGGGAGGCGGCGGCGCAGGCCGTCAACTTCGTCTTCAGCTTCGCGATGGTGACGGTGATCTTCGCGATGATCTACAAGATCATGCCGCGCGCCAGGGTGCAGTGGCACGACGTGTGGATCGGGGCAGGCGTCACTGCGCTGCTCTTCACCGTGGGCAAGCACCTCATCGGGCTGTACATCGGCAAGAGCAGCGTCGCCTCGGGCTACGGGGCCGCGGGCTCGCTGGTGGTGGTGCTGGTGTGGGTGTACTACTCGGCGCAGATCTTCCTGCTGGGAGCCGAGTTCACCTGGGTCTATGCGCGCACCTACGGCTCGATGAAGGATACCAAGGGCGCGGGCGACCTGAATCCGTCCCCGACGCGCGAAGCGCCGCTTCCGCACAACGACGCCTGAGCGTCAGCCGGCAAAGCCGCCTTCGTCGAGAAAGCGCTGTTCTTCCGCCGTGCTGCTGCGACCGAGCATCCTGTTGCGGTGCGGAAAACGGCCGAAGCGCGCAATGATGTCGCGGTGCAGCACTGCATAGCGCTGCGTGTTGGCGTCGAGCGCCGCGTTGAGTTCGACCGAGCGCTCCTGCTCGGCCAGCACCTCGGAGTGCATGAAGGGCAGGTAGAAGAAGGGGCGCAGCGCCGGCTCGCACTGCCGGTCGAAGCCCGCAGCTACCGCCTGCTTCGCCACGGCCAGCGCCTTGCCATCGGTAGCCAGCATGTGCGGATTGCCGCGCCAGGTGTTGCGAGGGAACTGGTCGAGCAGCACCAGAAGGGCCAGCGCACCTTCGGCATCGGACGCCCAGTGGTCGAGCTCGCCGCGGGCTGCAGCCTGATGGGCTTGCGAGAAGCGGGCGGAGAAATCGGCGTCGAAGGAATCATTCTTGGCGAACCAGCGGCCGGGACCGGCTTCGCGCCAGAAATCGGCCACGTCGCGGGCGCTGGGAAGGGGGGTGGAAGTCATCGCCGCATTCTCTTCCAGCCGCCTGGGCGCCATCAAAGTCGGGGTGGTGGCCGACAAGACAAGAACCGCGGCGCTGCCTATGCTGTGGAGGTTTTCATAACTCAGGAGATCAAGCTCATGACCAACTATGGCACTCTTTTGCGCGCAGCTCTCGTCACCGCGGTGGCCAGTGCCGCGCTGGTCGGCTGCGGGATGATGTCGAAGTCGAACGTGGCGAGCTTCAGCGGCGCGATGAACGCGGCCAGCGAAGTCCCGCCCAACATGACGCGCGGCAGCGGCATGGCCGAGGCCTGGCTCAACCGCGACACCAACGTGCTCAAGTACAAGATCACCTACAGCGGCCTGAGCGGCCCGGCCACCATGGCGCACTTCCACGGCCCGGCCGCCGCCGGCGCCAATGCCGGCGTGGTGCTGCCCTTCGCCAACCCGGCGAGCCCGATCGAAGGCCAGGCCACGCTCACGCCGGCACAGGCCGCCGACCTGGCTGCGGGCAAGTGGTACGCCAACGTGCACACCGCCGCCAACCCGGGCGGCGAGATCCGCGGACAGATGCTGCCGAAGATGTGACATCGTTCCGGGGCGGCAAGCCCTGGTCAGGTTGGCGTCGCGGGGCTGGTGTCAAATGAACGAATGACGACACCACCCAAGAAGAAATTCCGTGCCGCCTCCAAACCCCTCGACCCATTCGCTTCGCGCCGCGAAGACATGCGCACCGCCCGCAAGGCGCTGGTGCTGCAGGGCGGGGGCGCGCTCGGCGCCTACCAGGCCGGCGTGTATGCAGCGCTCAGCGAAACCGAACTGCAGCCGCACTGGATCGCCGGCGTTTCCATTGGGGCCATCAACGCGGCGCTGATCGCGGGCAATGCGCCCGAACGCCGGGTCGACCGGCTGCGCGAGTTCTGGCACCTGGTGTCTTCGGGTCCTTCGCAGCGCCTGCCTTCATGGCTCGGCGACCGGGCCACGCAGAACCAGTACAGCGCGACGATGGCCTCGCTGCTCGGCATTCCGGGCTTCTTCGAACCGCGCTACTCGCCGGCCTTCCTGATGGGCGGCGCGGCGCCGCTGCTGAGCTACTACGACACCTCGCCGCTGAAGGCCACGCTCGAACGGCTTGTGGACTTCGACCGCATCAACGCCTGCGAAGCGCGCTTCAGCGTAGGCGCGGTCAATGTGCGCACCGGCAACTCGGTGTACTTCGACAACACGCGCCAGCGCATCGGGCCCGAGCACATCATGGCCAGCGGCGCGCTGCCGCCGGGTTTCGCACCGGTCAGCATCGACGGCGACGACTACTGGGACGGCGGCATCGTGTCGAACACGCCGCTGCAGTATGTGCTCGACATGCACCCGCGCTCCGAACCGCTGGTGGTGCTGCAGGTCGACCTGTTCAATGCGCGTGGCGAGATGCCGCGCACCATGGCGGGCGTGATGGAGCGGCAGAAGGACATCACCTACTCGAGCCGCACCCGCATGAACACCGACGCGCTGGCCGCCAACATGAACCTGCAGCAGGCGATTGCCGACCTGATCTCCAAGCTGCCGGTCAGCCTGCGCAACGACCCGAGCGTGCTCGCGGTGCAGTCGCAACTGACGCACCAGCCGATCGACATCTTCCATCTGATCTACCGCGACAAGCCCTACGAGCTGGAGTCGAAGGACTACGAGTTCTCGCGCGCCGCGGTGGAAGAGCATTGGGAATCGGGTGCGCGCGACATGCGCAACACGCTGGCCCACCCCGAGACCCTGCGCGCCGACGCCACGGTCAATGGCGTGACCACCTTCGACCTCGGTGAACATGGCGCGGGGCGCGTCAAGCGGCCGGGCCTGTCGACATGACGATGAAGGTGCCTCGATTCAGCCGCGGCTAAGAAACCGGCGCCAGACTGGCTGCCACTTCAACAGGAGGAATGTCCATGAACATAAAAGACGTGCGACGAACGGCATTCGCGATGCCGTTGACCAGTCCCGCTTTTCCGCCCGGCCCGTACCGGTTCGCGCGGCGCGAATTTCTCGTCGTCACCTACAGCACCGACATGGACGCTCTGCGCGCCGTGGTGCCCGAGCCGCTCGAAGTGGTCGAGCCGCTGGTCAAGTACGAATTCATCCGCATGCCCGACTCCACCGGCTTTGGCGACTACACCGAGTCGGGCCAGGTCATTCCTGTGCAACTGCGCACCGCCAGGGGCGTGGAGAAGGGCTCGTACGTGCACGCGATGTACCTCGACGACCATCCGCCGATTGCCGGTGGGCGCGAACTGTGGGGTTTTCCGAAGAAGCTGGCCTCGCCGGTGCTCGACTATGAGACCGACGTGGTGGTCGGCACGCTCGACTATGGCAAGGTGCGCGTGGCCAAGGCCACGATGGGCTTCAAGCACCGCACGCTCGAGCCCGGGCCCATCCTCGCGGGCATCGCGCAGCCGAACTTCCTGCTGAAGATCATTCCGCACGTCGACGGCACGGCCCGCATCTGCGAGCTGGTGCGCTATCACATGGTCGACGTCACGCTGCACGGCGCGTGGGCCGGCCCGGCTTCGCTCGAACTGCATCCCCATGCACTGGCGCCGGTGGCCGACCTGCCGGTGCGCAAGGTTGAATCCGCGGTGCACTACATCGCCGACATGACGCTGGCGCTGGGCACCGTCGAACACGACTATCTCGCCTGACTCCCGCAGCCTCTTTCCCTCCCAACCCTCATCCAAGGAACTCACCATGCAACTCAAGGACAAGGTCGCCTACATCACCGGCTCGGCCAGCGGCATCGGCAAGGAAATCGCCATCCTGTTCGCACAGGAAGGCGCGAAGATCATCATTGCCGACCTCAACAAGGAAGCGGCCGACGCTACCGCGGCCGAGCTCAAGGCCACGGGCGCACAGGCCATCGGCGTAGGTGTCGACGTGACCAACGAAGACCAGGTCAATGCCTCGGTCGAAGAGGGTGCTGCGGCCTTCGGCGGCATCGACATCCTCATCAGCAACGCCGGCATCCAGATCGTTCACCCGGTGGAAGAGTTCAGCTTCGCCGACTGGAAGAAGATGCTCGCCATTCACCTTGACGGGGCCTTCCTCACCACCAAGGCCTGCCTGAAGCACATGTACGCGCAGGGCCGCGGCGGCAGCGTGATCTACATGGGCTCGGTGCACTCGAAGGAAGCCTCTCTGCTGAAGGCGCCCTACGTGACGGCCAAGCACGGCCTCATCGGGCTGGCCAAGACTGTCGCGAAAGAAGGCGCCAAGCACGGCGTGCGCGCGAACGTGATCTGCCCGGGCTTCGTGCGCACGCCGCTGGTGGAGAAGCAGATTCCCGAGCAGGCCAGGACGCTGGGCATCAGCGAGCAGGAAGTCATCAAGAACGTGATGCTGAAGGAAACGGTGGATGGCGAGTTCACGACCACGGAAGACGTGGCGCGCGTGGCGTTGCTGTTCGCGGGCTTCCCGACGAATGCGCTCACCGGCCAGTCGCTGGTGGTGAGCCACGGCTGGTTCATGCAGTAACTGTTGCTCGTCCCCAGGCTGCGCGCACTTCGTGTCGCTTCGCCAACCCCCTACCGGGGGCAACACCTGAGGCCCGGCAAAGCCGGTTCCTCGGTGTTCCTGGCACTACAACTTCAATTCCCAGGTCTCGCCCACGAGATGCTGGCCATAGCTCTCGTGCGGCTCCGACTTGGCGAGCTGGAAGCCGCGCTTCGCATAGATGCCGCGCGCGGCCGACAGGCAGCTGTTGGTCCACAGCACCATCTTCCGGTAGCCCTTGCGGCGCGCGAAGGTGATGCACTCGTCCACCAGCTTGCCGCCCAGGCCCAGCCCGCGCGCGGCGGGCGCCAGGATCAGCATGCGCAGCTGCGCCACCGTGGCCGACTTGCGCACCACGAAGATCGCGCCTACGCGCTCGCCGTTAAGTTCGGCGATCCAGCAGCGCTCCCACTCGGGCTGGAACTTGAGCAGGAACTCGCTCGCGATGCCGGCCACCAGAGCCTCGAACTCGCCGTTCCAGCCGTACTCGCGCGCATAGATTTCGCCGTGCTGCTGCACCACCCAGCCGATGTCGCCGGGCGCCGGGTCGCGCAGCACGGCCGCCTGGAGCTTCGCGGGCGGCGCCTCGGAGTCGAGCAGCGCTTGCATCGTGCCCATCGCCTGCACCAGCTGCTGGCGCTGGGCCGGCGCCAGCGGGGCGAGCAGGGCGGCGGCTTCTTCGCGCGATTTCTGCTGCAGCGGCGCGAATGCGGCGTGGCCGGCGTCGGTCAGGCGCAACACGCTCTGCCGCGCATCGCGCGGATGCGGCTCGCGCGAAAGCCAGCCCTCGTTCTCGAAGCGGCGCAGGATGCGGCTCATGTAGCCCGCATCGAGCCCGAGGTCGCGGCCGATCTCGCTGGCGACGGCCGTTTCACGGTGCGCCAGCTCGTACAGCACGCGCACGTCGGTCAAGGACATGGTGCTGCCGAGGTAAGGATCGAGGGCGCCGATACGGCGCGTGTAGAAGCGGTTGAACTGCCGGATTGCCTTGACGGCGGCGGGATCGACGGTTGGAGACGGGGTGGACATGATTGCCATTGTCATAAAATTATTTGACTCAAGCAATCAATTGAAGGCCTTGCGACGACCGGGTCACAGGATGTTTGTCGCGACAGACATGGTGGAAAACCCTAAAATTGAAGGTTGCCCACAACGGCGCCGCCATGGCGCTGTCAACTCCCACCGATGAACGCCCCCGTCGACGTCTCCCTTTTTGCACGTGCCGCCAAGCCGCTGACCAGCTACCGCAAGTACTGGGCCGCCCGTTTCGGCACGGCGAAGTTCCTGCCGACCTCGCGCAAGGAAATGGAAGCGCTCGGCTGGGACAGCTGCGACATCATCGTGGTCACCGGCGACGCCTACGTCGACCATCCCAGCTTCGGCATGTCGGTGATCGGCCGCATGCTGGAGGCGCAGGGTTTCCGTGTGGGCATCATCGCCCAGCCCGATTGGCAGAGCGCAGAGCCCTTCAAGGCGCTGGGCAAGCCGAATCTGTTCTTCGGCGTGACCGCCGGCAACATGGATTCGATGATCAACCGCTACACGGCCGACCGGAAGATCCGCAGCGACGACGCCTACACGCCCGGCGACGTCGGCGGCTCGCGCCCCGACCGCGCGGCCATCGTGTATTCGCAGCGCTGCAAGGAAGCCTGGAACGACGTGCCGATCATCCTCGGCGGCATCGAAGGTTCGCTGCGCCGCATCGCGCACTACGACTACTGGTCGGACAAAGTGCGCCGCTCGATCGTCGTCGATTCGAAGTGCGACCTGCTGCTGTACGGCAACGCCGAGCGCGCCATCGTCGAGATCGCGCACCGCCTGGCCGCCAAGGAGCCGGTGCAGCAGATCACCGACGTGCGCGGTACCGCGTTCGTGCGGCGCGAAACACCGGAAGGCTGGTTCGAGATCAACTCCACCAGCGTCGACGAACCCGGCCGCGTCGAAGCGCATGTCAATCCGTACCTGATGGTGTCCGACCAGGCCAAGGCCAACGGCGCGACCTGCGCGAAGGAAGACGAGGCCGAAGCCGTCGCCAAGGCGGCAGAAGCTGCCGGCTCCGCTGCCGGTTCGGTCGTCAACCCCGCCATCAAGCCGCTGAACTTCGTGCCCAACCCGGCGCTGGCCATGCGGGCAAAAATCAAGGTTCCGCCGCGCGACCATTCGGTGATCCGCCTGCCGTCGTATGAGCAGGTGCGCAGCGACCCGGTGCTCTACGCCCACGCCAACCGCGTGCTGCACCTCGAGACCAACCCTGGCAACGCCCGCGCGCTGGTGCAGGCGCACGGCGAGGGCGCCACGGCGCGCGACGTGTGGATCAACCCGCCGCCCATTCCGCTCACCACGGCCGAGATGGACCACGTGTTCGACCTGCCATACGCGCGCAGCCCGCATCCGCGCTATGCCGACGAGAACGGCAGCCACGATGGCGCGACCAAGATCCCGGCGTGGGAAATGATCCGCTTCAGCGTGAACATCATGCGCGGCTGCTTCGGCGGCTGTACCTTCTGCTCGATCACCGAGCACGAAGGCCGCATCATCCAGAGCCGTTCGGAAGACTCGATCATCAAGGAGGTCGAGGCCATCCGCGATTCGGTCAAGGGCTTCACCGGCACCATCTCCGACCTGGGCGGCCCCACGGCCAACATGTACCGCATCGGTTGCAAGTCTCCCGAGATCGAGTCGGCCTGCCGCAAGCCCAGCTGCGTGTATCCGGGCATCTGCCCGAACCTCAACACCAACCACGACCCGCTCATCAAGATCTACCGCCGGGCGCGTGCGCTCAAGGGCATCAAGAAGATCCTCATCGGCTCCGGCCTGCGCTACGACCTGGCCGTGCAGTCGCCCGAATACGTGAAGGAGCTGGTGCAGCACCACGTCGGCGGCTACCTGAAGATCGCGCCCGAGCACACCGAACAGGGCCCGCTCACCAAGATGATGAAGCCCGGCATCGGCAGCTACGACAAGTTCAAGCAGATGTTCGAGAAGTACTCGGCCGAGGCTGGCAAGAAGCAGTACCTCATTCCGTACTTCATTGCCGCGCACCCGGGCACCAGCGACGAGGACATGATGAACCTCGCGATCTGGCTCAAGAAGAACGGCTTCCGCGCCGACCAGGTGCAAACGTTCTACCCGAGCCCGATGGCCACGGCGACGACGATGTACCACACCAACAAGAACCCGCTGCGCAAGATCACGCGAGAGAGCGAGACGGTGGACATCGTGCGCGGCGACAAGCGCCGCCGCCTGCACAAGGCCTTCCTGCGGTATCACGACGCCAACAACTGGCCGCTGCTGCGCGAGGCGCTCAAGAGCATGGGCCGCGCCGACCTGATCGGCAATGGCAAGCACCACCTCATCCCGACTTGGCAGCCGCTGACCGACGGCGGTTACACCAGCGCGCGGCGCAAGAACTCGACGGCCGCACCGGTCAAGCTGACGCCGGTGAAGCCCTCGAAGGGCCGCATCCTCACGCAGCACACCGGCCTGCCGCCGCGCGACAACGGCTCTGGGCCGGCCTCGCGCAAAGCCGCTGGCCCGGTGCGCGGCAGCATCCGCAAGCCGCGCTGATTTCAGAACGCCGGCGCGGTCCGGCCGACAGCGAAGATGGACAGTCCGCTGTATGGTGTGGTCCATGAGCAGTTCTCCCTCCCCGCGGGCTTCATGGACGCGCACCCTGGCCGGGGCGCTGCTGCTCGCGGCCTCGCTGCAGGCGCTCGCCGCCGCACCTGAAAACTCTTCTGCCCAGGCGCTGCGCGCCACGCACCAGCGGATGAGCGACAAGCTCGATCACAGCAGTTTCGGGCGCCCCGTGCAGCTCGATTCCATGGAGACGCCCGACGGCCTGCAGGGTGACGTCTACGCGGTGGTCGAACATCCGCTGTCGGCGATCAGCGCCACGCTCAAGGGATCGGCCCACTGGTGCGGCGTGCTGACCCTGCACATCAACAACCGGCGCTGCCGCACGGCCAGCGGCCCGCAAGGCAGCGAAATGCTCACGCTCTATGTGGTGCGTCGCTACGACAAGCCGATCGACCAGGCCTTCGAGCTGCCGTTCGTCTACCGGGTCACCAACGCCACGCCCGAGTACATGTCGGTCGAACTCATGGCCGAGAGCGGCCCGCTGGGCACCAGCAATTACCGTGTCACGCTGCAGGCCGTGGCGCTCGACGAGCGCAAGAGCTTCCTGCATTTCAGCTACAGCTACGACCACAACGCGATGGTGCGGCTGGGCACCATGGCCTACCTGGCGACTTTCGGCAGCGACAAGGTCGGCTTCACTGTGGTGGGCAAGACGCCGGAAGGGCAGCCTGAATACATCCGCGGCCTGCGCGGGCTGGTGGAGCGCAACGCGATGCGCTACTTCCTTACGCTCGACGCCTACCTCGCCGCGCCGGGCCCCGACCAGGCCGAGCGCCGCCAGCGCCGCTGGTTCGCAGCGGTGGAGCAGTACCCGCGCCAGCTGCACGAAGTGGACCTCGATACCTATCTCGCACTGAAGCGCGAAGACCGGCAGCGCGACGGCGCGGCGCGCTGAATCAGCTGGCCATCGTGAGCAGCGGCACGTCGCGCGTGCGGCTCATGGCTTCGAGTTCGGCGCGCGTGCGGGTCGCGAGCCACGCGGCCAGCGCCTCGTGCGTGGCCGGCGCAGTCATGTCGCGCGAAGCGATTGCAGCCGCCTCGCATAGCCGGGCCGCGAAATGCGGCTCCAGCGCGGCAACGGCCACGCGGCCGTCGGCGCAGGGGTAGACGCGGTAGCCGGCGTGCGCGCCGCCGACCATGCCCGAGGGCTGCGTGAGGCCCCAGGTGCGGGGCAGGGCGAGCCAGTCGGCCGAGGCGTTCAGCGCCACCTCGAAATACGCGCCGCCGGCCTTGCGGGACCGCCGCAGCATGGCCTTCAGCACAGCCTCGCTTGCGAGCAGGGCGCCGCCCATGTCGGCATAAAGCGTCGGCGGCAGCTCGGTGCCGGTGACGAGCCCGCTTTCGGCGAGGTAGGTCAGGTCGTGGCCCGGTTCCTCGGCGCGCTCGCCCGGCGCGCCGACGATGGCCACCTGCGACAGGGCCGGATGACGCGCATGCAGCGTGGCCCAGTCGAGCCCGAGCTTGCCGAGCGCGGAAGGGCGGAACGAGGTGAGCAGCACGTCGGTCGCCGCGAGTTCGGCGTGCAGCTGCTGCTGCCCGGCCTCGGTCTTGAGATCGACGGTGCGGATCTCGATGCCCGCATGCAGCGCCGCATACGCGGGCCGGTTGTAGAGCCCCATCGGATCGCCGCCCGGCGGCTCCAGCTTGAGGCAGGTGGCGCCCATTTCACGGCAGCGCAGCAGCGCGGCGGGGCCGGGGAGGTTGAGCGCGACGCTCACGACGCGCACGCCCTCGAGCGTCGCGGCATGGTCGTTGGCGGGGCTGGCGGAACTCGGCATCGGCGTCTTGTCTCCGGGAAACTCGTTCCGCGCATTCTCACCCCGGCACCCGAAGCCACTTCCCGCAAGCCGACGCCGCGTCTCGCGCGTAGCATCCGCGAGTGGCAGCCACCTCCCTTGCCGCTGCCTCAATGACAAGGAGACGAACCATGTTTGAAGCTTCCCTCATGAGCGGCCGGCGCATCCTCGTGACCGGCGGCGGCACGGGCCTCGGCCGTGCGATGGCCGAGCGCTTCCTGGGCCTGGGCGCCGACGTGGCCATCTGCGGCCGGCGCCAGTCGGTCTGCGACGAGACCGCGGCCGAGTGGCGACAGCAGTTCCCGGACAGGCGCATCGACACCTTCGGCGTCGACATCCGCATCGCGCAGCAGGTCGACGAGATGGTCGAGAGCCTGTTCCAGAGTGGCGGCCTCACGGGGCTCGTCAACAACGCGGCGGGCAACTTCGTCTCGCCGACCGAGAATCTCTCGCCGCGCGCCTTCGACGCCATCGCCAACATCGTGTTCCACGGCAGCTTCTACGTGACGCAGGCGGTGGGCAAGCGCTGGGTGGCGCAGGCCAAGTCGGGCGAGTGGAAGCCGGGCGATGCCTTCCGCAGCGTGATGAGCATCATCGTCACCTGGGTGGACAACGGCAGCCCCTACGTCGTGCCCTCGGCCATGAGCAAGGCCGGCATCGAGGTCATGACCAAGTCGCTTGCGGTGGAGTGGGCGCGGCATGGCATCCGCCTGAACGCCGTCGGCCCCGGCGAGATTCCGACCGAAGGCATGAGCAAGCGCCTGAACCCAGGCGAGGAGCCCGGCGCGCGCAGCAAGCAGCACAACCCGATGGCACGCACCGGCCGCATGAGCGAACTGCAGAACCTCGCGTCCTTCCTGATGGCGCCCGGGCAGTGCGACTGGCTCACGGGCCAGAGCATCATGATGGACGGCGGCAACGCGCTGGCCACCGGTGGCAACTTCTACGAGCTGCGCCAGTGGAGCGACGCCGACTGGCAGGCCGCGCGCGAACGCATCGAGGCGCAGAACCAGAAGGACAAGGCGCAGCGCTGAAGCCTCGCTCGCGGGGTGTGCGTCGACCGGCTCAGTCCGCGATGTCCGCGCCGCGTTCGGCCAGCAGGCTGCGCAGCACGGAGCGGTGGCAGTGCGATTCGTCCTCGCAGTAGCAGCCCACCGAAAGCGAAGTGCTGTGAGACAGCGCGGCCAGCAGGTCGAGGCTGCGGCTCGCGTCGGGCTCGGCCATCTCGGCCTTGAACTTGCGCACGAAGGCGTTCCACTGCGCGGGTGAGTCGGCTTTCTGGGCTTCCTGCGCCTGCTTCATCGTCTCGACGGAGGGCGCGAGGTTCGGGTACCACACGTCGTATCAGTCCTGCGATGCGAACTCGGTCTTCGGAACGCCGCGCGGCGGACGGCGCACGGTGCCTACGCGCAGGCCCTCGTCGGGCGCGCGCGGGGTGCCGAGACGGACGATGCGGATGCTCATGGGGTTTCCCTTTTCTCTGTTTGTCTCAGGTGCCGACGATACCGCCGTCGCGCCGGCGAATCGCCAGCGTCGCGGAGCGCGGCCGCGCGCTGCCCGGCTCCGTGCCGTCGGGCCAGGCGCTGTTGGGTTTCGTGTCGCCGTCGTCGCGCGCCTCGCCCGGATGCTGGATGTTGACGAACAGCGTGCGCCGGTCGGGCGTGACCACGCAGCCGGTGATCTCGCAGCCGTTTGGTCCGGTGAGAAAGCGCTTGATGCGCCCCGATGCCGGGTCGGCGCACAGCATCTGGTTGTTGCCCAGAGAGGTGTAGGGCGGCCTGCCCAGCACCTGGCCGCTCAGATCGGTCTGGATCCACAGCAGGCCGCCCTTGTCGAAGTGCAGGCCGTCGGGGGCGCCGAACATGTCGGCCTCGTTCGATGGATAGCGCGCGCCGCTGCCGGACTGCGCGGGATCGCCCGCGAGCGCGAAATGGTCCCAGGCGAAGCCGGTGCTGGCAGCGTCGCCACCGTCTTCGCGCCAGCGCAGGATGCCGCCGAACAGGTTGTTGGCGCGTGGGTTGGCTGCGTCGGGCCCGGGCTTGCCGGCGTCGCCGCGCTGGCTGTTGTTGGTGAGGGTCACGTAGACCTCGCCCGACTGGGGGTGCACCGCGATCCATTCGGGCCGGTCCATCTTCGTGCCACCAACGACGTCGCCTGCCAGCCGGGCGTGGATCAGCACCTCGGCCTGGTCGGCGAAGCCGTTCGCCGCATCGAGCCCATCGCGGCCGTGCGTAAGCTCGAGCCAGCGGCCGCGGCCGCCGGTGTCGTAGCGCGCCACGTAGAGCCTGCCATCGTCGAGCAGGTGGCGGTTGGCGGCGCGTGCGGCGGCGTCGGTGCCGGGGCGCACCTTCTCCCGGCTGACGAACTTGTAGATGTATTCGAAGCGCGAGTCGTCGCCCATGTAGACGACCAGACGGCCGTCCTTGGCGACCGTGCAGGTGGCGCTTTCCTGCCGCTTGCGGCCGAGCGCGGTGCGCTTGATGGGCTCGGCGGCCGGGTCGAAGGGATCGATCTCGACCACCCAGCCGAAGCGGTGCGGCTCGTTCGGATGCCGGCTCAGGTCGAAGCGCTCGTCGTAGCGCCAGTACTCCACCCATTGCGAGCCGGCCACCGTGCCGTAGCGGCGCTGGGCAGCCGTCGCGTCCTGGGCGGCCTCCTTCGGCCCGCCGAAGTAGCCATGGAAGTTTTCCTCGCACGTGAGGTACGTGCCCCACGGCGTGACGCCCATGGCGCAGTTGGCAAAAGTGCCGGACACCGCATCGCCCGCTGGGTTGGCGGCGGTGCGCATCAGCGGCGTTCCTGCGGCCGGACCAGTGATGCGCATCGGCGTGTTGCCGTGCACGCGGCGCGCGAAGGGTGAGGGCTGCACCTGCTGCCAACCCTGTGCGCTGCGCCGGATCTCGATCACCGAGACCCCCATCGCGTGCAGCGACTTGCGCACCTTCTCGGCGGTCCATACCTTCACGCCGTCGGTATGCAGCAGCTGCTCGTCGGTGTATTCGTGGTTCATCACCAGCAGGCCGCGCTCGCCGCTCGCGTCGAGCGCGAAGAAGTGCATGCCGTCATGGTGCATGCCGGCCTGCACCGCCTGGTCGTCGGCACTGTTCCCGGCATCGGGCGCGAAGGCCGGCATCCGCCCCGCGATGCCGGTGGGCGTGCCCCAGGGGTAGAGCAGTTGCCACTCGTACCCGGGCGGCACCACGACGCCGTCGTGCAAGGAAGCCGGCACGCCGGCGAAGCCCAGCACGTCGCCATGGGGCGCGGACGGGGAAGGGGCGGCACAGCCCTGGCCGAACAGCGCCACCACGGCGGCGGCCGAACCCGATTGAATGAGAAAGTGGCGGCGGTCCAGAGACATGGCAGAGGGTGTTGTGCAGGCGACAGGCGCCATCATCGCCGAGTGCCAGGCCCGGCGATACTGGCGCAGGACCCATTCCGGAGACATCGAATGACCGACCGCATCGAAACGACCCGCCACGCCGACGGCGTGGTGGAACTGCAGCTCGCGCGCGCCGACAAGATGAACGCGCTCGACCCCGCGATGTTCGATGCACTCATCGAGGCCGGCGAGGCGCTGCGTGACGACAAGGCAGTGCGGGCCGTGGTGATCTCGGGCCGCGGCAAGGCCTTCTGCGCGGGACTGGACATGGCGTCTTTCGAGCGCATGCAGCAGGGCCCGGGCTCCGATGTGCTGGGCGAGGGCGCGGCCGGCGCCGACCTGCTGGCGCGCACGCATGGCATCTCGAACGCCGCGCAGCAGGTGGCGATGGTCTGGCGCGAGGTGCCGGTGCCGGTCATTGCAGCCGTGCATGGCGTGGCCTTCGGCGGTGGGCTGCAGGTGGCGCTGGGCGCGGACATCCGCATCGTGGCGCCCGACACCAGGCTCTCGGTGATGGAAATCAAGTGGGGCCTGGTGCCCGACATGGCCGGCATGGTGCTGATGCGTGAGCTCGCCCGCAGCGACGTGGTGCGCGAACTCACCTTCACGGGCCGCGTCTTCTCCGGCGAGGAGGCTCTTCGGATCGGCTTCGCCACCCGCATTGCGGTCGATCCGCTGGCCGAGGCGCTGCAGATGGCGCACGAGATCGCAGGCAAGAGCCCCGATGCGATCCGTGCCGGCAAGCGGCTGCTCAATGCGTCGGCCTCGCAGAGCGCAGCCGAACTGCTGGTGGCCGAATCGGTCGAGCAGAAGGCCCTGATCGGCAGCCCGAACCAGCTTGAGGCCGTCAAGGCCAACATCGAGCGGCGTATGCCGCGATTCAGTATTCCGGCCTGATCCACATCTGGCCTGCGGCCCTGATGCAGGGGCTGGTCGCTGCGCCGTCCCACGTCCGGGCGGCCGGGTAATCCCCCAGCCCGGAGGGTGCCGAACTTCGCGCAACCTCGTATCCCCCAGCTTTCGCGCCTGCCGCTGCCCGTGGGCGACCCTCTTAGGTCGCGTTCAAACCGCCGAAAACACACGAGTGCTTTTTTCGGCGCCCTTGTGTAAGAATAAAGTAGTTGTTTTAAGGGGAGGAGAAGAGAGAATGGAGGTAGTTTGTGTGCAGAAGGTCACGTCTTCCCCTCTGATGGCTACGCAGAGGGTGGTTGTTGACAGCGCACTAATTAACAATTGAACGCTTTGCTTAGCGACGGCGATCCTGCATGTCGACGACCACGTTTTTTTGCAACCTCAGCGTGCCCATCCTGGTGGGCGAGGATCGCTACAAGTACATCCCCATCGTGGGGGTCTTCCGCAGCATTCCATTCGATCAAGTCGATAAATGGGTGATGCATCCCGACGGCGGGCCGCGCAGCGACCGCGAATTGGCGGCTGAAGTTCTTGTCGAGATCCGCAAGCCACTCGGTTCGAGTGGACGCACAGCGCCGCACGCTTTCGATGTGGGAGACATCCTGCAGCTCGACCGCGCCGCCGCGATCGTCGTGTCCACCTTCCTTGCGGCGCTTCCGCGCGTCTGACGCCGCTGCGGTCGGCCCCCAGGACGCCTATCGCCTGCCGCGCGCGTCCACCGGCCAGATGGCGACAAGCGTGCCGCCTTCGACCACGTGATACGCGTCATGCAGGTTGACCGTCGGGTCGCAATGCGGCGTGACGAACTCCACGCGAGCACCCAGCGCGGGCCGCTGCGCCTGCGAGCCCTGGGGCGGTATCAACTTGCCGTGCTCGTCGCCGAAGAAGGCATAGCGGCTCGCGGCGTCGGCGCCTTTGGCCACCAGCGGCACGCCGCTGTCGGTCGAGAAGCACTTGGTGCCGCCGTCCACCGTCACCCAGCCGGTCGCGTTCGTGCTGACCACTGCCGTCTGCACGAACAGCGAAACCTCGAAGGGCGACGGTTGCCCGTCGTTGGCGAGCACCTGCGTGTACTCGGCATCCATGAACACATACGAGCCCGCCTGCAGTTCGGTGAACGCGTTCTCCTGCGAATCGAGATCGTGCGTGCCGGTGCCTGCACCGGTCACGATGTCGAAGTGCAGGCCCTGGCGCTTCGCCGCCGCGACGATGTCCGCCACCGTTTCGCGAAGGCCGGCCGCCGCCGTGCTGCGCTCCTCGCGCGACACGATGTGCTGCAGGTTGCCCGCATAAGACTGCAGCCCGCGCAGCCGCAGGCGCGGCTCGGCGGCCACCAGTGCCGCGAGTTCGAGCATTTTCGCCTGTGTGGCTGCGCCGGTGCGGTTGTAGCCCGCGCCGTAATCCACCAGCACGTCGAGCGGGTGCGTGAGTTCGCTCGCCGCACGCGCCAGGTCGGCCAGGTTCTGCGGGTTGTCGACCGCCACCATCACGTCGCCCGGGCGCGCACGCTGCGCCAGCTTGATGAGCCGCGAGATCTTGCTCGGCGTGACGGCGGGCGAGGTGATGAGCACGCCCGGAATGCCGCCCTGGACCATCACCTCCGCCTCGCCCAGCGTGACGCAGCTCACGCCGATGGCGCCCGCTGCAACCTGCCGCCGCGCGATCTCGACCGACTTGTGCGTCTTCACATGCGGTCGCAGGTTGATGCCGCGCGCCTTGGCGAAGGCGGCCATGCGTTCGATGTTGCGCGTCATTGCGGGCAGGTCGATCAGCAGGGCGGGCGTGTCGAGCAGGTGGCGGCCGCCGGGAACGCCGATGAGGGGCGCGTTGACTTGCAGCGGGTCTTGGGGCATCGGGAAAAGCCTTTGAAGGGGAGGGGGCGAGAAAAATGAGCCAGCATTTCGCGCGCGAATGATCGCACTGAATGCCTGCCTGGCGCAGGACGCCGGAGACGGAAATGTCCCTACGCCGGACGCGATGGTCCGTGGTGCGTTGGCCGGCGCAGCGCCAGCCACCAGAGCAGCGCGGCATTGATCGCCCAACTGCCGGCCAGCAGCATCAGCGCCGTGTTCGCCACGCCGGGCGACAGGTCCAGCGTCAGCAAGCTCATCGACCATGGCAGCCCGCCCAAGACGGCGGCGAGCAGGCCCGCCCCGCTCTCGGGCACGGCGGCGCAGGCCAGAACACACGCGACGCCGGTGACCGTGTAGATCAGCGCGGCGACGCGCCATCCGAAGCGCGGTGGCGGCCGTGAATTTGCAGTGGGCATGCCCTGAGCATCGCCGATTCCGCATCAAGCTGCGAAGGCCTGTTGCGCGAAGGGGCGTAGTGTTCCGGCGATGCCGTTCCCAGCGGCTTCTTCGGCTTGTCATTTGAGCGCTCCACCATCTGAACATCCGACGGCTGTCATCGAGGAGCGGCCTTGGCTGACACGTCCTCCCAAGGGGTGGCGGTGAGATGACTGCCAGGGAGTTTGCGCAGGTCCGCACGGGCCTGCAGCGTGCTTCCCCGTCGAACCGACAACAAGACTGGGAGTTCACATGGTCGAGTATTTCCGCGTAGGTCTTCCCTACATTCGAATGCGCTTCAAGGTGCCGGCGCGGCGCGGCAGCAGGGTCGAGCTCAATGGCCGTTTCGGGATCATCTCCGGCGCGAGCGGCGAGTACCTGCTGGTGAAATTCGACGGCGAGGCCGCAGCAGCCGTCGTCCACCCCATTGAACTTAACTACGTGGAGACGGGCGAGGCTATCGAGCCCTTCGCCGCCATTGATTCCAGAGGGCGCAGAGAGGGCACTCCGACGGGCCCTGGCGAGGGTTAATCCCGGAGATTTTTGTCTGCGGCAAGGCTATCTTGGCTGCGCGATCAGCTGCTGGCGGTCCCCGCTTGCCTGCCCGGACGGGGCCCAATGGCTGGTGATAGTGGCCAATTCAACCAAGGATGTGCCAAAGTCGGGTATGAGCTCCAGACGTCATTGCTCCGAAGACACATAGTGTTTCGCCGGCCATCCATCACCTTCCGGACGACGGCTTTCGTGGCCGTGGTTTGCCTCACCCTCGTGGTGCTCGACTGCTGGAACAGCTGGCACGCGCGCACGGTCCTGCTCCAGCAGATGGGCGTCGCGGCGTCGAATCTCGCGCGTGCAATGGCACAGCAGGCGGAAGACACGGTCAAGCAGGCCGATACGGCGCTGGTCGGCATCGTCGAGCGCGTCGAACACGACGGCACGGAGCCGGCGGCCGTCGAACGGCTTCGCAAGGTGCTTGCCATGCAGGTGGCCGAACTCCCTCAGCTCGATGCGATTCACATCTACGACAAGGATGGAAACTGGGTCGCAAACTCCAGGCAGACGTCGTCGCAGAACCCGAACCTGAACAATGCGAGCCGGGAATACTTTCTATTTCATCGGGAGCACGAAGAGCGGGGGCCGCACATCGGCATTCCGGTGCAAAGCCGAACCAACGGAAAGCTGCTCGTTCCCGTTTCCCGGCGCATCAACAATGCGGATGGCAGCTTCGCCGGCGTGGTGCTTGCGTCGATCGATATCGACTTCTTCATGAAGTTCTACGACAGCCTCGACATAGGCCGTGCCGGCGCGATCGGGCTGGTCCTCGAAACCGGGACCATGATGATTCGCCGGCCGTACAGCGCGGACGTGGTCGGACGGAACATGCGGGAGACCGGGCTCTTCCGCGCATACCTTGCACAAGGTCCGGTAGGAACGACCGAAGTCTTATCAGCGCAGGACGGCGTCACGCGCCTGAACAGCTTTCGGCGTCTCGACAACTATCCGCTGTTCGTTACTGCAGCACTTTCGAAGGATGAGATCCTGGCCGCATGGTGGCAGGACACGCTCTGGCATACGGCGGGCATCATTCTCATGACGTCGATCGTCGGCTTCGTCGGATGGCGGCTGGTGAAGCAGATGGAACTGCGAAACAAGAGCGAGGCCGAACTGCGGCGGGCGCGCGACGCGCTGGAAACGCTCAACAAGACCTTGAATACGCTCGCCATGGAGGACGGCCTTACCGGGTTGGCAAATCGCCGCCAGTTCGACGTGACGCTCGACAGCGAATTCAGCCGGGCCATGCGCGATGCGAGCACCCTGGCGCTCATCATGATCGATGTCGATTGCTTCAAGCAGTACAACGACATCTATGGACATGCGGCCGGCGACGAGTGCCTGCAGACGATCAGCCGCACGATCGCCAGCCTCGCTTCGCGCCGTCCGGGAGATCTCGCGGCCCGCTACGGCGGAGAAGAACTCGCGGTGTTGTTGCCGCATACCGATGTGGCTGGCGCCGTCATCCTGGCGGAAAGAATCCGCAGTGCAGTTCGTGGCCTGGAAATCGTGCACGCCGGTACGCCAGACGGGTTCGTGACGCTGAGTGCCGGCGTGGATGCGCTCAGCCCCGCAATCACCAAGGGGCCGCCGAAGGCGTTGATCCAGGCAGCCGACAAGGCGCTGTATGAGGCCAAGATGGGGGGGCGGAACCGCGTTTGCACGACGATGCGAAAGGCGGCCTGAAGGGGACACAGCTTGAAGGAGCCCGTCGCATTGGAACGGACCCAAGCCAACCCTGATGGCGACAACCGCCGGTCGCTTGCAAACCGGTGTCTACGCGCCCTCCCGCAGCGGTAGGGCTTGCATGCGTTCCTGCCCCGGCATCGGAGAGTGGCAAAACGTCTGGCTCCTGCGTCGCAGTGGTACGCAGTCGCGCGTCCGACCTCCCGGCATGCCGGTGGGGTATGGGCAACTTCGCGATGCTCACCATGAACGCCGACGCGCAGCTTTGACGGCGCGCATGTACAAGCCCGACCCGACCCGACCCGACCCGACGTTGCCGCGGGATCAGCAGGACAAGCGCTCGGTGATCCCAATGGAGGCTGTGACTTGACGCAATCTCCTCCACCGAGGAAGCACGAGGCTTGGCCAAAGCGTCCCTCATGCTCTGCTTCAGCACCGGCCTGGCGATCACGATGGTTGCGGCGGGCGTCGTCGCTGCCCTGGGTGTGAAGCATGTCGCCGGTGTGGTCCAGAGCCACAGTTCACCTGTACTGACGGCGAAACTGCCTGACCAAGGCATCGGGGGGGCCACGATTCCGTTCGCGCGCTCGTTTTCATCCCGGAGCGACGGGCTTTGAAAGTGCCTACGCGCCGAGACGCGGGCGCAGCCATCCAAAGAAAGAGCCCGCCAGGAACGCCCACAGGCTCATCACGAGCAAGGCTTCGACAAAGCCGCGCACCGAAAAGGGCGCGGGCCGACTGAGGACGGAGAAGTCCATGCCATGGAACAGGCTGTTCATGAAGCTCAGAAACGGGCCGGGTGCAGCGACCCAGGCCAGGGTGCACAGGGCATAGAAAACCGCGACGGTGGTGGCCAGCGCCACTCCTGTGCGAAGCGCGGTCGACGGTGCGCCGCTTTCCTGAATCGAAGGCGACGTGTGGTTCATGAATTCTCCTTGGAGGTTGGAGATGCCTCTCAGCCAATCCAGGCGCGCCGCGAGCCTTCTGCCTTGACCTAGCGCAAGCTGCGGAGCGCTGGGTGTCCCGAAACTTGGTTAACAAGCCGGAGGCCCTCTATGCGCTCAATTCTTCTTCTCACCATCACCGCGGCGCTTTCGAGCGGCGCACTGGCGCAATCCGCGCAGGACCATGGTGCCCATCACCCTGCGAACGCGGTAGCGCCAACGTCTGGAACGTCGAAGGCGCCCAAAGTACCACCTGCGCAGATGGAGACGCAGATGAAGTCCATGCAGGCGATGCACCAAAAGATGATGGACGCGAAGACGCCGGACGAACGCCAGGCGTTGATGGGCGAACACATGAAGGCCATGCAGGACGGCATGGCGATGATGGGCCAAATGCACACTTCCAACGGCAAAGGCGGCACGCGCATGTCTCCCGAGATGATGAGCAAGCGCATGGACATGATGGAAATGATGGTGCAGATGATGATGGACCGCGACGGGATGAAGCCGCCAGCGACCAAGTAGCCGTCGACCGCGAGGAGCAAGGCCATGGACGATATGAACTACGAACCACCCCCGTTCTGGCGCTCGCGCGGAGGCGTAGTGCTGCTCGTCGTATCGGCAGTCGGCGGTTTTCTTCTGTTCACCGAACACCGCGCCCATGTATTGGGCGTCTTGCCGTTCGCACTTCTGCTGGCGTGCCCGCTGATGCACCTCTTCATGCACCATGGCCACCACCACGGCAGCCACTCAAGAAAGGCTGACGATGAACACCCCAGACAATGACTACGGCCTGTGGGGCCTGGGGGTTCTTAACTCGGCCATCTTCGTCGGGTTCGCCTACAGCTTCTTCAAGCCGACGACCCTGCGCGACTGGCGCAGCTTCGGCGCCTACTCCGGGTTCATCGTCGCGCTGTTCGCGGAGATGTACGGCTTCCCGCTGACCATCTACCTGCTGTCGGGCTGGCTGGGCTCGAAGTTTCCGGGTGTCAACCTGTTCGGTCACGACGCCAGTCACCTATGGTGGCTGCTGACCGGTCGGCATGGCAATCCGCACCTCGGTGTACTCCACATCCTGAGCATCGTCGTGCTCTTCGCTGGTTTCATGCTGCTCTCGAAGGCCTGGTACGTGCTCTATCATGCCCAGCGGCGTCATGCGCTTGCGACCGCGGGACCGTACCGACTGGTGCGCCATCCGCAGTACATCGGCTTCGTGCTCATCATGTTCGGCTTCCTGCTGCAATGGCCGACACTGCTGACGATGGCGATGTTCCCGGTGCTCGTGGCGATGTATGTGCGGTTGGCCATCTCCGAGGAGCGCGACTCGGAAGCCGCATTCGGCGACGCGTGGCGCGATTACGCGGCTGCCACGCCACGGTTCATTCCGCATTTCTCGAAAGACGACCGTGGCCGGCCGGTCAACAGCCACACGGGGCGCTGAGCTCGCTTCCGGTCTCGGCGCCATGGTTTTGGGCGCCGGTTTGGCGCTCATTGCCCCAGAGGCCATTCGGCCCTGCGCTGTCCCATTGCTCGGCGTGGGTCTGCTGGTCCATGGAGCAGGGATGACACTGAAGTACCGGCTCGAAGGCCGCGAAAGTCCACCGGCCTGGTGGGAGCGGTTGCTGTTCTGGTTGTGCTGGGCATTTCTGGCCGGTGGCGGCCTCTGGATTGCCTCGGTATTGGCGTTTCGGTAGCGCCTCTTGACCTTCCAACCATGGGAAGGTTGAAACTAGCCACAACAACAGGAGAGCGCGATGCGACCCAGCAACGTAACGACCCATGACCCCATCCGCCCGCCCCCGACAAAACCGGTGTCGGACGGACGACCTCACGAAGGCCAGCACGTCATGCCAGACGGCACCGTGATGGACGATGCCCACCATGGCCACAGCCACCACGCCCATGCGCACGCTGCCGCCAAGCCGGCGGCCGAGGGCGACCAGGGTCAGGTCGAGTACACCTGCCCGATGCACCCTCAGGTGCGTCAGATGGGTCCGGGCAACTGCCCGATTTGCGGGATGACGCTCGAGCCGGTGCTGGCGACGGCAGAGCAGGGCGAGAGCCCCGAGCTGCGGGACATGACGAAGCGGTTTTGGGTCGGCATGGCGCTCACGGTGCCGGTCTTTGCCCTGGAGATGGGCGGACACCTCTTCAATATCCACCACCTCATCGCGCAGCAGCCCTCGAACTGGGTGCAATTGCTGCTGGGAACACCGGTCGTGCTGTGGGCAGGTTGGCCCTTCTTCGTGCGTGCTGTGGCATCGGTGAGGAACCGAAGCCTGAACATGTTCTCGCTCATCGCGTTGGGCACCGGAGCGGCCTGGATCTACAGCATCGTCGGGACCGTCGCGCCCGGGCTGTTTCCGGCTGAACTTCGGCTGCAAGGCGGTGCCGTTCAGGTCTACTTCGAGGCTGCGGCGGTGATCACGGTGTTGGTGCTGCTGGGCCAGGTGCTCGAGCTTCGAGCGCGCGAGAAGACGTCCGGGGCCATCAAGGCCCTGCTCGGGCTTGCGCCGAAGACCGCGATCAAGGTGAAGGCCGATGGTTCAGACGAAACCGTTCAGGTCGATGCCATCCAGGTCGGTGACCTCCTGCGCGTGCGACCTGGCGAGAAGGTCCCGGTCGACGGCGAACTCACCGACGGCAAGGGCAACGTCGATGAGTCGATGGTCACGGGCGAACCCATTCCCGTGGCAAAAGCGGTCGGCTCCAAGGTGACTGCCGGAACGCTCAACCAGACCGGGGGCTTCGTCATGCGCGCCGAGAAGGTCGGCGCGGATACGCTGCTCTCGCAAATCGTTCACATGGTGGCGGCGGCCCAGCGCAGCCGTGCGCCCATCCAGCGCATGGCCGACCAGGTCGCGGGCTGGTTCGTGCCGATCGTCATCCTGATCGCGGTCATCACGTTCGGCGTCTGGCTGGCGTGGGGCCCCCCGCCGGCGTTCAGCTACGCCCTCATCACGGCGGTCGCCGTTCTCATCATTGCCTGTCCGTGTGCGCTGGGCCTGGCCACGCCGATGTCCATCATGGTCGGGGTCGGCAAGGGCGCGCAGCACGGCGTGCTTGTCCGCGATGCGGAAGCACTCGAGCGCATGGAAAAAGTCGACACGCTGGTGCTCGACAAGACCGGGACGCTGACCGAGGGTCGGCCGAAAGTGGTCCACGTCGAACCGACCGAGGGCTTCAGCAAGGACGACGTGCTGCAGAAGCTCGCGAGCGTCGAGCGGGCCAGTGAACACCCGTTGGCCCTGGCCATCGTGAACGCGGCGCAGGAGGGAAAGTTGAACCTGTCCGCCGTCACGGACTTCGACTCGCCCGTCGGCAAGGGTGTGGTCGGCACGGTCGACGGACAGCAGGTGGTTTCGGGCAGCGCGAAGTTCCTGACCGAGAGCGGCATCGAATCGGCGCCATTGAACCAGGCTGCGGAAGAGCAGCGCGCCAAGGCGGCCACCGTCATCTTCGTCGGCGTCAATGGCAAGCTCGCCGGCTTCGTCGCAATTGCCGACCCCATCAAGGCCACGACGCCCCAGGCGCTTCAGCTGCTGAAGGCTGCAGGTATTCGCATCGTCATGCTCACGGGCGATGGCAAGACAACGGCAGAAGCTGTGGGCAAACAGTTGGGCATCGACGAAGTCGTTGCCGAGGTGTTCCCCGAGGACAAGGTCGCGGTCGTGCAGCGCCTGATGAAAGAGGGCCGGGTCGTGGCCATGGGCGGCGACGGCGTCAACGACTCGCCAGCGCTTGCCGCCGCCACGGTCGGCATCGCGATGGGCACCGGCACCGACGTGGCGATGGAAAGCGCTGGCATCACGCTGCTCCAGGGCGACTTGATGGGCATCGTTCGCGCGAGGACGCTGTCGCACGCCGTCATGCGCAACATCCGCCAGAACCTGTTCCTCTCGTTCGCCTACAACGTGGCCGGCATCCCGCTTGCGGCAGGGGTGCTCTACCCCTTCTTCGGCATGCTCCTGTCGCCGGTCGTTGCCGCTGCGGCGATGGCGCTGTCGTCGGTCAGCGTGATCGGCAACGCGCTCCGACTGCGGACGGTGAAGGTGGAGTAGCGTTTCTCACCACGGCGTGTCCCCCGGCGTCGCCCTCAAGATCCTGCGGCGGCCGCCACTTTGACCTTGCCGACCATGCCTGCTTGATAGTGCCCCGCGATGAGGCAGGCGAAATCAAATTCTCCCGCACGATTGAAGGTCCAGACAATCTCGCCGGTCTTGCCTGGAGCGACATGCGCCATGTAGGGCTCGGAATGCGCCATGCCCGGGAACTTCATCATGAGTGCGGCATGGTCGTCGAGCTCCTTCTTCGTGCCGATCACGAACTCGTGCATGGCTTTTCCTTCATTGTGGATGGCGAGCTTGACGGTCTCGCCCTGCTTGACCTCGATGCGATTGGGTGTGAAGCGCATGCTGTCATTCATCTTGAATTCCAGCGTTCGCCTGGCCGCACTCGCATCGCCCGCGATGCCCCATTCTTTTTGCTCCTTGCGTACCGGTCCGCTCGACGCACTGTGATCCTCGTCGCCATGTGCGAGGGCCAGGCCCGAGAACGCCAGGGTGCTGGCGAGCACCAGTGTCTTGATCGATTTCATGTGTTTCCTTTGGGAGGTGATGGGCTTGTCTGTGAAGGGGCGGTGGTTTTTATGCGCAGTCCCCGCTCGACCGCTTCCGCACGCGAGCGCTTGAGTACCTGGACTTGCGCCAGCACGAGGTTCTCCGTCACGCTCAGATGCGGAAAGAGTTCGAAGCGCTGGAACACCATGCCGACCCGACCACCTCACCTTCGCGAACGTGGGTGCTGCATTCCGTGAGCACCGCGAACTGGCCGTACCACTTGGAGATGTCGTTGATTTCGATCATGGAGTTCATTCAGATCGCAGCCGCGGCCTTGCGCCGCTGCAGCCAGGTGACCCACCAGGCGCCTGCCGTGCACAGCACCAGATAGACGACAGCGACCAGAATGTAGATCTCGACCACGCGCCCGTCGCGTTGTCCCACCTTGCTGGCCGCCCCGAGGAAGTCGTTCAGGCTGATCACGTAGACCAGCGAGGTGTCCTTGAGCAGGGCGATGGTCTGGTTGATGAGCGAGGGCGTCATGTTGCGAAACGCCTGCGGCAGGATCACGTGGCGCAGGGCCTGCCACGGCGACATGCCGAGCGACTGCGCCGCCTGCATCTGGCCCGCGCGCACGCTGCCGATCCCGGCGCGAATGATCTCGCAGTAGTAGGCCGACTCCGCGAGCACGAACGCCACGAGCGCAGCATAGATCGGCCCGACGCCGAGGTTCGCATCTCCGGTCACGGCCCGCAGCAGGACGGGCATCAGGAAGTAGATCCACAGGATCGTGAGGATCAGCGGGATCGAGCGGAACAGGTTCACATACCCGGCCACCAGCGCCGCGATCGGACGCGGCGCGAAGATCCGGGTGATGGCCAGCAAGGTCCCCAGCGCGATGCCGGCCGCCATCGAGACCACCACCAGGAAGGCGGTCATCTGCAGGCCCTGCATCAGGTAGGGCCAGGCGCGCTGCAGAGAGGCCCAGTCGAAGTCGTAGCCCATCACGCGGCTCCCAGCAGGCCAGGCACCCGCGTGCGGCGCTCGACGTGGCGCATCAGCACGATCACGCCATAAGTGATGGCCACGTAGATCAACGTCGACGCAATGAAGGCCTCGAAGGGATGCGCGCTGAACTCGCTGAACTGGCGCGTCTGCCCGGTCAGCTCCATGAGGCCGATGGTGAGCGCGACGGCCGAGTTCTTGAACACGTTCAGGAAGTCCGAGGTCAGCGGAGGAATGACGGTGCGCAAGGCCTGCGGCAGGATCACGTGGCGATAGGCCGCCGTGGTGCCCAGTCCGAGCGCCATGGCAGCCTGTTTCTGGCTGCGCGGCACCGACTCGATGCCCGCGCGCACCTGCTCGGCGGCCTTCGCGGCGGTGTACAGCGTCAGGCCTACCAGCACGGTGAGGAACTGGTTCGTGGTCGGGTTCATCTGCTTGAGTGCATTGCCCCATTCGACGGGCAGCAGCTCCGGCACCACGAAGTACCAGAGAAAAAGCTGCACCAGCAGCGGTGTGTTGCGAAAGCAGTGGATGTAAACCGTGGACAGGTATCGCGCCGTGCGGCTCGGCAAGGTCCGGGCCACGCCGGCGAAAAGGCCGATGCCCAGCGCCAGCGTCCAGGCCAGCAACGACAACACGACCGTCCACAGCAACCCGCGCAGCAGCATCAGGCCGTACATGCCTTCACCCGTGACCGAGGGTTTGAAGAAGATCAGCCAATCCCAGGTGTAGTGCATCTTGAAAGTGCTTGGAGACGGTTCGTGAAGCGGTGGTCGAACTTGTGGCGTTCGGCGCCTTACAGCGGCTGGTCGTTCGGGTGACGCAGGAGTTCCTGCATGTCGGGCGACATCGGGAAGTTGACCGTCACGCTGCCCTTCACCGCGATGGGCTTCAGGAAGTACTTCTCGTACAGCGAGGCGAATTCGCCGGAGCGCATCATTCCGGTGATCACGCCGTCGACGAGCTTCTTGAAGGCGACGTCTCCCTTGCGCAGCATGCAGCCATAGGCTTCCTTTTGCTGCGGCACACCGACCACTTCCCAATCCGCCGGGTTCCTGGCGCGAGCGATGTTGCTGAAGAGAATGATGTCGTCCTGCGTCGCTGCCACTGCGCGCCCCGTCTCCACGGTCAGGAAGTTCTCGTTGATGTCCTTGGCCAGGATGATGTTGATGCCCCACTTGTTCTTCTCGTTGAGCTGCCGCAGCATGCGCTCCGCGGTGGTGCCCGCACTGACCACGACGTTCTTGCCAACGAGGTCGGACCAGTGCTTGATGCCGGAGTTCTTGCGCACCAGCAGCCGTGCGCCAACGACGAAGAACGTCGTCGAGAACGACACCTGGTTCTGCCGCTCCGCGTTGTTCGTCGTCGAGCTGCACTCCAGATCGACGGTCTGGTTGGCCACCAGCGGAATGCGCGTCTGCGGCGTGACTTCCAGGGCCTTGACGTCCAATTTCGCAAGCTTGAGGTCCTTCTTCGCCTGGTCGACCACGCGCTGCGCGATCTCCCAGGCAAAGCCCGCCTGCTTGTTGTTGTCATCCAGGTAGTTGAACGGGATGGAAGCGCCTCGCGTGGCCACCGTGATCGTCCCGGTGTCCTTGATCTTCTTGAGCGTGCCCTCCAGCGGCGGCGCGGTTTGCGCGGCGACACCGGCGCACAGCGCGAGGCCTGTTACGGCGAGAAAGGAGCGAATCAACGCAGTGTGAAAGGTCGGCTTGAGGGTCATCGCGGGCTCCAGATGGCGTGAATCAGAGGTTGAAACTCGTTTCGCAGGCGCGCAAGGCGCCTTGCAACTCGTCAAGCAGCGCTTGGGGATCGTCCAGGCCGATCGACAGACGGATGACAGGGCCTCGGACGTCGCAGAAATTGCGCTTGGCCAGCTCTTCCGCCGGATAGAAAGCAGCGATGCTGCGCACACCTCCCCAGCTGGCACCGATGGAGAACAGCTTCAGATTCCCGAACAGCGCCCGGTAAGCGTCGTAGGGGCCGTCCAGCAGCTGCAGCGACATCACGCAGCCGGACTGCCTGAAGTCACGCGCCCAGAGCGCATGGTCCGGCGCGCCGGGCAGCGCGGGAAAGAGCATCCGGCGCACCAGGCGATGCGCTGCGAGCCGCTCGGCGATCAACTGTGCGCTGGTCGCCTGGCGCTCCATGCGCACCTGCATCGTGTCCAGACCTCGGGCAACCAGGAAGCAGTCCTCAGGGCTCACGGCCAGTCCCATCTGCGACTGGAGTCCGCGCAAGGACTTGTACAGACCTTCGTCGTTGGTCGCGATGCTGCCCATCAACACGTCCGAATGGCCGCCCATGTACTTGGTGCAGGCGTGAATGCACAGGTCGACGCCACGTGCCAAGGCCGCGAATCCCAGCGGACTGGCCCAGGTGTTGTCAATGGCGGTCAGTACGCCACGGGCACGCGCCACGGCGGTGATCGCCGGCACGTCTTCCACTTCCATCGTCACCGTGCCGGGGGACTCCAGCCAGATGAGGCGCGTGTTGGGACGCACCAGGCGTTCGATGTCCGCACCGATCCGCGGCGGATAGAACTCGACCTCGATGCCGAGCGCTTGCAGCCGCTCGACGGCGAAGGACTTGGCCAGGCCGTAGGCGGCGTCGGTCATCAGCAGGTGATCACCCTTCTTGAGCAACGCCAGGAGCGCGCTGCAGATCGCCGCCTGCCCGGAGGGAAAGACGACGCAATGTGCGGCGCCGTCCAGTTCGGCGATGCGTGTCTCCAGGGCGCGCTGCGTCGGCGTGCCCGTGGTGCCGTAGCTGAAGCCATCCGGCAGACGGGTGCGGCGATTCACGAAATCGTCGAGTGAATCGAAGACGACCGTGGAGGCACGCCACACCGGCGGGACCAGGCTGGCGAATGCACCACGAGTAGAGGTGCCAAGATTGGGGATGGAAGAGTTCACGATGGAAGACGGGGCTGTTCGTCGGACGTGCGATCAGTTGGCAGGTGCGGATTCGATGAGCTGCAGCGCCTGCTTCATCTGGTCGACGGCCATGTTCTCGAGATCGGTGTAGACCTTCATCTCCACCGACAGACGGGCGAAGGTTTCCTTGGCCGCGGCGATCTTGGCCGGGTCGTTGGTCTTCGGATTGGCCAGTGCCGCCTCCAGGCGCTTGTACTCGCTGGTGAGGAAGGCCGGTTGTTCGCCGATGGCGCGCAGGCCGGCGTTGGTCATCGAGCGGATGCGCAACACCATCTTCACGTCCGACTGCTCCATCTCGCCCTGCGCACGCTCCAGCGCGAGCTTCGCGGCCAGCGCCTGCTGGCTGTCGGGCTTTTTGGTGGCGGCGATGGTCTGGAACCTGGCGATGTCGCCGGAAAAATCGTGCGCCCACGCAGGTGCGGCACATGCGAGGACGGTCACTGCAAGAACTGTTTGAAGTTTCATGTCGCTTCTCCGGAAGGTGGCTGAAGACGCCAACTCTAGGACGACAGGGATAATCTGATTCGCGCTCGAAATTCTTTCTCCATAAGCGGTTGTTATATGTTGCTCCGAGAGATCGAGGTGTTCCGTTCCGTGATGTCCGTCGGCTCCGCGAGCAAGGCGGCCGCGCTCCTGGGCGTCACGCAACCCGCCATCAGCCAGTCGTTGCGCAGGCTCGAGGAAGCGGCGGGATTCCCGCTGTTTCGCAGGCTGCGGGGCCGGCTGCAGCCCACGCCCGAAGCGCATGCCTTGCTGGTCGAGGTCGAGCGCGTCTTCGTGGGTCTCAGCAGCATCGAGCACCGCATGCGCAGCCTCAAGCGCTTTGGCGTCAACACGCTGCGCATGGCGGTCTATCCGGCCTTCGGCCTGACCTTCGTCCCGCGAGTCCTGTCGCGGCTGGTGGCCGAGCGCCGCGACAGCGACGCCCGGCCGCAGATTTCGCTGCAGGTGCTCAGCTCGCGGGAGGTGCACGAGGCCGTGCAGGGGCGGCAGGTCGACTTCGGGCTGATGGCCGACGAGATGCCGACGACAGGCCTGGAGCACTCCGAGTTCGCGCGCTTCCCGGGTGTAGTGGTGATGCATGCGAAACACCGCCTGACCAAGGCCAGGGCCATCCAGCCGCATCAGCTCGCGGAAGAGCCATTCCTTGCACTCAACCCCGAGGACGCATCCCGGCGACGTCTGGAACGCGCCTTGGCGGAGTGCAACGTCGGGTTGAGCGTGCTGGTCGAGACCCCCTACGCGGCGAGCGTGTGCGAGATGGCCTTGAGCGGGATGGGCATCGGGTTCGTCAATCCGGTCACCGCAATGGAATACGCCCAACGCGGCCTGGCCATCCGTCCGCTGTCCCTGGAAGTCTCCTTCGCGGGGGTGTTGGTGCTTCCCCCTGGGCAGCCGCTGTCCGGCCTCGCCCTGCGAGTGCTTCAGCTCATGCGCATCCAGTTGGCCGAAGACCAGAAGGCCCTCGCGAATCTCCTCAAACCCCGCGCCGCATAGCGCCACTACAGCCGATTGAGGCCGATGTCCCGTGCGTGGCGGATCACTTCGGCGGGTAGCCGGCTTCCGTCAGGGCCGCGATCACAGATGCGCGGTCTTCGGCGCTGTCGACGCGTACCGTCTTGGTCGGCAGGTCGACTTCGATCTTCGCTGCGGCGTCCAGATTCTTGACGGCCTGGGCGATCCGGCTCGCGCAGCCACCGCAGGACATTGACTGGATGACGAACTCTTGCATGAGAGACTCCTTGATTGAAAGTGGTTCCAGTTTCAGGCTTGACATCGTGTGAAGGTCAAGCGACTGGCATCAAATCCTTCAACGGCGTGGTTTCTTGCATTCAGGCTTTTCAAGAGGCCGGGCGAAGCGAATCGCAGGAACAGTTGGTCAGCGTCCTCGTGACTTGTCTCTGCGAGGCAGACGCAAGGGGGGCTGAATGCATACAGACAAGGACGCTGCCGGGCCTCTAAGACTGGCCGGCGGCGGACGCGATGTCTGTCAGACGCTCGCGCTACCAGGATTCGGCGGTCATCGAACGCCCCGCCGACGGCGCTTGGCTTTCCTCGAACCACTCAAGCGAGTTGAGCCCTGGTGTTTGTCGCCAGCGGGGTTTCTCTTTCGATGCTTCCGGTGCTGCCACACGATGACGGCCACGAAGATGACAACTCCAACGAGCCAGGCGACGGACATCGTGCCGACAACATTGGTTGAAACCCATCGTCCCGTCACATACATGCCTACCTCCTGAGGCGACGGCAGCTCTGGGCGCATGGCGTCATTCAATGAAGCCCCGCGATGTAATCGGACACAGCCTTGATCTCGCGATCGTTGAGCTTCGCTGCAACGCCGCTCATGGGCACGCTGTTGAGTCGCCCTCCATCGCGAAACGCGGTCAGCTGCGCGGCGATGTATTTGGCGTGTTGTCCGCCCAGTCGGGGGTACTGGATCGGGATGCCCGCCCCGTTGGGGCTGTGACAGCCCGCGCAGGCCGGCACACTGCGGTCCCCGACGCCGCCGCGATAGATCTTCTCGCCCAACGCCACCAGATCCTTGTCCTTCGCAAACCCCGGCTTGATGGGCTTGGAGCCCAGGAACCAGGCGACGTCGCGCATTTCCTGCTCGGAAAGCATCGCCGCCATGCCGCTCATGACTGCGCTTTTTCTCTTGCCGGATTTGAACTCCTGCAGTTGCTTGAGCAGGTACTCAGGATGCTGCTGGGCCAGCTTGGGATTGGCGGGGATAGCCGAGTTTCCATCCCCGCTGTGGCACGCGGCGCATGACTTGCCATTGAAGACGACTTCGCCGTTCGCAATGTCGGGTTTTGCCGAT
>Ga0105243_10000524_pt1 | contig 39081 bp, 39 predicted proteins | sample KBSM34metaG_FD_81525 | JGI IMG/M metagenome (GOLD analysis project Ga0105243, IMG submission 81525) | Miscanthus rhizosphere microbial communities from Kellogg Biological Station, Michigan, USA - KBS M3-4 metaG | ecosystem: Host-associated > Plants > Roots > Rhizosphere > Soil | place... | reverse complement strand
TTCCAGAGTTATCGATTTGGCAACTCAGAGAAAAGGAGATCTTCACATTATGGAAACTAAAGGTGAGATGCAGCACATGGAATTCGAAATTCCTTCAAGAGGTTTGATCGGATTGCGTTCTCAGATGTTGACAGCTACTGCTGGTGAAGCTATTATGGCACACCGTTTCACAGAATATAAGCCTTTCAAAGGTGCTATTCCTGGAAGAAACAATGGAGTATTGATCAGCAAAACTCAAGGTCCTGCTACAGAATATTCTATTGCTAAATTACAAGACAGAGGTAAGTTCTTTGTGGATCCGGGTGAGGAAATCTACGCAGGTATGATCATTGGAGAACAAAACAAACCTGGAGATCTTGTTGTAAACATTGTTGAAGCAAAACAGCTGAACAACATGAGAGCTTCAGGAAAAGATAAAGATACTGGAGTTGCTCCAAAAATCTTATTCTCTCTTGAAGAATGTATGGAATATATCCAGGGTGATGAAGCAATCGAGGTAACTCCAAACTTCATCCGTATGAGAAAGAAAATCCTTTCTGAAGAAGAAAGAAAAAGAATGGAAAGATCAGCGAAAGCTTAATCAAATTCTTATATATAAATTAAAGCCCCGATTTGTCGGGGCTTTTTTGTTTTTACAAGGGTAGGAGGTATGATGATATGTTTTATTTATTTTAAGCTGTTGTATTTCTTTTTCAATTATTTTACAGGTTTCAAATGATTTTTTTATTCATTTTGTATGTTTTAAATGAAATAAATAAGTTATTGATTTTAGTATAGAATTAATTGTATGTTTGTTCATAAAGCAACGAAACGTTGCGATATCATAAAAAACCTGTTATAATATAAAATGATACAATAAATGGACATAGCAAATAATACCTATAAAAATGATATTAAAACTGTTATTGTTGCATCATCCGTAGGAACATTGATTGAGTGGTACGATATGCTGCTTGCTGTAATTCTTGCAAAAGTTCTCTCCGTAAACTTATTCCCGTCGGAAGGTTCTCACTTTCTGGAGACCCTTGCCATAGTAGGATCGTCATTTATGTTTCGTCCAATAGGATCCCTTATTTTTGGAAATCTAGGCGATAAAGTAGGCCGAAAATATTCCTTCCTTATTTCATTGGTTTTAATGGGAGCTTCTACGTTTCTGATTGGCTGTATTCCTAATTTTTCCAGTATTGGTTGGGCAGCTCCGGTTTTGTTACTGCTGTGCAGATTGCTGCAGGGGTTAGCGATCAGTGGCGAGTATGCCGGTGCCGTCATTTATGTGGCAGAACATGCTCCGATGGAAAAAAGAGGTTTTTACACAGGATTTATTCAGGCGACAGTTCCCGTGGGGCTGTTGGTTTGCTTAGGTGTCGTTTTTATAACAGAAAGTACAATGTCTGAAGCAGATTTTAACAGCTATGGGTGGAGAATCCCCTTTCTTTTAAGTTCTGTACTGGTCATTTTAAGCTATTTCATACGAAAAAGACTTCATGAGAGTCCTGTTTTTGCAGAGCTTAAAAAATCCGGAAAAACGAGCAAGTCACCGATTAAAGAAGCATTTACAACAAAAGGTAACGTGAAAACAATGTTGAAAGCTATTTTTGGAGGTAATGCCGCACAGAGTTCGGTGATGCAGACCAATCAGTTTGTTGTATTTTTCTTTTTGCAGAATACCGTAAAGCTTGAAAATACTACTGTTTTACTGATTACCGGAATAGCCATGTTTTTAAGTGTCTATTTTTACCAGTACTTCGGCGCATTGAGTGATAAAATTGGACGTAAAAAGGTGCTCATAGGAGGCTTGGTTTCCAGTCTTATTCTGATTCCGCTGTCTTTTTATCTTTTTATGAAAATCGGAAATCCTCAGGGTATTGATGAAGTACATTCAATCAGTACAGGTGCCATATTGAAGATTGTGGGGCTGAGTTTTCTGCTTTCAGTGGCTGCAGCGGCTACTTACGGCCCTTTGGGTGCCTTTATGCTGGAAATTTTTCCTACCAAAATACGATATACCAGTATGGGATTTGCCCAGAATATGGGAAACGGTTTTATTGGGGGAGCCACCGCTTTTGTAACAGAATTTCTTAAGACCAGTTTTGTTGTGAGTGCGTTTCTTTCTCCCTTTATAGGTTTGATTTACCCGTTGGTTCTCGTTGTCCTGGCTATCATCGTTAATATAACACTGATTCCGGAAACCTATAAAACTGATCTTACGAAAGAGGATGAATAAAGAGATATATGCAGTGCTGACGGTCATTCAAAGCTGAATTGTAAATTGCTGAACAGGGCAGAAATTATTTATATCATTAAAAAAGAATATTTCAAATTCGGATAATCGTCTTTATATCATTAGTTTTGCATTTTTAATATCTTAGAATCCTTCTTCCGACCAATATATGAGAATACATAAATTAAAGCTTATCGTTTTATTAGGAATTTTTGCGTCTTACACTACCTCATGTTCTGTTCAGAACAATGTTGTAAAGACTCCTCCAACTAAAAACAGTATAGCAAAACCTAACAATAATACAACGAAGCCAAAAGAACCTGTGGCGGTTACCAAGCCTCAAACAGGAATTCCAACAGAAGAAACTTTCAGAACCACTCTTCCGGAAATTAAAAGAGAATTCCGGGGAGCATGGATTGCCAGTGTTGCGAATATCAACTGGCCTTCAAGAAATAATCTGACCGTAGAGCAGCAGAAAGCAGAAGCGATCAACATGCTCGATATGCTGAAAGATAATAATTTCAATGCAGCCATCTTCCAGATCAGACCTTCGGCAGATGCTCTTTATACCAGTAATATTGAACCATGGTCTTACTTTTTAACCGGAGAAACCGGAACCGCTCCTTATCCCAATTATGATCCGCTTCAGTTTTGGATTGAGGAAGCGCATAAAAGAGGGTTAGAACTTCATGTCTGGCTGAACCCTTACCGGGCTCATCATACGAACGGAGGTTCAGTAAACAGTTTATCAATGGCCAATAAACTTTCCGATATTGTAGTAAGATTAAAGAACGGAATGTATTGGTTTGATCCTGCTAATCCTAAAACACAGGGTCACGTTTCCAATGTTGTAAAAGATATTGTGAAAAGATATGATATAGATGCAGTTCACTTTGATGATTATTTCTATCCTTATGCCACCTACAACAGAGGGGCAGACTTTCCTGACAATGCCAGTTGGAATACTTATGTAAGCAATGGTGGAACATTATCAAGAGCAGACTGGCGAAGAGATAACGTTAATAAATTTGTAGAACGTATCTATAAAGAAATCCACGCTGAAAAAAGTTATGTAAGATTTGGAATCAGCCCGTTCGGAATCTGGAAACCGGGATATCCAACAGGAATTGTTGGATCTTCACAGTATGATGAACTGTATGCAGACGCCAAATTATGGTTAAACAAAGGATGGGTAGACTATTTCTCACCACAGCTATACTGGCCTATAGATTCAAAAGGACAGAGCTTTGAAGCGCTGTTAAACTGGTGGCAGGGAGAAAATACTTTGAACCGTCACTTATGGCCGGGGTTAAATACAGTGGAGATCAAGGTTTCTGACCGTCCTACGGAGATTAAAAATCAAATTGAAATTTCCAGAAATATTCTGAAAAAAGATGCCGGAGAAATCCACTGGAGTATTGCCGGGCTTACAAAGAATTCAAATATGCTTCCGGTCCTTAAAAACGGTCCTTACAGTGAAAAAGCATTGGTACCTAAAACACCATGGATAAAAGCTGTCCCGTTACAGGCTCCTACACTGTTTATTACAGACATCGGAAGTTCTGCACGGGTAAACTGGAGTACCAAAAATATAGGTGAAGTTTTTCAATGGGTACTTTTTACGCAGTATAACGGACTGTGGGAAACTGAAATCATAACACTGGATACCCTTACAAAAGATATTCCTAAGTTCAAGGATGGAAAAAAATTAAATGCTGTCGCCATCAAAGCTATTGACAGACTTGGAAATGAAAGTGATTATATTGCAAAAAAAATCAAATAAATTTTTGAAATAAAAAGCGAAAAGAAGCTGAGAAATCAAGTGATGATGACATCAATTGATATAGGGATATCTGCAAAAATCTTTGATTTTATGGTACCCTGATCATAAAATGTATACAAGTCTTAGTGCCTTTGTGCTAGCTAACAATAAGAAACCCGGTTCATGGTAGAACCGGGTTTTATTTTAGAATTACTATAAGTTATTAATTTAAATCAATGAAAATCAGTTAAATATAAATTGATTTTGAATTTGTGTGTTAAAATTTAAAGCATTGTCGGAATCATTTTTGCATTATGAATCTCATAATCACCAAAATATAACATTATGAATACGAACAGACTTTCCGCAAACATGGAAAAAGCACTTAGTGACCAAATGAATAAGGAAATTCATGCATCACACGTTTTTTTATCTTATGGAATTTGGGCTGATGACAAAGGATATCAGGGGATTGCCAATTTTCTTTACAGACATGCTCAGGAAGAACGAAATCATTCAATCAAATTCATGGAATATATTCTCAACAGAGGGGGCAAGCCGAAAGTAAATGCCATTCCCGCTCCTCCGGCAGATCCGAAAACACTTACCGCATGTTTTGATGGAGTCTTTAAACATGAAGTGGATAATACAACGGCCATCTACAAAATTGTAGACCTTTCAATGGATGAAAAGGACTGGGCAACATGGAACTTTATGCAGTGGTTTGTACAGGAACAGATTGAAGAAGAAACACTGGCTCATAACTTAATTGATAAATTGAAAATTGCAGGTGGTGACAGAGCAACCGACGAATCTTTATTTACTTTAGATAAAACATTACAGGAAGCTACGAATGACGTGGCACTGGCACAGAATGCCACGGGAGACAATCCCTAAAGCCTGATTATTAAAATAAAATGAGTTGAAAATCTGCCGAAATAGCGGCAGATTTTTTTATTATGAATCTCCCTTTAAAATCACTATCTTTGCACACTCATAATTCAAGGTCCATCATTCAATAGTAAAAGTTGGAGGAATCTTGAATTACAATTGAACCTTAAACTTTGAATTTTACAATATGAAATGTGGAATCGTAGGCCTGCCGAATGTAGGTAAATCAACTCTTTTTAACTGTCTGAGCAATGCAAAAGCTCAATCAGCAAACTATCCTTTCTGTACTATTGAGCCGAACCTTGGAACGGTTTCAGTACCGGATCAGAGATTGTTTGAACTGGAGAAAATCGTAAAGCCTGAGAGAGTTTTACCAGCTGTAGTTGAAATCGTTGATATTGCAGGTCTTGTAAAAGGAGCCAGCAAAGGAGAAGGATTGGGAAACCAGTTCCTGGCCAATATCCGTGAGTGTGAAGCCATCATCCACGTTCTAAGATGTTTTGATAACGGAAACATTATTCATGTTGAAGGTTCTGTAGATCCGTTAAGAGATAAAGAAATTATTGATATCGAATTGCAGCTGAAAGACCTTGAAACAGTAGGGAAAGCAGTGGAGAAAGCTAAAAAATTCATCAAATCTGGAAAGAAAGAAGATTTATTGACGTACGAAACGCTTCAAAATCTTCAGAAATTCCTTGAAGACGGTAAAAACGCAAGAGAATTTGCAATGGATGATTTCGCAAAATCAGTGATCTCAGAAGTGCAACTTCTAACCAACAAACCCGTATTGTATGTTTGTAATGTTGATGAAAACTCAATTAAAAACGGAAACGACTGGATTGGTAAGATTGAAGAAATGGCTAAAAATGAAGGTGCTGAAGTTGTGGTTTTAGCCGCTCAGATTGAAGCTGATATCAACGAATTGGAAACTTTCGAAGAAAGAGAGATCTTCCTTGAAGAATTAGGCCTTACAGAACCGGGAGTAAACCGTTTGATCAGAAAGGCTTATGACTTATTAAAACTTCAAACGTATTTCACAGCTGGGGTAAAAGAAGTAAGAGCATGGACTATCGGACAAGGATGGACAGCTCCTCAGGCAGCAGGAGTAATCCATACAGACTTTGAAAAAGGATTTATCCGTGCTGAAGTAATCAAGTATGAAGATTATTTGACTTATGGTTCTGAAGTAAAGATCAAAGAAGCCGGAAAACTTTCTGTAGAAGGTAAAGAATATATCGTTCAGGATGGTGACATCATGCACTTTAGATTCAACGTATAAGAGAAAAATATTAAAGTTAGTTTGTAATAAAAAAACGCTTCCATGAATTTGGGAGCGTTTTTTGCGATACCGGAAATATAAACATGGATATGGTTTGAATTTCTTTCTCACTGATAAAAAAACGCTTCCATATGGGAAGCGTTTCATTATAGTATTAATAAAGTTCTATAGGTCCCGGCTGGCACTGTGGCTCTGCACAGCTTAGAGAGTATCTCTTACACTGTAGGTTTGCAAGTAAGCACATTTCTTTTCCTCCGGTAATAATTCTTAGTTCTTTTTTATTTAATTTTTTCCCGTTGTTTAATGTTTGATTTTTCATTGTCTTGATTTTATAGGTTAGTTGTTATGTATATTTTTTTAAATAGTATTTATATTATGGTAAAAGAGGATCCGGTACATATCTGCATTGTGGCTCTGCGCAGCCAATTCCTACTGTTCTGCACATACCTGTCATCGGATCAATACACTGTCTTAATCCGCCGGTAATAGCTCTTAGCTCTTTTTTATTTAATTTTTTGCCATTGTCTAGGTTCTTGTTTTTCATAGCATTTAATTTTAATTGGATTGAGTGAATTTATTCTTAGAAGTTGTATAAACTTCACAAAATAAAACGGTTATATCAAAGTCTTTTAAAACTTTTTTAGTTATTTTAAGTTGCCCACTTTGTATAGCGTAAGCAGGCTTAAGTTTTCTATAGTAAAAAATTTTGGTAGCTTTTTATTCTATGAGTTGTGGTCTGCATACTTTTTGAGCGCAGCCTACAGAAATCGTAGTACAGTTTCGGGGATCACCAGGTGGATAGGTTTCACATGGCCACTCAGTACATAAGACAGGCTGCATACAGTCAAGCATACCACCTGTAATCATTTTCAACTCTTTTTTGTTTAGTTTTTTTCCGGTTTGTAAAATTTGTTTTTTCATGGGTCTGATTTTTAATGACTTAGTTTTCACGAATGTAATAAAAATAAATGAGCGTAAATCACTTTTTGTAGAAAAATAAATAATTATTTTCACGATATACTGAAATATTAATAATTAGGCCCCTGTTGAATATACCAGCTTGCTGAACTTTTCAACAAAGGAAAATGGACTTTTCAGCAAATTGATTTCCCCTTTTATTGTAGAAATTTGCTTTATTAATATTTCAAAGATGAAAAATAAAGAAACAGTTTTGGTAACAGGAGGTTCGGGTTTTATAGCCTGCTATTGTATGATTACCTTGCTCAATAATGGGTATAAAGTAAAGGCTACACTTCGCTCACTTAAAAAGTCTGAACTGGTAAAAAAGATGTTGCAGGAAGGAGGTATCCATAGCTTTGAGGACCTGTCTTTTGCAGAAGCAGATTTACTGGATGAGAAAAGCTGGGAAAGGGCTGCTGAAGGTTGCCAATATGTTATTCATACTGCGTCACCCACCCCTCATACCGATGCAGAAACAGAAGATGATTTTGTAACTCCTGCCAAAAACGGATTGCTCTTTGTCATGCGGGCTGCAAAGAAAGCAGGCGTGAAAAGAGAGGTATTAACCTCTGCTTTTGGTGCTGTAAGCTATGGGACAATAAAAAATACACCCTATACAGAAGAAGACTGGACAATAATTAATGATACGGTATTTCCTTATCAGCGTTCCAAAACCATTTCAGAAAAGGCGGCCTGGGACTTTATAAAAAATGAGGGTAATGGTATGGAGTTATCCGTGGTAAATCCAACGACGGTTATGGGGCCCGTACTATCTGAGGATTATGCCCATTCTATTCAAATTATCAGACAAATGTTAAATGGTGAAATGCGGGGCTGCCCTAAGCTGATTACAGGATATGTAGATGTCCGGGATGTAGCTGATTTGCATTATAAAGCATTGACAATGGCTGAGGCTAATGGGCAACGTTTTATTGCGGTAGGAGGAGAAGCTCTTTCAATGCTGGAAGTGGCCCAGGTTCTAAGAAAAAATTTAGGAAAGGTTGCAGATAAAACTCCAACAAAAGAATTACCTAACTGGGTGATCAGGTTGCTTGCTGTTTTTAATCCGAAAATTAAAATGATTGTTCCTCATTTGGGGCTGGTAAAGAGGGCAAGCAGTGAAAAGGCAAAAACCTTATTAGGATGGAAACCAAGAAGTGCTGAAGAAGCTATATTAGCAACAGCAGAAAGTTTAATCAGATTTAACCAGATTTAAAATGAAAATTATTATTACAGGGGCTACAGGATTAGTAGGGGAAGGTGTTTTAATGGTTTGCCTGGAAAATCCGGAGATTACAGAGGTCTTAACCATCAGCAGAAAACCATCAGGCCGACAGCACAATAAACTTAAAGAACTGATTGTAAATGATTTTTTAGAGATCAAAAATAAGGGACGTCAACTTAGCAGATATGATGCCTGCTTTTTTTGTGCCGGTGTAAGCTCTGTAGGGGAAACCGAAGAAAGCTTTACAAAAAAGACCTATGATTTTGTAATTTCATTTGCCGAAACACTATCTCAAACTAACCCGGCGATGACGTTTATCTATGTCTCCGGAAACCGTACCGACAGCACAGAGCAGGGAAAAGTGATGTGGGCAAGGGTAAAAGGACGAACTGAAAATGCTCTATTAAAGCTCCCTTTTAAAGCGGTATATAATTTTCGTCCAGGATTCATGAAACCGATGAAAGGGCAAAAAAATGTACGGTTTATTTACCGTATTTTTGATGCATTGTCTCCTGTTTGGTATTTATGTATTCCCAATTGGATCTGTAGAATGGAGGAAGTGGGGTTGGCAATGATTCATTGTACTTCCAGAGGATATAATAAGTCTGTTTTGGAAGTAAAAGATATTAAAGCATCTGCCTTATGAAAAAAATGATGAACATATTGAAAAGAGTAATAACTGTATTATTGTGCCTGATTCTGATTGCTGTCGCTGTTGTTTATTTTTATATGAAGCAACCCCAGTTTGGAGCATTGCCCGAAGGGGTGAGATTAGATAGGATCAAAAAATCACCGCATTATAGAGATGGGAAGTTTAGGAACTTAGAAGAAAAACCTACCATAGCAGAAGGATACAGTCTTGTAGGAGAATTGTGGGAGTCTCTGACAAAAGATTATCCCAGGACAGCTCCCAAAGATAGTCTTCCTTCGGTGAAAACCAATCTGAAACCAATTCCTGCTGATAGAAATGTAATTGTTTGGTTTGGCCATTCCTCTTTCTTTTTGCAGCTGGATGGGGTGAAAATTCTGGTGGATCCTGTTTTCAGTGGCAAAGCATCACCTTTACCCTGGGGAGTGAAGGCATATAAAGGCAGTGATATTTATACTGCAGAAGATATGCCTGAGATTGATTATATGTTGCTTTCACATGATCATTATGATCACCTGGATTATGAAACGGTAAAGGCATTACAGCCTAAAGTAAAATATGTAATCTGTGGCTTAGGTGCCGGATCCCATTATCAAAAATGGGGGTATACGGGACGGCAGATCATTGAAAAAGACTGGGGGGATAAACAGGAGGTAAAACCTGGTTTTACGATCTATACTGAGAGTACTCATCATGATGGAGGGAGAGGTTTTACAAGTTCACAAGCGCTTTGGCTGTCTTTTTTTATTCAGTCGCCTTCGATGAATATATATTACAGTGGCGATGGCGGTTATAGCACACGCTTTAAAAAGATATCCGAAAAATATCCTTCCATTGATTGGGCTATAATGGAATGTGGCCAATATAATAAAGCATGGCAGTCAGTGCATGAATTACCTGAAGAAGTAGCTCAGGCAACAACTGAATTAAAAGCTAAAAATATGCTGCCGGTACACCATTCAAAATTTACTCTGGCAAAACATTCCTGGGATGAACCCCTGGAGCGTATTTCAGCGTTATCCCAATCCAAAAACTACCGTCTGGCTACACCCATGATTGGTGAAATGATAAGATTGGATGACCCTGCACAAACTTTTAAGCAATGGTGGAAATCCGTAAAATAATACATCATGAAGATCACTGAAATAAAATCCTGTTTTGTAGGGCCCGTCATCTCACCGGAACAGTTTATCGCTGAACATTTCTTTTTATTTCTGGCAAAAGGAAGTATGAATGGCTATGATGGCAGCAAACATTATACGCTTAAACCTGGAGATAGCTGTATTGTTCGGAAAAACCGCCTGGCACGATACAATAAACAGCGGGACAATAATGAATTTGAAAAAGTAATTTTCATTTTTGATGAATTATTTTTAAAAGATTTTTACAGAACCTATCATTTATCTTTTCAGAATTATCAATCAAAAGATGCATTTATTCCCATAAAAAAAGATAAACTGATTAACAGCTTTCTGCTGTCTTTGGAGCCTTATTACACAGATTCCGGGGCTGTCAGCAAAGCATTTTCAGATGTGAAAAGACAAGAGCTGCTGCTCATTTTATTGCAGCTGCAACCCGAATTATCAGATATACTATTTGATTTTGGAACTCCGGGGCGGCTGGATCTTGAGGAGTTTATGCAAAAAAATTATAAGTTCAATGTCAATTTGGAACGTTTTGCATTTCTTACAGGACGCAGTTTATCAGCTTTTAAGAGAGACTTTAAAAAAATCTTCAACGAGACCCCTAACCGATGGTTAATTAAAAGAAGGCTGCGGGAAGCATTATTTCTGATTAAAGAGAAAAAGCAGAGACCAACAGATATTTATATTGATTTAGGCTTTGAAGATCTTTCCCATTTTTCTTTTGCATTCAAGAAAGAGTTTGGAATCTCAGCGAGTAGTTTGTCATAGTACTGAAATTATTTCCGGTCTTCTTAGTGTTTTTAACTCAAAGGTTTCCATAACTTTGTATATTTGAATTTTACAAATCATCTGCTATGGAAAAGATAGCTCATACTTCACTGGAAGATTTTTATAGAGAAATGGCGGCCAAGCTGGGGAAAGACCTTGAAAGTATTTTCCCAAAAGGACTTCATAAAGACATCGGACATTTTAATGTTTTTGATATTGCCCAAACTATTGAAAGGATAAAGACCACGTCAGAAATGCCTTACAATAGAAGGAAGTATTATAAAATAAGCTTTATCAGAGGCAGAAACAGAGCTGAATATGCCGATAAAGTTATTTCCATACAGCAGAATGCTTTATTGTTTGCAACCCCTAAAGTTCCTTATCACTGGGTTCCGGAATCTCCCGAACAGTCAGGAAGTTTTTGTGTGTTTACCGAAGACTTTTTCATAAAAGATAAATCCTATAACAGTCTGGAAGACCTTCCGATCTTTCAGCCCGGAGGAGTACCTGTCTTTGAGATTGATGATGAGATGGCTGAAGAAATTGAAATTCTTTTTAAAAAAATAAAAAAAGAGATTGCTTCAGATTATATCTACAAATATGACCTGATTAGAAATTATGTACTGGAACTGATTCATTATGGACAAAAGCTACAGCCCGCATCCAATATTTCAACATCAAACGATGCTTCCATGAGGGTGGTTTCTTTATTTATAGAATTACTGGAAAGACAGTTCCCCATTGAATCTACAGAACAGAGATTGCAGTTAAAGACGGCAAAAGACTATGCAGACAGACTGGCTGTTCATGTCAATTATTTAAATAAAAAGCTGAAAGAAAGCACGGGGAAAACGACTACCGAATGTATTGCGGACCGCATTATCCAGGAAGCTAAAATCCTTTTAAAACAGACTCAATGGAATGTTTCTGAGATTTCTTATGCTTTGGGTTTTGAAGAAATTGCTCACTTTTCAAACTTTTTTAAAAGGAAAACAACTTTTGCCCCACTGGAATTTCGTTCATGATTTGAATTTTGCAAATTTCAGATTGATTCAAGCAAATAGTTCAAGACGAAAATACCCCAACTTTGTAACATCAAAATAATCAAAATAAAATGGACACAAAAACAAATATTGCATTGGTAACCGGAGGAAGCCGAGGCTTGGGTAAGAATTCTGCACTTAAAATTGCTCAAAAAGGATTGGACGTTATTATTACCTATAGAAGCAATAAAGAAGAAGCGGAAGCTGTAGTAGAGGAAATTAAAGCTTTGGGAAGAAAGGCGGCGGCTTTTCAGCTGGATACAAAAGATATAAAGAGCTTTGACGGATTTGTGAAGGCGGTTACGGATCATTTACAGCAAAATACCGGAAGTTCGAATATCGATTACCTGATCAATAATGCAGGGACAGCTTTATATTCACCTATTACCGAAGTTACCGAAGAGCAGTTGGATGATATCGTGGATATTCATTTCAAGGGTGTGTTTTTCTTAACCCAAAAACTGTTACCGTTTATCAATGATGGCGGGGGAATTGTAAATATTTCTTCAGGGTTGGCCAGATTTGCTACACCGGGATCATCTGTTTACGGTTCTATAAAAGCAGGCGTGGAAATGCTTACAAAGTATATGGCTAAGGAATTAGGAGCCAGAAGAATCAAAGCTAATGTAGTAGCGCCGGGAGCTATAGAAACTGATTTTGGAGGAGGAAGAGTAAGGGATAATAAAGATATAAACGCCGTAGTTGCAGGTGCTACAGCCTTAGGAAGAGTGGGGCTTCCTGACGATATTGGTGGAGTAGTGGCCTTTTTATGTACCGAAGATGCAGGATGGATTAATGGACAAAGAATTGAAGCCTCAGGAGGAATGTTTTTATAAGCAGTCTGAAACGATATAGAAAAAAGAACCAACCTGATAGGGCTGGTTCTTTTTTTATGTATCTGTTGAATCTAGTTTATGGGTAAGATAGGACCAATGATTTCGATGGGATCAACGGGAGTAGGGGGCTGACACTGGGGTTCTTTGCAACCCGGTCCGTAGTATTGGCAACGTGTACCGGAAATGATACATCTTACAAGCCCTCCGGTGATCATTTTCAATTCTTTCTTATTTAATTTTTTCCCTTTGTCTAATTTTTGATTTTTCATGATTTTGATTTTAAATGAGTGAGTAGGATATTATTGTGGTCTGCATATTTTTTGCCCGCAAAAAGGGGAAATCATCGAACAGCCATTCTCATCAACATGAGATTCACACGGTTCAAGATTCGGACTGCAGATAACCTGAGCTGGCATACAGTCCAGCATACCTCCGGCAATCGTTTTCAATTCTTTTTTGTTCAGTTTTTTTCCTTTTGTTAAGATTTTCGCTTTCATAGGATGTTTATTTGTTTGATTTTCACTAAGATATATAAAATAATTGAAATATATCACATTGCGTGGATAAAAGTAGATGGTTATTCACTTCTAATTGTTGTTTTCAGCGTTATGAAAGAGATTGAAAAAATAAAAGAACCGACTGTAGTCAGCCGGTTCGAAGTATGGTAAATATAATGTATCAGGAAAGAATACTTACACTTTTGAAAGATTTTCAATAGCCTTTTCCAGTGTTTCCTGTTTCTTGGCAAAACATAATCTGATAACATTTTCATTGACCTTGTTTTTGTAAAAGGAAGAAAAAGGAACGCTTGCAACCTTATGTTCAACGGTTAGCTGAGTTGCGAAGTCAAAATCATTTTTATCAGAGATCTTATTGTATTTGACGGCCTGAAAGTAAGTTCCTTCACAATCCAGTAATTCAAAAGAAGTCCCGGAAAGACCTTTTCTCAGAAAATCTCTCTTTTCCTGAAAGAACTGATTAAGATGAGTATAGTGTTCATCATTTTTCATATATTCTGCCAGGGCAAGCTGAATAGGAGTGTTGACACAGAAAACATTAAACTGATGAACTTTTCGGAACTCATCGGTTAAGTTTTTGGGAGCTGCACAATAGCCTACTTTCCAGCCTGTAACATGGAAAAGTTTTCCAAATGAGGCTACCAGAAGGCTTCTTTCCTTAAGTTCAGGATACTGGCAGATGCTTAAATGCTGTTTTCCGTCAAAAACAATATTTTCATACACTTCATCGCTTAAAATAAGAATTGAAGTACCTTTTACGAGTTTGATAAGTTCTTGAATATCATTTTCTTTCAGGATTTTCCCGGAAGGATTATTAGGATTATTAAGAATGATCATTTTGGTCTTTTCGCTGATCAGATTCTGTACAGCATTCCAGTTGATCTCATAGTCTGGAGCTTTCATCTCAAAACGCTTTACGATACCTCCGAACAGCTCTACTGTAGGTTCATAACAATCATATGCAGGTTCAAAAATAATGACCTCATCTTCTTTTTTAATAAAAGCGGCAATAGCTGTGAAAATAGCCTGAGTACCTCCTGCAGTAATGGTTATTTCTGTATCGGGATGATAAGCTGCCTGATGGCTGTTTTCAATTTTTCTGGCAATTTCCTCTTTTAATCCAATCATTCCTCCCAATGGAGCATACTGGTTGAACCCCTTTTTTATGAAATGGTCTACATGGTTTAAGAGTTCCATATCAGGCATGAAATCAGGAAATCCCTGAGAGAGATTGATGGCTTCATTTTCATTGGCCAGCTGAGTCATCTGGCTGAAAATGGTAGTTCCCACATTGGAAAGTTTTGATAGAGGAAGTTGTATCATAAAAGCGATTTTTGCTGTATCGAATTTAATGAAATATTTAAAACAGTTCGAGGTTATCGGAAATTAAATCAAGAATTCTCTCCAAATCTAAAGAAAAACTCATATTTGATTTGAGTTGAAGGAAGAAAACCTGATTCCATAAAAATTCAATGTACTGTCGAGGAAGATTGGTGGAGAAAAATTAAATAAACATTTGTTTAAAAAGATGCTTTTTCTCTTTTTGTTTTGATGGAAGATGCCTACATTTGTTAGACCAATACCCTATTTAAATCCATGAAAATGAAGATTAAGAAGATTGAGTTTCCACAAAAATCAGTGTTAGCTAAAGACAAAAAGGATTTTGATTATGTTGACAGCTTTGCCGGGGAGCTGATGAGCAGCCACTCAAATATTGACATCTCAGAAGTTGGAAAAGCTTTTTTTATCAGTGGCCCGAAGTGGGGAAAGAAAATGTTTGCCTTCAGGAATAAAGTAGTGGGTTTATTTGGACTAAAAACCGGAGTAGAACCTGAAAAAGCTCAGACTGACGATCACTTTCAATGTGAAGTAGGAGAGCGTATGGGAATCTTTACCGTATTTGAAAAAACAGAGAATGAAATTATACTGGGCGAGGATGATAAACATCTTGACTTTAGAATTTCCCTGCTGTTTGATAAAACCCGGGATGATAATACTGAGAAATCACTGACCATTTCTACTACTGTAAAATTTCATAACTGGCTGGGCGTCTTGTATTTTTTACCGGTCCGTCCTTTTCACAGGCTGATTGTTCCTGTCATGCTGAAAAATGTAATCGGTAAGCTGGAAACCAGATAGGAATTTATTTTGTATCATATATTGGGTGTCATTTCCTGCATCTGATAATAATGTACTGCCTTTTCTTTTAAAGGGTTACTGCTCCATTCTTCCCAGGTATTGGTATAAGGATCATACCCACATTTCAGAGGCGCTGAGTATATATTGGCAGGTTCATCCAGATAGGCCCGGCAATCGGTACATACATGACGGAATTCGCAGTCTTTACACTTTGAGATGCTGTCTTTAGCGAGAGTCCAGTATTTTTTAAAATCCGGTTGGGCTACAGCATCTGCTAAAGCAGTATCCTTTATATGACCAAAACTTTTTTTCATGCTGGGACAGTTTTTAATATACCCCTTTGTATCGATACCAATTTTCCGGTTTAGACAAGTGTTGAAAGCTAAAGATTCGGTAAAGGTTGCAATATTGATGGAGAATAAGCTGCTATCGATAACACCACAATGAATTTCACTGTCAATAATCTTGTCGGTCTGCAGTATATAACCAATTCCATAATTACCTTCCTTATATACTTTTGTTACATCGGTTCCGGTTATAGTGAGGCTGCTTATTTTTTTATGCTTCTTGACAAATGATTCAATGCTTTGATAAAAAAGATCCTCATTTTTATAGGGAAGCATGATCTCCACGGATTTTACTTGTGAAGGGGCTATAATACTCATTATTCTTTCTAATTCATTCCAGGATGCTTCCTTAAAAAATCTGAACTGGATGAAGTTACAGCAGAGTGCTTCCAGTTGTTCAAGGAATGTTGTATTGAAATAAGAAAGTTCCTGCTCTGCGTCCAGAATACAGTGAGAGATATGAGCCGGAAACAGCCACTCTTCAGACATCCTGGGGAATAATTCTATTTCTTCAGAAGAACAGTAGAATGCAAATTCGTGTTCTTCTATGAACTCCAGGTACTCATGAAATATTTCTTTTTCATCATCATCGAGCTGTATCAGGATTTCAGGGACATTAATATACCTCTCCTCTGTAAATAATGATATCAGGGAATGGGGCACAGGATAAATTTTCCTTCTCTGAAGATCGCAGATTACCGAGCGGGAAGCTCCTTTTACGATGATACAGTGACTGTATAAAAGCAGCAGTTGGTCCATAATTATAGTATATGCATTTTAGAATAAGGTTTGTAAAAAGGATCAGATTCTGTCAGCTCTGCATTGTACTTACCCAGCTTTAGAGATTTCTGGAATTCAGTGTTTTTTTTATTTTCAAATACATCTATATTCCAGGTGTCTGAATTTAAAGACAGTTGGCTTTTGTTTTCTGCCATCCAATTTTGTATTTTTTCTTTTATTTTTTCTTGTTCTTCTTTCATATTTCTTCTTTTAATAGATCAAAAGCAATCTGTCGCTCAATATCATAATTACAGCATTTAGATAACCATTGAAACTGTCCTATAGGATTTACTTCCAGAAAGACATATTCTTTTTCAGGAGTAAAAATCATATCAATAGAACCGGAATTCATATCAATACTTTGCATGAATGAGGTTAATTTTACCTCTATTTCTTTGGGTAATTGATAGGGAACACATCGGTTAGGCTTTTCGTTGTCATAGTTTCTGAAATCAGTTTTTGTTTTTTCGTTGGCTTGTGAGAAAATTGCCATAGTATAAAACTTAGGCTTCAGATAAAAGATACGGAGTTCATACTTCTTTTCGGTATACTCCTGGTACATGGAAAAATGGCTAAACTCTTTTCCATTGTTTTTTATGCTTTGATTTTGAATGTCACTTCTGGAAAGTTTGAGAACAGGTTGATGAATATACACCTCCGAACCTTCTTCATAGGTGAACTGAAATGAATTAAATTCAATATCTTTTGTAATAATTGAATCATATCTGGCAGAGAAGCTTAATAACTCATTGATATTGTTGGTCACTAATGTTTCCGGTATTTTTAATCCTGCATTATGGGCCATACTGAGGTTATGTACCTTATTGGTGATATTCTCCTGAAATCTATTTATTCTTCCTCCTTTTTCGAAAGCTGAATAGACATTGTCAATCATTCTTTCATTTTCTCTTTGAAAATTATCCTGAATCCGGAAAATCATTTCTTTCAGCTTAGTGTCCTGCATGGATAATGTAAATCCCTTATTGCTTTTAAAGTTTCCTCGTCTATACCAGAATTTTTTAATATCCTTGCTGTTGATATTCCCCTGGTCGGTAGATAGCCCCACTGAAAAGCCTTCTGTATTAGATATTTTAAAACTAATACCTTGAATGTCTGTCTCATTATTGATGCGGCAGATCTTTTTTTTATTTTCCATAAAAAAAATCCAGTCCAGTACATCATTTGTGGATCGGTCATTTTTATTACTTTGGATCAGGTACATCATCTATTTATTTACTTCTATGACAATCATCTATAATTAAAATGCGGGATACGTATCGCATCCCGCAATAACTTGAATATTAACACTATTCTATCTGTTTATTGCTAATACCATACACCATTAATAAGGTATTCTGTACATTTAAGAACGGTATCGTACCGATCGGCGCAGTGTATCCAGGTCTTACCACCATCTTGGCTATATGCTTTATTGTTCGTAGCTTGGACAACACCTCCTTTGAATGTGTTCATTTGGTTTGCACTCATTTCTTTGAATTTCAAAGACTTTAAACTTTCTAATTTTTTCATGATATTTTTTTGATTTTGATGATACTTCTGTCTTTCCGCCATGAAGTAGTTGTTCAGCGTATTTTTTATACAGATATAACATGTTTACTACCGTCGGTAGCATAGAATATTTGAGTGAGGAGTACCCCTCTGTCGTTGTAAACATTGATATCGTGCGTAGAAATATCAGGAACGCCGCCATTCATAAACGCACCGGCGTTGGTACCTACATTTTGACCTCCTCTGATTTTACCCATCAGGTCATTATCTAATGCTCTGAATTTTTCTGATTTTAATTTTTCTAGTTTCATTTTATTTTAAATTTTAATGATCTCTGTCTTTTCGCCTTGAGATTATTGTTCGGCGTATAGTATATTTTTAGGTTCAGCTGTTATCCTATATTGATATCCTTTTAAAATGAGAATGATCATTACATAAAATAGGAGACTTCCAAGCCTGTTTTTGCATCTACAAAACTTACATGTTGTAAGCCTCCACCGTTATCATCCCAGGTTAGCGTATCAGAGCTGGCAGTTCGTATGCCTCCTCCCGGTGTTCCAATAAGAGAGCCGGATCCGGTTCTTTCGACAAGACCTCCTTTAATTTCATTCATTGCCTGACTGCCTAATTTTTTAAATTTTTCTGATTGTAAACTTTCTAGTTTCATGATATTGAAATTTGGTTTTTACCCCTGTCTTCCCGCCATGGAGTAATTTTCAGCGTATTTTTAATTTCTTTGAGTTTCATTTTTGTTTTTACCCGTCGTACCTCATTGATGATGAGGTGTTATTGTATGCAACAAGATTAGATCTATTTTTAATGAAAATCAATCTTCACTTCGTAAGTGTAATTGGTTTTTCAATAAGTGTATATAAAGATGGATTAAATGAAAAATAGAGTGGGATACCCTTAATAGAATAATACAGATACTCTGTTTTGAGTGTCTGTTGGATTAAATAAGGATGTTGTAAAATACTGAATTGATTTCAGATTGGGTATCACGTGCCTAAAGGACACCGTAATGCCACTTGATAAGTGATGTGTTTTCCTGAGAAGTGTTGAAGAATCCTTTGAATGGCGTTCTGGGAAATAATGTAATAAAGCAGATCTGTTTTTACTCCATATGCTCTATTTTCGACAAAAAGTCAATTTTTTTACGGACAGAAACATCCAGTACAGAGCTGTCAGTCATGATTACCTGACCTCCTTTTCCTTTGATATATTCTTTAAGATGAGAAAGATTAATGAGGTGTTTATGATGGATCCTGAAAAAATTATACTCTCCCAGGAATTCTTCAAATTCGTGAAGGGTTTTGGATACAATAATTTTTGTTCTGTCTGTGAGGTAAAATGTGGTATAGCTTGAATCTGCTTCGCAACGTATGATGTCATTGATATCCGTTAATTTAAAACCTTGCAGTGTGGGAAGGCTGATTTTATTTTTCTTCGAAGAAGCTGTAGGGATTATTTTATTTTTTCTGATATTCTCTAATGTCTTGTTAACGGCTATGATAAAGTCTATTTTCTTGATGGGCTTCAAAAGATAATCGGCAGCACCGTTTTTAATAGCCTGTATCGCAAAATTTTCAAATGCCGTAATGAAGATAATCTGGGAATCTATTGATTTGAATTTTGACAGCAGGTCGAAGGCTGTGCCATCTTTCAGCTGGATGTCCAAAAAAAGAATGTCCGGTGAATTTTTGGAAAGGTAAATATAAGCTTCCTCTATACTTGACGCCTGAAATACGGTCTCGATTTCCGGAAATTCGTTTTCCAGCAGGAGGGCAATATAATCTCTTCCGTCTTGTTCGTCATCAATGATGCAGGCTTGTATTTTATTTTTCATGGGGTGTAATATAAAGTTTAATTTGTGTTCCTTGTTCTTGCTCCTGTCCTTGTTCGGAAAGATTTTTAATGACTAAAATGATATTAGTCTCAAAAAGTTGCTTAAATGTTTCAATTCTCTTTTGCGATAATTTTACTCCAAAGGAGCCTGATTTTATGATTGTCTGATCTTTGCTGCTTATTCCATTTCCGTTATCCTCAATGGTTATACAAAGTGATGTGCCGTTATACTCAAACCGGATATCTATTTTTCCCTTTCGGTCTGTTAGTTTTGAAATGCCATGTTTTATAGCATTTTCCACAAAAGGCTGTATCAGCAGGGAAGGAATAGTCCAGTTTTCATCTACGGTTTCAGATATATGTATTGAATAATCAAATTGTTCTTTTAAACGAAGTTTCTCCATGTTCAGATACAGAGACAGGTATTCTGCTTCTTCGTGTATAGGCATGAATGTCTTTTCAGAATAATGAAGTGTTTTTCTGATCATTTGTGAGAAAACATCCAAATAATTCTCTGTTTCTGCGTAATCTTTTTTATACAGCAAAAACTGTATAGAGTTGAGGCAGTTGTAGATGAAATGGGGATTGATCTGTGCCTTTATCGCCTGCAGTTCGAGTTCTGCAATCTTCTTTTCGTAATAGAGATTTTCCAGTTTTTTATTTCTTTTTTTCTGAAAATATAATGTGATAAGTATAAACAGTGCAGTAGCTCCCAAAACAATCATCAGAAGCTTAAACCACAAGGTCTGCCAGAACTTGGGTTTGATTTCAAAATTAACATCCGAAGAAGCAAAGGACTGTTTTCCGTTATAACCCAATCCAAAAACTCTAAAAGTATAGGTTCCGGGTGGGAGAGAATTTAATATAATCCTGGGAGAATTGCTGGTCTCCCAGTTATTATTCAGCCCTTCAATTTTATATTTATAGCTTATTTTTCCTTGGGAGGCATAATCCGGGAAACTCAAATTAAATATGATGTTATTGTTGGGGTGTTCTCCTGTAAGTTTCTGTGTCACATCAAAAAATTCCTGGTTCCCAATGGTAATAGAATTGATGATCACCTTTTTATGGATGAATTTTTGTTGCGATAATAAATTCCTGACCGAAAGTATTCCTAACCCTTTTGAGGTTCCGGCAAAGAGGGTATCCCCCTTTATAATACATCCCGCCACCACATTGGAAGGTAAGCCGTCGATCTGTGTGAAGTTATTGATCCTTAAACGGGAACCCTGGATCTCTATCCTGCTGAGTCCGGAATTGGTACTTGCCCAGAAAACATTTTCATTTTCCACTTCTATTTTTTTGATCTGGCTGGTCAAAAGCCCACTGCTTTGGGTTATCTTTTTCAGAATTTTACTGTTGCTGAAGAGGATAATGCCATTTAAATTGGTGGCTCCTATATATCTGTTGTGGCTTAGTTTTTTTATATCTGTAAAATAATAGCCTTCCAGAAAAAGCCTTTTCTTCTTTGTCCGGGTATTCATTTTATAGAGGTCTTTAAAACTTCCTACAAACAGGCTGTCCGTATCATAGAGCAGAGCCGTATAAATTCTTTCGTGCTGAAGTATCTGAGAATAAGTAAGAGTATTGTAGTTGTAGGCTGTCAGTCCGTCGCTTGAGCATATTAAAACAGAGCCTTTCGTGTAGGGTAACACATTCTTTGGATTGTAATCCTTTGTATTTAAAGTCTGCTTTTTTTGAGTCGCCGTATTATATTGGATGAGGCTTCTGCTCAACCCGAAAATAATGGTATTCCCCTCCGAAACTATAGCCTTATGCTCTATTTTCCTGTTTTCTTCAAAAACAATATCCTTTATTTTGTGGGAACGGTATATGCCACTTTTGGCTTCATTATACCCTAAAATAATATCACTGCCGTTTTGTGCCAGGGCTGTGATATAGGCCGAATTGTTTTTTATGGGCAGATGCATATAGCTTGTAAGGAACTTTTCTGTAATAAAATAAATTCCATTATTTTTAGTGGAAAACCAGATGTTGTTATCATTATCCACGAGAATACTGTTGATAACATATTTATCCAGAAACTTGACAGGGTCAGAAAGCTTCCTGTGATCCACTAACTTTTCTTTAAAATGCAATACGCCGCCATTTTCCAGACACAGCCAAATTCCGTAATTTTTATCGATGAGGATATGCTGGATATTCTCATGGGTGAAATAGGTCTGAATCTTTTTAAAATTAACCTTATTGTAGAGTTTGTAAATCTCAATTTTTCCTTTGCTTTTAAAAATGCAAAAATCATCTTTCCAGTATAATGCAGTATTCTTGTCTACTGAAATATTACAGCTTGTTTTCTTTTTTGTGAGGATGTTATACGCTTCAATATTTTTTTTTCCTGTTTTATCTGATAAATAAAGCAGATGACCGGATAGATCAAAAGAAAGGGCATTATAAGCGCTGGGTGTTCCTGGACCGTTGATGAAGAGAGGAATGGTGCTCACCTTTCCGTTCCTGTAAATATAAATATTCTTAGGATCGGTGATAGCGTGGGCATATAGTGCATCTTTCTGGACATAGATACTGGGATTATGGTCAAAATGCATTTTGTTGAGCTCTTTATTCGAATCTGAATTGATAATTCTGCCGTTTTTCAGATACGCAAAATCATTCAGAAAAGATAAAATAAAAATTTCCCCATTCGATAGCTGATGACAGGATAATACTTCAATGTTTTTTAATCCGTTTTTTTTATTGTACTGTTTAAACTCTTTTCCATCAAAGCGAAATAACCCATTATCGCTTCCTATCCAGATGAAACCGTTGAGGTCCTGACTTAATGTGTAGGTATATGAGCTATTCAGTCCTTCCTCTTCGCCATAATTTACCAATCCGGGGATTTGTGCAAAAAATATTGATGATAAAGAAAAAAAAATAGCAGTTACGAGGAAAATAAATATATTTTTCACGTGATCATGAATAATAACGTAAAGGTATGACTTGGATGATAATAATGCAAAATATGATTACAAATACTAAAAAACAGATTGAAAAAATTCGGATAATTTTCTACAATTTCGTACTTTTGTATGTTTGCTGAAATCATATATGTCACAAGAAATAAATCCAACCTACTCAGAAGATAATATCAGAACCCTCGATTGGCAGGAACATATCCGTCTGCGCCCCGGCATGTACATCGGGAAGCTTGGAGATGGGTCCTCTGCTGATGATGGTATTTATATTTTACTTAAAGAAATTCTGGACAACTCCATTGATGAGTTCAGGATGAGATCCGGTAAAAGAATTGAAATAAAAGTGGATGACGGTAAAGTTACGATCCGTGACTTTGGCCGTGGAATTCCATTGGGAAAAGTGGTAGATGCCGTTTCCAAAATGAATACCGGTGGTAAATACGACAGTAAGGCGTTTAAAAAGTCGGTCGGACTGAATGGAGTAGGTACCAAAGCCGTAAATGCCCTTTCAGACTATTTCAGAGTACGGTCTTTCCGTGACGGAAAAATGAAGGTTGCTGAATTTTCCCGTGGAATGATCACGGAAAATTTTGAAGAAAAAGAAACTTCGGACAGAAACGGTACCGAAATCTCATTCATTCCTGATGGTGAGATATTCCTGCATTTTAAATACAGAAAAGAGTACATCGAAAGAATGCTCCGCAACTATGCTTATCTGAATCCAGGACTGAAAATTCTTTTTAACGGTGAAACCTATTTTTCTGAAAATGGTCTGAAGGACTTATTGGAAGAAGAGCTTGAAAGTGATACCCTTTATCCTATCGTTCATCTGAAGGACGAGGATATTGAAGTAGCAATAACCCACTCCGATAAATCTCAGACGGAAACCTATTTTTCATTCGTAAACGGACAGAATACGACTCAGGGAGGAACGCATCTCAATGCATTTCGTGAAGCATATGTGAAGACTATCCGTGAATTTTTCAATAAAAATTTTGATGCTTCCGACATCCGGAAATCTATCATTGCTGCTATCTCCATCAATGTAGAAGAACCGGTGTTTGAATCCCAGACCAAAACAAAACTAGGATCTAATGATATGGGACCCAATGGCCCTACCGTAAGGACCTTTATTATTGATTTCCTGAAAAGCAAGCTTGACAATTTTCTGCACAAAAACCCGGAAATTGCGGAAGCGATCCAGAGAAAGATATTGATTTCCGAAAGAGAAAGAAAAGAACTTTCAGGAATTCAGAAACTGGCAAGAGAAAGAGCTAAAAAAGTGTCTCTTCACAATAAAAAGCTTCGCGACTGCAGACAGCATTATAACGATCAGAAAGCAGAAAGAAAAGGCGATAGCCAAATATTCATTACCGAGGGTGATTCTGCATCAGGATCCATCACAAAATCCAGAGATGTAGAAACGCAGGCTGTATTTTCACTAAAGGGAAAACCTTTGAACTGCTACGGATTAACCAAAAAAGTAGTGTATGAAAATGAAGAATTCAACCTGCTTCAGGCTGCTTTAAATATTGAGGAAAGTCTTGAAGACCTTAGGTATAATCAGGTAATTATAGCAACCGATGCCGATGTCGATGGGATGCACATCCGTTTATTGATGATCACATTCTTCCTGCAGTTTTTTCCTGATCTGATCAAAAATAACCACCTGTATATTCTGCAGACCCCGTTATTCAGAGTGAGAAATAAAAAGGAAACAAGATACTGCTATACTGAAGCAGAAAGAATAAAAGCTTTAAATGAACTTGGGAAAAATCCTGAAATTACCCGATTTAAAGGACTGGGAGAAATCTCTCCGGATGAATTTAAACATTTCATCGGAAAAGATATCCGCTTAGAGCCTGTAGTCATCGGAAAGGATCAGACTATAGACCAGCTTCTGGAATTTTATATGGGAAAAAATACACCGGACAGACAGATATTTATTCTGGAAAATCTGGTGGTGGAAGAAACGGATATTGATAAGAAAGAAGCTTTGGATGAAATAAGCAGCTCTTAAAACTTACAATAAACATGAAAATTAAATGAGACTAAGTAACCGTAACAAAGCATCGTTGTATAACTTTATCAATACGTTGCTCCTTATGATGGTTGTATTGGGGATAGTCGGGTTTTTAGCTAATGAATATAGGTTTAATGCATTGGGAAATGAAAGCTATTTACTAATTCTAGCCCCAGTTATGATGTTAATCATTTTCCATCTTAACGGACGACAGATTTTTGAATATGACAGTGATGGAGAAGCCCTGAATTTTAAAAACAGAAATATTATTCCTTTTTTGAATACTCCTCTTTATGATGAGTTTCCAAAATATAAACTGATAAAGTATGATGTAATCACTATTCTCTTTATCAAAAGACTATATATTACCATTTCAAGTAAGAATAGCGGTTCTACTGTACTGAAGTACCAGATCTCTTATTTGACCGGAAAAGAAGTAAATGATTTAAAACTCTCTCTGAATAAAGTAGTGAAAGCTAATAAAGAGAAAAAAGATTAAAAATAAAAATGACAGAAGAATATTCGCATGAGGGTGAAAGCTTAAAGAAAGTTTCCGGGCTTTATAAAGACTGGTTTCTGGATTATGCTTCCTATGTAATTCTTGATAGAGCTATCCCTTCGGTGTATGACGGGCTGAAACCTGTTCAGCGTAGGATTATGCACTCTATGAGAGAACTGGAAGATGGCCGATATAATAAAGTAGCTAATATTGTAGGAAATACCATGAAATATCACCCTCACGGTGATGCTTCCATTACGGATGCCATGGTGCAGATCGGGCAAAAGGAAATCCTGATAGATACCCAGGGAAACTGGGGAAATATCTATACAGGAGATTCTGCTGCTGCCGCAAGGTATATTGAAGCCAGGCTGACTCCTTTTGCACTGGAAGTGGTATTTAATCCCAAAACAACAGAATGGGCAAAATCCTATGACGGCAGAAATAATGAACCTATTGATCTTCCGGTAAAATTTCCCTTGCTGTTAGCTCAGGGAGTGGAAGGAATTGGGGTAGGACTTTCCACCAAAATACTTCCGCACAATTTTAATGAGCTGATCAATGCTTCAGTGGCCTATTTAAAAGGAAAGAGATTTGAAATATTTCCGGACTTTCTAACAGCCGGTTACCTGGATGTTTCCGAATATAATGACGGCCATAGAGGAGGTAAAGTAAGAGCAAGAGCAAAAATTACCCAGACAGATAAACATCTTCTGGTTATTTCTGAGCTTCCTTATTCCAAGACCACGAGCGATCTGATAGATTCTATCTTAAAAGCCAACGAAAAAGGGAAGATCAAAATCAAGAAAATTGAGGACAATACCTCAGATAAAGTGGAAATTCTGATCCACATTCATCATGATGTTTCGCCAGATAAGACTATTGATGCATTGTATGCATTTACAGACTGTCAGGTGACTATTTCTCCCAATGCCTGTGTGATTGTGGGAGATAAGCCTATGTTTATGAATGTTTCGGAAATCCTGAAAATGAATACGGATCATACGGTTTCTTTACTGAAAAAGGAACTCGAAATTGAGCTTCATGAACTTCAGGAAAGCTGGCATTTCTCTTCATTAGAAAGGATTTTCATTGAAAACAGGATCTACCATGATATTGAAGAGGTAAAAACTTGGGATGATGTACTAAAAACAATAGATAAAGGGTTAAAACCTCATACCAAACATCTTTTAAGGGCAGTAACGGAAGAAGATATTTTAAGATTAACCGAGATCCGGATCAAGAGAATTTCGAGATTCGATTTAGATAAATTTAAAGAAAATATTGCCTCTCTTGAAGGTAAAATAGAACAGGTAAAATACAACCTGGCTCATCTGATTCCTTATGCTATTGAGTATTATTTAAATATTCAGAAGAAGTATGGGAAGGATAAGCAGAGAAAAACAGAACTTAGAATCTTTGATACAATTGACGCGACAAAAGTAGCCGTAGCTAACGAAAAATTCTATGCCAATTTTGAAGAAGGATTCATCGGAACATCCCTGAAAAAAGATCAGTATATGTTTGATTGTTCTGATATTGATGATATCATTACTTTCAGAAAGGATGGAAGCATGAAAGTGGTAAAAGTAGAAGCTAAAACATTTATTGGCAAAGACATTCTGCATGTGGCAATCTGGAAGAAGAATGATAAAAGGACTGTATATAATATGATTTACCGTGAAGGTAGAGATGGTCCTTATTATATGAAACGTTTTTCTGTAACCGGAGTAACAAGAAATACAGATTATCCTTTAGCTTCAGATAAAAAAGGTTCAGAGATGCTGTATTTTTCAGCTAATCCCAATGGAGAAGCGGAGACTGTAACGGTACTTTTAAAACCGAATCCAAGAATCAGAAAAAATAAAATGGAAATCAACTTCTCCGAACTTGCCATTAAGGGAAGAGATTCCAAAGGAAACCTTGTGACGAAATATGCCGTGAAAAAAGTTGATATGAAGGAAGAGGGAGTTTCTACCCTTGCCCCGAGAAAGATATGGTTCGATGATACGGTAAGAAGGCTGAATGCAGATGCAAGAGGAACTTTATTAGGCAGTTTCAAAGGAGATGACAAGATTCTGACCATTAATACCAATGGAGAGGTAAAACTGGTTTCTTTCGACCTGGGGAACCGTTTTGATGATGAATACTTAGTGCTTGAAAAATGGAGACCCGGACAGGCCATTACCTGTATTTATTATGACGGAGAGAAAGATATGTACTTTATCAAGAGATTCTTATTGGAAAATACCGTTAATGTACAGACTTTCATGCCTTCAGAACATCCTAAATCGTTCATTGAGAATGTAATCGTGGCAAACGAAGCAACAGCAGAGATTATTTTTGCTAAAGATAAAGGAAAAGATCGCGAACCTGAGACCATTGCTATTGATGAATTTATTGCTGTAAAAGGAATAAAAGCAATTGGAAATCAGTTCACGAAATTTAAAGTGAAAGCAATCAACATCACGATTCCAGAACCTGTAGAAGAAGAGCCGGAAGTGTATGAAGAGCCGGAACAGACAGGAGATATGGATGAAGATGGTGGGATCATCGGTGATCTGTTTCAGGATGGAGAGAATAATGAATCTGAATAAATAAAGAATTTCAGGTCAAAAAAAATAGATAAAAAGACATCAGATGAATATAGTTGTTTTAATTATAATGGCTGTTACATGTATTTTTAGTTACATGGGACTCAACAATACCAGTTTATTTGAAAAATATAAATTTAATGTTGGGGCTATTGCCAATCGTAAAGAATATATCAGGCTTATCAGTTCTGCGTTTTTGCATGCAGATTTTATGCATTTATTTTTTAATATGCTTTCCCTATACTTTTTTCAGGGAGTGGTTATTCACTTCTTTGGAGAAATAGGATTTTTGATCGTGTATTTCGGATCAATGATCCTTGGGAATCTATTCAGTCTGCAGATCTATAAAAAACAACCCTGGTATTCTGCTATTGGTGCCTCTGGTGCTGTGTCAGGAATTATTTTTGCGTCTATTGCAATGGCACCGAATGAAATCAGTGTTAACTTCCTTCCAGGATGGCTGTTTGGAACACTATACTTTGGATATTCAGTATACATGATGCTGAATCCTAAGCAATGGGATAACCTGGGGCATGCTGCTCATTTGGGAGGAGCCTTTTTCGGACTTGTTTATTCTATTGTAATGCACCCACAGCTGGCTATGAGCAATATGCTTTTCTTAGGAGTGATGTCACTGCCATTAATTTATCTGGGATATCAGATCTTTGTCAGGAAAAGAATAGGATAAAACACTATTTTTACTAAAAATATCAAAACCAATGAACACATCAGAATTAAACAGTTTCATCGTGATACTTATCTATGGTTCATTGGTTTTGCTTTCCCTGCTGAAGCTGACCAACCCTTTACAGGTTAACAGAAAGGCCAATTTCTGGTTCGGAATTTTTCTGTTCCTGTGGTCTACCTTTTGGATGGATGAGGTTCTGTTTTTAATTACCGGATCAGCCATTGAGTTCCATTCGCTGTATGTAGTGCGGTTTATCCAGTTTTTAACGCCAATTGTTTTTTATTTCAGCGTACTGTTCTATACCAATCCTACTTTTACATTTAAAATTACGGATCTTAAATTTCTCTTGCTTCCGGCTGCCTTCCTGGTATGTCTTTTCCTGATACAGTCTGGTCTTACTAATCCATTTGAATATCTGAGTGTTATTTTGATCCTTATTCAGGCTCTCTTTTATACCGGACTTTCCTATATCATCATCAGAAAGCATCAAAGGAAAATTCAGCAGTTTTCTTCCAATACGGAAGGAATTAACCTCAACTGGCTGGAATATATTATTGTTGTGCTGTTCATCGTCAATATCATTTATGTGATCTACAACCTGTTTTATGATCCCAAATCTTTAAATTTCTTCATTAATACGGTTTTTTTGCTGGTTATTTACTGGGTAGCTTATTATTCTCTGAAGCAGAAAGAGATTTATCCTCTGGAAGAAAAACAGCGCCAGGAGCTGATCTCTATTGATGAAGATGCTGATGAAGAAGAAGTGAAAAGAAAGTTGATCTCAGACGAAGAATTAGGTAAGATTAAGATTCAGCTGGAAAACATTATGGAGACCGGCAAACCTTATCTGGATAGTGATCTGAACCTGATAAAATTGGCAGAAACACTTGAGGTTTCCAGTCATCATCTGTCTTATGTCATCAATACGGGTTTTGGAAAGAACTTTTTTCAGTATGTGAACGGATACAGAGTGGAGTATGCAAAAGTACTTCTAAAAGATGCTGACAGTAAATTTTCAATTTTAGGAATTGCCTATGAGTCGGGATTCAATTCCAAGACTTCTTTTAATACTACATTCAAAAAACTGACCGGGCAAACTCCTTCTGAATTTAAAAAAATAAGTTCCGATTTATAAATTTTAACTTTCTGTAAATTGTAATAGCTTGTAATTCAGTATTTTAATGTTTTTTAAGGATTGTTCAAAAATGGGTTCATTAAGATAAGTCGGAACATTAAAATTTTACTTCTATAATAGCTTTGTACCATAAAATTTTGTTTTATGGAAACCAAAGAATCATACGCAGTTATCACAGGAGCCAGCCAGGGGCTGGGAAAAGCATTCGCTGAAAATCTGGCTAAGAAAAATATCAACGTTATCCTGGTAAGTCTTCCCCATCAGAATTTAAAAGAACTCACCGAAGAACTTGAAAAAAACTATTCTATAAAAGCCCATTATTATGAAGTAGACCTTTCCATACATGATAATGTGATGAAACTTACGGCATGGCTTAATCAATCCTTTGAGATTCATATCCTGATCAATAATGCAGGTCTTGGAGGTACCAAAAAATTTACAGAAGCCAGCTCCGACTATATCAATACTATTCTTCAGGTGAATGTAACTGCTACTTCACTTATTACCCATCAGCTTCTTCCTAATCTTTTAAGGCAGTCGAAAGCTTATATTTTAAATGTTTCAAGCATGGCCGCTTTTTCTCCTATAGGTTTTAAAACAGTATATCCGGCCTCTAAAACCTTTATCCATTCATTTTCCAGAGGATTACATGAAGAACTGAAAGATACCAATGTTTTTGTAAGCGTCGTGAATCCCGGAGCCATGAAAACCAATACGGATGTATGTAAACGAATTGAAAAACAAGGTTTTTTGGGCAGGCTGACCCTTTTAAATCCTGATAAAGTAGCTTCCTACTGTATTCACAAGTTATTTAAAAAAGATTCCGTAATTATGGTGAACCCAATCAGCTGGCTGATCATGAAAATTTTACCGATATGGATAAAACTTCCGCTGATGACCCAGGCAATAAAAAGAGAAATCGAAGCATAAGACTGACATCATTGAAACTTCATGTATACTATGCTTATATGGAAAAAAATGAGGGGGATGCCGAATGGGCTAAAAAAGATAAGTAACATATGAAAAAAGTTTTTGTAACCGGAGCTACCGGGCTTCTGGGGACCAACGTCATTATTAAATTATTAAAAGATGGTTATTTTGTTATTGCTCTGGTGCGCCAGAAAAGCAAGTATTTGGGTGAAGAAGACAAAAATCTGAAGCTGATTGAAGGTGATCTGGCTGCCGATCTCTCATTATTTCTCAAAGAAGTAGACTGCTTCATCCATATTGCTGCGGAAACCCGTCAGGATCTTCTCAGTTATGAGGAGTATAAGAACATAAATTATGATATGGTTGTGAAGGTCTTTACCCAGACAAAAGTTTGTGGGATCAAAAGATTCCTGTTTATAAGTTCTGCCAATACATTAGGCCATGGTAGTGTAGAAAATCCCGGGAATGAGCAAAAAATTCAACATTACCCCTTTACAAAATCTCACTATGCACAAAGTAAAGTGGAAGCAGAAAATTATCTTTTACAACATCGTAACATCATGGATATTGTTATTCTTAATCCTACTTTTATGATAGGAGCTTATGACAGCAAGCCCAGTTCCGGCAAAATAATCTTTTGGGCCTGGAAAAAGAAACTCGTTTTCTATCCAAAAGGTGGAAAAAACTTTGTCCACGCAGAAGATGCCGCCAATGGAGTAGTAGAGGCTGTTAAGAAAGGGAAAAATGGGGGGAAATATTTACTGGCTCAAGAAAACCTTAGTTATAAGGAGTTTTTTATGAAAGTAAATAAAATCACTGATCAGAATCCGGTGATGATCCCGATTCCCAATACGATCCTCAAGATCTTAGGATGGGTAGGAGATGGCTTAAGAAAATTAAATATCAAAACGAATCTTTGCTCGCCCCATATGAAAGCCCTGCAGATTTGTAATTATTATTCTAACCAGAAATCGGTAAATGAGTTGGGGATCAAGTATCAATCCATTGATAAAGCAATCGAAGATGCTGTTCAGTATTTTACTAAAAACAATACGTATTGACCTTCATTCTGTAAAAAATAAAAAAACCAGCTTTTAAAAGCTGGTTTTTATCAGATTATCTTGTGATTTTCTGAGTTACATTTTTGTTGGAAATAACGCAGGCTTTGCTGCAGTTATTTGCACTTGAAATATTAACCTGTACCAGTGCCGGCAACGATCTGTATTCTTCATTATTGTAAGGAGCTTCAGTACCATTGCTTCCACCCCCTTTAATATCATATTGTATTTGGGCAACTCCTGTAAACCCAACCGCAGGCTTGAAAGAAAGCGCTCCAGTAGTGGGTAAATAGGTCCATGTCCCTTGACTGTTCGTATAAACGCCGCCTGTTATATTAGGAATTACAGCGCCATTATTATCCAAAAATCGGAATGAATTAAAATCTAGGTTGTTATATGAAAGTGTTGGTGGATTTTGACCGTTTGCTGAAGAATAAGCCGCATCATTAAGTAAAGGATAATAGGTTGATTTTATCCCAGGGCATCCCGCAAACAGATCATCTGTTACTTCAGCAGCATAAGGTCTGGTCACCCCTAAGTTTCTCAATAAGTGTATGTTTTTAGCCGCTCCTGTAGAAGCTGCAAATCCAATTCTAAAAGTAGAGGGAGGTGAGGTATCCAGCGTTCTTACCGTATTGTTGGATATGGTAGTCTCAGTATATTTCAGAGAAGTTGGATAATAATAATTATCGATCACTTTTTCTTTCACAGTTCCATGCTGTATTTCCAGGGTTATATTGTAACCACCGGAAGGATTGGGCACTAATGTGACATATGCTTTACGGAATCTTGCGTCATTTTCATTGAGAGGAAAGGTAGTTCCACCACTTTCAATGCTGAATTGCTGAAGAGTCGTGTTTTTAATACCGACAAACTTTCCTGTTGCAGTATCCAGATAAGCAGATCTGTTGGTACTGGAAGGGGAAGCATTGGTAGCTGTACTGTAAAGTAATGGATAGCCATTATATCCCGCAGGCTCTGCCGACGACAGATATTGATTTCCGCGTTTACCTCTTAAAGAAATATTGCTTCGTCCATCAGCTAATCCTACTCCAAAAATTCCATTTCTAACCCTTTCTCTCTGATTAAAGCTTGTTTTAAAATTCCCGTATTCATCCAGACCTATTCCTAAATAGGCCCCTCTAAGTCCTTCTGTAGACTCGCCTCCACGTACAAAACTATATCCTAATCCACCACCAAAGTATCCGAGATTAAGTTGGGTTTTAGGGATAGATCCGTCTACTAAGAATATAGAGATTCCATCGCCTCCATTGGTATTTCCTCCATAAATGGCAAATTCAAATTCGAATTTGATTCCCTGATCACTTTTGAATATTTTATCAGCCAGGATTACCCCTCCTGAAATATTATTTACGCTTCGGGTCAGTCGTAATCCGTCTGTAGTAAACGTAGCATCATTCTGGACACCGCTTGTTGCTACTTTATAGGCTTCCTGAGGCTGTACCCCTTGCGTAAAGTTAACAAAATACGGATATCCGGTTCCCTGTTCATTCTGCGCCATGATATTTTGGGAGAAAATGAACAATGAAAAAGTGAGCAAAAATCTTTTGTATCTTACAATTGAGGTACTTTTTATCATAACTCAATTATTTGACAACAAAAACAATATTAATAAAAGAACAGTCTGTAGCGGCTGCTTTTACATCGTATTTCATGACTCCGTCATCAGAAATCGTAATATTACTGAATACATTAGGATCAGCATCCGTTACATAATAGTAAAGATCTTTGCTGGATGGGAAAAAAGGAATAGATGCCGGAGCGCTGGTGCTCTTTGCCTTTGGAGATCCGAACTGTGTTTTATATAATGTATATAGGTCTTTAGTTCTGCCAGTTGCTGTGGCAGAAGTATCAAAAGAAACACTGGGCATGTAAAACATTTTTACCGCATTACTGCTGATACATAACCAATCAGGCTTGGAAGGTGTTCCTATATTTTGACTCAAACATTTTTTGTCAGTATCATATATTAAAAGAGAATTGGCGGGATTGGAAATGGCATCCCTTTTTGCAGTGCTCAGCCTGGGAATCAACATTCCTTTATCTTGGCTATAGACATCTAAAACTGCGCTTTGATCAGGGTTAGGAGTATTTATCCCTACCTGTGCGAAGGTGAAAGAACTTAGTAAAAAAAATGAAATTTGTAAGAAAAAACTTTTCATCGTTAATGAATTTATTTATGTTAATGATAATTTAGTTAACAACATGAATTGTTAAAAGTATCCCTGTACTTTTAAATTAAAAAAATGGTTTTCGTTTTTAGTTTCGGATAGCGTATTGTTCCGCAGATAATTTTTATAACAATTCCTTAGAATATGTTACAGTGTCGAATGTTGAGCGTATAAACACGAATCTTAACCACATTAAAAACGTAAAGTTTTTATTGTTAAGGTGTTTTTTTGCTATTGTTGATTTTTGCTAAGAGAATTATAAATGTGTTAGCAATAAGTCTACTATGTCGGACTTTTAATGGTATGTGAAATAATGATATTCATAATGCTTGTGTTTCTACAAAAGTACGAATAATTCATTTTATTTCAGTGTATTATTGTGATTAAAATTTTATTAAATTATTTTTTTAGTTAAAATGTTATTTTAGACTTAATTTTTTACCTATTATACAATTTGTTTAGTTTTATTTTATTTTTACTGGCATAAGAAACTAGTCCACTAAATTGATTTTTTTAATTATTGGGTGGAATTTCACTCCAAAATATAAACTTAAACACATTGAATTCTTTATAAGATGACCTGGAAAATAGAGAATAAAGAAACCTTTAGACTTTCAATATGAAAGTCAGGGATCAAATAATAAAGTAGATGATGGATGATGACATCAGATACTTTAACGCTGGAGAGCTTTGAGTGATAGGATGTTGTTATGTTTTTGGCTAATGCCTTTTTTGTTGAATATTTGAATTCTCAGGAGAGAATTGAAAATATTATCTGCTTAGATTTTCCAAAGCTTCTTCCAGCATGACAACAAAATTAATATGTTTTGTCTTATTGCTTTCAAAAATAAAATCTTTCATGCTTTGACTCTGATATTGGCTGAAATCTCCTACTATAGCCAGTCCGATACGGTAATTTGAGAATTTCTGCAGTATTTCACCGGCTATTTTTGTCTTCAGATCAAAAAATTCTGGAATAATATTTTTTTCATAAAGGACGATTTTATCAAATCCCTGATAATAAATATTACCCATGAGGTCCAGACCATCCTGTGCAGACTGAATGAGCATGTCGTCAGAAATTACTTCCGCTATTTTTATATTGTTGATAGTATGTGATTTGATTAACATCGTTATCTGTTTATAAATATCAAAGATAATGCAAACCTTAAAGCTGTAAAAGACCTGTTTTTAATTTTCCTCAATCGCTTTTTTCATATCTTTTAAGAAATCATGCAACGGAAATGCATCCCCCTGATTGGTCAGAGCAATGATGCAGCTGTTATGTTGTAGATCTCTCCAGAATAAAGCCCTGAAACCGTTGAGGCCACCCGTATGGCTTACCACCTTTCCGTTCCCGGTGTTTTCTATATACCACCCGAATCCATAATTGGAGGTCTCTCCATTGGTTAGAACAGCTGGAGTGTACATGAGAGCTGTATTGGCTTTATTGATCAGTGTGAAATTTCGCAATGCCTGATCATACTGATAAAGATCTCCAGGAGTAGAGTAGATCCCTCCGTCTCCTGTGGTTAAAATTGAATAATCATCAGGTTTTTTGTGTTGGTTATAACCTAAGGCTTTGTTTTCAATAACAGTAGATGAATCATAAACATAAGTATGATTCAGTTGTAAAGGGGCAATAATATGCTCAGTAATATATTCTTTATAAGACTTTTGTGAAATATTTTGAATGATCTGAGACAAAATAATATATCCGCTGTTGCTGTATTCAAACTGGCTTCCCGAAGCAAATTCTAGTTTTTTCAGGCTCTTCAGCCAACCGATAACATCCTGGTTAGTCAGTGCTTTTTTACCAGAGAGTAGAGATTCATAATCTTTAATTCCTGAAGTATGATTTAAAAGCTGTCTTATACTGACGTCCTTTGCATATTCAGGAAGTTCCACGTAGTGAGAAGCTTTATCATCATAGTCCAGTAATCCCTTTTCCTGAAGTTGTATAACAGCAGCTGCAGTAAAAGATTTGCTTAATGAAGCTATATAAAAAGAAGTGTTTTTATCCGCTTTTAAGCCTTTTTCAATATTACTGAATCCCAATGCAGAATCATATACGGTTTTATTGTTCTTTACCACTAAAACAGAACCATCCAGTTCTCCGTTACGATGATACTGATCAATAACAGCCTGAGGTGTCTGCTGTTTACAGGAGATAAGTTGTAAACCTACTGAAGCACAGATTACAATATTGAATAAGGAAATTTTCATGGGTATACTTTATGGAAGTAAATGTACTTATTTCCTTCCATAGATAAACCTGTCATTGTCAGATAAATCCTTCAATAGCTCTGCCTGGGAAAAATCACTATACAATCCCAAGGTTTCCGGACCCAGCTTCTGATTGATTTCTAAAAATAATAGACCGTGATCATTCAAATACTTTTTACAGTCTTCTGCAATTTTTCTGTAAAAGATCAGGACATCAGAAGTAGGAGAGAAAAGAGCCATTTTGGGCTCAAATTCTTTTACTGAATCTGCAATCTCAACCTCTTCCTCTATTCCTATATAAGGAGGATTTGAGATAATAATATCATACCTTTCAGCGGGTTCAAAACCAAGATAATCAGCGTGAATGAAGTTGATGTTCAGCTGGTGGAGCTCTGCATTTTTTTGAGCTGTAGATAATGCTTTTTCAGAAAAATCTACCGATGAGACTTCAGCGCCAGGAAAGTGCTTTTTTAACACCAAAGGAATGACACCACTTCCTGTTCCGATATCCAGGATTTTTAGTGTTCTAGTCTCCTTTTTCTCATCATTGGAAGCATGCGGAGCTTTTTCAGTCCACTTTACATCTAAACTTTCAGATTTTATATCGCTACCCATAACATTGGAAAGGTATTTTTTGATCTCAGAAATAGCTATTTCCAGCAGTTCTTCCGTTTCAGGACGGGGAATCAGGACATTTTCATCTACAAAGAATTTCATTCCATAAAACTCTGTTTCACCCAGAATCTGCTGATAAGGTCTTCCGGTTTTCAGTTCGGATACTAAGCTGGAAAGTTGATTTTCATCTTCAATTAAAAGCTCCTGTTCAGAAAATCTTCTTTGCTGAAAATGATCAAAGCCTACAATTTTATGAATAAATAGCGAGGATAAAAAAGCACTTTCCGACTCAGTATAAAGGTCGGAAAGTGTTTCTTTGAAATATTTTTTAAAAGCTGAAATTGTCATCTATCTTGTAAAAACCAGTTTTGTATCTGTAGATTTATCTTCGTCAATTCTGTAACCTTCATAATTGAAGGATTTTACATCGTTGAGCGTTTGGGCATTCGTTTCGGCACAGAACCTCACCACAAGACCTCTCGCATGTTTGGTGTATACCACTATTGTTTTTAGTTTACCGTCTTTTAATTCATAAAAATCAAAATCAACTACGGTGTGATTTAATTTTTTTCGGTCAATGACCTTTCCATATTCATTGCTGGCAAGATGAAGAAGAATTTCTCCTTTTTTCATTTCAGAATTCAGCTGTTCAGTAATTTTTTCTCTCCAGAATGCATATAGGTTTTTATAATGCTCAAACTCAAAAGGACGTCCCATTTCAAGCCTGTAAAGCATTACTTTATCAGAGGGTTTCAAGAGACCATATAATCCGGAAAGCATTCTGTGATTTTTTTGCAGATAATCTATAGAAGCTTTATCAAGGGTTTTGGCATCTAAACCTCTGTACACTTCCCCTGTGAAAGCAAATAGGGCTGGTGCAGACTCTTTGGCAGTAGGTTTGGATTTCCATTTTTGATTTCTTTCCCAGTTTTCATCAGCCAGCTTGGTTGATATTTCCATTAATTCGGAAAGATATTTTGGTGATTTTTCTTTTAAATAAGACTGTATAAGTGCTGCATCTCCAATGAATCTTGGAGTAGAGGATTTCAACAGGTCCGTTGAATTTTCTACGTTCATTAATTTGGCAGGCGATGTTACAATTTTCATAATGTTAAAATACAGATAAGTTTTTTTAATCCATAAATTCAGGGCCATCACAGAAATAAAGTTAATGGTGCAATGGCATTGAACAGAATCTTAAAGTTTGAATGTTTTTCTTAATACAATAGGGCAAAAATTTTCCAATAGGTAAGCGGCAAAACAGAACAGGTAATCACAGCGATACGAAGGCAAAAATGCAAATATGGCCGTATTCTTATGGAATATTCTGTTAAGACGTGATATCTCAGGTGTTGAAACGGGCTATACTATTCCTTTCCCTTGACGGATGATTTCCGGTTCTCCTGAAGTAAGATCTACAATGGTAGAAGCTACATTATCACCATATCCCGAGTCAATGACAATATCTACAAGATGGTCGTATTTTTCAGCAATCAGTTCAGGATCTGTAGAGTATTCAATAATTTCATCATCATCCCTTATAGAGGTTGAAGCAATTGGATGTCCTAATTTTTCAACAATAAGCTGCGGAATCGGATGATCCGGAACACGGATACCAATTGTTTTGTGTCCTTTATAAGCTAAAGGTAAACTTTTATTAGCTTCAAGGATAAACGTAAAAGGTCCTGGCAGGTGACTTTTCAGAAACCTGAATATGGAGGTGTCAATAGGTCTCGTAAAGTCAGAAAGATGGCTGAGATCATTACATATTATTGAAAATTTCGCCTTTTCCAGCTTCATTTTTTTCAATTGGGCCAGTTTTTCCATGGCTTTTATATCAAAAATATTACAGCCTAACGCATAAATTGTATCCGAAGGATAGATAATAAGCCCTCCGTTATTGAGTGTTTTAATAACCTCGTTTACAAGATTTTCCTGAGGATTATCCGGGTAGATTTTTAGTATTTTTGCCATAAAACAAAGATACAAATAATAAAATAGTTTTCATAAAAGTCCTTTATTTAAAAGAAAAATTAGGATTTTTAAAAAAAAGTCGTACATTTGCAATCCAATATCGCGGGATGGAGCAGTAGGTAGCTCGTCGGGCTCATAACCCGAAGGTCATCGGTTCGAGTCCGGTTCCCGCTACTAAGTTTAGTGCTTTCGGTAAGCACTCTAAAAATACACCGCGGGATGGAGCAGTAGGTAGCTCGTCGGGCTCATAACCCGAAGGTCATCGGTTCGAGTCCGGTTCCCGCTACTAAGTAAGTG
>Ga0105243_10000523_pt1 | contig 39096 bp, 56 predicted proteins | sample KBSM34metaG_FD_81525 | JGI IMG/M metagenome (GOLD analysis project Ga0105243, IMG submission 81525) | Miscanthus rhizosphere microbial communities from Kellogg Biological Station, Michigan, USA - KBS M3-4 metaG | ecosystem: Host-associated > Plants > Roots > Rhizosphere > Soil | place... | reverse complement strand
TTGATTGCGCCCATGCCAATGATGTCGTGCCCTCGATGAAGTGGGCTTTAAAGGCAATCAAACATCCGCACCCGAATTTTATGGATGGCTGGGGAACCTATCGAGATGTCCGCTATGTGAAAAAAGAAGTGGAAGACCTAGCCCGGCAGATCAAAGCGCTGGCGTAGCTCAATGGTAGAGCATCCCCTTCGTAAGGTGAAGGCTGGGGGTTCAAGTCCCTCCGTCAGCTGTATTTAAAGGAGAAATCGTATGGACATGATGGAGCTGCCGCCGGAAATCGGAAAGCTGCTACTCGGTAAATTTAAGGAGCTATTGGAATCGCAAGACGAATCTAAGTGGGTGACCGTGGGGACGCTCCGGCCGGAGGATATTATCCGCGAGCGCACGTTTAAATCGGATGTGGCGGCGCTTAGAGGAAAGGCGCAGGTTTTGGTCTCTAAGATAGAGGCTATAGAAGCCGAGCGCAAAGTTAAACACTCGGAATTCTGGGAGCATCTCTATTCGACTTATAATCTGCCCCGCGACGGGCACTATACAATCGGGAAGGATCACGCGATTAAGAAAAAGCCCACGAAGGGCCAGGTCTGTATCTGCGGAAACTGCAAGGATGACGACTGACATGGACAAGCGCCGCTGTGCTAAATGTGGGAAAGATCTCCTGGACAAGGGGATCGAGATGGAAGGTGTGACCGACGGCGACGGAATGCACCCAAAATGTTTTGTGGGGTTTTGCAAATACTTGATCGAGCGAGGTGCCCGTGTCCCGTTTCTGGATCCCGATATCCCCCTGGAAGAACAAAAAAGGATTGTCGATGACCCCGCCTTTTTAGACTCCCTCATGTCCATAAGCATTTTGGAACCTGGGATGGAACACCTGGACGATCGGGTCGAGAAGATCGAACCACCCCCAAGCCTTCAATAAGACAATGGACACGCTTTTTCAAATGCCACCCTCTAACCCGAATCCGTGCGTGGGCTTGTATGGTCTGGGGCCTGCGGGGAGGCGGTGCAAGGATTGCCGCTTGCTGATCTGCCATCAATTCAGTCGCCGTTATTACAAGTGTGAGTTGCGAGGTGACACTCATGGGCCAGCAACTGATCACAGAGTTAACTGGGATGCGTGTAAAAAATTTATCGAGGTTTACAGTAAACCATAAACTATAAACCATGTGCCGAGAATGCAGTCCCGACTGGGACGATCGAAAATATTACACGAAGCTGGCCTATAAGAAGCTCGGGAAAAAGGCGGGAGAAATTTGGTTGTGGGAATATACGCCGTTCCCGGTTAGCTTACCAACCTGGGATCAGATCGCCGAAGCACTCACTTAAACCACCCGTAGTAATCCTGCCGCTCATCAAATCGAATCAATAGGGGCTCGAGCCCTGCTTTGACCCGCTGATAGTTCATGATCATTCGGCCGGTCCTCCCGTTGCCATCGACAAACGGGTGGATCGTTTCCCACTCAATATGCGCCCGCTTAATATGCTCCTCGGTCGCGGCGTGAAAGTGGGTCGTAAGCCAAAACATATGCAGGCTGGGGACGTCCTGCCAGGGTGGGCAGATCCGGCCACCTACCATGACCCCGCAGCGGCGAAAGCGCCCCGCTTCATACTTCCCCAGGTACCCTATCATGATGCGGCGATGGAGCCATAGGATGGTCTCTGTAAGCAGCAGGTCTTGATTTAAGAGCCATTTCCAGGCCCGGAGGCACCGGGCGTCCTCCTGGAGGTCGTCGACCCCTTCGATCAGGTTGCTTTCCCGGATCCAGGGCTCGATTTTGACTGTCTTGCCCCGCCATTGCCCCGCACTTTTCAATTTCATGTCTATAAATCAACCATGTCCCAAGCCATGCCATGGAGATGTGCACCCAATTACACCACCGGCCCGAATTTGGTTTTACCTCAACTATTTTGCGAATCTATCGACGGAAAACTCAGAAATCGATCGATCAGAATCTGTCTTGACTGGTAAGGCTCGGTCAGCGCTTGTAAGCCCTGTTTTGCCCCGCTTGCCCCGCAGTTGCCCCGCACCCTCATTTTTGCCCCGCAACCGATTTTTGCCCCTTGGCCACCGCCCCGCCTTCTCCATTCAGGAGAGGCTTTGAAATATGGAGAGGGCGCACCGGAGGCACGTTGATATCCTGGAAGGTCGAGCGGTCCAGGTGCCCGTAAACGTCCATCGTAATCTCAATTGAGGCGTGTCCCATAAGGTTCTGGAGCCGCTTCGGCGACCCGCCATTTTCCAAATAGCGTTTGGCGTAGGTGTGACGGGTCCAGTAGAGCGTCTTTTTGAGCGTTCGGGTTTTCATAACCTTATGCGTAACGCTGGCCTTGCGCCGGGCGGCCCGAAAATGGCGCTTCAGCTTGTCTTCGTTCCAGCTGGGGAATAACAAACCCTTACACTTGGGAAGGATAGCATAAACATCGGCCGGAAGCTCGGCGTAGCGTCCGCCCGCGTCCGATTTGGCCTCGTCCGGCGGGATATAAAGCTCGCCCTTATTGAGCGCGGGATCCCAGCGGACGTCTTTTTCCTCGAGCCGCATCGTTTCGCCTGGCCGCAGCCCGGAGCGATATCCCAGCTTGAAAATGCAGAGGAATTCGGGGTCGGTGATCTGCGCCTCGATATCCGCGATTTCCTCATCCGTAAAGAAGCGATCCATTTTCTTCGGGGCACTGACCCCGATTTTTTCGTAAGGCTGCACCGCCAGCCATTTATGATCGACACACCAGCCCAGCCATCGCCGCAGGCATCCCGAGACATAGGTCTGGACGGTATGGTCCGAGAGCCCGGCCCCTTGGAGCGACGTCTTATAATCCAGAATCACTCCCCGCGTGATGTCGGCCATGGTCTGGACGATCACGCGGCCGGTCTTATCCTTCATGCTCAAAAAACGTTCGATCGCGCAGCGGGTCGTCCCGGTTCGCGTCGAGTGAGCACTGTCCAAATCCTCCAGAAATTCCTCCAGGCACTGGGCAGGCGATCGCGAAAGATCGACCTTCCCCAGCGATTGATTGACGAGCATTTTCCGCACGAGGGTTTTCCGGTCTCGCGCCTCGGTTTTGGTTTCATAGGCGTAAGTATCGCGACGCTTTTGCCCGTTCAAATCCCGCCACCGCACGACATATGTCTCGCGGCGCTTATCGTGTTCGATCCATGGTTCGAAGGTCATAAAGAGTCTCCTGGTCCCCTATAAACGCCTGCGAGAAATCCCCATGCGACTATGCGGGATTTCCCCTATAACACAAAGTAATATTCTGTTTACAAATGTCTAAATTTGTTGCAATAATACATTTCATGTCAGTCCACATTGAAACAACCGTCGAGAAGAAAAACGGCATTTACCATTACGTGTTACAAAACGAATGGCATCGCATCGAATTTTCTCTTAGCGAGAAAATTTTCGAGCAGCTTCGTCGTGCGGAAGATCACGCTCGGACCCAAACTGGTGTCCGCCGGGCTGGTGGTTCATCTCCTCTCGACGTCGCGTGAATTGCTGATAATCCTGATCGAGCGAGCGTTGCCGCAGGTAGGTGGTGATGATAAATCGCGCCATCGGCAATTTCTTCCGATCCTGTAACTTCATTTCCGCCTCGAAGAGGTCGGCCATGTCCGGCGGCAGCACGACGATAAAGCGCAGACTCCCATCGGGAAGTCGGCCGCCAGTTGATTTATCGTCGTCGTCAGACGACTTTTGGTTTTGAATTTTCCTCATAATCTACCTCCAGAATTTTTGAAATTAAGTACGAAACACTGCGATCCAACCGCTTCGACTCCTCCAATAACCTGAAGTAAATAACGTCGGGCATCTTCAGCCGAACGTGTATAGCGACCGATTGATTTTTCTTTTCGGGGCAATCTTCCGTCGAGACAATTTCACTTGACATCGCGACCCTCCCAGCGTTAGAATCCGTTTCACAGAGTAGTATTTCGTTATACTCCGTAAGAATTCATGTCATTTTGCATCACACTATGCCCGGCTGCTTTTAACCGGCGGTGACCCGGCGGAGCCTGATCTTTGGGTCGGGTGGGTCGCCCCGGCAATTTTGTTCATACTGACTGAAATTTGTCCACTATTGGACCCGATCTGCCACGGTTACACCCATGGTTACAACGTTCCAGTCTGTAGCGTCCTGTACTAAAGTGTAACAGAACGTATATTCCATGTCAAGGGAGGTCTCATGAAAGGTGCCACTATGTCTAAAGTGAATGATTTGGCCACACAGGGCCGCATGATGAGCGTTAAGGAAGTGCTGACGATGTGGCCGATGTCCCGGCAGACGCTATGGGTACTCTCGACCACTAAAAATGAGGATAAACGCCTGCCTTCTTATAAGGTAGGCGGGAAACGACTTTACAAGTACGACGAGTTGATGTGGTACCTGGATAAACACAAAACGATGCCGAAAGAATGACCCCAAGGAGGTCAAAATGAAACTAAGCGAGGCGATGCGACGTGGTTCGAAGATGGCAAAACAAAACTTTGGCAGCTGGACCGATGGCGATGGCGGGTGTGCGCTCATGCTCACCTCTCTCGGCGCGGGCACGATCTCGAAAGAAAAGCTGGCCCTGGAGATCCGGCATGGGTATGTCCCGGTCCCCGGCGAATTGCTGAAACAATTCCCGATTTTGCTGAAAGATACGGACAGCCCTTGCGCCTGCAATTTCCGGGCGTCGGCCTGGCACGTGGTCATGCACGTAAACGATGTCCACCGCTATACGGCCGAGCGCATCGCCGGGTGGGTCGAGTCGCACCTGGAGACCCCGACGTACTCCATGCTCCAAATGCAGGGGTATATGGCGGACCCGGAGGTGGCCCATGTCGGATGAAACGATCGATTTGGCCGGGGTCGTCGACGAGGCCGCGGCCGACCTGACCCACGAGAAAAAGGCCGAGGTAAAGAAAAAGATCCGGCACGTGTTCGAACAGCTAACGCTCTTTGCGGAGCAAAAAAAGCGCTTCACCAGTGAACTACAAAAGGCGGACGAAAAACATCAAAAGGCCGCCCATAAGCTCGAGGAGCTTCGCAAAGGCAACTGGGAAATTCTGAAACAGATCAATCCTGGCCAAAAAGAAGGATCCGCGGAGGGCTCCAATGAGTGAAAACGTCATTACAGAGGCGTTGGTCAATAAGAAGACGGGCGAGGTGGTCGAAATAGGCCTGCAAAAGACGCCGACCGAGATAATGATCGACGCCTCCGAGGCCGCAAAAGCACTAGAGCAGGTTATTTCATCGAATAAACGCAAACTGGTCGAGTTTAACGGGAAGCGCTTCCTGGAATTCCCACACTGGCAAACCATCGGGCGGTTTTTTCATAGCACGGTGCAAACCCAGGACGCGGAATACGTCGAGCTGCCGAGTGGTCCGAAAGGCTTTAAGGCGAAGGCCACCATCATCGATGAGAAAACCGGCGCGGTAACCGGCGGCGCGGAGGCGTTCTGCATGACGGATGAGCCGAACTGGAAATTTAAGCCGCTTTTCCAGCTGGCCTCGATGGCCCAGACTCGCGCCGCATCCAAAGCGCTATCGAATAAATACCGGTACGTGGCGATCCTGGCCGGTTACGAGCCGACGCCCGGCGAAGAGGTCGATATGACTACCGAGAAGGGACTGCGGGCTCCCAAAGAGAAGGAAAAGGAGCCAGCGGCCGCTGAATCCGAGATCGAGTTTGGCGACCCTCCTTATAGAGAGGCGGATGTCGTATCCGAGGAGTCGCCACCGCCAGTCCTCCGTGAGGGCCCGCTCATCACCGAGAAACAGCGAAAAATGCTCTTTGCCCGGTGCCGGGCAGCGGGGATCGATGAACCGATCGTCAAAGATTATCTCCGGGCGCATTTTTCGTTGGAACATTCGAAGGATCTCACCCGGACGCAGTTTGACCAAATGCTGAAGTGGATCGACGAAGTGAAAGGAGCCGCGGCATGAAACCCAAAGACTTATTGCAGCACTTAGAAAAAGGCGACCGGACGATGTATCACCTGACTAAAAAGCCGCAGTCTGGGCCGACGCTCGGGAGCATCAATCAGGCTTTCGGCAATGCGTTCACCACGGCGGCCGGACAATTGTTCGGCGGCGGCCAATTGGTCAGTACGAGCGCGGCCGGGAACATCTTTTGGAATGGTGGGAATCAAATGGCGCAAAGATCGGGAATACAGGGACTAGGAGGAGGACCGCAATGGTAACAGAGATGCAGGATCCAGCAGTCGTCGATCGACTCGAAAAACTGGGTTTCAAGGCCGCATCTGCTGAAGTGAAAGAGTTGGCTACGCGCAAACGCAAAATGGCGCTGGCCTACGAGCTTTATCGCTTCGTCCGGCCGGAAAAAATCCAGGAGTTTAACGCGAAGCTGTACAAAGAGAGCCGCACGAGTAACGGGGGTTATAAGATGCTCGATTTTCAGCCGATCGAGCATTATAAAAACGTCCCCCCGGCCGACGTACTGAATGCCCTCGAGGCCGCCCAGGGGCATAAGTGTTTCGATAAGTTCGACGTCGCCTATATCCGCGAGGTAGAAGATCCGATCCTTTTCGGCGTCATCAATGGATGCGAAGATCGCTTCTATATCGCGCAGTGGGATAACGACGTGAAGATCGAGGACATTCTCGGGCCGAACGAAGGTTAAAACATGGGCGATGCGTTGACCTTGCCAGCATTGTTCTTTTTGCTGTCGCTTTCAGGCCATCAAAAAGCGGCAGTGCTGGCAATGGTCCCGCCCCTCTCTTACGAGGCTCCGACCAAGGTGCGCTATTACGGGAAAGTCGTCTATGAGCTGGCCCGATTTGCCTCCCTACGGGTGCAGGCCTCTTTCGGTCACTGGAGCAAACCCCGCTGGGTTTTAGAAACCACGCTCCGGCTCGACCATAAAAATCTCTCAACCTTCGAACACTCCGAACGGTCGACGGCCCTCATGGAAGGTTTCGGAAAATACCTGGGCTGGTCCGCATTTGAAATCGAAGACGGGATCCTGGCGGCCGGGATGCACGATATGGGAAAACTTTTTATCCCGATTTCGATCTTAGAAAAACCTGCCAAATTGACCGCCGAAGAAACCACCATCATGCGAAAGCACGTGACCTGGAGCGTCCGCTGCCTGCGCTGGATGCCGGGATTTGAGCGCTTGGTCCCCATCGTCGCTAATCATCATGAATCCTACGACGGGAAAGGGTATCCCCTGGGCCTGGTAGCAAACGAAATCGCCCGCGTCACCCACGCCCTGGCCATCGTCGACACTTACGACGCGATCACAAACGCCCGCTATTACAAACCGGCCCGCACGGTCGACTGGGCGATGTGGGAGATCCGCCGGAATGCCGCGACGCAGTTTGACCCCGAGCTGGTCGAGAAATTCATCGCTTTTATGGGATACGGGGACCGAGTGCTGGACAAAGAGCCATCGCTTCATGACGTCGACCCCGAAAGACCCGCTCCCCTGGAGCCGGACAAACCCAAACCCATTTTTATGAGAATCATCGAGAGCGCGGCATGATCCATGTTGTCTTTTAACGCGGAAGGTCACAAATATTTCTGGAACGGGAAGGAAGTCCCGAGCGTTTCGGAAATTCTAAAAACCATCGGGATTACGCGGGATTTCGAGCGCGTGGATCCGTTTTACCGTGAACGGGGGAAGTTTGTCCACCAGGCGGTCGAGTTTCACGTGAAACATACGCTCGACGAGGAAAGCCTCGATCAGGAGAATGTAACGCCTTATCTTAAAGCGTTCAAAAAGTATGAATCGAAGGAGGCCTACCTTGTTCGTAAAACTGAAGTCCCCTTATACAGTCAAAAGTACGGGTTTGCCGGGACGATTGACCATATCTCGGAATTTGCGGATAGCCGGTTTCCGGGGCTCGGGATTGCCGATCTCAAGGTTACAGAAAAATCGGATAAAGCGGCGGATTTGCAGCTTTGCGCCTACTCTATACTCTTTTTTGAGCATCATTCTTACTGGCCGAGCTTTCGACTGGTGCTGGAATTACACGGCGATGAGACGACGACACCGATTTTCTATAAAACCGACCCCAAGATCTGGGATGCGGTGATGGAGCTTTACGCGTGGAAGAAAACCCGGAAAGAAAAATAGACCCAGAGATGACCCCCGTTGTTTGCCGTCATTGCCTACGCACCGTTGAACAGCTCTACGACGTCGGCTGGGAAAACGGGTCGCAGCGCGTGGTCCTGGGCCACGGGTGTGAGGATTGCGCCATGATCTTAAAGCAGCGTTGCGACGAAATGGCCAGCCATATCAAAGCCTCGAAACTGAATTGACCGTCGATCTGATCTGGGGAATTTATGGGCTCCCGCCGCCGGAAAAAGAATATCGCTTCCACCCGACGAGACAATGGCGATTTGATTATTGTTGGCCGAAAAGGCGGGTGGCTGTCGAAATTGAGGGCGGATTATGGAATGCTGGGCGTCATACTCGCGCTGGAGGCTTTTTGGCCGACATGGAAAAATATAATGCTGCGGGACTCCTCGGGTGGCGACTCTTTCGATTCTCCCCGGCCCAGCTCAAAAACGGGGAGGCGCAAACATTCATGAAGAATGTTTTGACCCCTTGAAGCATAATTATCCCTACCACGGCGCGGCTCACCATCCCAAACGACCCCGGCTGATCATCTGGTCAAAGAAATTCACGAAATTTATCTATAGCGGGAAGATCCAGAAATCGCTGGACAAGCGATTCGGGAAAGAGCGCCGATCCCCACACCGATTTACAAACGTTTAAGAGGCTTTGACTTTGACGACAATCCCATAAGCCCCGAGCGCTGCGACAATGGCCGCATAGAGCCTCGGGTCGATCGGATGAATTAACGGTAACACCGCCGCTACGATCAGCAGCGCGTCGTTCCAGTATTTCTTGATCATTTTGCCTCCGGGACGTATTTAGCGTCTACCAGCTTTTTCAAACGTTCGATTTCGGCTAAAGCCGCCGACATCTTCGAATTTACAAGCGTGTGAATTTCCTTCCCCTGGGAATGGTTGATTAATCCCATGATCAGACTGACGATGCTGGGGAATAACGAAATCAGCGCGATTATTACCGAATCGGTCATAATTCCTTTATAGTTTGGGAGCCGTCACCACAGACCGGACTCCCATTTGATTGAATTTCTCGACTAGGGCGTTGGCACTCCGGTGATGCCTTCGGCGGTCGTATCTAGGTCAGATAGCGACGTTGCCAGGGCCGTCAATTTCGGAGCCATCGTGGCCAGCGCGGCCACCGCGGGGTCTAAATTGGCTCCCGCTGCGATCGCATCTTGAAGCTTTTTGATCGCCGCCGCGAAGTCTGCCGCGAAGTCGGTCAACTTTGTGGCCACGTCGTCGACTTGCGTTCCGATTGCGGTGATTGCATCTTGCAGGTCTTGTACTGTAGCTGCCATGGTAATGATCCTCCTGTTTATTTTATTCACGTCTCGTTTTACTTTTAACAACAACACAATAAGCTCATAACGCATCTGCAACATCACGTCTCGATCGCTGGGTGTATTCATAGGCCTCCTAAAATCCAACCGGCGGATTCGGGATGACGGCCAGGCCGGAGGTCTGCGTTACGATCCAGTCATCCATAAATCCCAGTACCTGGTTGCACGTCGACGAGCTCCAGACCACGCCGATCGGAGGGACCGTACTCGGAATGACGTTGTAATTGGTCGCGTTGTCGCAGAGGCCCATAAAATAGCCGAGCGTCCCGGCATCGTGATTCCGTTCATAGAGCATCCCCTGGGCATAGCCGACGATATAGGTATAGGTCGAGATCGTCGTCAGCTTATTTGTGATCGTGTCCAGGGTGATCAGCGTCGTACTCACGGAGGGGGCCTGAAAAGCCGGATTTCGCCCAAAGAGGTTGACGCTGTAGGTGTTGGCGAAAAAGATGCTGGGCGTCGCCGTCCCCAGAAAATATCCCGTCGTCAGAGTAGCGAGGAGATCCTTCTGGACGCTTAACGGATTTATCGTCGATGAACTTAAAGACACGTTGACCGTATACGAGGCGGCTTCAGCCCCGGCGAGGCACCCACCAATTAGGGCCATAGTCAAAATCGCTAACCGTCCTTTTTTCATCAAGTTTCTCCTGGGCGTCCGTTTGCTTTTGTGTTTGATATTCCACCTCCGCCAGATCCGCGTGGCCGTTCCACTTCGCATAGAGCCGCAAAACCTTCTTTTTCGCGCCCGTGCTATTCCCCGTTAAAACAGAATGTCCGCAAAGGCACCGAGTCCCGCGAAACTGCCCGACTAACCAGATGTGAACTTTCCCGTCGCAGCAAATCAGCGAAATCCGGCCGCATCCATCGGTCCTTATCGACTGAATGACGCCCATTCATCGTTCTTTGCTGCGGGCCGGATAGGGCGTCGGTCGCCACTTGGGTTTTAGTTCCCCAAACCTTTCAAAGATTTCCGAATTAATGTCGTTCTGCATGAGATGGCTGTTTGCCGACTTATCCATGCAGAGGTAGAGGAAATTAATCCGGCATTCGACAAAGATCATCCAGCACAAGACGATCGCCCCGCCCAAAATGATCGCCCAGGTCTTCAATGGGCGAGCCCGTCTTCCAGGAAAAATACATTCTGGGGCAACGTCTTGCTGATATCGGCATGGATGTAGTTGGTCCCCATCCCCAGCCGGTTAAATCCCGCGGCGTAAAGCCCTTTCATAATTAAAAGGCGCTGGGTCGACGTGGAATAGGCCAAATCCACCGCTTGGCCGGTTAAGTGGGCGCTGTTCTGGACCGCCGTCGGCAGCGCGTCGTTTTCAGCTTTGGTTCGCAGCCCCGAGGTGATGACAAACGGGATCCCCGCGATATGCCGGGCCTGATCGAGCATCGCCATCAAATCACCGACGAGGCCGACCATTTTGGGATCTTGCACGGGGTTAAAATATTTGTAAGCTCCGACGGACATTCTGACTCCTTACACCTTGCTCTCTAATTGCGTGGGGCCTTCGTGAGATCCCAAAACGCTCTCTTTTTTGCACTCCAGGCACCGGATCCACGTTGCGATTGCCTCATCCATGATTTTTTCCACTTGGTCCGAGCCGCAGTGGAGGCACCTCACCGCGCTCCATATTTAGATTCGAGATGTGCGCCCACTTCTCCGACAATGCCGCCGTGGGCCATCCCTTGGATATCCAGCGCTTCATCCATTACGTCGTCGGTATGGTGCGCGAGTTCTTCGAAAAACTGGGGGAGCGTTTTGACTTTGGCCGGAGATTCGACCATGGATTTACCAAGCCGATTCGCCACATTCCCGGCCACGCGATATCCGCCACGGTCGAGCGCTTCCTGAAACAGACGTCCCACCAGCCCGCGCTGATTGGTCCGGGCGGAGAGTTCCCGGCGGCCGGACGCGGCGACGGCCTGCTCGAGCTTCTTATGCGCTCCGAAATCTCGCAGGGAATCGGTATAAAGTTTCTGCTCCTGGGGGTTTAAAAGTTTCCGGGCGGCGTCATTGGTCATTTGGCTAACGATGTTGGCCCCATCGGTCGTCGGGCCGGGATGTTGACCCATCGATTTCGCCGGGGTTTTGGATTTATTGAGTTCGGAGGCAAGATCCGCCATCCCAGAAAAGGTCGGGTTTTCTTTGGCCGCTTTATCGAATTTCTGGAGGACTTTATTGATTTCGTTCGGGGCATCGATCCCAAAGTCCGCAGTAAGCTGCGTTTGCAGCTGATTTCGGATTTCCGCGATCGGAGGAGCACCGCGGGTATCGGAAATCGCCCGAACCGCCTCGAGCTGTTGTCCTGCCTGTTTCATGTTTTGCTTAATCGCGGCCTTACGGGCGATATCGGTGAGACCGGGATCCAGATATCCTTTTTCGCGGGCGTAATCGACAAGCGCCTCGGCCTTTTCGAGGCCCTTAAAGCCCTGCCCCATACTTTGGATCTGGCGAGGCTGGATCCCGATATCTTTCCCGCCCATTTTCTGGGAGGCATCCTGCAAATAGCGGCCGATGCCCTCGGTAAATCCGGGCTTAGACGACACTTTCCCGTATTTATTGGCGACGTAATCGGAAACCTCCTGCAAAGGGTTAGGTTTGGGCGCTGCTCCTACGGGAGGCGGTTCGGGCGGCACGGATCCGAGCGGCGGCGCTTCACCGACGGGAGGTGGTTTTGGGATTGCGCCTGCGCCCTCTTCGGCCGCGGCCCCCGCTTCCCCGGCAAGTCCCGCGCCCTCTTCGGCGGCCGCACCGGCACCGCGCAATGCCTTAAATGCTGAAACGGCAGGCAATACGGTCCCCGCGACTCCGGCCGGAACACTTAGCGGCCGCTCGCGGAATTTCTGGCCGATATCGGTTTGCGCCAGGTCTTCGCCGCCCATCATTTCGAAAGGCGCTTTAATCGCGCTGCCGGTATCCTTCACGCCCTGCCAGGCCCCGTGAAGAGCGCCCTTTCCGACATCGTAAAGAGCCTTTGCGCCTTCGCCCACGGGAGTTTCGCCCAGCGGTTTCCCCTGGAGCGCTTCGACGCCGCTTTGCATCACCTGGCCCGGCATCATTGCTCGTCCGATCTTCAGCGCTTGGCCGCCCATCGTCTCGGCCGCGGCGGGCCATTGTTTGGCTCCGGCGATCGCGTTCTTTTTCACGTCACCCCAGTAATCACCGGAAATGATCTCATCGGAGGGCGCAGTAAATCCGCCACCGGAGCCGGAAGCGGGCGGACTTGCGATCAATTCATCGGCGGGCGCTTGAAACACTATTTTTTCACCCCGCGGTTTCCATGTGAATCGACGTAATGCGTCCCGGAGGGCAGCGCCTGATATTCCGCCGGGCTATTCACTGGCGTCGGGGCCGCGTGAGCCGGAGCTGCCCCGCCCTGGGCTTCCTCTTGAAATACTTTCGTAGCATCCGATTTAACGAAGGGAATGAGCTCGGCCGTCTTTTGAACCACGCCGCGGTCGGAAAGACCCTTCGCCCCTTCCATGCGTCGCGTCGATTTCTGGTTGGCAATGGTCGCGGCCAGCTGCGCCGCCTGGAGATCCAGCCCTGCCATCCGGTAAGCCTGCTCCAGCATCATTTTCTGGCGATCATCCATGAGCGTGATATTTTTAGTCCCGATGTCCGAGATCAAACTAGCAGGCATAAACGGAATTGCCTCTTTAGGAACACCGGCCGCGACCAGGGTCGACATATTGGCCCTTTGCGCTGCCAGGGAAGGGAGCGATTTCGGATCGTTCTCGTCTAACTTCATTTGGGCGCTGGTTTGCGCCATTTTCCCCGTCTGCGCCTTTTCCATCGCGCTCCGGTAGCCCTCTTCGGTCTTATCTTGACGGCCCTGGAGGTTTTGCTGGAAGTTGCTCGGCCCCGCCCGTGCGACGCCTTGCATAAGCGCGTCCGCCAGGCCGGTCATCGCATTTCCGGCAATGGCTCCCGGACTTCTACGGCCTTTCATAATCGCCTCTTCGACGGCCATCTGCTGCTCCGGCCCGTATTTCTCGAGCGCCGCCTTTTTCTGTCCGTAATAATTCGACAAATCATCTTGCACCGGCTGGGGTGGCGTTGGCATTACGGCGGGCGGCGGCATCGGAGGAGCCGGAGGCGGCGGGAGCCCGGCCTGCGGATTAAAAGCAGGTGCTGGTGGGGGTGTAGGCGGCATGACCGGCATCGGAGGCGCGGACGGGATTCCTCGCGCCGTGCTGCTTCCGCCAGAGCTGACGTCATAGGGATCTTCTAATTGGAACGGGTTCGGCATTTAAGCGGCCCCCCTCATGTGTTTCATTGCGGCCAAAAGTGCCGCGATATCCTGGGGATGATGTCCCATTGGCGGTGAAGGCTGGCCGCGGCCGAGAAGTTGCTGCACCATCGCCGGATTTTGCTGGACCGTCGAGCGTGGCAGAACGGCCTCGCCGGGCGAAAGTCTGGCCGGGACCGTATCGTTTCTAAGCGAATCCCCGTGCACCTTGGGCTTTCCCGGCACCATTCCGCCACCCGTCAGACAGATTCCGCCGTCATGGAAACAGCGCTCATGCCCGACCATTCCACCGGCCGCGTAAGGCTGAATAATTCCGCCATGCGCCGCATTTTGCGCGTTATTTTTGTTCACGGCATCGCCCGCCATGGTGCCGATCTTATTGCCTGCGGCCGCGCCCACCGGCCCACCATACATTCCGCCGATCACCGTCCCCGCGGTTCCTAACAATCCGCTGGTAATCCCCGCGTTCTGCTGGCCTTGCGCCGTAGCGGTTTGAGCGATATTGTTCTGCTGGTTCGCCACTCCCGTCGCCTTTTGCATTGCGTTTTGGAAAACCTGCTGCGGAACTTGCGCGTTATATTGCGTTCGTTGATTGACCAGCCCCGTATTGGCCGAGCCGACCGCCTGGGCGTTGGTCGCGTTATAGGCATTGGCCGCCTGGGTATTGGCCGCGTTGTTTTGGCTGGCATTCTGCTGATTGGCTGCGTTAAATTGCTGCATCGCATTCTGCGCCTGGGCGACCGTGTTGGCCTGGGTATTCTGCTGTCCCTGCAACGTAGCCCCGGCACCTGCGCCGGAGGCCATCGCGGCCAGCGCCTGCTGATAATTTTGGCCTTGCGCCTGGAGCGCGGCCATGTGCGCGTCCTGCTGGCCTTGACCGGCCTGCACTTGCCCCATCGCCGCCTGGAGCATTCCCGGCGAAACACCTCGCGCCTGCGCCTGCTGATCGATCGCGCCGCGTTGCCCGGCCAGATTTCTAGCGGCGTCCTGGTTGACCTGCTCAATTTGCGCCCGCTGGGTCGCGGATCCTTCGGCCCCAGCATTGGCGACGCCTGCCAGCTGATTAATCGCCGCAATTTGTGCCGCGGTGCCCTGCTGCCCGACATTTTCGGTGGCGTAGGCGTTACTTTGCTGGAGATAGGCCTGCATCTGCGCGGGCGTCATCAATCCCGCGTTGACGTACTGCTGAAGTTCGGGGAGACTTAATTGTTCCTGGGTCGGAGCGACGACATTCTGCAACCCCGCCAGGCCCTGCAACTGCGCTCGCGTTGCGTCGCCTGTTTTCCCGCCCGTGAAAGTATCTAGCAAGCTCATAAATTACGTTCTCCCCGCGTATTGGTTCGCAATCAACCGATTAAGCGCCGCGAGGTACGCTGTCGCAGCCGGGCTTCCGGTGCCTCCGAAGGTTCCTTCGTTATTGTTGTAGCCCGTCGGTGAGGTGTTATATCTCGAGAGCGTTTGCTGCGCGATCTGCTGCGGCGTCATGCTTAGGAACGGATCCGATCCGCCGAGGCCCGGTTGCCCTATCGAACGGACGGGGTTTAGATTTACGTTGGAATACATATTCGTTAAATCGCCCATGTACTGAATTTGCCCGGCGGGATCCGTAATGGCTCCCGGCATTCCGGGAATAGATTTGGCGGTGCCCGCTTGGCTGATAAAGGCCTGGTCTAAGACCGGCTGATAGCCGCCACCGATAAGTTTTTGAAGCGCAGCATCTTTCCCGTACTGATCCGTCGTCGACAAATTGGCCAGCGTGGCAGGGTCGACGATCGAATTGTTTTGCAAATAGGGAGCGAGCCCGCTCAATTGCGAAGAGGGATTAAGCTGGGCATCGATCTGGGATTTATACGGTGCGATATTAAAGGTATCGACAAATCCCGCCTGCAAACCTCTCTGACTTTTCGCCAGGTCTTGATTTTGGGCATCCAAGAGCTGCGCCTGATACGTCTGGGCCAGCGGTTGATTCTTATTGACCGCGGCATTGTAGGCCGTCCGATCCGATTCGTTTTTCGTGAGATTGTCGACGAGACCTTGCCGGAATTGCGCGGCATAAGGATTTATTTGACCTTGCGCGTAAGCGGCGGAATCCGCGGCCGCCTTTTGTGCGTCGACGACGGATTGATCTGCGCCGGTCGTAGCGGTGCCGAGCTGGCCAGTCAAATTCCCGAATTGCCCCGCCGCCGTATTGATTTTCTGCTGCGCTTCGGGATTCCCGCGGAGGAGAAGCGAATCCAAAGTTGACATCGCTTGCGTCGGATTTTTGCCCTGCCCCTGGAGATACGACTGGAGCCCTGACTGGGTGCCTAAGAGATTGCCCTGCTGGACGGCCTGGCCCACCTGATTCTGAAGATCCGAATAGCCCTGCGTCCCTTCGAAATTCGTCGGGCCGGTATAGGCGTTGTTATATTGGCCCTGAAAAGCAGCGACATTGTTCGGATCCGAAGCGAACTTCGTCGGATCTGCCATCGCCTGGGTTACCACGTCCGGGTTATTGGCGTTATATCCGCCCTGGACCTGCTGCTGAAATTGATTTGCGGCGTCGGTAATCCCCTGATTGAGATTTCCATACTGCGTGTTTAAATTCCCGGACAATGTATCGGCCTGCTGGGTGATCTGCGGTGCGTTCGCCGACAAATAATCGCCCAGCTTCGAAGCCGAGGAACCAAATTGCGTTGGGGAAGCGGTCGCTGACCCCTTAGCGGCCGTGGCGGGACCGCCACCCTCGTCGCCGACTGATCCACCCGTCTGCGGGGGCATCGGTGTGTCACTGCCCGGTGCGTTGGTCGTTTGCCCAGTCGGCGCGTCTTTGTTTTCTTCGTTGATTGGTAGAAAACTCATTTCAAATCACCTCACGAAACCTGGACGACAACCGTGTATTTCGTTCCGGCCGTCAGTCCCACGATGTTGTCGATAAAAATGAACCCCTGCGAATAATGCCAATAGACCTGCGTCGCCACGGCCGGATGAATCTGCTGCTGGTTGCCCTCGTAGACATTTCCTAAGATCACGCTGTTCGGGATCCCGACAACCGGATTCGAAAACTTAAATCCCACCGTCGAGCCCGGTGTAAATTGGAATGTAAAAGGCTGGATGACCGCTAAATTCGCGTAGGTAATCCCGTGGTTGACGATGTTGTAGATCGCCGTCATAAACAGGTTGAGCGTTTCCAAAAAATGCTCGAACCATGCCGGGGCGTCTTTGTAGTCCTCGAATTTGATCCGCTGGATGCTGGGAAGATTCGAGTTATTGTTAAAAGGCATTAGTGCGCCCTCGTCCCGACAATATCGAACGTGCAGGAGACGCCATCTAACCCAAAAGACGTAAACGCCTGCGTCAAAAGCAGATTGATAATGACCCAGTGGGCGTAACGCGTATTTTTGGTCGGATACGAAGAAATCACCTGCTCGGGAATGGTCGAGACACCCCAGGGGAAGGTTCCCCAGGCCTGCGTTCCCCAGCCGCCGGAGGAAACGGGCGACATCATCACGGTCTCGGCCGCCGGAAACCAGTCGGTTGACATCCGCATAGAGACCTCGCGGAAATTGGCGTTAGAAAACATAAACTGCCAGCTGTCCCAGGCTTTCACATACTCGGCAAATCCGCCATGCAGCGGGGCATACTGGATTTCTGAAACAATCGAGCGATAGTCGATCGCCGCGCCCGCCGCAAACCCCGTCGCGTCCACCACGTTCACCACGCCCGAAGGAATATCGTTTCCCAGCACCTGCGTCGTGAATTGATCCGATCCGACGGTCTGCTGAATGACATCGCCGATCTGGACATTCGCCGAGCTGGCCAGGGTGAGCGTGTCCAGCGTGGTATTGGTCGCCGTGATCACGACGTTGTAATGCTCGTCGACGAAATCGGTATTGGTAAACGATTTGCGCTCTTGGAAGATGTTTCCGGCAGAATCGGCGACGTAAAGTTTATTCGTCGAGTCAGAGACGATGGCCGCGGTGGCAATTCGGGTCCAAAGGGTCCAGCTGGTGGTTAACCAGTTGTACGTGTATGGTTTTACGAAGGTGTCTTCGTTCGGCAGCCAAAGAAAATAGCGGCGATCCGATTCGTAGACGCATCCGAAGGCCTGGGAGACAAATGTCGCGATTTGTTCGAGGCGCAAAAGGTCACGCTCGATATTCCGACTCATGATTTGGTTTCCGCCGCTGGAAACACTACATACACCTTGGTTTGAGGCGTAATAAATGGAATTGTTGAGGACGACGGGCGTATTGAGGCCGAAGAGGACCGCCGAAGAATCGAATAACAGCGTCTGGAGTGCGGTAGGGTCGGATCCCGTAATGCGGAAGATTCCGCCGTTGGTAAACGCATAGACCGCATCCTGGAGCGCGATCATCCGGTAAATAATGATGTTGATCGTGCCCGCCTGGAGGAGATATTCATAGGCGAGCGGGACGCCTTCCGCCTGGTTGATTTTTGAAACCAGAAATCCGTTCGGCCGGGCGTTGTTCGCGCTGATATAGGTGTTGCCCGCAGCCGGAATCTGCGGGCTCCAGCTGGTTTGCCGACTGGAATTTACCGTAAACGGCCCGTTTTGCAGATTTTGGGATTTGATCTGGATTGCGCCAGGCAGAATGTTTTCGCCGGTGATGTAATAGGCGTAAAAAAACAGATTGAGCGTGTCTTGGTTGATCATCGCCACCAGATTTCGAGCCGTGGCGTCGATATTCTGGGCGATCGTTCCACCGGTGACGATGGCAAAGGTCCGAAGCGCCGCATTATTGGCCGCGGCCCCCGTGTAGGTGTAGGTGGTCGCGGAATTGACGTCGGTGAGCTGGAACGTGTCGCCGATTTGAATCCCGAGCGGAGCGCCGACCGAGATCAGCGTTACGTCCGAGGTCTGGGTCGTGTGATAGTTGGCATAAAACGTCATGTTTTGAAACGTGGTGATATCGAGCGCCAGCGGCGGAACATCATTCGGGAAATTGGAGGGCTGGCCATCGGCGGTATAGATAAACGCGCCCAGGAGCGTGTCGGGGATGTTGTCGATCAGCGTCACCGACTTGGCAATAAGTTCGCCCGCCGTCAAGTTATGCTCGATAATCAGCTGGGCGTTATTGCCGGGTGGGATCGAAAGCGACCCGGTGTTGGCCGTGCGGTAAACCTGGACGAAATACTGCGTGGTCAATCCGGCGGGGATCGTGATCGTGAGGGTGACCTGTTGGGTCGAGCCCGCGCTGTTACTGACGAAAAGAAATTGAGATGGAGCGCCCAGAATGAGATTGTCGTTTGCATCGATATAGCCGAAAACAACCTGGTACATGACTTGGGAGTTGTTCGTCACGGCGTTTCCGACGCCAGAAATCGCCCCCTGGAGATCGAGCGCCGGAGGAGATCCGGCCAGGCGCGGCGTTCCAGTTACGGAATCGAGCTTATAAACTCCGTTATTGGTCGTGAAATAGAAATTGCCCGAGGATTGCGTCGAGAAGATAAAACTGCCCGCGGGCGGGAAAAAGGATCCGGCATAGGCGACCCAAGTACCGATGCCGTCGGAGTCATAGACCAGCTTTCCGTTTAGCAGGTACCAGATCAGAGTGTTGTCGTAGTTGTAGCCCTTAATCGCTGGCGACGGTAGCGTGGTCCCATAGAAATCAAACCCCCGGCGCGTCTCGGCCACCTGGGGGCGATCGATATTCACATTCGAGGCGATCGTCATGCCGCCCGGCGGAACTTCCGAGAGTAGATTCGGGAATGTCATGAGCCCCAAATTTTTAAGTTGGACCGTAGGAAGCATTAGTCAGCATCCCCCGCCGTAATTTTTGATTGGACGGCATTCTTGAATTGCGCGATGGTGCGGGCGGCCAGAGGAGCCCGCGCAGCCCACCGGGTTTGCAGATTAGCCAGCGAGGCCGCGGCCGCTACGTCTGCGTGATTGTCCACGTCCCGTTGACGAAGGTTGTTAACTTCGTCCAGGGCGACCAGGAAGACCGCCCGAATTAATTTAGAGTTCGAGTGGGCGTCCAGAAGTTCATTAAGAGCGACGGCACGATCTCCCGCCAATATTTCAGCGGAGGTCGGTGGCGGGTCGGCATCTTGGGGGACATTTCCAGGCGTTAGCAACCACGTCTGGAAGTCCCGCCAGTCTTTATTTGCGCCATCGTTTGGAATATTCGCACCGTCTGAAAGGCGTTTTATGACGGAGTTAAGAACTAGCCATTTATAATTTTCTGCCATAGATGCTCCTTACAGGTCCGCCGAAAATTCAATGAACGACGACGTGGCGCTTTGCGTCAAGATCCCAGCCCGCCCGACTGTCAATCCAGAAGCAACCGTGATCGCAATTTGACAATTCATGACGCTGGGGACTGAAGCAGACATTGCGGTCGCATTGGTCGCTATAGTGGAGTGGTAAATCTGGAAATTCGTTGGACCTGTGAATGTAATTGTTGGCGCAGCTCGCATCGGAACGGGATATTGGTAAGCACCTAGCGCGAGAACGGTTGTCCAACACATTAAGCTGACCATCTGTTCGTTTGTAACCTTGTCTCCGAGGCGTGTATAAAAACGCTGGCATCGGGCCAAATCCACCTCGGGATTCGTTCCGACAAAAGCAACGGGCTCGGCGGCAATCACCGCCATAGCCGAATCGAAATAATAAGTACCGTTTTTCTTGTCCCCGGCTTGACACATTCCGATGATCAGTTCCAAGTCCGTCGTCGTGGCGGAAATCGCCTGCGTCACCGTTAGGGTTTCCCATGCGCCGCCCCCCGTGTGATAGGAGGAAAAGGATTGCGTCGTGCCATCATAAAGCGAAGCCCTGACGGCGGAGGCCGTGTTCGCATTCACGCGAACGGAAAGGGTAAGGGTCTTTCCTCTGTAATCGGCGTAGTTTTCGACGTTCTGCATCACCTGCCAATACTTTGAAGCCGTGCTGCCCGTAACCACGACTTTCATCGAAGCAAGCCCGACCGTATCAATAGTTGTCGTTTCCCTGGTTACCGTCACGGTGGTGGCTTCGGAGTTTTGCACCTTCCACCGGTCGACGGTTCCGTAGGTGTTATTGGCGGGATTGGTTGACGTCGTTCCGCGCTGGTTGATTTCAAACCCTCCGTTATCCGCAATGTTCAATGCTTCATTTTGGAGTTGGCTGAAATTGACCGCCTGCGTTGTCGTCGTTCCGTTTGGAACGACTGGAGCAGAGCTGAATGTTTTGACTCCCGCGATGGTTTGCGCTCCAGCCGTCATCACAAAGCTGGCCGCGCCCAAAACGTCGGGGATTGTATAGACGCGAGAGGCCGCTGGAGCGGGGGAGGTGATCGTGACCGTGTTGGTAGTGCCGAGGACGATCTGGTTTGTGGTCCCAGAAAAGATTGCGTTTACGCCGGTCAATACGCCGGTCAAAGTAACGGCTGCGAAAGTCTGCGTCGCGGTAAACGTCTGGGCGAGTTCGAGGAGCGCAAAGGTGGCCGCGGCCACCGCATTCCCAGGATTTGGGATCGTGTATTCCAGCGCAATCGACCGCGCAGCCTGGGTGGCGATCAGGACGTCAATCCCGAAAGCGTTCTGTGTGTAAACATCGTCGACGGTATTGCCCGCAGCGGGGTAAAGCGTTAAGCGCCCGGCCACGCCTGCATTCACCGTTCCGCCCGCGGCCGCAGTCGAGATGACCACCCCGTTATAGGTGAGCTGATCCGAACCGTTGATCCCAAGCGGGAGATTCGCCGAGTTGGCATTATTTCGCCAGTCGATCGTGTCGGTTTTGGCCAGGCGGATCTGTCCAGCGGTGGCCGGATTTGCGGTGGTGGTCGTGTAATTGACGGCAATCAGCCCGAAATTCGGACCAAAGTTGAGCGGGGCAGTAAGCGAGAAGAGTCCGCCGGTTGCCTGCGGCCCACCGGCCAGAGCAATCAAGTAAGACGAAAGATTTCCGGGCCCTTGGGCGTATCCGACGTCCCCGAAAGCGGGAATGCTGTAACTGACTCCGTTGTAATTGACGGGTGTTGCCATGGGTTACCTCATAAACGGAAAGCCCGCGTTTCCCCACCAGCCGGGCGTATTGCGGTTAACGATTTTCTTCGGTGTGCCATCAATGCGGGGGGAGACGGTTCGGGCGAAATCGACGGCCATGTCTTGGTAACGGCGCTCGGCCACCGTCAAATTTTGAGTGTCGCCCAGAGATTCCAGGACGCGGATAATCGAGCGCTGGACGAGAAGCGGGAACATATCGTAAGGCACCTGCGGAATGCAGGACATTTGAGACGGACACACCCAGTCGCCCACTTGCATCGTGAATGCACCCGTCTCGGCATTCGTCGGGAGCGCGGACAAGGGCAGGCCCGTAAAGGGATCCACCCCAGGACTGGAAAACGTGAGATTGTTCGCGTTGATAAGGGAGATCGTTTGATCGTCGCGGAGGCTGGTAAACTGCGGCGAGTTCGGAATGATGTCGAAGGTATCGGTTGCCGTCCAGGTCGTCGGAACGGCCGAGACCGAGACGACATTGGTTCCCGTATTGATGGAGATAATCTGGGCGCAGTTGGTCGTCTGGGTCAGATTGTTCGGGCGACGCTTAATTTTCATCCGCAGCCGGTACTGCGTGGGCGCGGGCAGCGTGTTCGGATAGAGAATGATCTGGTCGTTTTGGAGGATAAAGCCAAACGCATAGAGCGGAGGATTTCCGCCCGCCGGGTAGGTCAGCTTCAGATATTCCGGCGAGAGCATCGACATATTGATTTCGTTTTTGTTCGGATCGACGAAAACAACGTCGCGCCACGTAGCAAAGGCGGCCCGCTTCGGGATCGTATAGTTAAACGTCCCGCTCACGACCGGCTGATCGTAATTTTTGACCCAAAACTCCTCTTGGGCGGCCAGCACCAGCGGAACGATCGTCGTCCGCATTTCTTGATCCATAAATGCGATGACGTCTTCCGGCTGCTGGGCGTTTTGGGCATTCGGCGCGAGTATCCCGCGATAGACGCTGGATACTAAGGCGAGGCTCGAGCCATCGACGGTATAGTCCGGGGCAGCGGCAACCATGAGGCTCCTTATTTACCGAGTTCGGATTCTTCCTCGTCCTCTTCGGGGGCTTTTTTAATCTCGGGCATCGCTTTGGTTTGCTGGCCGTCCATCCCGTTTTTTATTTCGATGGAGTACCCAGGACCAGTAACAGTAGTCGAGTGAGTCCCCTCGCTAGGATTTGGCATAGGATTTTCTTCACTAAACATTCCTTCGGCTTCGATCCCGTCCAAATCACCCACCAGCTTTTTGAAGGCGAAGTCGTTCACTTCTCCGTCCGACATTTTCTTTGGGGGTTTCATGGGTTATAGACCCTCGCTGATTACGACTTGCGTGGCCGTCGTTCCGCCCGCTAAGAACCCGGAGCCCGTCACCGTAATGGGAGCCCCATTTTTTGTCAGTGTGATAAAGTTCCCCGCGGTTCCGGGGGCGACTGCCGTAAAGGTCACGACCGCACCGGCCGACGTTGCTTTGACCAGCTTGTTTGCCGTGGTATTGGCGTTGACCACCGCGGCCAGCGACGCGGCCGAGAGCGTGTCGGTGGTCCCGGTCAGAAACTGGACCGCTCCCGAGGCGGTATCGGACCCCGTAAAGGTGACCCCGCCGATCGTGACCGTGTTGGTTGCAACCACCGTCGAGAACGTGGCGGTGGCGGACGCTGCGACGCCAGTCGCGACCGTGATGTTCACACTGATAGCTCCGACCGCGCAGCGTTCAAAATAAGAGCCGATGCTTCGGCAAACCGCCCAGGCGTCGCCCTGATTTTCGACCGTCGTATTCGTGAGGCCGGAGAATCCCGGCATAATTTCACTGCGAACCGTTGCGGTGTCGCGTAAATCGTTAACCACCAGCGTGAATTGACTCGCCATAATTAATCTCCTTTAGGTGTTCTGCCTCTCACCCCGCCCTGGACCCCAAGGAAGGCCAGAGCGGAAGCGAGGCAGTAACGACGGTTACTGGTTGACGATCAGATTGATCAGCACCGCTTTGGCGGGGCTGTTCAAAAAGGCCGCTTGCAGGGTGTAGCAGCGCAGTTCATACGCCGTGTAGCCCGGCAGTTGCAGGAAGAATTCCCCTGGCATACCCGGAAGGGTAAAGGTCAGGTCGGTGGCACCGGTTCGCTGGCACCGCTTCAGGGGGAGGATGAATGCGTAACCCTCTTTCATGAAGATGTGGCCCACGATCTCGATTTTTCCGTTCGGACCATAGAAGCAGAGGCTTTCCGTTCCGTTTTCCAATTCATTTTTCTTGTAGCTGGAGTCGTAGCGTCGGGCTCCGGCCTGGGAGGTGATGAGGTTGGAGTAGGTTTTCGGATTGACGAATACCGTCACGTCTTCCATCAAACCGCGGGCGGTGGCGAGTGCGACGGCCGACTGCACTTTCCCGAAGTTCAAGGCGGTGGACAGAGCGCTATAGACATTCGACTGCCAGAGCGCATAAGTCGCCGAGTTGATGTTGAAGATCGTCCCGGTGTTGGCCAGGATGTTGTAGTACCCCTGCATTTCTTGACCGAACGCCAGATACGGGAACAGCTGGAGCGCGGTTCCGTTGGCCGTGTTGATCGCCGCGACATCGGTCGCGTTTCCGCTGACCGTGACCACACGCGTCGATACATTGACCGACGTCACCACCAGCGGAGCCAGGGTGTTGACCAACACGCCCGCGTTGTACGCGTCGATGTTGATGTTTTCCATCCCGGACCAGATCCCGGCAGACCATTCCGCCAGGTCGATCGTGAGCACCCCGATCGTGGTTGCGCCCGTATGCACGGTCGTTTCCCCGAGCGTTCCATGCGCGGACGATCCCCACATAAGTTCGATCTCGATGAATTTCGACATCGACTGCGTGAGTGCGTCGACGATGAGTTCGGTCGCCTCGACGAATGCCCGAACACCGCCCGACGCGGCTTTGGCCGCCACGTCATAGGTGATCCGGTCGGCCAGCGTCATACCCGCGCCTGCGATCTGCGCGTCGCCCATGGTGGAAGCGACGGGGGTTACCAGCGCCACCGCACCCACGCCGAAGGTCATGCCGGTTGGCAAGGCCAATAGCACGGGCTGGTGAAGCAAGCGGCCTTCGCGTTTATCGTTTTCGACAAACTTAATCCGCTTCTGGAGGACGGACGATTCCGGGACGAGGTTTACGATCTTGTCTTCGTAGACATCTTTAAACAGACCGGTGAGGGTCGACTGTGTTTCAAAGGCTGAAGCCATAGGTAGGTCTCCTTAATTTAATTCCTGGACATTCCAGGGTTACTTTCAGGAGAAGGGCTTTCGGAGTGGCGTTCGCGGGGGCGGGATAGCGGGGAGCGATGACACTCCGGGCGTCGAGCGGTGCGAATAGCGGTCGTTTAAGTCTTCTCTTTGCTACAAAATCGGGTTACTTCTTTTTGAGGTCGTCTAAGTACGCCCGGAATTCGTCGGGCGTCATGGTCTTGCGCTCGTCGCGCTTGGCTGCCGGGCGAAATTCCTTTTTGACTTTATCCTTCTCGGCATCTTTGACCGCCTTCAGATAAAACTTTCGGACTTTTTCGGCGTTGTCTTTGCCGAGCTGTTCCACCAGCTTGTCCTCGTCCAACACGTCGTAATAGGACTTCTGGTATTCGAAAATTTCCGCCTTCACTTTGGCCATTGCTTCTTTGGGCGTCACCATGCGGCCGGTCAAATACCCTGACTGCATCACTTGGGCGACGCGCTTGGCCAGCTGCGGAGCGATTTTAGAGGCCAGCGGCACCCCGGCCTCGGTCATCGCTTCGTTGATTTGCGCTTTCAAAACGCCCATCGCCTGATTGACCCGCACGTTATTTTCGGCCTCGACCTGCGCCTGCTGCTGCTGGATTAAATATTGATCGTGCGCCTGGGCTTTGGCTTTCCATTCCATCGCCTCACGCTGCTCGGGCGTCATCTTTTCCGGCACCATCACGTTTTCGTAATACCACTGCCCGAGCGTTTCTTTGATTTCGTCTGAAATTTTGGTTGAGCCCAGAATTTTCTTCAAGACTTCCTGGGGCTTTCCGAACCGTTCGTTATAGATCACCTTCGCCGGATCGTCCTGCAACGTCTGAAGAAATGCAGCCGTTTCATGCTGAAGCCTGCCCAGCTGATCCATCCGAGGCTCAAACGAAATGCCCTTTTGCACGTAGGCGCGGGCCTGCTCGGGCGTCAGGTAGACGTCTTTCCCGTCGACGGTGTATTTTTCTTTTCCCGCGTTCGGATCGACGGGTAAGGCATCCGTCGTCGTGGGAGGAGGTGTTACGTCCTTCCCGTTCGATCCGTTCGCAGGCGAAATTTTTTCCGTAACGCCCTTAACGATGTTGGCAGCAGTGTCAGTAGCCATAGATTAGGCGCTCGTCACCGCTTCCCAGGCCGCAGCGGTGCGAACATTCAATTTGTGTGTCGTGCTGTTGTAAATGACCATCCCCTCGGTCGGCGTGAGGGCGTCGCGCTGGGTGGTGGTCAAGACCGGCGGGCTAAAGGCATTGGTCGTCCCACTAAAACTCACCGACCCCGAGAGAACGCCGCCCGTTAATGGGAGGGTGGCTACGGGCGTCCAAGTTTTACCCGTGGAGTATTCAAAGACCTGTGTAATCTCATTGAACCGAATCACAGAACTTGCAGAATCATTGGTCGCCATAAATTCTCCTTACTGTAATTCTCGGAAAGTGATACCGCCGAAATACGTTTCATTGGCACTCTGGGTATTCTGAACACCCAGCACAAACTGATCTTGAACCAAATTCAGATCCTCACCCAGCGTCAGCGTGGAAGCGACTGGGGCGGTCACCGAACTGATCCGGTTATGGACATAGCCCGAGGCGACCTGCGTACCCCCCGTAAGCGTATTGGCCGCCGTGCGGGAAATATCGTATTCGACCGAGCTTGATCCCAGCGGAGACCAGACCGCATGATCGACGCCTGCAATGACAGGATTTAAGAGCAAACACCAGCGGAAAATCTGGCCGTTATTGGTTCCCGCCATGATTTCCGTGGATAACGGGATAATGGTGGTTCCCGTCTGCGTGGCTTTTAATCGGATAGAAATGAGCGGGACGATGGCCGTGCTACCCGCACCTGTCACTAAGCCTTGTATCCCGCGATCAACGGATCGAATAATACCCGTCTGATCGAAACCGGCTTCCGAGATCACGGACGCGCATCCCTGGAGCAGCGAAGCGGCCGCCCCTGTACCGGCGTTGACAATATCGAACCGGCAGGGCAGGTTCGGTGTCGAGGTGTAAACAATGGTCGAGATATTGGAGTGGTCAATTTCATGACAGAGCACGACAATTCCGTTCAAATAAAATCCGAAACGGACTCGCCCGGATCCCAGCCATTGAAAGTCAATCACCAGGATCTGCTGCGTGGTGAGATCCAATTTGATGCCGCTGGAGCCCAGACCATCCAATTTATCGAGGTTCCAGTTCGCTTGCGGGACCACCGTCTCGGCGAGGCTGCCCGTAGCGCTGCTACGGATGACCACGGACATGCCCGTGCCGTCCACCATGAAATACATTCCGTTTAGATCATCGAAAAATCCCATGCGCTTGATCACGCCGGGAACGCTGCCCTGAAAATTCCCCGAAACGGACACCAGCATTCCTTTGCCCGCCTGATAATTGAAACGCTGTTTGGTCTGCCGGATTACCGAGGAGGGAGTCGAGGCAACGTGCATACTCACCTGCGCTAAATTCGGGTTATGGATGGACGTCCCAGCGCCCGTGATACGTTCCGACCAGATCAACGGATTTTTATCGTAGAGCTGTTTATTGTCGAATTCCGAATAGGGAGCCGAAATACGCAGCCTGCCGAATGAATCCGAAGCAGAATTATTCGCGGATTGAATCGAGAGCGACAGGGAAGCGACGGAGGACGGTTGAATAGCCATGTTATTGCATTCCCAGAATGGTCACGACGATCGCGGTCGCCGGAGCCAGAGTAATTGATGTCAGACGCGACCGAAAATAAAGGCTCGGCGTAAACGAGGCTCCCGAATAAAGGACGACCCCATCCCCGGTGACTTGCGTGTGCGTCAGAATCGTGGTAAAGGTCACGTTGTCGAGGGAACCTTCCAGCACCACGTTCCAGGCCGTCGCGGCGGCCCCGGTGCCTTTCACCAGAATGGAAAACGATTTCACGGGAGCCGCGGGCGTGACGGTGACGCCCGAAGCGGCGACGGTGTAAGTATCGGCTCGGGTCGCCGAAGGGACCGACGTCGAAATCGATCCGCCGGTGGTCCCGGTGCCGCCCGTGACCGCGATCGGGACAAACGTACCGGACCCGTTGATTCCGTAAATCGAAAATCCTTCACCTGAATAGGCCATATTAAGCGGCTCCTTGTAGGGCGGGTGGCCCTTGGTTAGGTTGCATTTGTCCAGGGCGCGTCGGGCCGCCCGGTTGCTGATTCTGCTGCACGGCCGGAGCCGGGGGCCCCGCGGGCCCTGCGCCGGGCGTAGGACCGGCTGGTCCCGGCGTTTGTCCAGGAGGCGGTGGTGCCCCCGGAGGGGGTGCCGCTTGCGGCGGAAGCTGGAGCTGGGACGGCATCCCCGGCGGTAAAGAGGGGTCGCCGATGATCCCGGCTAAAATCGGATTGATCGTGGTCATCATGTTAATGTGCGCCATGATGTGGTTTAAGGTCGCCACCACATACGGCTCATTCGGATTTAAGTGCGCTTCCACCGTGTCGATGTTGGCGGTGTGTTCCAGGATGTGCATCACGTGGTTGTCGGTGATGGCAGGCGTCACGTCCTGGCCCTTTAAGAGCGCTTCGTTTTCGGCTTTGACCAGCACCAGCTGGGTTTCCTGGCGGTGGTAGAGCTGCGGCAGGTCGCCATCGGTGTAAACCCCGATGTATTGCTGGGGATCTTTGATCAGACCGGATTTCATCAAGACGTCCGCCAGCTGCATTTTTCCGGCCGGGGTTTGCAGCATCGGATTAATCGTCTCGACGCGGATCCCGGAGATCCCGGAGAGCGTGTCCGGGCCCCACGTCTTGGCGGCCGAGACTTTGTTCGCGCCTACGATCTGGGTCACGCGATCGGATTTCATGTTCCGTTTCAGGATGCGAAGTGTTCCAGTCGCCACCTTTTCACAAAGCGCGGCATAGGCTCTTTGTAGTGGGGCCTGGAAGATAATCGAGTTGGTCGTAATGAGCGCGGCATATTGGCCGGAGGTGATCGATTGGTCCGGTACGCCGCGATCTAAGGCGCTCACCCCGGCTAAAACTTCCATATTTTGAATCAGCTTATCGATCAGCTGGTAGGTCTCGGGCGCGGAATGCAGGAGGTTTAAGGCCTCGGGCTTGGACGTCGGGCCCATCTTCGGATCCCACTCGATAAAGGTCATGCCGGTGGCCAGGGACTGATAGTGCAGGTTCGAGCCTTTCGGGGCCATCACGCACTGCGTCGCAAAATTGATGTTATTGGTCGTCACGGCGGAGACCAGTTCGTTTAATTCCTGCTGCAAGGGAATCAGATCGAAGGCCGGGGTATAGCCAAAGGGCGAGCCCGCCATCGTCGAGGGCACGTTGTCAAAGATCGGAATAAATCCGCGGCCCTTCTCGTCGGCGTAACCCGCCCCCACCAGCGTGTCGTCTTCCAAGATGGTCGTCTGATCGGCAAACAGGAGAAACCGGCCGCCCGGCACGGCGGGCGTATCGGCGTGGAAGGCGTAGAAGACGGGGATCGTCTCGTTGTCGTGATGGATAAGGGTGACAAGCTTCGTCCCGTAAGTGCTTTCGGAATCGGAAAGACCTTTCAACTCGCTTGAGAAATCTGGATACATCGCGGCCAGGTCGTATTTGTTCATCCAGCGTCGCCATATTTTCCATTGACAATGCCCTCGCTCCTGCACCGCCGTGTTAAAGATTAGATCCAAGGGCGTGATGTTGTGGTACTCGATATCCCCCTCGGAAATTCCCGGCATATAGTCCGGTCCCTTGAATTTATTCCATAACGCAATCACCGCACTTTCGCCGTAGACTTCGGAATCCTCGACGGATTGATCGAGTTTCCGGTCGAGCCCGTAGTCTTCGCCTTGGGCGAAATGCTCCATGAGCCCGTCGGCGAGTTCCCGGTTCTGGGCGGATCGTGCATCCGAGTTGGTCACCTGGGCTTTATAGGCGACTTTATCCTGGGTCACCTTTGACTTGATATGCAGGAGAATATTGCGCTCGTGGTTCCAGAAGCTGCGCGTCAGCTCGCCCATCTCGCCCGACTTGTACATCGACGCCCGGTAAATCCAGCCCGCATAGAAATTCGTAAACGAATTCCGATAGAGCGATAGACGCCCGGTGCGCCGCATTTCGTTGTAATACTCCGAGATGCGGTCCCAGCAATCGGCGACGCATTCCTGGGTCGGTTTCGTCCAGGAATACTCCGCGGCCGTGTGCGGCATCGGCCCTTTTACAACGTCAGTGGTGTCGATTCCGCCCATTTACCAGGTGACCACCAGATTTGCGCCGGTCACTCGTGCCGTGTATTGCCGGTCGTTTAAGTGTTTGGTCACCCACTGGACATCCGCCGAGGGCGTTGTCCCGCAGGCGATCGAGGCGGTATAGAGTCCGGCGGTGAAGGCGACCACGATCGCTGCCACCACCGCGTCTAAAAACACCGTCTGGGTTGCGGCCGACGTATCGGCGGCCGAGTGGGCCGCTACGGCATTCATCAAGAGTCCATCCATAGTTATCTCCTTACCAGGTGACTACGATATTCGTGGTTGAGAACGTCACGCCATACCCACACTGCCGGAGCAAATCCACCACCCACTGAATATCGCCGGAGGTGGTCGAACCCAGCGCAATCGTGGCGGTGAAAAGACCCGTCACCCGCGCCGTATTAATGGCGGTTACGACCGCCCGCAAAAAGATCGTCTGGGTTCCCAGATAATCCGTGGCGCGAGCGTGTGAAGCTTCGGCCGAGGGCAAAATATCGTCTAACGGGTTACTGGACATAGGGCCCCCTTATGCGGTCCATGTGACGGTTAAGTTAGTCGTCGTTATCGACGTTTGATATCCGCCGGTATGCAACACTTCCAAAATGTATTGCAGGTCCAAGGAACTTGCCCCGGAGATGGAAAACACCGCCGTGTACGCCCCCGTGGCGCAGGCCGCGGCAATGGCACGCACCGCTAAAACCACCAGCGCCGTCTGCGTCGAGGCTCCGGTGCTCGAGGCGTCTTTGGCGGCTCGGGCATTCGGGATTAAACTTTCAGAATAATTCGGCATTTATTTCTCCTCCGCTTTGTGTTTGATTTCTACCCAGACGGGATTGCCGTCGTCGTCATCGTCTAAGAGCCAGGTTTGGGATCCCCCTGGGTTATCCTCGAGCTTGATTACTTTGTCGTCACAAATCAGAATCTGCGTCATAGGACGTGGGGCCCGGCAGCGCGTTCTTCCTGCGCGGCTTGGATATAGCTAAAACTCCCCGCGGCCTGGGCCGCAAACTTGCAGCGATTGGCCGCCACATTCTGCGGGGCACTGCGTCCACAAATGCTGCACACGTTGGTCTCTTCCGCACACGTCGAGAGTTGCGCCATGGAGTCCTCCTCTAAGCGGCCCGCATCCGTCGCGAGCGATTGACTTTCGAATAAGCTTCCTCTAAGGCTTTGGCCCCTTCAGAGCTTTTCTTCGTGTCAAAATTCAGATCAATAATGCGGGTGCCATCCACGCCGAAATCCTTCGGGATCGGGTTTTCATTCGGCACCAGGCCACGGGTCAAATAGACCAGCGCCATCAAATGGTCGAAATGGTGGTTGTAGGGATCCTTATCGAGCATCGTCCGCGTCTTATCCCAGACGGCCGAGGTGAGATTCGAAAGCACCATCGCGCATTTGGGCGAGACTTCAATCTTCTCGGCGGCGACTAAAATGCGGAATTGATTGAGCATCGCCTCGAGCGACCGTTCTTTGTAGACGGGGATGCAGTTCATTCCGGCGTGGGCGTTTAATTCATTAATCAGAATCGGGTCGGCCGAATCCGAAATCGTTTTATAAATCTCGGCATCCTCGCCCCAGAGCTTTAAGCGCAGCATCGTAATGGCCGCGGCGATCTTGTCCGACCGCACTTCCGTTCCGCTAAAGGTCAGCTCGCCTTCGACCACCAGTTTCGCCCGCTTGAAATCCCAGGTGGCAAATACCAAGGCCGTAAAATCCTTACTACCCCAGTCGATCCCGATATAGTGGTGATAGAACGGGTAGAAAATATCTTTGTAGTAGCCCTTGCAGTAGGCGTTCCGCCATTCCGGGACCGCGACCCGCGTACTATCGATAATCCATTTGCACTTGTACTCGCGCTCCCAGACGTCCTCGCGCTGCGTTTCCTTTTTCCACTCGGCGATCCTTTCCACGGGAAAATCCTCGGGATCGAGCCGCGCCGCCTGGTCAATATCACACTCGTAGAGCCATCCCTCCGCCTGGGCCAGCTGGTAATAGTGATAGAGATCGTGGGAGTAGGTATCGGCTGGCGTCGAGGATAGCAGCAGGTATCCGTCGGACGAAAACAATGCCGGGAAGATCACCGAGTCAATCAAATCTTTGAGGTCATCTACGTCCCGCCCCTCATCAACGCCCGCACCGTCAAGATCAAGGCCGCGCCGTATGCGATGCTGCTGATTATTAGAGCCCCTAAATAAAATGCTGGACCCGTTCCCAAACGAAAACATAAAACGCTGCTTGTCAAACTTAGGACGCAGATCGTCAGGGCACCACCTAAGCGTTTCCTGGATGATCGGCTCGATGTAATCAAGTAACCCGTCCTTCACCGGCGCAAAAAACGCCCACCGACTCTTCGCCTTCTTAATGCACTGCTCGACCATGAGATGCAATAAAAAGCTGCTCTTCCCTAAGCGCCGCGTCGAGTTGATGTAGAACTTCCGACTGGTCGCTTGCGATCTCACCCAGGCCTGCTTAATCTGCTTTTGACTCTCCCGCAGCCGATAATCTAAGCGCCCGATCGTCCAGGCCAGGCGATGGACGTCCTTATATTTTTCTTCCGCAAAATTCAGTTTCATTCTTTGGCGTCCTTCCGCAAAATCAAAGACGCCTTTAAAAAACGCTTCTCGGGTTTTAACTTGGGATCTTTTCGCGATGAATAAATCAGCGTCTTCCCCTTCGATTTGTGCAGCGCTTCACACCAGCCGATCGTGTGCGGAGGCGTCTCGCCGCAGGGGCAGAGTCGGGCTAGATCCGTCATAAAACGATCATCATTAGGCCCGCCCCGAAGACAATCAAGGGCAGCAGTCCACTTAACCCAAAATGAATTCCGACGCAGACTAAGATCACGCCGGAGGCTTTTAGTAAGGTCGCAGAATTCATCGCGTCACCGTCGGGGGATAAAAGGGGGAGGGGGTTATATTAAAGCCTAAAGCTAAATCGTCCGACGGAAAAGAGGGATAGCATCGCCGGTCGACCGGCCGGTACCCACCGGCCGTCTCCTCCGTCAGGAGAGGGCGGCACCGTCGAGGATCCAGTCGAGCGCGGGGCACGGGCGGGGCAGCTGGCCGTCGACCGACGGGTCCACCGTCGGAGCGCTCACAAATTCCCCAAATTTTCGGCGTCGCATTCACGAAAGCACCTTCCCCATCTCAATCGTCTTTTCAGTCGTCGGGTTCGGCCGGACCATCACCGGTTCCTTATCCGATTCGACTGTAGTTGTAGAAGTTTTCCCATTATTTTCTACGTCCTTCAGAATGCCCATCGCCTCATCGGCATTAAGCTTCGATTCTTCAGGATCCGACGGGATGCTGTTTGCCTTGTTTATCAACACCTTCCAACATTCCAGCGCGATTCGGCAGCGCTGGGCGGGGCGCATTTTCTTAAAGTCTTTTTCAATCAGCCGAAACCAGTAGGTCAGTGAGAATTGATTACGTTTATTGAGCTTTTCTTTCGGTCTACCGGGCCCTGCTTTCCGCACTTTCGGGCGATTCAAGAGGTGCGTCAGGCCTCTCTCTTCGATCTGCGAAAGCGTTAATTGCGATAGATTTTTCTGACCGTTCACGAAATCACCCGAGGATCCGACGCATTCGCAAAGACGCCGCCAAACATCCGTTTCATTTTGAGTAGGCTTCTTAAAATCTTCACGCGCAGCGTATAGTTCCAAAACAGAAAATGTTTGAAATCAGGATCCTGGCCCAGGAAAATCATTTCGCGGGGGCTCTGGGCCGCGTACCACTCTTGAAACGCTGGAATCGAAAGTAAAGCCAGCTGCAAGCGATTCTGGGGCCACTTCAGATGCGCGATATCGGCCTTAACGTTCAAGATTGAATTGTCCTTTGACATTCGAAATAAATCCGTTGGCGTTATTGAGCTGCTTCACCTGGCGCTCGATGTCGACCAGGCGATTATTCAGGGCATTCATGTTTTGAATGATGACGTTGTACTGGGCGAGTTCTTCGCGCAGGCTTTTATATTCCTCTCGCGTCACCACCAGCTGCACGGGAAATCGGGCATTTAACCAGGCGATGAGTTTTCTCATAGACCGTCCTCCTCAAACACCAGACCGATTTTGGCGATGACCGTCGAGAGCGAGTCCGCGTCGACGAGTTCAATCGGATTCGGGTCGCTGGGCGTTTTCACCACCAGCTGCCAGAGATTTTTAAATTCAACGGGATTGGCCCGGCGAGAGACTTTGAAGATATAGACCAGATCGTGCAGGGGCAGGGGGGTTTTAGCGACGGGGATTTCGCTGGTTGCCGAGGAGCCATTCTCTTTAGCACTCACGCTTTGGCTCCGGCGGAGAGGCGTTGCTGCAAGTTATCGACGTGCGCCTTATTCTGACTGAGAATCGCCTCGACAAAACTAATGCCTTTGGCAATCGCCATCATCTCGCGTCCATGAAAAGTGCCATTCTTAATCGCTAATTCAAAATCTTCTAGCACGGTGCGCGTGGCCCGCGCTTCCGCCAGGAGCCCTTTGATCGTGTCGCGATCGTTAGCGGCTGTAGAGGCTGGCTGGGACGGTGCCGGGTTCTTTTGTGTCGAGCCCGGCGCGTTTTGTGATCCGTTCGATGCCGCGTCTTTGAGTATTTCCATAACTCTCGAGCGTCCTTTCGTGTTTTATTTTTTGTAGGGGCTGGGATCTGGGCTGTCCGACGGCGGCCGATTTGATCGGCGTCGCTTGCATCGTCTTTTTAATCGCGTTGGCGTAAAAGCTGGAGTGATCGGGGGACTGCTGGAAGTTCAACCACGTCGAGGCAGGTACGTCTTGATAGACATACTGCGAGCCATTCTTAAACGTCAGCGTCAATTTTTTGTCGTCGGCCTTATACGCCGCTTGCTCGATAAAACTGGATTTGGGCGAAAACGAATCGCCGGTGGGGAGGGCTGCTGCTTGCGTGGGGAGTCGCGCCATGGGCCGAACAGTAACCCACATTCGCGAAGATGTCAAGAAATACTATTTCATGTAACGGAAATGGGCTAAAAGTCCCAGGCCTTAACGACCTTCACAAAACAGAATTCGCAGGTGCAATTCGAATCGTGGCCTGGGGTGACCGGCTTAAAAGCGCCTTTGGGTTTTTGGGGTGTGGGTGTGCTGGGAGGGCCCAGCGAAAGCCCCTTGGGATGAGCTGGAGCTGGGCCTGCCGGTAGGGGGTTCTTTTCTTTTTCGTTTTCTTCGTTCTTTTCTGCAACGTCTTTTCTTACTTCTTTTTCTTTTTCTTTTCTTTCTTCTAACGTCTTGTGCGTTACGGGAGCGTTACTTTGGGCGTTACTTCTAAAGCGAGCTTGGCGAATTGCATTCTGTTTATAACGTTTTTCGAGCGCCATCATCCTGCGTGACATGACCGTTACTTTTTCGTTACTGGCCGTTACGCTCGCCACGGTGGCGAGCTCCGAAATGACCGAAACAAAGTCCGCGGCGGGGATCCTAAGTAGGCTGCAAAAGGCCTCCCGCGAGCGCGTGAAAACTCCCCGCTCCGGTTCATTCCAGGCGTAGCATAAAATATCGATCCAGGCGGCCTTGGCGAGCGGCGAAAGTCCCCCGGTATCGCGCAACCAGTCCGACGGATGGAACAGAATGAAAGGGAGTTTACTCATAAGGACATACCGTGGCATACTCTGACACGCTGGGACACTTTTAGGGGCCTAAAATCGAAGATCTGGCGGTGGGAAAAACGACTACAATTGAGATAGGACATAAACCTCCCCTGGAGCGCTTGGCCCCGGCGGAGAGGGGACGCGGGCCGGATCTTACACCCAGATTCTGAAAGATGTCAAATCGTCGTCGGTGGGAGGCTTTCCCCTTGACTTATCCTATATTATCCTATATACTGGAGTGTAGCCAGACAGTCCCTAGGAGAGCCCATCATGTCGACGTATCTCGTCACCGGAGCCGGTATCAGTGCCTATTGCCACGATAAAGCATCCGTCTTGCAATGGGTCGACGCCATCCTCGAAAAAGGCGGCATCCCCAGGATCCAGGCCGTTCTGCCGTCCGATGGTTCACACGACGAAAAGGAGACTCTATGAAAACCCTACACTGGCCGATCTGTCTGACCTTGCTACTGGCCTCGACGGCGGCCTTCGCCGAGCTGGGCAATTGCCCCACTAATCCCGATCACTTTACCTCGATCGGTTTAGGCTGGGAGCGCACGGTCAGCAAAACCTACACGTCGGACGATTCGAACGGACCCACCGGAGCCACGCACCATAACTTTTTCGGATTCGCGCAGACGGAATACAATGCCGACTTGCGCGTTCCCGTTACGGGCTGGTTGACGGTCAACATCAACGGCGGCCCGCAGGTCATCGAGACCGCAGGCCACCGGATGACCGGCGGGAAGCTCGGGGTTTCCGTCCGAATGTATTTGAAGAGCCACGACTAAGGAGGCGCGTATGAAATTAATTATCTTGGTTGCCGTCGGAGTAGCACTGGCCCCCGTGGCCGCGGCGCTGCTGGCCGTTGCCTTCGGGATCGTCGTCGCAGCCGTGGGGGCAGCCTGCGCCCTGGTCTACTATTGGTTTAAAGGTCTCTTCAGGATCTTCGAAGGGGTTTCCAAAGTCGCGGACAAGGCATTGAGCATCGGCTCCAAACCGAAGGCACCCTAATGATCTTCCTCGTCTCTGGGTGCGGCGTCAGTTTCCTCTGTTCGGGGCCCGTCTCGACGACGTTCTGGGTCCAAGCAATCCTGGTTCGCGGCGGCGTCCCCAGCTGCGCCCGCTGGGTTGACAGGAGCCGCTAGACTTTATCTGATAAAGGACGATATGGACAAAACATCCGAGATCCTTTTGAAAGAGGAGATCACCCGGCTCAATAATGACGTGACCCGGCTCGACCATGAAAAGCATCTCCTCCGAGCCAAAACCATCCGCGAGCTGGATAAAAAATATAACGCACTTTGCGAAAGGCAAGTCCTGAAACAAGTGAACGCCGCCTATGAGCGGGCTGCGGTGCATTGCGAGTCTGTCGATCGCTACACGATTAACCGCTATGAGAAAAAACTTTTGAAGCGTATCGCCTGGGGCATTCGTGCCCTGAAGGTAAAATAATGATCACCAAAGTCCGCAAACAAATTCGCTGGACCTTTCCCCTCGGCAATGAGCCGATCGGATCCGAACGCTTGGCCCGCTGGAAAGAGGCGGCGCTGAAGGTATTTCCCGGAAATCCCCGATTTTTCAATGCCTGGATGCGACAAGTCCTCGACGGTGAAGCTGCCCGCCTGCTGAAGAAATAAACTACTTTACATAGAGTATTACTAAATGATACATTTCCGACCATGTGAGAGGAGGCCACCCCATGGTCAAAAAAGTCGAGCCTGTCTTAGAGTTTGAGTTTCAAAGTATCAAACTCGATCAAGTCGCCGATCTGGTCCCCGCCAAATACCGCTCCCGATACGAAGCCATCCGCCAACAAGTCATCGCAAAAATTAAGAGTATGCCTGGAGATGAATCCTTCCTGTTTGCACCCGCCAAAAATTCCAAAGGTCCGAAACTCGATGAAAATTTGATCGCTCGGATCTGTAGCGGAATTAATGTCGGACTCGTGCGCGAACAGCTGAATTGGAAGATTGCATTTTCGGATAAAGCCAAAGCCTTTGTCGTCACGCCCTATAGAAGGTACAAGATCAAACATCGAAGTGTGCAAAATGGAAATGGGAATGGAAGCTCTTCCCCGCAGCCAAAGAAATTAAACGGGGTCGAAGAGACCACTCAAACGCAAAGACTTTTAAAACTGACCCATGCCTTATTCGGGGTAAGCTTAAAAGATTTGCAGGTCAAATTGAACGGATCCAAAAAACAAAACCCCGAGCTGTCAACCACGAAAAAAGCATTTGTTTATGTGGGACATAATGAATGCCAACTTAAAGTGACGCACCTGGCGAACCTTCTCGGACTGGCCCCGCCGTCTACCTCGACCCTCATCAAACGCGCTCGCCGGGAACCTCACGTCATGGAAAGAGTCCAGCTACTTACGAATGCCGTTCACGAAAGGAACTAAAAAGCGATGAAGACCTATCCTCGGATGCACCGCTATCCGGTTAACAGTCAGGTGGAAAATAAAAATGGGTACGTGAAAGTAAAGGTCGCCGAGAATAAATGGCAAGGCTTAGGAGCTTACTTGCTTACAAAGGCTGGGGTCAAGATTGTAGAAGGGGACAGAGTATTTTTTGCCGATGGCGACCGAACCAATCGCCATGTGGACAACTTGCGCCGAATTCATTTTAATACGGTGAAATTTGTTTTACTTCCACGGTCACGGCCGATCTATATTCCCGATGTGAAGCCGGTCGCCGCGGCCACACTGTACCGCAAGCCGATCGAGCGCAGAATATACCAGGCCGCCTAAACTTATTCGCGGGGTAGAGAAACGGTATCTTGCTAGGCTCATAACCTAGAGACAGTGGGTTCAACTCCCACCCCCGCAAACTTTTCATCATGGATAAACTTATGACCCTATCCGAGGCGGCAGCCTACCTCGGCGTTGCCCAGTCTTCCATCTATGGCTGGACGTGCAAAAAGAAAATTCCTTTCCGTAAAGTCGGCCGCCTGCTAAAGTTTAACCGTCAGGAATTGGAAGCCTGGACGATGGCAGGCAATGAGCCGCTAATCAGGACAAAGAAAAAAACCGCGCTGATCTATAATTTTGAATCTTAGATGAAAGAAATCGCGATCGATAAATCAAAATGGGGGCCTGGCCCCTGGCAGGACGAGCCCGACCGAATCGAGTGGGAGCATTTAGGGTTTCCCTGTCTCATGACCCGAACGCCCATGGGGAACTGGTGCGGGTATGTTGCCGTTCCGTCGGGGCACCGGTTTTACGGAATTGATTACAACCGCTGCGCCCGGAAACCCGCTTGCAAAAAATCCGCGAAGGATGGATACTGCGATCACTCGGCTGGTTCCGTGCTTCGGGTGCATGGGGGTCTGACCTATTCCGATCACTGCCAGGGCCATATCTGTCATGTACCCAAGCCGGGCGAGCCGGATGATGTCTGGTGGCTGGGGTTTGATT
>Ga0105243_10000520_pt1 | contig 39203 bp, 39 predicted proteins | sample KBSM34metaG_FD_81525 | JGI IMG/M metagenome (GOLD analysis project Ga0105243, IMG submission 81525) | Miscanthus rhizosphere microbial communities from Kellogg Biological Station, Michigan, USA - KBS M3-4 metaG | ecosystem: Host-associated > Plants > Roots > Rhizosphere > Soil | place... | reverse complement strand
TAGACTTGAGTCGGGTTTGTTTTCCTGGGGCAAGTCCACCAATTCGGGAGAGAGTTTCATGAAGCTAGTCACTGCCATCATCAAGCCGTTCAAGTTGGACGACGTGCGCGAGTCGCTGTCCGAGATCGGCGTGCAGGGCATTACCGTCACTGAAGTCAAAGGCTTCGGCCGGCAGAAGGGTCACACCGAGCTGTATCGCGGTGCGGAGTACGTGGTGGATTTCCTGCCCAAGGTGAAGATCGATGTCGCCATTGACGACAAGGATCTTGACCGGGTTATCGAGGCGATAACCAAGGCCGCCAACACCGGCAAGATCGGTGACGGCAAGATCTTCGTGGTCAATCTGGAACAGGCTATTCGCATCCGTACCGGCGAAACCGATACCGACGCAATCTAAGCCGCCAAACCCAACGCCCCAGGAGAAAACAATATGACTCTGCGTAAATTCGCAGGGCTAGGAGCCCTTTTGTCCCTCGTAATGCCAGGCCTGGCCATGGCGGCAGACGAAGCGGCGGCTCCAGTCCTCAACTCCGGCGATACCGCCTGGATGCTGACCTCCACAGCCCTGGTGCTGTTCATGACCATTCCTGGCCTGGCGCTGTTCTACGGCGGCATGGTGCGGTCGAAAAACATTCTTTCGGTAATGATGCAGTGCTTCGCCATTACCGGCCTGATCACTGTCCTGTGGTTCATCTATGGCTACAGCATGGCGTTCGACACCACCGGGATGGAAGCCGGCGTGGTCAACCTCAATTCCTTCGTGGGCGGCTTCTCCAAGGCCTTCCTGGCGGGCATCACCCCGGCCAGCCTGACCGGCCCGGCTGCGCTGTTCCCTGAAGCGGTGTTCGTCACCTTCCAGATGACCTCCGCCATCATCACTCCAGCGCTGATCGTCGGTGCCTTCGCCGAGCGGATGAAATTCTCCGCCATGCTGATCTTCATGGGCGTGTGGTTCACCCTGGTGTATGCGCCGATCGCCCATATGGTCTGGAGCGGTCCGGGCTCGCTGCTGGGCGACTGGGGCGTGCTGGACTTTGCCGGCGGCACCGTAGTGCACATCAACGCCGGTATCGCGGGCCTGGTGGCCTGCCTGGTGCTGGGCAAGCGCAAGGGTTTCCCAACCACGCCGATGGCGCCACACAACCTGGGCTACACCCTGATGGGCGCAGCCATGCTGTGGATCGGCTGGTTCGGCTTCAACGCCGGTTCCGCCGCTGCCGCCAACGGCACCGCCGGCATGGCCATGCTGGTCACGCAGATCGCGACGGCTGCCGCCGCCCTGGGCTGGATGTTTGCCGAGTGGATCACCCACGGCAAGCCTAGCGCGCTGGGCATCGCTTCGGGTGTGGTCGCAGGCCTGGTGGCAATCACTCCGGCAGCCGGTACCGTTGGCCCGATGGGCGCCCTGATCATCGGTCTGGCGGCCGGTGTGGTGTGCTTCTTCTGCGCCACCAGCCTCAAGCGCAAGCTGGGATATGACGATTCCCTGGACGCCTTTGGCGTGCACGGCATCGGCGGTATTCTCGGTGCGATCCTCACCGGTGTGTTCGCTGCTCCGTCCCTGGGTGGCTTCGGCACCGTGACCGATGTGGCCGCTCAGGTCTGGATCCAGGCCAAGGGCGTGGGTTTCACGGTGATCTACACCGCGATCGTCACCTTCATCATCCTCAAGGTTCTGGACGCGGTCATGGGGCTGCGGGTGAGCGAGGAAGAAGAGGCGGTCGGCCTCGATCTGGCACAGCACAACGAGCGTGGTTACAACCTGTAATCGCGCAAGAAAAAAAAGCCCGGCTCCGGCCGGGCATTTTTTTGCCTGATGTTTGTCATTGAGAAAGGCTGAAAGGATTTTCTGACAAGCATTGGCGTGTTGGCCGTGACGATTTCCGGCAGGGCAAATGCTTACACTAAAGCAGGATTATTCGGCGCTTTGTTTTTTCCCTGAGCGCGCTAGAATGCGCGCCGAAGCGTGGAGATCGGTATGTGGCAACAGACCCTGATTACCCTGCGGGCCAGGCCCCGGGGCTTTCATCTGGTGACGGACGAGTTGCTCGCCGGCCTGCCTGAGTTGAAGGCATGTCGGGTTGGTCTGCTGCATCTGTGGCTGCAACATACCTCGGCCTCGTTGACCATCAACGAGAACGCCGATCCGGCGGTACGGCGTGACTTCGAGCGTTACTTCAACACCCTGGTGCCTCAAGGCATGGCCGGGTACGAACATAACGACGAAGGCGCGGATGACCTGCCGGCGCACTTCAAGGCCAGTTTGCTAGGCTGTCAGTTGACTTTGCCGGTAGCGGCGGGGCGTCTGGCGTTGGGCATCTGGCAAGGCGTTTATCTGGGCGAGCATCGCGATCATGGCGGTGCTCGCAAAGTCCTTGCCACCTTGCACGGTGATAAGGCATAAGCCGCTGAGTATCAGTGGACGTTGATTTTTTTCCAGCGGCCTTCGACAGTCGGCACAGCTGGGCTATAACTAATCTGCTTTTCGCAAGTCATGAGGTAGAACATGAGCGACGATGATCTGGAAAACGACGACCTCGAAGTAGGTGACGAAGACGAAACCGAAGAAGGTCTTGAAGCGGCCGCCGACGATGTGGCGGAAGACGATGGCAGTGATGTTCCTGCTCCAACCGCCAAAGGCAAGGCCAAGGCTGCCGTCTCGGTAGACGAGCTGCCGAGTGTAGAAGCCAAGAACAAGGAGCGTGATGCACTGGCGCGTGCCATGGAAGAGTTCCTGGCCCGTGGCGGCAAAGTGCAGGAAGTCGAGGCCAACGTGGTCGCCGATCCGCCCAAGAAGCCTGATAACAAGTACGGCAGCCGGCCTATCTGAGCCTTGCACCTTGCTTGCTGAAAAAGCCCGCCGTCGCTGCGGGCTTTTTCATGGGCACCCTTCTTGGAAACGGCCCCGAGCGCCGGCGCTTGCTGTAGGAGCGAGCTTGCTCGCGAAAGCGCCGGTTCAGGCGCCGCGATGCCAGTGGGCAAGCAGCCCGGGTAGTTCAATCAGGCTGCGGATCTCGGCGTCTGGCGCACGTTCGGCTTCCCAGGTCTTGCCGTTGGGATTGAACCAGATCGCACGCAGCCCTGCCTGCTGTGCGCCGGCAATGTCATCCCCCGGGTGGTCGCCGATATGCACGGCGGTGTCGGCAGTCGCTTCGCCACGCTGCAAGGCTTCGTGGAACAGCCGGGCGTCGGGCTTGGCGATGCCGATGTCCTCGGCGCACAGCGCGAACTTGAAATAGTCCGCCAGGCCCAGGCGGCGCACGTCGGCGTTGCCGTTGGTGACCACGCCAAGGGCGAAGTGATTGGCCAGGGCTTCCAGGGTCGGCTGGACCTCTGGAAAGATCTCCAGCTGATGCCGGGCATGCAGGAAAACTTCAAAACTCTGGTCGGCCAACTGGTTGGCCTGGGCATGGTCATACCCGGCTTCTTCCAGGGCATGAAACAGCACCTGGCGGCGCAGGGCGCTGATCCTGTGCTTGAGGTTCGGCTGGGCGAGCAGCACCCGCTCGCGAATGGCCCACAGATGCTCCACCGGCACGCCTCCGAGATTGGGTGCGTGTTCGGTCAGCCACTGGCGCAGGGTGGCTTCGGCACTGACGATGACCGGGGCGGTATCCCACAGGGTGTCGTCGAGATCGAAGGTGATCAGCTTGATGGTCATTACTCACCGCCTTTGTTGCGTTTGGCCCGTGGGTGGGCGCTGTCGTAGACCGCCGCCAGGTGCTGGAAGTCCAGGTGGGTGTAGATCTGCGTGGTCTTGATGTCCGAATGCCCCAGCAGCTCTTGCACGGCGCGCAGGTCCTGGGAGGATTCCAGCAAATGGCTGGCAAAGGAATGGCGCAGCATGTGCGGGTGCAGGTTCTGCCCCAGTTCGCGCTCGCCGGCGGCCTTGACCCGCAGCTGGATGGCCCGCGGCCCCAGGCGCCGGCCCTTCTGGCTGACGAACAGGGCACCATCAGGCGGGTTGCTCAGGGCGCGCAGGGGGAGCCATTGCTCCAGGGCTGACCGAGCCTTCTTGCCCACCGGCAGGACCCGGGTCTTGCTGCCCTTGTCATGGACCTGGACCAGGCCGTCCGCCAGGTCCAGCTGATCGAGGTTGAGGCTGGTCAGTTCGGAAAGGCGCAGGCCGCAGGAGTAGAAAAGTTCGAGAATCGCCTGGTCGCGGTGGGCCAGGAAGTCGTCTTCCACGGCGCCATCGAGCAACTGCAGGGTGCGGTCGGTGTCCAGGGTCTTGGGCAGGCGTCGTTCGCCCTTGGGCGGCGCCAGGCCGTTGGCCGGGTCGTGAGTGCACAAGCCTTCGCGGTTCAGGTAGTGGTAGAGCCCGCGTACCGCTGACAGCAGGCGCGCCAGGCTGCGGGACGACTGGCCCTGCTGGTGCAGGCGGGCAATCAGGCTGCGCAGGCCCTGGATGTCCAGGTCGGTCCAGCTGCGCACCTGCATTTTCTCGCAGAACCCCAGCACCTTCTCGAGGTCGCGCCGGTAGGCTTGCAGGGTGTGGGGCGACACCTGGCGCTCACTGCGCAGATGCGCGCAGTAGGCGTCCAGCTGTTGTTGCATGGTCAGCGTACCGAGCGCAGCGAGTGGGTGAAGCGCGGCAGAACGCGGCCGGTGACTTCGGCGATGTAGTTGAGGAACAGGGTGCCCACCGAGCTCTTGTAGTGCTGCGGATCACGGCTGGCGATCGCCAGTACGCCATGCATGCCCTGATGCGCCAGGGCCACCACAGCGGTAGAGCCGATCTGCTTGCGCTGCTCTTCGCCGAAAAGGAAATCCAGCTCGTGTTCGCGCAGGCTGCCGCTGACGCTCTTGCCTTCGGACAACAGGCCGCCGATGGCGCCCTGGGCTTCGGCGGCAGAGACCCAGCGACCCACCGGCATGGCGCTGTCGCTGAACAGGATCAGGCTGACGAAGGGCACCTGGAAATCCTGGCGCAGGCTGTCTTCGACGCTCATCACCACTTCTTCCAGGCTGGTGGCGTCCATCAGCGCGAGGATCAGGCGGCGGGTCTTGTCGAACAGCCGGTCGTTGTCCCGGGCCACGTCCATCAGCTGCGACAGGCGATGGCGCATCTCGATGTTGCGCTCGCGCAGGATCTTCATCTGCCGCTCCACCAGCGATACGGTGTCGCCGCGCTGATGGGGAATGCGCAAGGCCGGGAGCAGTTCATCGTGGTCGACGAAGAAGTCCGGATGGGCCTCCAGGTAGGCGGCGACGGCTGCCGCCTCCAGGTTTTTGGACGGTGATTGGTCGGGCGTTTCGGCAGGAACCTGCGGCTGATCAGTCATGGATTTCGCTCACTTAAAGACGCACCTGTCCTTCGTATACGCGCACTGCCGGGCCGGTCATCATCACCGGTTGGCCAGGGCCTGCCCATTCAATGGACAGGCGCCCGCCCGGCAGGTCGATCAATAGGGGCGAATCCATCCACCCCTGGCTGATCGCGGCCACAGCAGCAGCGCAGGCGCCGGTGCCGCAGGCCTGGGTTTCCCCGGCGCCGCGTTCCCAGACCCGCAGTTGCGCGCGCTGGCGGTCCAGGACCTGGAGAAAGCCGACGTTGACCCGCGCCGGAAAGCGCGGGTGGTGTTCGATCTTCGGACCCAGCTCGTGCACCGGCGCGCTGTTGATGTCATCCACCCGCAACACGGCGTGGGGGTTGCCCATGGACACCGCGGCCAACTGCACCTGGCGGCCATCGACGTCCAGGGTGTAGCTGTCGGCCTGGGCCGGCGCCTGGAACGGAATGTCCGCCGGTACCAGGCGCGGCGCGCCCATGTTGACGCTGATCTGGCCGTCGTTGCGGATATCCAGCTCGATCACGCCGCTCTTGGTCTCGACGCGGATCTGGCGCTTGGTGGTCAGGCGCTTGTCCAGCACGAAGCGGGCAAAGCAGCGTGCACCATTGCCGCACTGTTCCACTTCGGAGCCGTCGGAGTTGAAGATCCGGTAGCGGAAATCCACATCCGGGTTGCTCGGGGCCTCGACGATCAGCAACTGATCGAAGCCGATCCCGGTATTGCGATCACCCCATTGTTTGGCGTGCTTGGGCAGAATATGCGCGTGCTGGCTGACCAGGTCGAGAACCATGAAGTCATTGCCCAGGCCGTGCATCTTGGTAAAACGCAGCAGCATGGTCTTACTCCGGCAGCAGGCTTTCGCCAGCGAATAACTCGGCTACCGTCTCGCGGCGACGTACTTCAACAGCCTGGTCACCATCGACCAGTACTTCTGCGGCACGGCCGCGGGTGTTGTAGTTCGAGCTCATGACGAAACCATAGGCACCAGCGGAATGCACCGCCAGCAGGTCACCCTCGGCCAGGGCCAGGGTGCGTTCCTTGGCGAGGAAGTCGCCAGTTTCACAGATCGGGCCGACGATGTCGTAGGTACGGGGTTCGGTATCTCGCGGGCGCACGGTGCTGACATCCATCCAGGCCTGGTACAGCGCCGGGCGGATCAGGTCGTTCATGGCGCCGTCGACGATGGCGAAATCCTTGTGTTCGGTGTGCTTGAGGTATTCGACCCGGGTCAGCAGGACGCCGGCGTTGGCCACGATGAAGCGGCCCGGTTCGAATACCAGGGCCAGGTCGCGACCGTCCAGGCGCTCGCGCACGGCCTTGACGTAGTCGGCGGCCAGCGGTGGCTCTTCGTCGCGATAGCGCACGCCCAGGCCGCCCCCCAGATCGATGTGGCGCAGGTAGATGCCGCATTCACCGAGGCGGTCCACCAGGTCCAGCAGGCGGTCGAGGGCGTCGATAAAGGGTTCCAGGGTGGTCAGTTGCGAGCCGATATGGCAATCAACACCGACGATTTCCAGGTTCGGCAGCTGCGCGGCGCGGATGTACACATCCTCGGCGGTGGCAATGTCGATGCCGAACTTGTTTTCCTTGAGCCCGGTGGAGATATAGGGGTGAGTGCCGGCATCCACGTCCGGATTGACCCGCAGCGAGACCGGTGCACGAACGCCCAGCTCGGCCGCTACCAGCTGCAGGCGCTCCAGCTCCTCGGCGGACTCGACGTTGAAGCAGTGGACGCCGACTTCCAGGGCACGACGCATGTCGTCACGGGTCTTGCCAACACCGGAGAAGACAATCTTGTCGGCTTGCCCGCCCGCAGCCAGGACCCGCTCCAGCTCGCCCCGGGAGACGATGTCGAAACCGGCGCCCAGGCGCGCCAGGACATTCAGTACGCCCAGGTTGGAGTTGGCTTTTACCGCGAAGCAAACCAGGTGCGGCATGCCGGACAGGGCCTGGGCATAGGCCTGGTACTGGGCTTCGATGTGCGCACGGGAATAGACGTAGGTGGGCGTACCGAAACGTTCGGCAATGGCGGACAGGGCTACGCCTTCCGCGAACAGCTCCCCGTCGCGGTAGTTAAAAGCGTCCATGGTTTGCCCTTAGTAGGTGTCGTGCTTGTGCGACTGCGATTGCGACTTCGCCTGCTCTTCAGGGGATTTGCTGTCATCAGGCAGGTACAGCGGGCCTTTCTGGCCGCAGGCGGTAACGAGGCAAGCAACCGCGACGAGCGCAGCAAGGGAAGAGATCAGGCGCTTCATGGCGAAATCCTTGAGAATGCGTAAATTGCGCCCGAGTATACCGGCCACCCGGCAGCTTGCCTATGCAGCGTAACTCCCGTCCAGCGGGCCTTTGCCAAGGCCCGGCCGGTGGCTTTGGTCGGGCGGTCGTGCAATGGGCGTCGCATTTATTTCCTCGTTCGGTATCCTTTGCATTCGCCGGGGAGCGCCCGTATCTTGCGGCGCTTGAGCGTGAGTAGACACTTTTCGAGGTTCCCGCAATGAGTTTGACCGAAGCCCGTTTTCACGACCTGGTGGATGCCACCCAGCAGACGCTGGAGGATATTTTCGATGAGAGCGACCTGGACATCGACCTGGAAAGCTCGGCCGGGGTGCTCACCGTCAAGTTCGACAACGGCAGCCAGGTGATCTTCAGTCGCCAGGAGCCTTTGCGCCAACTCTGGCTGGCCGCGCGTTCGGGTGGTTTCCACTTCGACTACGACGAGGAAAGCGAGCGCTGGATGTGCGACAAGAGCGAAGAGCAGTTGGGGGAAATGCTGGAACGCATTGTCCTGGAGCAGGCCGACATCAAGCTCGAGTTCGAAGGGCTCTGATACCGTGACCCAGCCCGCCCCGGCCCGACCGCCCAAGCCGCTCTACAGCAACGTCAGCCCGGCGGTGAGTTCACCGTGCATCAGCCTTTGTCGCCTCGATGAGGAGAAGGTCTGTCGCGGCTGTTTTCGCCATGTGGAGGACATCCGTGAATGGCGTTCGGCCGATGATCAGCGCCGGCGAGTGATCTGCGCCCAGGCGCTGCAGCGCAAACAGAGTGCGGCGGCAGGCGAGATTTAGCTTCGTACTCGTACGGTTTGTTTATTCAGTGTGCTGTGATAGTGTCCAGCTTCGCCTCGCTACATCGAGGCCGGTGAGAACCCCGTCTTATTTGGCGGGGTTTTGCTTTTTTGTGCAGAAAAAATAGGAGTCAGCCAGGATCATGAGTACTGCACCATCCATCATCCTTACCCGCCTTGACGTGCAACGTCTGGAGCGCCTGATCGACAGTCTGGACGACTCGCTGCCAGGTGTCATTGCACTGCAAACCGAGTTGGATCGTGCCGAAACGCTGGTGGGTCACGATGAAGTACCGGCCGGTGTCGTAACCATGAATTCGCGTGTGCACTGCCGTGAAGAAAGCAGCGGCAAGGACTACCACCTGACCCTGGTATATCCACAGGACGCCAACGCCGACGAAGGCAAGATTTCCATCCTGGCACCGGTGGGCAGCGCTCTGCTGGGCCTGCAGGTAGGCCAGTACATCGACTGGCCGGCTCCGGGTGGCAAGACCTTGAAGCTGACCCTGCTGGAAGTTGAATACCAGCCGGAAGCCGCAGGCGACTACCACCTCTGATCCTTGGCTAGACCTGCTCGAGCGCGTCGTTCAGTGCGCGCTCCAGGCTGGCCTTGTAGCGCAGATACAGGATGCTCGGGCTTTGCACGTCACCGAGCAGCCCTGAAAGATCCAGGTCAGTGATGTAGCAGCGATAGCGCTCTGTTTCATGGCGCTGCCCGACGATTTCCTGGGCCACCGCGGCGAACAGTTGATCGCCATATTCCAGATCGGAAAACTCCCGTTGATTGCAGTACAGCGAGACCTGCACCTGGCCCGGTGCGGCCTTGCCGATGATCGCCTGTACGTCATAGAAGGCTTTGTCCACCGGCGTCGGTGGGGCTGGCCGCGGCTCTACCCGACGTGCGCGGCCCGTGCCTGAGGGCAGAATCTGCAAGTAGAGTGTGTCCAAAGGTTTCTCGGGCTGGTTGCTGTCCATCGGCAGCAGCGCCTCGCGGCGGTAGAGAATCGACTGCAGGAAGCGCTGCAGGGGCACCAGCAGGCTGTGTTCGTCGTGATAGGGCAGGGTCTGCTGCCACAGCGCGTTGTACTCATCGAGCACGTAAAGCTCCGCGTACTCGTCGATGATCCGATAGAACACCTGGATGCAGTCCGGCTGGCCCATGGGCAGGATCAGCGCCAGGTCGTGGTCTTCCAGGGCCATCGGGTCAAGGTGCAGTGGGCTGTAGCGGCTCTGCTCCTGCCCCAGGTACTCCAGCAATGCGGCAGGGGTTGCCATGGCCCGGTGCCGAACCTGCCCGGGCACCAGTTCAAGCACGTGGTAGTGCTGCTGCACCTGGATCAGGTAGCGGTAGTTGAGCTGGCTGAGCAACAGGTTGTGCGCGGTTTCGAACAGTTCTTCCACCCGGCGGGCAATGAATTGCGCGCGGTTGTGACAGAAGCAGCGTACCCGCAGCCGCGGCTGCGTGCCGCTCGGCAGATTGTTCAGGTAGTCCCGCAGGCAGTCGAGCAGCGCATGCTCGGCGTCGTAGCGGCCGACCATTACCTCGTTCCAGCTATTGAGGGTGACCTGATCCAGGGTCAGCACCAGATTCTCGCGTACCCCGGCATAGCTCAGGGAGTCGGTGCGCTCGGTGGTCATCAGAATGTTCAGGTCGCGGTGGTGCTTGAGGGGGTCGACCCCGACGTTCACCAGGATCAGCACTTCGCCGGGCACGGCGAAGTGCAGCAACTGTTCCTCGCTGACCGTCGTCAAAGGCAGTGGCACGGTCTGCTGCAGGCTGCCCAGCAGGTTGAACAGTTCGAATTCGCTCAGGTCGCTGCTGCCCGGGTGCAGGGCCAGGCGGGTACTGCTGTCGATCACGCCGTTGCGATGGCACCAGGTAAGCAGCTCCAGCAGCTCGCGACTGCGCTTGATCGGGGCGAAATGCTCCCACTCCAGGGCGGTCAGGCTGCCGTTGTACAGCCCCCAATGGTTCTGTCCGGGTTCCTTCTTGTTCGGTGACTGCACCAGGGTCAGGGTGTCTTCAGCCAGGTCCGGCGCAATGCCGGGGTTGATGAACTCGATCTTCCCGGCCTTGCGCTCGAAGGCCGCGTACAGGCGCCGGCCCAGGACATTCAGGTCACGCTTGTTGATCAGGCTGGCGGCCTGCTCGGTGCGGGCGAACTGGGTCAGGAAGCGATAGCTGTAGTTGAGCTCGTTGACCAGGGCCCGGCGCTCGCTGCTGACCTGGCGCACCTTCCACTGGCTGCGGCTGTCCAGCAAGGCCAGTTGGCGTTGGTCCCAGCCCCATTCACTGGCCAGGCGCTCCAGTAGAGCGCGCTGCCAGTTCGGGCTGCGGGTGGCGTTGCCGACGGTAAGCTTGCGGTTGACCTTGAGGTACAGGCTGCGCCGTACCAGCTCCAGGCGCTCCGGCTCGCCGCGAGCCTTGAGGTATTCCTCGATGCGCCGGTAGACCACGATGTAGGGGTCCAGCTCATCCAGGTCCAGGCGGTTGGCAAACACCGCCTGCTTGAAGCGCAGGCTCAGGCACTGGACCTTGGGATGCTCGCTGGCATAGACCTCGATCAGCAGCAGCTTGAGTACGGACTTGTAGGGCGACTCGATGCCCTTGAACAGTTGCCACAGCCCGGCGCCGATGAACTCGCCGGGCGGAATGCGTGCCATGTGGCCCAGGTCGAGGTTTTCCTCGGCGGGGACAAAGCGCTTGGACAGCAGGGTGTCGATGTACTGTTCGTAACGGCGTTCTTCGTACACCGGTACCAGCCACCACAACGGCGTGCGCCCGGCCAGCCAGATCGCGGTGCGGTAGAACTCGTCCAGCAGCAGGTAGTGCTGGGTGGTGCCGCAGTCGTCCGAACTCAGCTGAGTGTCCCGCTCCCCGCGGACAAAGCGGTTGGGGTCGATCAGGAAAAAATGAGCTTCAGCGCCCTGGCCGGCCGCCCAGGTCTCCAGCAATTGGCACTTCTTCTGCAACTCGGCCAGCTCGTTTTCGCCCAGATCCGGCGCATGGCACACCCACACGTCCATGTCGCTCTGGTCTGCCTGGGCCAGGGTCCCCAGGCTGCCCATGAGAAACAGGCCATGAATCGGCCGTGGCGGGTTGCCGTGGCGCGGCTTGTAGGAAAACGATCGGGTCAGGCGCTGGGCTTCGGCCAGGGCCTGGGGGGCGGGTTCGTAGCAGGAAAGCCCCGCCGGGGTGGCTCCGGATACATAACCGGGCAACAACGGGTGATTGACGTGAAAGAACAGCGGCAACAGGTTGAGGACCAACTGCTGGCGTGTCGACAGCCCTTCCATTGCCCGGGCCATGCGCCCTTCATTGAGCTTCAGGAAACGCGCACGCAGTTGGCTGAGAATCTTGCGATCGATTCCTTCATCCAGATCGGGACGGATTTCATGGGTATGGGGCATTTCAAGCGGAGCTCGAACGTGGCGGTATTGAAGACGGCGAGCAGTTTACCGTCAGACAGGGCTCAGCCTTAAACTGATTTTATTTTTTGACGCCAGATTTCTAGCGTATTCAGAAGGAGGCGCCTACGGAATCCGACAGACGGGAACCCCGCAGGCCGATGCAGGTTGTTCAGGCGACTTCTTTGACGTTCAGGATGGTCAGCAGGCCCTGGGCATGTTCAGCGGCGTCCCGCCCGAGGCTGGTCAGATAGCCTCCATCAGGTTGGGTGATCAGTTCCTTGTCAAACAGGCGTTGGGCGGCGGCGATGGCAGAAGGGGCGGCGGTCTGATGGATTTTCAGGCCTTCCTGGGAGTTGTCCAGGTTGAAGAGTGCAAGGATTTCCAGTTCGGCAACCAACTCAGGGGTATACGACATAAGGACTCCAGACTTTCTAGGAATTAGAGGTCAGCGTTCTTAAGGTGAACGCAGAAAGGCGGCGTGTCCAGCGTTCGCTGAGGAGTTTTATCCCCGGGTGCAGCGGTATTTGGCCGCAGGGTGGTGGCAGTGTAGTCGGGGCGCGAGGCAGGGGCGGGAAAGAGTGCCGGAGCCTGCGCTCCGGCAGCGCGGTGTCACTGCTTTTCGGGAGGCAGTTCCGGCAGGGCGCGAAGGGCGGCTTCGTACCATTGGGTGTCGAAGGCGCGGTCCTGTTCGAGGATGGCGTCGATCTCGATCGCCAGTACATGGGCCATCAGATTGAGGATTTCCTCGCGCTCGTAGCCCACCAGGGTGAGCTTGTTGAACGTGGCCTTGGCCGCTGGTGGGTTGTCGCTTTCGATCTGGTTCTCGATCGCTTCGATCAGGGTATTTTCGGCGAACTCTTCTTCGTCGGTGTCGATATCGGTTGGCTCGCTCATGGCAGGCTCCTCAAGGAAAGGTCGCCAGTTTACTCGTATTCAGCGGCTCGATGCTGCTGGCCAGAGTGGGATTAACCTTCTATAAAAAACCCCTGCCAACCCCTGCATGGCCTGGAGGCTACGGGATGTTCAAGCTCTATGGGTTCGCCATCAGCAACTACTACAACATGGTCAAGCTGGCCTTGCTGGAGAAGGGGCTGCCTTTCGAAGAGGTGCTGTTCTACGCCGGCCAGAGCCCCGAGGCGCTGGCTATCAGCCCTCGGGGCAAGGTTCCGGTACTGGAGGTGGAGCAGGGCTTCATCAGCGAAACCAGTGCGATTCTCGATTACCTGGAGCAGGTGCGGCCGGCGCCGGCGCTGCTGCCGAAGGACGCGTTCGAACGTGCCCAGGTGCTGGCACTGGCCAAGGAGATCGAACTGTACATAGAGCTGCCGGCCCGGGCCTGTTTCCCCGAAGCGTTCTTCGGCGCGACCCTGCCCGAGGCGATCAAGGAGAAGGCCGGGATCGAATTGCTACAAGGCTTTGCCGCATTGCGCCGGCATGCCCGGTTCGCCCCCTATGTAGCGGGCGCCAGCCTGAGTGTGGCGGACCTGTATTTTCAGTACAGCGTGAACCTTGCCCTGATAGTCGGGGACAAGTTGTTCGGAATCGATTTTTTGGCCGAGATGCCCGAGGCCCGGGCCTTGCTCGAGCGCCTGGAGCAGACCCCCAACGCTCGGCGCATCGCCGCTGACAAGGCGGCACTGATGGCCGCCAGAAGGTCAGGGCGCTAGGAACCTGCTCGCACCGGCAGAGGATGCCGGCGCGGGCAGGCTCGCAAGGGCTTAGCGGCTGGCCAGCAGGGCCTGGCCGCGGGCCACTGCCGCCCGGACCTGGGCCGGTGCGGTGCCGCCGATGTGGTTACGGGCATTCACCGAGCCTTCCAGGGTCAGCACGGCGAACACGTCCTGTTCGATCTGGTCGCTGAACTTGCGCAGCTCTTCCAGGCTCATTTCCGCCAGGTCCTTGCCGGTTTCCACGCCGTACTTCACAGCATGGCCGACGATTTCGTGACAGTCGCGGAACGGCAGGCCACGGCGTACCAGGTAGTCCGCCAGGTCGGTGGCGGTGGAAAAACCGCGCAGGGCCGCCTCGCGCATGATGGCGTGCTTGGGCTTGATGGCCGGGATCATGTCGGCGAAGGCCCGCAGCGAATCGCGCAGGGTATCGGCGGCGTCGAACAGTGGTTCCTTGTCTTCCTGGTTGTCCTTGTTGTAGGCCAGGGGCTGGCCTTTCATCAGGGTCAATAGGCCCATCAGCGCGCCGAATACCCGGCCGCTCTTGCCCCGTACCAGTTCCGGCACGTCGGGGTTTTTCTTTTGCGGCATGATCGAGCTGCCGGTGCAGAAGCGGTCCGGCAGGTCGATGAACTGGAATTGCGCGCTGGTCCACAGCACCAGCTCTTCGGAAAACCGCGACAGGTGCATCATTGCCACGCTGGCGGCGGCGCAGAATTCAATGGCGAAGTCCCGGTCCGAAACGCTGTCCAGGGAGTTGCCGCCCACGCCTTCGAAGCCCAGCAACTGGCAGGTCAGCTCGCGGTCGATCGGGTAGGTGGTGCCGGCCAGCGCGGCGCTGCCCAGGGGCATGCGGTTGGTGCGCTTGCGGCAGTCCACCAGGCGCTCGTAGTCACGGCTGAGCATCTCGAACCAGGCCAGCATGTGGTGGCCGAAGGTCACCGGCTGGGCAGTCTGCAAGTGGGTGAAGCCCGGCATGATGCTCTCGGCTTCACGCTCGGCCAGCTCCAGCAGGCCTTTTTGCAGGCGGGTGATTTCACCGAGGATCAGGTCGATCTCGTCCCGCAGCCACAGGCGGATGTCGGTGGCCACCTGGTCGTTGCGGCTGCGGCCGGTGTGCAGTTTCTTGCCGGTGATGCCGATGCGGTCGGTCAGGCGCGCTTCGATGTTCATGTGCACGTCTTCGAGGTCCACGCGCCAGTCGAAACGGCCAGCCTCGATCTCGCCCTGGATGGTCTTCAGGCCGTCGATGATGCTGTCGCGCTCGGCATCAGTGAGCACGCCGACCTTGGCCAGCATGGTGGCGTGGGCGATGGAGCCCATGATGTCATGGCGATACAGGCGCTGGTCGAAAGTGACAGAGGCGGTGAAGCGGGCGACGAAGGCGTCGACGGGTTCACTGAAGCGGCCGCCCCAGGACTGATTGGTCTTGTCAGTGCTCATGAATTCGCTCGTGATCTGCTGAAGGAAGATGGCGTGAAAAACAGGCGCCGATAATAACAGGGTTGCCCGGGCTGTCGCTGGCGCTGGTCGGCAGCTTTTTTCTGCGCCGGACACCTGGGCGGCTTGTCGCCGGCCTCGGGGGCGCAGAGACTGAGGTCGGCGCAGTCGAAGGTGCTTCCTGCGAGGTGAGCGCCTTGAGTGCGGAAGGTGATATCGGTCAAACGATATTTATCGATTGAGCAATATCGTCTTGGCAACCGTCTACAGTTGGACAGGAGGACCGGCACAATTGCGTAACACCCCTCGCGTGTTCGCAGTGGCCCCCTCCAGCAAGTTCACACCGCGCAGGGCCAGGCAATCCGTCCACCAAACGAGACGGGTGCGGGCAGGGTGGGCGGCGACCACAATCACGAGGGGGGCTTTGTGTTGAATACCAGCATTCCCTGCGACGTCGTCGCGCATCAGCCGACCTTGAGCGGTATCGGGCAGGCACGGGCAAATATTGGTGCCCGACTTGCGGCACTTTTTGGCCTTCGCACTAGTCTTAGCGTGGATCGCGGTGACGGACGTCACTCCACCTGTCTACGCTATCCTTGTGCGAGACTCACGCAGGAATCCAGCGCAATATGAATGTCCTGATCGTTGATGACGAACCCCTAGCCCGCGAGCGCCTGAGCCGGATGGTCAGTGAGCTCGAGGGATACAGTGTCCTGGAGCCTAGCGCCACCAATGGCGAAGAGGCGTTGAGCCTGATCGACAGCCTGAAGCCGGATATCGTCTTGCTCGACGTCCGCATGCCAGGGCTGGACGGTCTGCAGGTCGCCGGCAAGCTGTGCGAGCGCGAGACGCCTCCGGCGCTGGTGTTCTGCGCTGCGCCGGACGAATTCGCCCTGGAGGCCTTCGATGCCAGCGGCGTCGTCCACCTGGTCAAGCCAGTGCGCTCCGAGCTGTTGCTGGAGGCCTTGAAAAAGGCCGAGAAGCCCAACCGTGTACAACTGGCGGCACTGACCCGGCCCGCGGCCGAAAGCGGTAACGGCCCGCGCAGCCATATCAGCGCCCGTACGCGCAAAGGCATCGAGCTCATCCCCCTAGCCCAGGTGGTGTATTTCATCGCCGACCATAAATACGTGACCCTGCGCCACGAGGGCGGCGAGGTGCTTCTGGATGAGCCCCTGAAGGCTCTGGAAGATGAATTCGGCGACCGCTTTGTGCGTATCCACCGCAATGCGCTGGTGGCCCGCGAGCGTATCGAGCGTCTGCAGCGCACACCGTTGGGGCACTTCCAGTTGTACCTCAAGGGCCTCAATGGCGATGCGCTGATTGTCAGCCGGCGGCATGTGGCGGGCGTGCGCAAGATGATGCAACAGCTCTAGGCCAGGGTTTGACCCCTGCAATGGGTGAAGCCTGGCGTCGGGAGGAGGCTAGGTTTCTGATACAAGTCAAAGCTGATTTGGTTGAGCTGTTATTATCTGCCGTATCTATTCAGTACGGATTGATCCATGTCCTCTCGCGAAATCCGCATCGCTACCCGCAAAAGTGCTCTGGCCTTGTGGCAGGCCGAATACGTCAAAGCCCGTCTGCAAGAGGCCCATCCGGGTCTTGTCGTGACCCTGGTGCCCATGGTCAGCCGCGGCGACAAACTATTGGACTCGCCCTTGTCGAAAATCGGTGGCAAGGGTCTGTTCGTCAAGGAACTGGAAACCGCGCTGCTGGAAAACCAGGCTGATATCGCCGTGCACTCGATGAAAGATGTGCCCATGGACTTCCCCGAAGGCCTGGGTCTGTTCTGCATCTGCGAGCGCGAAGACCCGCGTGATGCCTTTGTTTCCAACACCTACGCCAGCCTCGACGAGTTGCCTGAAGGCAGCGTGGTGGGCACCTCCAGCCTGCGCCGTCAGGCTCAGTTACTGACCCGTCGCCCCGACCTGCAGATCCGTTTTCTGCGGGGCAACGTCAATACCCGTCTGGCCAAGCTGGACGCTGGCGAATACGACGCCATCATCCTCGCGGCCGCTGGCTTGATCCGCCTCGGATTCGAGGATCGCATCAGCTCCTCCATCAGTGTCGACGACAGCCTGCCCGCCGGTGGCCAGGGCGCCGTCGGCATCGAGTGCCGCAGTGCCGACATTGAAATCCACGCCTTGCTGGCCCCCCTGCATCACGCCGACACGGCCAGCCGGGTAACCGCCGAGCGCGCACTGAACAAGCACCTCAACGGTGGTTGCCAGGTGCCAATTGCCTGCTATGCGGTGCTGGAAGGCGAGCAGATCTGGCTGCGCGGCCTGGTGGGCGAGCCTAGCGGCGGCCTGCTGCTCAGCGCCGAAGCTCGTGGCCCTCGCGCATCGGCCGCCGAGCTGGGTGTGCAAGTGGCGGATGCCCTGCTGGCCCAGGGCGCCGATGACATTCTGCGCGCGGTCTACGGCGAGGCGGGCGAGGAGTGACTGGCTGGCGCCTGCTGCTGACCCGGCCGGCCGAGGACTGCGCCGCGCTGGCGGCGATCCTGGCGCAGTCCGAGATCTTGAGCAGCAGCCTGCCATTGCTGGAAATCCAGGCGTTGCCGGTCAGTGACTCGCAGCGGGCTACCCTGCTGGCATTCGACCAGTACTGTGCGGTGATTGTGGTCAGCAAGCCGGCGGCGCATCTTGGCCTGGAGCTGTTGCGCCAGTATTGGCCGCAACCACCAGACCAGGCCTGGTTCACCGTAGGCGCCGCTACCGCGCAGATCCTTGCGGATGCCGGCTTGCCAGTGGCCTATCCCCAGCAGGGCGATGACAGTGAAGCCTTGCTTGAACTTCCCCAATTGCGCGAGGCTATCCGCCGGCCTGATCCACGGGTGTTGATCGTGCGCGGGGAGGGTGGGCGCGAGCTGCTCTCTGAGCGCTTGCGCGCCCTAGGTGCTAGTGTCGATTATCTGGAACTCTACCGCCGCTGCCTGCCGCACTACGCCGAAGGCGCGTTGCTCCAGCGGATTGAAGTGGAACGCTTGAACGGGCTGGTGGTCAGCAGTGGACAAGGTTTCAGCCACTTGCGGCAGCTGGCGGGGCCCGCCTGGCCGCAACTGGCGAAGATGCCGTTGTTTGTTCCAAGCCCCCGGGTTGCCGACATGGCGCACGCCGCAGGGGCGGAAAAAGTTGTGGATTGTCGCGGCGCCAGTGCCGCGGCTTTGCTAACGGCGTTACGGGAGCAACCCGTGCCCGTTCTCTAAACGCAAAGGATGGATACGTGAGCGAAACAGCCTTGCCTAAAGATGAAGCCCAGCCGGTGCCCGAGACACCTGCTGAACCCACGAAACCAACCGTTGAGCGTCGTGGCAACGGGTTGGCAATTCTGGCCCTGCTGCTGGGGGCGGCGGGCGTCGCCGTTGGTGGCTGGGGGATCTGGCAGGTGCGCCACCTGCAAGCCAATAACCAGCAGCAGTTCAGTCAGTTGCAGGCCCTGGGGGATCAGGCCCAGAGTCTCAAGCTCAGCGAACAGCGCTTGAGCGAACGCCTGGAACAACTGCCCGCGGCCGATGAGCTGGAAGACCGGCGGCGTCTGGTGGCCCAGTTGCAGGGTGACCAGCAGCGCCTGAACCAGCGCCTGGAAACCGTACTGGGCGCCAGCCGCAAGGACTGGCGCCTGGCGGAAGCCGAGCACCTGTTGCGCCTCGCCAGCCTGCGTCTTTCGGCGCTGCAGGACATCAGCAGCGCTAGGGCCCTGGTCCAGGGCGCCGACGATATCCTGCGGGAACAAAACGATCCGGGAGCCTTCGCAGCCCGCGAGCAGTTGGCCAAGAGCCTGGCGGCCCTGCGCAGCACCGAGCAGCCGGACCGCACCGGGCTGTTCCTGCAACTGGGGGCCTTGCGTGACCAGGTGCTGGAACTGAGCGCCGTGGCTCCGGAGTACAAGGACCGCGGTGAATCGCTGCTCGGCCTGACAGCCGATGGTGACGGCGCTAGCCGCTGGGCCCAGTGGTGGGATCAGATCTCGCGCTATTTCCGCATCGACTTCAACGCCGACAAGAACATCCGTCCCTTGCTGGCCGGTCAGGGCCTGACCCAGGTGCGCCTGGCCCTGAGCCTGGCGCTGGAGCAGGCGCAGTGGGCTGCCCTGAACGGCCAGGCCGCGGTCTATACCCAGGCGTTGACCGAAGCCCGCGACGTGCTCACCGGCAACTTCAATCAGGACAACCCGCAAAGCAAGATCATGCTCGAGCGCCTGGCCGAGCTGAGCAAGCAGCCGGTGACGGTCGTCACCCCGGACCTGGCCAAGACCCTGAGTACGGTCCAGGCCTACCTGGAGCGGCGTAACCTGAATGTCGAGGAGTCGGTCAAGCCTCTGGCCAAACCTGCGGCGAACAACGCCCAGGAGACGAGCCCATGAAGCGTACCTATGTGATCGTCCTGCTGGTCATTGCGGCCATCGGCCTGCTGGGTCTGGCCATTGCCGAGCATCCCGGGTACGTACTGATCGCCTACAGCAACTTCCGTTACGAATCGAGCCTGTGGGCAACCCTGGCCCTGGTGGCGCTGGTCTGGCTGGTGGTCTGGGGCATCAAGCTGCTGATCGAGCTGGTGATGGTGTCCGGTGGTGTGGTCAATCCCTGGTCACGGCGCAATCGCAGCCGCCGGGTGCAGATCGCCATCGAGCAGGGTCAGATGGACCTCGCCGAAGGGCGCTGGGCCAGCGCGCAGAAGCACCTGCAGCGTGCCGCCGAGGCCGAGCGCCAGCCGCTGCTCTACTATCTCGGCGCTGCCCGGGCGGCCAACGAGCAGGGCCACTATGAAGAATGCGACCGGTTGCTGGAGCGGGCGCTGACCCGCCAGCCCCAGGCAGAGCTGGCCGTGGCCCTGAGCCACGCCCAACTGCAGACGGATCGCGGCGATACCGAGGGAGCCCTGAGCACCCTGCAGGCCATGCATGAGCGCCATCCCCATAGTGTCCAGGTGCTGCGCCAGTTGCAGCGCCTGCATCAGCAGCGTGGCGACTGGTCGGCCCTGATCCGTCTGTTGCCCGAGTTGCGCAAGGACAAGGCGCTGCCGGCCAGCGAACTGCAGGAACTGGAGCGTCGGGCCTGGGGTGAAAACCTGTCCCTGGCCGCGCGTCGTGAAGAAGATGAGGTGGCCGGCCTGCAATCTCTCAATCGTGCCTGGCAACAGTTGACCTCGGCACAGCGCCAGGAGCCGCAGTTGGTGCTGGCCTATGCCGAACAACTGCGTCAACTGGGCGCGGGGGCCGAGGCGGAAGAGGCCCTGCGCACGGCAATCAAGCGCAAGTACGAAAGCCACCTGGCACGGCTCTATGGCCTGGTGCGTGGCAGCGATCCGTCGCGCCAGTTGCAGACCGCCGAGCACTGGCTGAAAGAGCATGCGGACGATCCGAGCTTGCTGCTGACCCTGGGCCGCCTGTGCCTGCAGAACAGCTTGTGGGGCAAGGCCCGGGACTATCTGGAAAGCAGCCTGCGCTTGCAACGCAATCCCGAAGCCTGTGCGGAACTGGCGCGCCTGCTGGCACAGCTGGGGGATACCGAACGCAGTAACCAGCTGTTCCAGGAAGGTCTGGGCATGCTCGATGAGCGCCTGCTGGCCTCACCGCTACCGGTCCCGGTGCGGGCCTGAGGTGTCCCGGGGCCGGTTGCCTGTTTCAGGCAACCGGCCCTTTTGCTGCTGTACCTGCGGCGCTGTTGTCGATCGGTTGCGACATAGCGCTTCTTGAAAGCAGCGAGCGCTTTCTCTACCGTGGCTGCCTGTTTCTCCCGTTACGGATATCTCATGTCGCTGGCCGGCTCCCGCTTGCTGTTCTCCCTGGTGTTCCTGGTGGGGGCCTTGGCCTCGTGGGCGGCGTTCAACCTGCAAACGGGTGGCGGCCTCGAGTCCTGTTCGCTGTGGGGCGTGCAGCGCCTGCTGTTGCTGGCATTGGGTGGGGTCAATCTGTTGGCCGTGATCCAGGGGCCAGGGCGCGTGGGGCGGGCGGTCTACTGGGGGCTCAACCTGCTGTTGGGCCTGCTGGGGGTGGTCACCGCGGGACGCCATGTGCTGTTGCAGAACATTCCTTCCGAACAGTTGCTGGCCTGCCTGCCGGACATGTCTTTCATGCTCCGCCAGTTGTCCTGGTGGCAGGCGTTGAAGCTGACTTTCATGGGCACCTCCGATTGCGCTGAGGTCACCTGGACCCTGCTGGACATGAGCTTGCCGGAGTGGAGCCTGCTGTTTTTCGTGATCATGCTGATCTTTAGCGGCTACCGCCTGTGGCGTCAGCTACGGGGCGTGCGCAAGGCCGTGGCGTTGCCCTGAGTCAGTGTTTGGCAGGAGGGCGGGGATTAAACGCTTGTATGAACTTTATCTCCTGCGTACCTTGATGCTGTAGTCGAGCGGGCATAATCTGGCCCGCACCTGTCACTGGAATTATGTTGCTCGATGCTGTTGTGCCTGACCGGATCCAGAGTCTCCAGAAAGGAGCGGCGGGCAAGCGGCATGACCCATAAGGGAAGAGAGATCACCATGCTCGAAAGTTGTCAGAATGCTCAGGAACGCTGGGGTGGAGTGCATCTGCTGATCGACCGCTGGTTGCAGGAGCGTCACGAACTGGTTCGAGCCTATGATGCGCTGGGCGCGGAGCCCGAGGCACTGAGTGAGAGCAAGAAGCCGCTGCAGGAATTCTGCGGGATCCTGGTGGACTACGTTTCCGCCGGCCATTTTGAAATCTACGAACAGCTGACCAGCGAAGCCAAGGCGTTTGGCGACAAGCGCGGGCTGGAGTTGGCCGACACCCTCTACCCACGCATCGACGTGATCACCGAAAAGCTTCTGGCGTTCAATGACCTGTGCGACGCCGGCCAGTGCGTGGCGCAGAAGTTCAAGGAACTCGGTGGCCTGCTGCACGAACGCTTCGAGCTGGAAGACTGTCTGATCGAAGTGCTGCACAACGCCCACAAGCAGGAAGCTGTGGCTCAGGCCTGAGAACAGGAACCTACCAGGAAAAACGGCACGCCTCGGCGTGCCGTTTTTCGTTGTGGCGCTTCAGCCAGCGACACCGAGCAATTCGATGTCGAACACCAGTGGGGTGTAGGGCGCGATCAGGTCCCCGGCGCCTTCGGTGCCATAGGCCTGGTTCGACGGGATTACCAGGCGCCACCGGGCTCCGGTGGGCATCTGCGACAGTGCGCTACGCCAGCCGGCGATCACGCTGTCGAGGCGGAACCATTGCGGCTGCTGGGTCTGATCGAACACGGTGCCGTCTGGCAGGCGCCCGGTGTAGCGCACCTGGACCGAGCCGTTGGGGCTGGCCTTGTTGCCGCTGCCAGGGCTCAACTCGGTCAGCAGGATGCCGTCTGCCAGTTGGCGGACCCCGGGCTTGGCCTTTTCTTCATCGAGAAAGCGCTGTTCGTTTTTCAGCGCGATCTCTGTCTGAGACTTGGCCGACTGTTCGCTGATCTGTGCGTCGTGCTCGGCAAGGATCTGTTCGATGCGTTCGCTTTTCAGCGCCAGAGGCTTGCCTTGATAGGCGGCCCTCAAGCCTTCGACCAGGGCCTGGATCTGCAGGTCGGGCACCTCATCGCGCAGGCGCTCACCGAGGCTTGCCCCCAGGCTGTAGGCAAGATCGTGAGCGTTGTTGGATGGTGCTTCGGCAGCCGCCTGAGCCAGTGGCAAGAACAGGCTCAAGGATAAAAACAGGTAACGCGACATGGGCACTCTCCGGCCTGAGTTGCGGTGGATTATGCCAGCGACAAAGCGCTCGTTGGTGAGCAACTTCGATGGGGGCGAAGAACATTTTCGTTCGGCTGCAACGCCAGGCTTTCGATACTGTCAACATGCCCTAGCGGCGGTAGCAGCAGAGGTCTAGTATGAGCCGCAACTCACGTCAGCCAGGAGGTAAACCATGTCGGCCAATAAGAAGCCTGTAAATACTCCGTTGCATTTGCTCCAACAGCTGTCGGGCAGCTTGCTCGAACATTTGGAAAACGCTTGTTCCCAAGCCTTGGCTGATGCTGAAAAACTGCTCGCCAAGCTGGAAAAACAACGGGGCAAGGCGCAGGAAAAACTGCACAAATCGCGCACCAAACTGCAGGACGCTGCGGCGGCCGGCAAGGCCAAGGCACAAGCCAAGGCGAAGACCGCGGTCAAGGAACTCGAAGACTTGCTGGACGCCCTGAAAGAGCGTCAGGCACAAACCCGCAGCTACATTCTGCAACTCAAGCGCGATGCCCAGGAAAGCCTGAAACTGGCTCAAGGCGTGGGTCGTGTGAAGGAAGCGGTAGGCAAGGCATTGAGCTCTCGTGATGCCAAGCCGGCAGCGGTAGCAGCTAAAAAACCAGCGGCCAAGCCTGCTGCCAAGGCACCGGCCAAACCTGTTGCCAAGCCGGCGGCGAAAAAGCCTGTTGCTGCCAGTGCAGCCAAGCCCGCCGCGGCCAAAACCGCAGCCGCCAAGCCTGCTGCCAAACCAGCGGCCAAGCCTGTTGCCGGCAAAGCGGCGGCTGCCAAACCGGTAGCTGCCAAGCCAGCCGCCAAGCCCGCTGCGAAGCCTGCGACCAAAGCCGCTGCGGCCAAGCCAGCTGCTAAACCTGCCGCCAAGCCCGTAGCCGCCAAGCCAGCAGCGAAACCTGCTGCCACCAAGACCGCTGCGGCTAAACCGGCTGCCGCCAAACCGGCCGCTAAACCAGCAGCGAAACCCGCCGCTGCAAAAGCTCCGGCCAAACCCGCGAGCAAACCTGCAGCTGCCAAGCCAGCCGCGGCATCGGCGGCCAAGCCTGCCGCCAAGCCTGCTGCCGCCAAACCCGCAGCAAAACCCGCTGCCAAGCCGGCCGCGAAAAAGCCTGCTGCCAAGCCCGCAGCCGCCAAGCCTGCTGTAGCCAAGCCAACTGCTCCAGTTGCCAAACCTGCAGCTCCCGCGCCCGCAGCGGCCAAGCCTGCAACTCCTGCTCCGGCTGCCTCGCCGGCACCAGCTGCAAGTGCACCTGCTGTTCCTGCGTCGGCTCCAGCCAGCAACCCTTCCAGCGCTTCCTAAGCGCCGGCCACCGCGATGCGCAGTACCTGCAGCGCATTGCGGTTCCGGACGGCGGCTTCGGCCGCCAGTCCTTCCAGCCAGTCATTCAGGCTCCGGGCCTGAGCTTCGGGCCACTTTCGTGCCCCTTCCTGCAGACGCAGCAGCAACTGCCGTTCGGCATCCAGCTCCAGGGCCTTGAGTTGTTCGCGCAAGGTGCTCAGTTGCACGTCGCTGGCCGCGGCGGCTCGCCACTCAATCCGCAGTTTGCGCAGGGGTTCGACCACCTCCTGATACCAGGGCGCAGCCAACTCTTCGAGCGCTTGCAGGCGCTGCTTATCGCAGTCGACCCCCCTTTGGCCAAGCCAGGCGCCACAGAGCAGCAGACAGACATTGGCCCCGCCATCCTGCAGCTGCAGGCAGGCCTCCTGCACACCGGGCAGGGCGTAGGTCTTCAGGGCAAAGCTCCACAGGTCAGGGGACATATTGCTACTCGCGCCAGTTGCTAACGAAGCTGGTAGACTCCGCCGCCATTATGATTCGACTTCAGAACCTGACTTTACAGCGTGGCCCGCAACGTCTGCTAGAAGACGCCGAGCTAACCCTGCACGCCGGCCAGAAAGCCGGCCTGATCGGTGCCAACGGCGCCGGCAAATCCAGCCTCTTTGCCTTGCTGCGCGGTGAGCTGCACCCGGACTCGGGTGACTGCTTCCTGCCGGCCGACTGGCGCATCGCCCACATGCGCCAGGAGGTCGATACCCTCGAGCGCCTGGCGGTGGACTATGTGCTCGACGGCGACTTGCGCCTGCGCCAGGTGCAGCGTGACCTGGCCGCTGCAGAAGCGGCCCAGGACGGCGCCGCGCAAGCGCGCTTGCATGCCGAGCTGGACAGCGCCGACGGTTACACCGCCGACGCGCGGGCGCGCAAGCTGCTGGCTGGCCTGGGTTTCACCAACGAGCAGATGGACCGTCAGGTCGGCGACTTCTCCGGGGGCTGGCGGATGCGCCTGAACCTGGCGCAGGCGCTGATGTGTCCCTCGGACCTGCTGCTGCTCGACGAACCTACCAACCACTTGGATCTCGACGCCATCATCTGGCTCGAAGAGTGGCTCAAGGGTTACCCCGGCACCTTGCTCCTGATCTCTCACGACCGGGACTTCCTTGATGCCGTGGTCGATCACGTGGCCCACGTCGACCAGCGCAAGATCACCCTCTATCGCGGTGGCTACAGCGCCTTCGAACGCGCCCGTGCCGAGCGTCTGGCCCAGCAGCAGCAAGCCTACGAGAAGCAGCAGGCGCAGCGCGCGCACATGGAAAGCTACATCGCCCGCTTCAAGGCCCAGGCCACCAAGGCCCGGCAGGCACAGAGCCGGATCAAGGCCCTGGAGCGCATGGAGGAGCTGTCGGCGGCACACGTCGATTCGCCCTTCGATTTCACCTTCCGTGAGTCGACGAAGATCTCCAGCCCGCTGATCGACCTCTCCGATGCCCGCCTGGGCTATGGCGAGCGTGCGGTCCTGGAGAAGGTCAAGCTGCAGCTGACTCCGGGCGCGCGGATCGGCCTGCTGGGGCCCAACGGCGCCGGCAAGTCGACCCTGATCAAGAACCTCTCCGGCGAACTCCAGCCGCTGTCCGGGCGCCTGACCCGGGGCGAGAACACCGTTGTCGGTTACTTCGCCCAGCATCAGCTCGATTCCCTGGACTCCAAGGCCAGCCCCTTGCTGCATCTGCAGCGCCTGGCGCCCACCGAGCGCGAGCAGACCCTGCGCGACTTCCTCGGCGGTTTCGACTTCCGCGGCGCACGGATCGACGAGCCGGTGCTGAACTTCTCCGGCGGTGAAAAAGCCCGTTTGGCCCTGGCCCTGATCGCCTGGGAGCGGCCCAACCTGTTGCTGCTCGACGAACCCACCAACCACCTGGACCTGGAGATGCGCCTGGCCCTGACCATGGCCCTGCAAGAGTTCAGTGGTGCGGTGCTGGTGGTCTCCCACGATCGCCATCTGCTCAAGAGCACCACCGACAACTTCTTCCTGGTGGCCGACGGCAAGGTCGAAGAGTTCGACGGCGACCTGGACGACTACACCCGTTGGCTGGTGGATTACCGCCAGCGCAATGCCCCGGTCAGCAACACACCGGTGAACCCGGACAAGACCGACAAGAAGGCCCAGCGCCAGGCCGCCGCGGCGTTGCGTCAGCAACTGGCACCGCACAAGCGCGAGGCCGACAAGCTGGAAGCCGAGTTGGGCAAGGTGCATGAGCGCCTGGCCAAGATCGAGGCCAGCCTGGGCGACAGCGGTTTGTACGAGGCTGCGCGCAAGGATGAGTTGCGGGATCTGCTGGCCGAGCAGGCCAAGCTCAAGACCCGTGAGTCCGAGCTGGAAGAAGCCTGGATGGAGGCCCTGGAACTGCTGGAAAGCATGCAGGCCGAGCTGGAGGCGCTGTCCTGATGGAGGCGCTGCAATTACCGTTGCCGGCCCAGTGGATCGGCCCGTTGTGGATTGGCGTGCAGATCCTGCTGATCCTCCTGGCGGGCTACCTGGCCCAGCGCTTCGTGGCCCGTGGCCTGACCCGCCTGGGCGAGCGCTACCCGTTCCCGCCGCAGTTGCTGATGCCCCTGCGGGGCGGCCTGCGCTGGCTGATCATGGGCAGCGCGGTGATCTTCGTGCTGGAGCGGCTGGGGGTTTCCGCCACGGTGCTGTGGACCGCCCTTTCAGGCTTCGTCGCCGTGGCGGCGGTGGCCTTCTTCGCCATGTGGAGCGTGCTCTCCAACCTGCTCTGCGCGATCCTGATCTTCACGGTTGGTCCGTTCCGCCTGGGTGACGTGGTGGAGCTGGTGGACACCGTCGACAAGCCTGGGGTCAAGGGCCGGGTCGTGGCGATCAACCTGCTGTACACCACCCTGATCGAAGCCGAGGAAGCCGGCACCGGCAGCGCCATGGTCCAGGTGCCCAACAGCCTGTTCTTCCAGCGCTCGGTGCGCCGCTGGCGTGGCACTGATGTGCTGCCCGTGGGCAGCGGCGAAAAGTAACCCCTTCCTCTGTAGCCGTTGCATCACCTTTGGGCGAAAAAAATATGGTCAGCCGCCAAGCGGAGGATTAGCTTAGGCAGTCACGACCAATTCGATCCGAGGTGTGCGATGGTGCTTGAGACATGGCTGGCGTTCTTTGCCGCCAGTTGGGTAATCAGTCTTTCTCCGGGCGCCGGCGCCATTGCGTCGATGTCCTGCGGCCTGCAATACGGTTTCTGGCGCGGCTACTGGAACGCCCTGGGGCTGCAACTGGGCCTGGCCATGCAGATTGCCATTGTCGCGGCCGGTGTCGGGGCCATTCTCGCGGCCTCTGCCACTGCCTTCTATGCCATCAAGTGGTTCGGTGTCGCCTACCTGGTGTACCTGGCGGTCAAGCAGTGGCGCGCGCTGCCCAGCGACCTCAGTGATGACGCCGCCATTCGCCCCATCGGCAAACCCCTGGCCCTGGTGTTTCGCGGTTTCCTGGTAAACATCAGCAACCCCAAGGCGCTGGTGTTCATGCTGGCGGTGTTGCCGCAGTTCATCGACCCCCATGCCCCCCTGGTCAAGCAGTACCTGATTCTCGGCGCCACCATGATCGTGGTCGACCTGATCGTCATGGCCGGCTATACGGGGCTGGCGTCCAAGGTCCTGCGCCTGTTGCGCACCCCGGTCCAGCAGCGGCGGATGAACCGCACCTTCGCCGGCCTGTTCCTCGGCGCTGCGGGTTTTCTGGCAACTATCCGCAAAGCGGCGGCCTAGGTTTGCAGGAACAAGAAAAGGCGACCCACCGGGTCGCCTTTTTCGTTTGCGTGCGGTTTAGCGCAGGATCACTGGCGCCGTGTCCGGCGGCTGGTTGTTGTGCATCGGCGCTTGGCGCGGTTGCTCGCAGCTGTCACGACCCAACTGCCGGGTGACGTCTTCGCCCAGGGGCTTGGACACTTTGCACAAGCAAGGAGAGCGGGTGCTAGCTGGGCGTGGGGCTGGTGGCCTGTGAGCGAAGATGTTTCAGCGGGGCTGATAAGCCTTGAGTGAAACTCGTTGGGAGGGAACAATATGTTACTTCTTATTTCCCTTTGAGATTTATTCATGATTGCCCCTTCCCGTTTACTGGCGTTGCTAGTGTTGCCGGTGCTGGCGCTTTTCAGCTTCAACCTGCTGGCCGATACCGTCGACGGCGCGCCCAAGGCCCTGCATTTGCTGGATTACATTGGCGCGGACTATCCCGCCACGGTCGAGGGGGGCAAGGTCATTGACGAGTCCGAGTACCGTGAGCAGGTGGAGTTTCTCGGCGTCCTGCAGGGGTTGATCGCCGATCTGCCGGCCAAACCGGAAAAGGCTGAACTGGAGCAAGGCGTTGTCAGCCTGCGCAAAGCGGTGGATGACCGCGTCGATGGCAATCAGGTAGCTCGCCAGGCGCGGCAGATGGGGGCTCGGCTGGCGGTAGCCTATGAGGTCAGCCAGGCGCCGATCATCACCCCGGATCCGACCCGTGGCGCGCCGTTGTACGCCCAGCACTGCTCGGTATGCCATGGCGAGCAGGGCGCCGGCGATGGTCCGGCGGGCGTGGGCATGACCCCACCACCGGCCAACCTGCGGGATGTCGAACGTCTCGACCGCCTGAGCCTGTATGCCATCTACAACACCCTGGGGTTGGGCGTGGAAGGCACCGACATGCCGTCCTTCGCTGATCAACTGGATGATCGCCAGCGTTGGGACCTGGCCACCTACATCGCCAGTTTCAGCGCCGACCCTGCGGCCGCCAAGGGCGAGCAGAGCTTCAATCTGGCCGACCTGGCCCGGCAGACACCGGGTGAAGTACTGGCCGCCCAGGGCCCTCAGGCAGCCGCGACTTTCCGCGCCCAGCGGGCCCAGCCGCCTCAGGTCAAGCGGGGGCCGGCGCAGTTGCTGGACTACACCGCATCGACCCTGGACAAGAGCCTGGCGGCCTATCGCAGCGGTGATCACGAACAGGCCTACGATCTGTCGGTAGCGGCGTACCTGGAAGGTTTCGAGCTGGTAGAAAGCTCCCTGGACAACGTCGATGCCAACGTCCGCAAAGACACCGAAAAGGCCCTGATGGCCTACCGGCAGTCGTTGCAGGACGGTTTGCCGGTGGCCCAGGCCGAACAGCGTCTGGACGCGGCCAAGGCCAAGCTCAAGGAGTCCGCCGAGCTTCTGGGCGGCGACAGCCTGAGCTGGTCTCTGAGTTTTATTTCCGGCCTGCTGATCCTGCTGCGCGAAGGCCTGGAAGCGATCCTGGTGCTGGCGGCCATCCTCGCCTTCCTGCGTAACACCGGCCAGCAATCGGCGGTGCGCAGTGTCAACGTCGGCTGGGGACTGGCCTTGCTGGCCGGCCTGGGTACCTGGGCCTTGGCGGCCTACGTGATCGATGTCAGCGGTTCCCAGCGTGAACTGCTCGAAGGCGCCACCGCGCTGTTCGCCAGTGTCATGGTGCTGTGGCTCGGGGTGTGGATGCATGACCGCCGGCATGCGGCGGCCTGGCAGGACTACATCAAGAGCAGCCTGGTGGGCGGCGGCGGGCGATTCGGCTTTGCGGTGCTGGCGTTCTTCTCGGTCTATCGCGAGCTGTTCGAAGTGATCCTGTTCTACGAAACCCTGTGGCTGCAGGCCGGCCCTGCCGGGCACAACGCGGTACTGGCCGGTGGCGCCACCGCCCTGGTGCTGCTGGTGGGGCTGGCCTGGGTGATCCTGCGGGGCTCGGCCAAGCTGCCCCTGGCGCTGTTCTTCGGCATCAACGCGGCACTGCTCTGCGCCTTGTCGGTGGTGTTCGCCGGGCACGGCGTCAAGGCGTTGCAGGAAGCGGGTATCTTCGGTACGCGGCCAGTGCCGTTCTTCGACTTCGACTGGCTGGGTATTCATGCCGACGCCTACTCGCTGGGTGCCCAGGCGGTGGCGATCCTGGCGATCGTGGTGCTCTACAGCCGCAGTCGCATGAGTGAGAAGCGCCGCGTGCAGGCTTCCTGAGCCGGCGTAGTTGATTGCGGGCAAGCCCGCTCCTGAAGGGGCGGCTTGCCCGTTCTGCATTCTGGAGGGAGAACATTCAATGCGTGTCTGGATCGATGCCGATGCCTGCCCCAAGGCGGCCAAGGATCAAGTAGTGCGCTTCGCCCTGAAGCGCCAGTTCGAAGTGGTGCTGGTGGCCGGACAGGCGCAGATCAAGCCAGCCTTCGCCTGCGTCAGGCTGATCGTGGTGCCCAGCGGCCCGGATGCCGCCGACGATTACCTGGTGGAGCACGCAGTGCCCGGTGAACTGGTGATCTGCAGTGACGTGCCGCTGGCCGACCGCCTGGTGAAAAAGGGCGTGGCGGCCCTGGACCCGCGGGGCAAGGAGTTCGACGCACAGAACATGGGCGAGCGGCTGGCGGTACGCAACCTGTTTACCGACCTGCGTGAACAGGGGCAGGTCAGTGGTGGGCAAGCGCCCTATGGCGACCGGGAAAAACAGGCCTTCGCCAACGCCCTGGACCGCATCCTGACGCGCTTGGCGCGCCAGGCCTGAGGGGCGCTCGCTAGAGGCTCACTTGTCGCCTTCGTGGGTCAGCTCCAGCACCCGGTCCACCAGTTTGTTGATGCCCGAGGCCGCTTCGCTGATGGATTTCGCCAGCATGTAGGCGGGGGTGCTCACCAGTTTGCGCGCCTTGTCTTCGATGATCTCGCCCACTGCGCATTCGGCGTGGGTGGCGCCCATCTTGCCCAGGGCGGCTGCGGTGTCGGCATCGTTGCCGATGGTGCAGGTCACGCCGGGGCCGTAGATCTTCGCGGCCATGGCCGGGGCGATGCACATCAGGCCCACCGGCTTGCCGGCTTCGGCAAAGGCTTCGGCCAGGGCCAGGACGTCGGCCTGGACTGTGCAGGCAGCGCCTTCGGTGGCGAAGCTGGAGAGGTTCTTGGCTGCCCCGAAGCCACCGGGAATGATCAGCGCATCGAAGTCTTCGACGCGGGCTTCGCGCAGGTCCTTGACCTCACCCCGGGCGATGCGCGCCGATTCCACCAGCACGTTGCGGGTCTCGGCCATGGTTTCGCCGGTCAGGTGGTTGAGCACATGCATCTGGGGGATGTTCGGGGCGAAGCACTGCACCTGGGCGCCGCGTTGGTCGAGGCGCAGCAGGGTGATCACGCTTTCGTGGATTTCGGCGCCGTCGAACACGCCGCAACCGGAAAGGATCACTGCAACTTTTTTGCTCATGGGTTTTTCTCCAGATTCATGGCGCTAAATGTCCGCCTGTTTGTCACACCTGGCCATAGGGGGATGGAGTCGTCGGACCTAATCTTGGTTATCGATATCGATCGGGTCGCGCCATGAACCTCATCCTCTATGCGGTGCCGTTTTTCTTTGTGTTGATTGTTGCTGAATTGTTGGCCGATCGCTGGCGGGGAGTGAATAACTACCGGGTTGCCGATGCGGTCAATAGCATCAGCACCGGCGTGTTGTCCACCACCACGGGCCTGCTGACCAAGGGGCTGGGCCTGGTCACTTATACCTTCGCCCTCCAGCACTGGGGGCTGTTCGAGCTGCCGGCGCACAGCCTCTGGGTGTGGATCGGGGCCTTTGTCCTGTACGACTTCTGCTACTACTGGCTGCATCGCTGCGGTCATGAACGCAATATCCTCTGGGCCGCTCACTCGGTGCACCACCAGAGCGAGGACTACAACCTCTCCACGGCTCTGCGCCAGACCAGCACCGGCTTTCTGTTGAGCTGGATCTTCTACCTGCCCCTGGCGGTACTCGGGGTGCCGCTGGTGGTGTTCGTCACGGTGGCAGCCCTCAATCTGCTGTATCAGTTCTGGGTGCATACCCGGCACATCGGCAAGCTGGGCTGGTATGAATGGTTCTTCGTGACCCCCTCCAATCACCGGGCCCATCACGCGCAGAACGCTCTTTATATGGATCGCAACTACGGCGGGGTGTTCATTCTCTGGGACCGGCTGTTCGGCACCTACCAGGAAGAGGACGACAACGAGCCCGTGGTGTTCGGCGTGACGACCCCGCTGGCCAGTTGGAACCCGCTGTGGGCCAATCTGCAGTTCTATTCCCAGCTCTGGAATGATGCCCGGCGCACCGAGCATGTGCGGGACAAGCTGCGGATCTGGTTCATGCGCACCGGCTGGCGCCCGGCGGATGTGCAGGCCCGTTATCCCCTGGCCAAGCCGGAGCTGAGCCAGTTTCGCAAATTCGAGGTGGTCCTGGATGTGCGGCGTCAGGTGTACGTGGTGCTGCAGTTCGCGGTGTATGTAGCCCTGGGCAGCTACCTGATGAATGCCCAGAGCAGCCTGTCGGTCCAGGCACTGCTGCTGGGCGGGGGCGCGATGGCCATGGGTCTGTTCGTACTGGGCGCGGCTCTGGAGGATCGGCCCTGGAGCCTGAAACTGGAAGGGGCGCGGCTGCTGCTGAATCTGCCCCTGGTTTGGCTGGCGCCGCTGGTCGGTCTGTGGCCGGCCAGCCCCCTGGCCTGGGTGGCGCTGGGCAGCTACAGCCTGCTGAGTGTCTGCGGGCTTTATGGCTGCGGCTCGCGTGTCACTCGGCTGGCGTCTTAGGTTCCCGGGCGGAGGCCTGTTCGGCTTCGTAGATCTGCTTGGCCAGGCGTGCGTTCTTGAAGCGCCGGCGCAGCCACAGGCCGAAGCCCAGGACCAGCAGGGCGCCCAGCACCCACAGCTCGTACTTCTTGATGCTGCCGAGCATGCCTTCCATGACTGCGCCGAAATGGTAGGCCGCCTGGGCCAGGGCTATGGCCCAGATCGCTGCGCCGATACCGTTGAGCAGCAGGTAGCGGCCCGGCGGATAGCCGGACAGGCCAATGGCCACCGGCATCACGGTGCGCAGCCCGTAGACGAAGCGAAAGCTCAGTACCCAGATATCCGGGTGCTTGCGGATATGCTCCAGCGCCCGGTCACCCATCATTTGCCAGCGCGGTTTGCGCGCCAGCAGCTTGCGGCCATGCTTGCGCCCCAGGAAGTACCACAGCTGGTCACCGGCGTAGCTGCCGAAGAAGGCAACCACCATCACCAGGTTGATATCCATGTATCCGCGGAACGCGAGAAATCCGGCAAGAACCAGAATGGTTTCGCCTTCGAAAAACGTGCCGAGAAAGAGGGCGAAGTAGCCGAAATCCTGAAGAAATTGTTGGAGCATTGTCTGGATGCTGGCGAAATGAACGCGCAGCCTACCCCTTCGACGACGTTCGGGAAAGTATCGAAATGTGTCTCGACGTGAACAATCCGGCCAATGACAATGAGTGTTGCTGCCGGTCAACAGCTTGAGCACAACTGTCATCTGTTCGTCATAATGCCCGCTTATAACTGTCCCGCTCGTCCGCCAGCGCGAGCCCTGGAGTCCGCCGTGAGCTTTACCCCCGCCAACCGTCTGTTTCCAGCCACTCGTCTGCGGCGCAACCGTCGCGATGACTTTTCCCGCCGTCTGGTGCGGGAAAACCGCCTGAGCGTGGATGACCTGATCCTGCCGGTGTTCGTGCTCGAGGGTGAGAATCGCCGCGAGGCGGTGGCTTCGATGCCCGGGGTCGAGCGCCTGACCATCGACCTGCTGCTGGAAGAGGCGGCGAACTGGGTCGAACTGGGAATTCCGGCACTGGCACTGTTTCCGGTGACGCCCGGGGCGCTCAAGTCCCTGGATGCGGCCGAGGCCTGGAACCCCGACGGCATCGCCCAGCGTGCCACCCGCGCCCTGCGCGAACGCTTTCCGGCCCTGGGGGTGATCACCGACGTTGCCCTTGACCCGTTCACTACCCATGGCCAGGACGGCATCCTCGACGAACAGGGTTATGTGCAGAACGACATCACCGTCGACGCCCTGGTGCGCCAGGCCCTGTCCCATGCCGAGGCCGGCGCCCAGGTGGTGGCACCGTCGGACATGATGGACGGGCGGGTCCAGGCGATCCGCGAGGCCCTGGAACTGGCTGGGCATGCCAACGTGCGCATCATGGCTTACTCGGCCAAGTACGCCAGCGCCTACTACGGCCCCTTCCGCGATGCGGTGGGCTCGGCGTTGAACCTGGGCAAGGCCGACAAGGCCTCGTACCAGATGGACCCGGCCAACGGCCAGGAAGCCCTGCATGAAGTGGCGGCGGATCTCGCCGAAGGCGCGGACATGGTCATGGTCAAGCCGGGCATGCCGTACCTGGACATCCTCTGGCGGGTCAAAGATGAATTCAAGGTGCCGACCTTTGTCTATCAGGTCAGCGGCGAATACGCCATGCACATGGCAGCAATCCAGAATGGTTGGTTGGGTGAGGGGGTTATTCTTGAATCCCTGACCGCTTTTAAACGTGCAGGTGCCGATGGCATCCTGACTTACTTTGCCGTTCGTGCTGCTCAATTGTTACGAGAGCAAAAATAGCCCTCCCAGGAACACGCGATGAATACTGAAGGACTCTCAGAAGTTGCCGTAAAAGAAGCTCAGCCGGTGGTCGAGCAAGTGGTGGAGACCCCGCCGGAACTGGAGCCAGTGGCCCCGGCCGCTGTGGCCGAGACGCAACCGGCACCGGCCATCGTCATTCCCAACCTGGATGACAGCAGCCTGTACATCCACCGCGAGCTGTCGCAGCTGCAATTCAACATCCGCGTGCTGGAGCAGGCACTGGATGAGTCCTATCCGTTGCTGGAGCGCCTGAAGTTCCTGCTGATCTTCTCCAGCAACCTGGACGAGTTCTTCGAGATCCGCGTGGCGGGCCTGAAGAAGCAGATCACCTTCGCTCGCGAACAGGCCGGTGCCGACGGCCTGCAGCCGCACCAGGCGCTGGCGCGCATCAGCGAACTGGTGCACGGGCATGTCGACCGCCAGTACGCGATCCTCAACGACATCCTGTTGCCGGAACTGGAAAAACATCAGATCCGCTTCATCCGTCGCCGCTACTGGACCACCAAGCTCAAGACCTGGGTTCGCCGCTATTTCCGCGACGAGATCGCGCCGATCATCACCCCCATCGGCCTGGACCCGACGCACCCGTTCCCATTGCTGGTGAACAAGAGCCTGAACTTCATCGTCGAGCTGGAAGGCATCGACGCCTTCGGGCGCGATTCGGGCCTGGCGATCATCCCCGCGCCGCGCCTGCTGCCGCGGATCATCAAGGTGCCGGAAGAAGTCGGCGGCCCTGGCGACAACTATGTGTTCCTCTCGTCGATGATCCACGCCCACGCCGATGACCTGTTCCAGGGCATGAAGGTAAAAGGCTGCTATCAGTTCCGCCTGACCCGAAACGCCGACCTGGCAGTGGACACCGAGGACGTCGAAGACCTGGCCCGTGCGCTGCGCGGCGAGCTGTTCTCCCGTCGCTACGGTGACGCGGTGCGCCTGGAAGTGGCCGACACCTGCCCCAAGCACCTGTCGGACTACCTGCTCAAGCAGTTCAACCTGCACGAGACCGAGCTGTACCAGGTCAACGGCCCGGTGAACCTGACGCGGCTGTTCAGCATCACCGGCCTGGACAGCCACCCGGAGCTGCAATACATCCCGTTCACCCCGCAGATCCCCAAGCTGCTGCAGAACAGCGAGAACATCTTCAGCGTCATCAGCAAGCAGGACATCCTGCTGCTGCACCCGTTCGAATCCTTCACCCCGGTGGTCGACCTGCTGCGCCAGGCTGCCAAGGATCCGCATGTGCTGGCAGTGCGCCAGACCCTGTACCGCAGCGGCGCCAACTCTGAGATCGTCGACGCCCTGGTGGACGCGGCGCGCAACGGCAAGGAGGTCACCGCGGTGATCGAATTGCGTGCGCGGTTTGACGAAGAGTCCAACCTGCAGATGGCCAGCCGTCTGCAGGCGGCCGGTGCGGTGGTGATCTACGGCGTGGTGGGGTTCAAGACCCACGCCAAGATGATGCTGATCCTGCGTCGCGAAGCCGGCGAGATCGTGCGTTATGCGCACCTGGGCACCGGCAACTACCACGCGGCCAACGCCCGTCTGTACACCGACTACAGTCTGCTGACCTCCGACGATGCCTTGTGCGAGGACGTGGGCAAGCTGTTCAGCCAACTGATCGGCATGGGCAAGACCCTGCGCATGAAGAAGTTGCTGCATGCGCCGTTCACCCTGAAGAAGGGCATGCTCGACATGATCGCCCGGGAGACTCAGTTCGCCCTGGACGGCAAACCGGCGCACATCATCGCCAAGTTCAACTCATTGACCGATCCGAAGATCATTCGCGCGCTGTACAAGGCCAGCCAGTCGGGCGTGCGCATCGACTTGGTGGTGCGTGGCATGTGCTGCCTGCGTCCGGGCATTGCCGGGGTCTCGCACAACATCCACGTGCGCTCGATCATCGGCCGCTTCCTGGAGCACACCCGGGTCTTCTACTTCCTCAATGGCGGTGAGGAACAGATGTTCCTTTCCAGCGCCGACTGGATGGAGCGCAACCTCGACAAGCGGGTTGAGACCTGCTTCCCGGTGGAGGGCAAGAAGCTGATTCTGCGGGTCAAGAAAGAGTTGGAGAGCTATCTCACCGACAACACCCACAGCTGGAGCCTGCAGTCCGACGGCCGCTATATTCGCAACACGCCGACCGGCAACCAGAACCCGCGCAGTGCCCAGGCAACCCTGCTGGAGCGCCTTGGCAGCCCGGTGCTGCCGGTGCGCTAAGCGCGTCAGGCGTCGCTGATAATAAAAAGGCCAGCCCGATCACCGGGCTGGCCTTTTTTGTGCGGCTTGCAAGAACTGTAGGCGCTGGCTTGCCAGCGAAGGCGCCCCTGAGGGCGATGCAAGGGGTAGCGGCCTTTTCGCCGGCAAGCCGGCTCCTGCAGCTCCGTGGCAAGGTCAGTTGACGTTGAGCACGATGCCCACCCGGGTCAGCCATTCGGCTTCCAGGGCGAAGTCGGCCTGGGTCAGCTGGTTTTCATCCAGCCAGTTTTCCGGGAACTCCACGTCCAGCTGATCGCCCAGGGCGCTGAGGCTCACCTGAGGCATCTGCTGGGTGCCACGGATGTGATGGAAGAGGATGGCGAAACGCAGCAACACGCACAGCCGGATCAGCTTGATGCCGTCGTCGCCGAACTCGGCGAATTTTTCCTTGGGGATGTTGCGGCGGTGGCCGCGCACCAGGAGAGCCAGCATCTGCTGGTCTTCTCGGGAGAAACCCGCCAGGTCCGAGTGCTCGATCAGGTAGGCACCGTGCTTGTGGTAGTGATAGTGGGCGATGTCCAGCCCCACTTCATGGACCTTGGCCGCCCAGCCCAGCAGTTCGCGCCAGATGCCGTCTTCCAGGTCCCAGTCCGCGGCCACCTGGTCGAAGGCGCGCAGGGCCTTGCCTTCAACGCGCGAGGCTTGTTCCAGGTCGACGTGGTAGCGCTCCATCAGCGAGCTGAGGGTGCGTTCGCGGACGTCTTCGTGATGATGGCGGCCCAGCAGATCGTAGAGCACGCCTTCACGCAGGGCGCCTTCGCAGTGATCCATGCGTTGCAGTTCCAGGGCATCGAAGATCGCTTCGAGAATTGCCAGGCCGGCGGGGAAGATCGCCCGGCGGTCGGGCTTGATGCCTTCGAAGTCGATCTTCTCGGCGTCGCCGAGCTTGAACAGCTTGCGCTTGAGCCAGGCCAGCCCTTCGGCGTTGACCTCGCCGCTACCCTGGCCGCCGGCCTTGAGGGCCAGGCCAATGGCACGAATGGTTCCGGACGAGCCGATGGCTTCGTCCCAGGTCAGGCGATGCAGGGCATGTTCGATGCTCATGATCTCCAGGCGTGCGGCGGTGTAGGCCTGGGCATAGCGGGCAGGGGTGATCTTGCCATCGCGGAAATAGCGCTGGGTGAAGCTTACGCAGCCCATCTGCAGGCTTTCGCGCAGCAGGGGTTCGAAGCGCTGGCCGATGATGAATTCGGTACTGCCGCCGCCGATGTCGGCCACCAGGCGCTTGCCCGGGGTGTCGGCGAGGGTGTGGGACACCCCGAGGTAGATCAGGCGGGCTTCTTCACGGCCGGAGATGACTTCCACCGGGTGGCCGAGGATTTCCTCGGCACGGCGAATGAACTCGCCGCGGTTGCGGGCTTCGCGCAGGGCGTTGGTGCCGACGATGCGCACCGTGCCCTGGGGCATGCCGTTGATCAGTTGGGCGAAGCGCTTGAGGCAGTCGAGACCGCGCTGCATGGATTCTTCGTTGAGCTGGCGTTCTTCGTCGATGCCGGCGGCCAGTTGAACCTTTTCTCCGAGCCGCTCGAGAATGCGGATTTCACCGTTCCGGGCCTTGGCCACGACCATGTGAAAGCTGTTGGAGCCCAGATCGATCGCGGCGATCAGGGACAGATTCTTGGCTTGGGATTGGGGCATGGTTGGGGGTCTCGGTCGATAACCTCGCCATCCTGCCACGATCAACGGCTCGCGCCAACGCGCAGTGTCCAATGCGTTGATTCAACGCATAAAAGCCTGCGCCGGGGCGGTGGGCCGGCGGTTCCCTGGCCAGTAAAGATCCCGTTCAATCGGGCGAGCCGCTCCTTGGCAGCCAGGCAAAGACCCAGCTGCAACAGGTGCGTGGTGCCGGCCGGGGTTGCCGAATGGCCTGTGCAACCCGCGTAACGTCCCCAGCTGAGCTATACCCAAACTCGTGGGGCACCATAGTTAGAGTCAATCATCTCCGGCTTCCTGAACGCGGGAAGGGCAGATATGATGGGCCACGTTTTTTTGCTTACAACCTGGAGAATTCCATGAGCAGCGATCTTATCAAACACGTCAGCGACGCCAGCTTCGAGGCCGACGTACTCAAAGCCGAAGGCGCTGTACTGGTCGACTACTGGGCCGAGTGGTGTGGCCCATGCAAAATGATCGCTCCGGTTCTGGACGAAATTGCTGAAACCTACAAGGGCAAGCTGACCGTTGCCAAGCTGAACATCGACGAGAACCAGGAAACCCCGGCCAAGCATGGCGTGCGTGGTATCCCGACCTTGATGCTGTTCAAGAACGGCAACGTCGAAGCTACCAAGGTTGGCGCACTGTCGAAGTCGCAACTGGCTGCCTTCCTCGACGCCAACATCTAAGCGTCGATTTTCAGTGCCCTGGAAAAGCCCCGCAAAATGCGGGGCTTTTTCGTAATTGAGGGCTAGACGCTCCGAAACTCAGGTGTTACATTCGGCCCCGCACTGGTTTCTCCATTGCCCCCTGCAAGCCGTCGCCGACGCTCTCCTTTTCGAATTAGTACGCGATCCTGTCGCCTTCTCTGCGGCGCGGCCTCATTAAGCCAAAAGCTTAATTTCCCCCCTCTATAAATGATTACGTCATTCCTATATGAATCTGACTGAACTCAAGCAAAAGCCGATTACCGAACTGCTCGAATTGGCCGAACAGATGGGCATAGAAAATATGGCCCGTTCGCGCAAGCAGGACGTGATTTTCTCCCTGCT
>Ga0105243_10000510_pt1 | contig 39589 bp, 52 predicted proteins | sample KBSM34metaG_FD_81525 | JGI IMG/M metagenome (GOLD analysis project Ga0105243, IMG submission 81525) | Miscanthus rhizosphere microbial communities from Kellogg Biological Station, Michigan, USA - KBS M3-4 metaG | ecosystem: Host-associated > Plants > Roots > Rhizosphere > Soil | place... | reverse complement strand
AGACGCAGGTCACCGTCCGATTGACTTCACGCTGCCCGCCCAGGCTGATGGCGATGTCGTCGCCGCCAGGGAAGCCGCGTACGCTCACCGCGGCCGTGGCCGGCTCGGACCAGCCCTCCTCAACAGCAGTGAAGTCGACGCCGCCATAGTTGGACATCAGGCGAAGCTCGGCACCAGCTGCGGGTTGCCGCTGTTATCGGGTGGTGGGTTCACGCGGCGAGTCGAGCCGCTTATAGCCGATGCAATGGTCAGCGCGAACTGCTCGAGCTCCACACCACCACTGATCGAGATCGGTCCGGTAATGATCACATTGCCGCCACCCTGGCCGCCGAAGCTGGTATGGAACAGGCCGCCTTCGCCAAATATGGGCGCACCTGGACGGGTGAAGGCGCCTGGGTCGAAGTTCAATCCTCCCGCCTGACCAGGCGCGCCGGGTGTGGCCGGCGCGTTAGGCGCTGGCGTCTTGTTGAGAGCGTCGGCAAAGCGGTTGATGGCATCAGCGGCGTTGTTGAAGAAATCAGTCGCGCCCTGAAGTTTCGGTCCGAGCAGGTCAAGACTGGACGAGAGCGCGTCAATGACGGGTGTCGCTGGCCCCGCGGCGTCATGGAATGCCTGCGCGCCTGCCCGCAAACTCTCAAACAAAGCGCCGACGGTCCTTGCCTCAAGCCCAATCAACGCGGCATTCAGATTTCCCAGGGCAGCGGCAAAGTTGCCGAGCGAAACGAATAGCGGCTCAAGGGAGGCGACTTGGACGCGGACCGCGTCAAACTGCGCCAGCAGCACCGTCAGGCCCGTGGCATTGCCGCCGGTCTGTGTTGCCGCACCGAGACGGGCGATAGCCGTTTCGAAAGACGCGGCCAGATTGTCGAGAGTGGCACCCGGATCTCTCAGCGTCGGAAGCAACTGATTGTCCCAGAAGTCCTTGACCGCCGCGGCCGCCACGTTGAGCTTGGGCATGACCGTGTCTGCGAACGCCGTGATCTTCGGGGCAACCTCCTCTGTCAGGAACGTCCCTAGCAGTCCGAACGCAGGCGTCAACTGGGTTTCCCAGAAGACCCTGACGGCCTCCGCGCCGGACTGTAACGTTGGCAACACGCCATTCACGAATGCCTGAATCTTGGGCGTAACCTCGGTTTCGAGAAACTGTCCAAGCCGCGCCAATGCGGGGCTCAACTGTGTATCCCAGAACACGCCGATCGCGGAACTCGCGGCCTGAAGCGCAGGGAAGATGTTGCCAGCAAGTTCCTGTAGTCTCGGCACGATCTCATTGCTCACGAGCGTCGCGATCGCTGCGAAGGCATTACCCAGGATCGGGCCCAGGATGCCCGCGAGATTGACCGCCGCATCCAGGAACGTACCCAGTACCGGCGATACTGCACCGATGATGGCCCGGAAAGTGTCGAACGCTCCCGCGATATCGCCGGCAAAGATCTTCTGAAACACCGCCCCGAAGTTGGCGAGGATCGGTCCGAATGTGTCGTTGAGCCCCTGCAATGCGGAGCGAGCGTCTTGAATGATCCGCCCCAGGCCGGGCACGATCGCCCCGATGATGGCGATGAATGTGTCGACCGCGCCGCCGAAGTCACCCTTGAACGCTTTGTCGACAACCACCCCGAAGTTGCTGAGGATGGCGCCGATCCTGTTCGCGGCACCCTGAATGTTGCCCGCGTTCGCCTGCCAAGCCTTCGCCAGGATGCCAATGACGCCGGCTGCCACAAGCACGAAAGGTGCGGCACTCGCGAGGATGCCGCCCAGCGCGGCGAAAGATGCCCCCATTGCACTTACGAGTGGAACGAGCAGGACCGCGCCACCCACGATGCCAAGTACCGCCCCGACGATGCCCGTGAAGAACACGATGTTCTTCTGCACCTCTGGCGACAGTGTGCTGAATTGGTCCACCACCCCTCTGGTGGCGTCAGCAACGCTCTTGAGCGCGGGCGTGAAGAGTTTGCCGACGATGATCTGCACCGTCTCCAGCGACCCTCCCAGGTTTTGTAGAGCGCCGAGCAGGTTGTTCAGCCGCTCAGTCGCTTGCTCCTGCACCGACTTCGCCGCGGCGACCTTCTCATTGAATGCGGTTACACCGCTGGCGCCCTCTCGGTAGAACGCCTCAGCCGCACGAATGGCGTCGGTCCCGAACAAGGTCTGCTCCGTCGCCGAGCGCTGCTCGTCCGTGAGTCCACCGAGCGCCTTTTGAAGCACGCCGGCAATATCCGCGGTGCTCTTGATCGTGCCATTCGCATTGAAGAACTGGTTCTGGTTGTCCTTGGTAATCAGTCCCAGGGCCTTGAAAGCATCGGTTTGTTTGTCGGTCGATGGCGTCAGACTCAACAAGAAAGTCTTATACGACGTGCCAGCATCTGACCCCGACACGAACGACTTACTCAGCAAACCGAGGGTCTGGATCGCCTCCCCATACTGGATGCCGAGACCTGCCGCTACCCCACCAGATTGAGCCAGGCCAAGCGATAAGAAGTTCACGTTGGACGATGAGGCATTGGCAGTCTTGGCGAGGATGTCAACCGCGTCGGCAGCCTGAGTTCCGGCCACGCGGAAGGTGTTGAGCACTTGACCCGCAATCGCGGCGGCTTGCGGAACCGCACTACCCGTAGCTGCCGCAAGATTGATCGCTGCCGCCGCGCCACCATTGAGAACGTCCTCGACCGGGATGCCTGCCTTGATCAACTCCTCGATGCCAGCAGCGGCTTCGCGGCTGCTAAAGACGGTCTCGCGCCCGAGTCTCAACGCGAGGTCTTCGATCGCACCACCGAATTGGTTAACCTCGTCGACTGACATAACCGACTTGATCGCCGAAATTTGTTGCTCGAAAGTGGCGGCGACCTTGATCGATGTGACTAGCCCGGCGCCGATGCCAGCGGCAGCGGCCTCGAACAGTAGCGCCGCTGGCCGGGCAGCGTTGAAGGCGTTCTGCGTTCCGTTGAGGGCGTTGTTCAGCGAGTTCAGCCCACTCACCGCCGCGCCGACATCTGCGCTTACGCTGATGAACAACTCCGCGAGAGGGACCGCGATTAGAGTGGCCTCCTCGTCCGCAACCGAATCTCAACCCCGGTACGATCGCCAGCCTCAACCGAATCACGCCAGCGTGGGCGCGTGCCTCGTCCCATCTGGATCGCGCTCGTGTGCATCGTCGCCATCGTGGCCGTGTTCCACGACTCGCCACTCGTGTTGTCGCTCTGGCACGTCGTCCAGGCGCTCGGCAACGTGGTGCTGGCACTTGTGGGTCTGGTCACGCGGACAAGCACCTAGACCCTGATACCGCGCTCCGCGAGCTGCGCCTTCCGCTTGGCTTCGACCTGGTTGGCCTCGGCGTCGCGCGCCTCGCGGCGGTACAGGGCGATCCATCTGGCGTACTCCGCACTTGACATCCTGGCAATCATCTCAGCGTGCGTCATTCCGCCCAATTCACGACACAGCTGGTACGAGAACTTCAGATCCGGATCCCTGCCCATCGCTTTTGTCGGCATCGGCGACGGCCGCCTCCGCCAAACCCGACGCGACCATGATCGCCTTCTGGACCAGCGCGACCGCGGACGCTGACTTCTCGCGCAACTTCTCGTACCCCGCCAGGTCGAACTTCGGCTCGAGCACGCCTTCGATGAACAGCAGCGCCTCGAGCTTGTCCGAGTCGACCTCGTCCTGGCGCGTTCGCGGGTTGTGCCGCGTAGCGTCCTTCCGCATCTTGTCGGCCTGTTTCTTGGTGAACGTCTTGATGCGGACCTTGCCAGGCGATCCGTCGGCCTTAGGCCACTGCGGCACAGGAACATCGACCTCTTCGATGTCCCTGGCCGCGAAGATCTCGTCAAGAGTGAGAATGCTGGCTTCGAGTGCGTCGCTCATGGGCCCTCCTTCAGGGGCGATGGGCTAGACCGGCCCGTTGATTACGGGCCGGTGACTGCGGTTGAAACAGCGATCTCGGCTCGCCACTTGGCAGAGTCGTCGCCAGGCGTGTCAACGCGATAACTCGCCAGGAACCCACTGCCGGCGAAGGTATCGCCCGTGCCCTGCGGCACGTAGCTGAACGCGTGCGCCACAGGCGTGGTTGCCAGCAACAGCGGCGCCAGCGCGGCGTCGAGCGTGGGGTCGAAGAATCCCTCGAGGTTGATCGTGGCCGAGTACGGGCCCACGATCTTGCTGACGGCGTTGCCGCCGATGACCTGGAGGTCCTTGATGTCACGTTTGATGTCCAGAGACACCGAACTGATGAAGTCGGACAGGTCAGTCCCGTTGTAGCTGAAAGTAGCCTGGTCACCGCCGCTGAACGCCATGAGGCTCGATCTCCTTTGGGGATCGAGCGGGCTCTAGAGGCGGCTCAGAATCAGTCCGGGGGGTCTCGCCATTGCGGGACGCACCGATTGTCATTGTCGATCCGCGTGGGAGCGCCCAGCGGCTTTCTATCGCAGACACGACCAGCAGCAGGCCGCGGCGCACCTGAATCCAGAAGTCTCGGTCATTCATGACACTGGCGACCATCGGATCCGGTAGAACCCGCCAAGGTAGATCGTCGTCACACCGAACGCCGCATCCTTCCGCTGGTGAGGTTGCTCGCGAACCGCCGAGAGGATGTGGATGTCGCGGAAGAAGATCCCGCCCGCGCCAACGTTCGTGAGCCGATTGTCGACACGATCGGCGATGTCCTCGATCGTGCTGTACGAGGTTCCCTCACCAACTGCCCGGACCAGAAAGAGCGCGTTCGATAGGCGGCTCGAGCCGACCAGTTGGTCTGACCCACCCAGGAAGGCGTACAGCACCATCGGGACGGCTGCACCCTGCGGCGCCTCATCGGCATAGATCCGCGGGTACGGCAATCCGCCGAGCGCGGCGAGCAGCGTTGCGTCGGCCTGGATGGCGTCCCAGATCCAGCCGGTAACCCGCGAATGTTCAGCAGACACACGTCGTCACACAATCCCGCGCATGCGGTCCACGAACTGGACCCGCTCATTCTCGATGGCGGGGAACAGGAACGGCTGCGCCGCCTGGTAGCGCGTCCCGAGCTCCTGATACAGCCCGTGCTCAACTGCCCACGCGACCACGTCAACGTACAGCCCTTCGTTGCCGCTCTGCAGCGACAGGACAAACTCGGACCGCACCTCGGGGATGATGACCGCCGCAGGGTTGAGCGCCTGCGCGGCCGCCGCGGCCTGACCATAGTCGCTCTCGGTTGGCGTGCCGACGTACAGGCTGACGGAAAGCGAGCCGGTATCCTTCGGCGCCAGCTGCGAGGCGAGGTCGCGGATGGCTTTGGCCGATTCGTCCACGGCCCGATGGGACCGCTTCGGAAAGTCGCGCACCAGGGCCACCAGCGGGTCGTTGTTGAGCCTGAACGTCATACCCATCAGCTGCTTAGACCGTCGAATCCTTCAGGATGCGGATGCGCAGCGTGGCCGAGCTGGACGTCGCATTGGTGACGAACAGCGCCGTGACGTCGGCCGAGTTCATCGGGACCGTCTGGCCGGCACTCCGCGAGTAACTGACGGGGTAGTTCGCGACGACCGCCAGCGTGTCGCCTGGCGTTCCCGTAGCGGCCTGATTGGTGGCGATGCTCAGGTTCTGGTCGGCCATGATGAACAGGTGCTGCAGGCGCGCCCGCACCCAGGCGATGTCGACCTGTTGCTCCGTCGAGCTGGCAATGACGACCTCGCGGTTGTCCTCGGCATCGCCGGTGTCGACGAGCGTGCCGCCGAAGGTCGAGTTGCCGGTACCGCTCCACGAGACCGTAGTTGTGTGCCTGAAGTCCGTCATGCGATCAACTCCTTTGCTTCGTTGACGACGGGCTCAGCCGCCGGAGAAATGATGGTCACTTGCCCACGGCGGATCTCTTGGGCCGCATCGTCCAGTTTGACGTCGAAGTAGAAGTGCCCGCCGGCGTCCGTTAGATAGAGTCCCACAATGCCCATCTGGTCATCAGCCAGGAAGCATCGGCCGGTCACTTCCTCACCGTCGATGAACGCCCGGTAGTTCTGCGCGTCCAGGGGCCGATCCGCGGCGCGCATGTCAACCCGCATGAGCGAGCACCTCGGGTCGCGCGCCCTGGGGCGTCGCGTCGATCCAGTAGCGCGTCTCCTGCAACCGACCCTCGAGCAACGCGAGGTCCCTGGCCATCGTGTCGCGGAGTGTCTGCAGCCTGTCGAGGCGTGTTGCGAACTGCTCGTCGGTGATGTGCTCGCCCTCAGGGTTGAGGTTTCCGTACCCATAGATCGGTGCGTTCAGCAGCGGCGACTCCTCGGGGATGAGGATCGTGGTGCCCTTCGCCCGGGCAAACCCCAGCAGGTATTCCGCGCCGGCGCGCTGGTCCTGGTAGTCCTCTACCGCCATGTCAACGCCAAACAGGCTGATCTCGTCAAAGCCTTCGAGAATCGCCAGGCCGAGCATCATGGACACCGTGGACGTCAGATACGGCCCGACCAGGTCGACCACCGCCTTCAGCGGGTAACGCACGCTGGTCGGAATATCGTCCCAGCCCTGCTGCATGTACACCGGGCCGGGGAAGCCGCGCAACCAGTCGAGGTAGCCGTTCGGCCGCCGCGTTTCCAGCTTGGTCTCGATCAGTGCTCGGTTGTGGATCTCGAACCAGCGGTCGGCTCGCTTGAGGAAGCCAGGCCGGTACAACGCATTCATACCCCAGATCTCGACGGTCAGGTCATCGAACGGCGCGAACTCTCGGCTTGACTCGGCGAACCCCACGATGGCAACTCGTTTCACAGAATTTCCACAGCCAGCACGCGCAGGTCGATCGGCACGGAGCTCAGCCCACCGCCCGTGACCTCGAAGGTGCGGGTGCCAACCTTGATACGGTCGGTGATTCGCACATCGGCGTCGAAGGGGAAGATGAACTGCCAGTACGAGACGGCCTGGACGCGCGACGAGAATTCGCGTTCGAGCGACCGTACGGGGTAGCTCGAGAATGAGCACATGTACGTGGCGTGGTCGACAAACGACTCGGTCGCACCGCCGGCGGAATCGCCCGTGCGCGTCTTCCGCTGAACGATCGCCTCGACTGTGAGCACGTTCTGAATGACCTGTTGTGCCCGCGCCAGCGCTCGAGGAAGACTCACAGGAACGCCATGTCCTTGTAGTTTGCGACGATCTTCTGCCCCAGCTCAGGCAGGTCCTGCGTCGACATCGACACGCTGAGCTCCTGGCCGATCTTGTACGTCTGGGCGCCGGAGATGCTCAGGTCGGCAATCGGCCGCGCCATCAACTCTGCCACCATCAGGCACAGGGTGCGGATATCGGCGGGTCGATTGGCGAGCGTGCTGTAGCCGAACGAGCCGGTCACCTTGACGCCGTTCTCGTATGGCGGCCAGGCGTAGCGACCAGCGTTCACGTTGCGGTGGAGCTGCCGATAGGGCTTGCCGTCGAGCGCGGCGTTCCGCGGCCAGACGAAGTAGTCGGTGTTGACCGCCCAGATCGTCTCATACGTGCCGTTGCCGTCAGAATCCGTGGCGACCTCGGTGATCGCCACGGCATCGTCGATCGGCAGGAACTGCGCCGCCGCGCCGCCGCCGAAGGGTCGCTCAGGATTGCCCCACGGGTAGTCGCCGAAGGCGCGACTATCGGGGTACCGCCAGTTGGCCGTGTAGTAGCGCGCCTCGCCCACGGGCGTAGCGAGCGGATCTGGTACCACCACGTAGAAGCGGCGGCCCGTCTCGCGGTCTATCCAGCGCGACGCCGACTCGACGTAGTCCTCGAGCAGCCCGCGGCGCGCGTCACTCTCCGGGATGGAGAGGATGTCCGCCAGGTCGTCGTCGGAGGCGTAGAGGTAGCTGGGCATTGAGGACCACTACTTACCTGGCGCGGGCTGGACCCGTGTGCCCGGCACGCTGCTCCCTGAGACCCGGCGCCCAGCAACTGCCACAGGAGTTGCAGTGCCAGCTGTTGGCCGTGAACGGGTTCTCTGGCCCGTGCTTGATCATCTCCGCGTGACAAGTGGGGCAGAGCCTGGCCTTCGGGTCCTCTTTCGTCGCCTCAGCGACGGCGATCGCGTCCTTCTCGGCCTGTTCCGCTGCCCTGATGGCGTGCTCCGCCGATACCGCCGCGGCGAGGGACGCCTCATCAGCCAGCGTGTCCTGAGGCGTCGTTTTGGGTGTGTCCGTCGATTCAGTGCCCTTGGCCATTACGTTCCTCCTGGGCAGGCATTGGGTCACCGTGAAGGCTCTTGATCGCCTGCCGAATCAGGCCCATGTTGCGCACGCTGACGGGGATCTGGCTCGCGTGGTCAAGGATCGCCTGTGGATCGAGCCAGATCTTGAACCCAAGCCGCCGCGCCAACTCGCAGAAACCCCAATCCTCGCTGACCTGGGTATGGTCGCCCGTGTTCTCGTCCTGCACGATCAGCGTCTGGAACAGCGGCCAGTACGACCACGGCTGGCAGAGCGGCATGGTCGGGATGAGGGCGTCGATGACCTTGCGATGAACGGCCAGAAACCCCGTCGCGGCGTAGCGGATCTCAATGGGCTCGCCGGCGCCGAACTCGATCGTGTCCATGCCGGGCAGCATCTTGAGCGCGAAGTGCTCGCCGTTGTGGACCGGATAGGCCCCGCAGATGATGTCGTAGCCGTTGCGACACAGCTCCACGAGACGCTCAGCGTCCTGCCGTGAGAAGGTGACGTCGTCGTCGACCATCAGGAAGACGTCGTCGCTGGTTTCCGCCCACCAACTCGAGGTGATGATCGACCGCGACCGCGGAATCAACCCGTCGCCTGACTTGACCCGTTCGCGCCACGCCGTGTTTCCCAGCAGCAGCTCGAGGATGGCGTCGTGCGTCGCGGGCGACATGCTGCGGTAGATACACGCCAGGATGCTCGCGTGCTGGGTGCCGGTCTCAGCCTTGCGTTCCCAGACGCGGATGCGGTCCGCGCGATCGACGATCCACCAGCCGTTGCTTTCGAGACAGCGGCCAGGGTGCCAGCCGCGGTTGTCTTTCAGGTGCAGCGGCGTGCCATCGTCGTGAGTCGCCGTCGCCTCGAACAAGAGCGCGCCGACCTTCGCCCGCGTGGCAATCCCGGACAGGAACGACTCAGGATCCGGGACGTGCTCGAGGACATCCATGCAGACCAAGAGGTCAGCACGTTCGATGGGAGCATCTTCGATGAGGTGGGTCGGGTACGCGATCTCGGACCATCGGTTCCACAGTTGGACGTTGAGCTCGACGCCCCATAATTCTGCGTCCGTCGCATCCCGCAGCGCCTTCAGGTCGTGTCCAGCACCCGCGCCGATGTCGACCACGACCTTGGCCTCGCTCATCTTCGCTACCTGGACGAGCAGTTCGGTGGCCTGCTTCCGTGCCGGCGTGGCGTGCCACTCATCGAGGTCGTCCTGCAAGCCGGTCGCCGTGCGATAGAACTCGGCGATGTCGGCGGGCGTCCGCGGATCGCGGGCCCGCCACTCGTCCGCCAGACGAGCCCGGGCTGCTTCGAGCTCGGGGTGGTCTGCTAATTGGCTCACGTCAGTTCACGACAACCTTGACCGTCTGCGCGGCCGTCTGGGTTGGCGGCAGGACACCGCCGCGCCGATAGCGAATCGCCACGGACGAGAACGTCGTGTTCGCGGTCGCTGGCTGCGTCGCGCTGCGCAGGTACCGACTCGTTGGACGGAACACGTCGATCATGAACGTGTTCGCGTTCGACGCGTTGGTGACCTGCACCAGCAAGGCGTTCGTGATGTTGGTCGCGCCCGACATGTTCGCGTTCGCACTCTGGACGATGCGCGCGTCGAAGGTTGCGCCGTTCACCATCGTGCCGAGGTTGAACACGTACAGGCAGCCGTCCCAGCCCTGCATGTCGACGGCCGTGCCGTTCGTGTTCGCGCTGGCGATGGTGCCCGCAATGTCAAGCGTGACCAGTACGCGGTCTGCGAGTGAGTTGTGCATGGTTCAGTGGACCTCCCTGGGGGCCGTGCTGGAGACGAGTTGCTACACAATTCCGATTCTTATGGCATCCGTGTTCCACATATCCCCGCCGACGCGCTCGAAGAGGATGATGCCGACCTGGTCTACGTCCGCGAAACGTTCGCGCAGGATGGTGCTGGTGATCTGGGCCCGCTGCGCGATGATGTACTTGGACAGGTCGCCGAAGAGCATGACCTTGTTCGCGTCGGTCCCGTCATCGGGCATGAAGTCGCTGTTATCAGTCGGGTAGCCCATCAGCTGGGCCGGGCTGCCCACGACCAGGCCGCCGAACGGGGGCCAGAGGAAGTCGCCGTTGGCATTGACCAGGGCGCGCACGTCGCCTTCGATCGCCCTTCGCATGATCCAGCGCGCGCGGCCCGCGTACTGAGCTGGCAGCGCGTAGGGCAGCGCGGCGATCTTCGGCGCCGAGCCGGTGTTGGACGTGGTGTTGCTGATCGTGTTCGAGGTCGAGCCCTCAACGTCGACAGTGGACGCACCCGAGTTCAGGATGCCCTTCGGCTGCAGCGAACCGCCGTCCCCCTGGAAGAAGCCGAAGTCCTCGACGAGCGCCATGTTCTCCGCGCCGTTCTGGGCCAGGAAGGCCAGGATGTTGACAGCCGAGTCGGCCACGAAGTCGTTGCTGAGCTTGGTTGCCACGCGCAGCTTGCGGATCGGGATGCCGAACATCTGAAACGCCGGGTCTGTGTCCGAGAACGCGGGCGTCTCACCGACCCAGCCGCCGACGAACGCCGAGGAAAAGATGGAGGCGCCACCAGCTGCAACGCCGCCCGTGGTGGACGACGCGGGTGCTACCGCGGGCCACTGCAGAATGTCCCGGCTTGTGGTTTGGACGGTCGCGTACTTGCGCATGACGGCCATCTGTGCCACGCGGACAAGCACCTCAGCCTGCACATCTGGCGGGACCAGGAATCCACCGGCGGTGTCCAACCCCTCTGAGAGCGCCTTCTGCTCCACGCCACTCAGCATGCTGAAGGCCATGGACTCCGTGCGGGTCTTGACGGACAAGCGCAGGAGCTTGCTGTACGCGGCTCGGTACTCAGGTCGGAACGCAGCGCGCGTCGACTTGAAGTACGCCGCGGCGTCGGGATCGTCCTGGGGAATCGGGCCGTACAGCACTTCCTCGGCAAACATCTCGATGTGCTTGCCCAGGCTGGTCGGCGCCAACACGATGCCGTTCTTGAATTCCCAGCCGGCATTGCGGAGCGCCTTGCGGTCCTCGGACTCGCCGTCACCGTCGCCGATGCCGTGCGGCACTTTCTGCTCGGGCTTGTTCAGGAACTCGTCCAGATTCGCGAGGTCGACCTTCTTCTGCTCGAGCGCGCGATCGGCGACGATCTCGGCCTGCAGGCCGCGCGCCTTCTGCATCAGCGCCTCGACCTCGAGGTTCTTCTCGGCGGTCAACCCGTTGGGGTTCTGTTCGAGTGTGGCCTGAACCCTGGCCTTGATCCGTTCGAGCTCTTCGACTTTGGTCTCGGCCATGGCTTAGACCTCCAGTTCCATAAGTTGGAGCTTGTGGCGCAGTAGATCGACGTGCGCCTTGCCGTCCTCGCCGCGGTCAACCGCGTCGGCCCAATCAATGACGTGGTGAAGGTCCGATTCGACCTCCCGCAGTTTCTGGCGCATCTCCGCGCGCATCCGCTGGTTGTCTTTGGTGTCCATGCCGAGATGCGTCATGGACGTCTGCTCGGCCGCGACCTCCTCGGCGAGGGTCGCGAGTTTGGCCGAGACAAGCAGAATTGTCGGCGCCGCGCCTTTGCCCCACGCCTTCTGGTGCGCGTCGTCGTGGCCGCTGGGCTCGCTGAGCCCGATTGCTCGCGCGTGGCGCAACAGGTGGGCGCGCCCTTCATCGGACTTACACTCGGCCAGCGCCGCCCGCAGCAACGCCTCGTCCACACTGCCATCGGTGTCGTGGTGGGCAAAGTGGCGTTTGGCCCGCGGCGTGGTCAGTCCGCCGTCATCCTTCGTCCCGCCGGGTTCGATGAACGCGAAAGCGTCATCGGGCAGCGCGGCCTTCATCTCGGGTGTCCAGACTTTCACCAGTGGCTCCTCCTGAGGCATGGCTCGCGCTTTGGCAGCGGCGGGAACAAATGCGGGGTCGACTTCGCTCGGCTCGCCCAGCTGGGGCTCACCGTCAGCGTCGAGCGTGTAGGGGATGTCCCAGTAGTGGGTCTCGTCGTCCATCCAGCCGGCAACGACCACGTGATCGCTGAATGTGGCGCAGACTGACACGTACGACCGGCCGAGGGTGAGCGCGGCGGCCGCGGCGAGGTCCTCGCGCAGGTCCTCGTAACTGTCCTCGGTCGTGATGACTGGGCCGACGCCGGTCGCCTTGCGGCGCTTGACGCCGGTTACGGTGGCCTCGGGATTCGCGGCCAGGATGGGCGAGGCGAGAAAGCTGTACTCGAGCAGGTCGACGTCCAGCAGGTGCCGCGCGCCGCCGCTGTAGCGGTCCTTGACCGTGCGGTAACCGATGCTCATGCCGAGGGTGCGACCCGACGCCATGCGCTGTTTGGCGACCTCGAGGAGCTCGTCGCCAGCTGGCGTGTTGTAGACGCGTGTGCTGGTCAGCAAGCCTTTTGTATCGGCCCGCATGCTGACCGGCTCGCCAACTGTCAAGCGCGAGGAGTCATGGCCGATGAAGACCAGGACGTCGTCGTTCTCTTTGAGGGTGCGGTCGAATGCGCCGGAGTCGATGATGTCGCCGACGCGGTCCTTGTTGCCGACGGCAGCGGCGTAGCCCTGAATCAGGCGCTGGGCAGTATCGACCGCCTTGATCTCAACTCGGGTATCGAGCCGCTGTGTGGACAATAGAAATGCCCCTCGGCTGCATTCGAGGCCCACGATGCAGCGGGGGGCACAGAGATCAGAGCGCGCGCGTTTCGCTAACTATGCGCGTCCGCGCTCAACTGTGTCAACGTGCGGGCGCGCTCGAGTTGACCGCGTTGCATCGGCCGCAGGTCACTTGCCATGGTCGGCTGACCCTGTCGGCCAGTTTCCGCCGGCAGCGCCAGCACCGCGGGCCTTCGTCCGTCACGACCGCCTGCGGGATCATGGCCGTCGTCTCAGGACGCGGGGCGTCGGTGGTTTCGATTGGCCGAACAAAAACCATCAGGCCGCAACCTCAGCCGCCGGCACATGTCGCGTCAGGATGCTGCACTTGCACCTGGTTCCGCATGTCCTTCCGCCGACCCTCGGCAGCGTCCCGATTGGCACCCAGCCTTGCGCGGAGCACGACAGGCATGCCGCGCAGTGGCGGTCCGCGGCGCCGAGCTGGTTGCGTTCCTGACTGTGGCCGATCTGCTGGCCCATGCGCCGCTGCATCTCGCGCTGTGTGCCGCGGGCGGCTTCCGCGTACAAGCGAGTCCGGTTGAGCAGGCGGCCGTCCAGAGGTTGGTGGCCGGTGGCGATGTCCTGCGCAAAATTACGCAGCCAGCCGTACTGGTTGCGCAGCTCGTGGCCCGTCCAGCCCCAGTCGGCCTGAGACATCTGAGCCCAGCCGCCGCGGCCCATGGCTGCCGCGGCAACGTGCAGCATCTTCATCTCGGCGGCCATCTGTTCCTGCCACGCGGCCAGGCTCAGCGTGCCATCCTGCAGGCCTTGACTCATTGCGACCATGCGTTCCGACGCCCCGCGGATAACGTAGTCGACAGCATGATTGATCGCACGGGGTGAGACGTAGCGACCTTGGCTGTCGCGGTACTGGAGCGCGCTAGCCGACCAGGTGTAGGCCATCGGGGTTGGTTGGTGAAGTCGCCTCAAGGAGGAGGCGGTAGCGGCGCGGCAGATGCGAACGCCAGTAGCCCTGCGCCCGGGCGATGTCCGTATCGCTGATATCGGCTAGCGTGTCTAGGTCGTGATCCGACCACGCCAGCAACTCGACCTGCCGCTGATCGGGTCGGGTAAACGCGATCGGCGTGGACATCACTCCCGCTCGCGCGGCAACAACCACTCTTCGCGCATCAGATCGGCCCGCAGATGTAGCCCGTTCAGCAATCCGTCGAGGAATCGCTGCTCGTGGGCGAACGCGTCATGCGCCGAGCAGGTGGTCTTCCGCACGCCCATCACGCCGAACTCGCAGGCGCAGTTGTTGCCCAGTGCGGTGATGAGCGCCTGCCCTTCGATGCTGGTACCTTTCCAGACCACCTGCACGGCCATCAGTGCCCTGCTCCATTCGACCGCCCATTCAGCGCCGGCTGCGGTTGCGAGCCAGGGTTGCCGGGTAGCGCGGGGACGGGCTCTGGCATCGGCTCGGGCTCGGTCAGCATGTCGTCGCTCCACGTCGGCACCATGGTCGTCGGCAGAAGCAGCATCCCCGGCTTGTCAGGTTTCTCGGGGTATCCGCACGCCAGCCTGAACTCCTCGAACGTGATTCCGCCGCCCTTGTAGTCGTTCAGGTAGCGCGCATGCCGCTTGTCTTCGTCCTCCTGCAGCGCCTTGACCTTAGACATGTCGTGCTCGAGCCGGTCAAGATCGGGAAAGTCGATGACCAGGCCCGCCGTCAACGCTGAGTCGAGGTCCTTGAACAGCGGCAGCATCGTGTCCTGCCAGAACTTCGTTTCATCGGCCTCACGGTTGCTGCCGGCCAGCCCTGAGCCGCGCGAGCCCACCATCGTGGCGACCAGGGACGGCGTCATGCCGTAGACGGCCAGGATTCTGGTTTCGTTGATCTCGTTCAGTTCGGGCATCGCGGCACCAGAGGCGCCCAATGGTAGGCCCATCGGTTCGTACGTGGCCTGGCCGCCGTCCAGGACGAGGATCTTGTGCCAGCCGTCGGTGCCGCCGTAGATGCGCGAGAAGTTGCGCCGCATGGCTTCGCGGTCGGATTCGGTCAGGGTCTTGATTACGTTCAACAGCCCAGCCGGCACGCCCGCGTTGCGGAAGAACGCCTCGGTGAACTTGCGCGTCCACACGTCCAGGTCGACGCGGCCGGCCAGCACGGCGAGCGGCGCCAGCCCGTAGAAGTCGTCCAGAGGATGGCGCGTCTTGAAGTGGATCACGTCGGCGGCGCGCATGCGGAATTCTTTTTCGCCGATGCGGTACACGTAGCCCCCGATGAACGTCTCGGCCGACGGGATCACGGTCACGCGGTCGGGTCTGAGTGGCCAGAGCTCGACTACCTTACCGGCGGCCGACCTCACCTTTTCGACGTACGCGTTGCCGCCGATGTCCAGGCTCATGCCGATTGTGCCCCAGAAGCGGGACCGGCCCATGAACGGGTTCGGCTTGTTCAGTAGCGTGACGGCTGGATGCTCGTCCTGCTTCTCGTCTGAGCCTGTGCGGTACGCCGTGACGGGCGGCTCGCCGATGGACGAGGCGCGGTAGTCGACACAGCTGTAGACCAGCTCGTCGAGCATGTAGCCCTCGCGGGCGCCGCGGTCGTAGGACCACTGGGGCCGCTGCTCAACGCCGACAGACCAGTTGGGGACGCTAGCGGCGATGGCCATCTTCCGCTCGGGGACCAGAGCGCGGAGCGACTGCGAGATCAGGCCCATCTCAGGTGCCTACCGGAATTAGCTGCTCAAACCCATCGATAAATTCCTGCTTGAACCCGTACTCGAACATTTCCGTATGACGGTGTCCGATTTCATCGTCACATCCGTGGCAGTGCATCAGCGCGAGTTCCCGCAACTCTTGAAGTAGTTTCTGCACCTCAGGCAAATCAAGCAACCGAAGCGCAAACTCTGCAGAGGCCATCAACCTGTACCCGTGGTCTCGGCGAAGCGCTGGCGGGCGATGGCAGTCAGGCTCTCGGAGGTCTCTACTGGCTCAACCCTCAGCAGAACCGGATCACCATTCGTCGGACAGAGCGCCCAATACTGGAAGCCATCAATGTCGTTGTAAGCGAAACGCTTCCATTCGAGCCGCTCGTGATCGCCGCCGCATCGGTCACAATGGCGGACCCCGTCTGTCCGTGTCTCATCCATCAGCCGCCTCCAAATCCAATCACCAGAAACACGCGCACCGCCGCGCCGAGCACGATCGCGGCCCAGAATACAAGCAGCGAGTACGTCAGTACCGTGCCCAACACCCGCGCGTCATCAGCGTCGAGCAGCCGTGGCAGTTTGATGCGCGGCCAGCGAATTGGCTTCGTGCCCCCTACCTTACCTGTCTTCAGCCCCTGGCTCGGGTTCGGTAGCGTAGGAGCGAGCACCTAAAGACTCCAGACGCTCATGCGATCGGCCGGAGCATACGCGAGGTTGACCGCGTCCATGTCGTCAGGGCTCCGCTTGATGCGCTTCTTCGTGTCATCCTTGGGCTCGACCACCCTTCGGCCTTGCGCGTCCAGTTTCCACGTCGGCGCCATCGCTTGCCGCCGTAACTCCCTGAGTGTATCGGCTGGCAGCCGCGCTAGCGAAAGGTTGCCCTCGCCTGCCCGTTCCGCCAACCCGAACCACAGCTCCGAGCGACGGTTCGGGTAGCCCTCGGGGTCGACCGCTTTGTTGGCCGCGGACAGGCCCACGAAGTTGTAGCCGGCGGCCTGGTCGACCACGCCGCCCCCCACGCCGTCGTCGTCGACCTTGCACAGGACCTTCTGCGGCTCCTCGCCTGACCGCGGGCCCCACATCCCGCACAGCACCTTCAGCCGCCCCGCGGTCTCGTCCGTGCCCCAGCCGTTGGCCGACTCGTGGTGCAGGGAGCACGCGCCGCGGCGCACATGAATGCTGGTGAAGTCGTCCCCGAAGCGAGCCACGTCGCAGCCGATCTCGATGGGCTCCTCGCGTTCGGGCAGCATGAGCGCTTCCGCCGCGGACCACGCGCCGTCGCTCCAGACGCCGTTCGTTGCCTGCGATGGCCAACGGCCAAGCAGCCGCGCCTCGGCGATCGGACCTGGACGAAGCCACTCACCTGAGCCCGGCGGCCACTCGATATCGGTCGGCTTGTGCGGACCCGCAACGGGCGTGCACCAGGACTTGATCTGTTCGCTCAGGCGGTTCAGGCGCACAGCCGAGGGATAGGGCGGCGGAAGCCCCTGCAGCTCCGCGACGATGTTCGGGTGCTCGAGCGCAGACAACGACACGATGTGCCAGTTGCCCGTCATCTCCTCGAGGTACGCCTGGGATGATGTATCGGTTGGATTGAAGATCGCCAGCCAGCCATGGCCTTCACCCGCGAACATCGACTCGGCCGCTTCCCAGAACACGGGCGCCACGCCGATGGCCTCATCGAACACGATCAGGATGTGCTCGGCGTGGTGTCCCTGGAAAGCGTCACCGTCGCGGGCGGTAAAGCCGTGGGCAAAGTGATCAGGGGCCGATTCGAGCCGAGACATCCTTGGCCCGGGGAACCCCCCGCGCTGACCACGCTGACCACGGACCTCTTTCCAAAGCAAGTCCTGGACCTGACGATCAGTCGGCGCCGTGGTGAGTGTCAGGCCAGGATCGAACGAGTCGAACCACCAGTTGACCAGGCCGCCGCCGAGATGCGTCTTGCCGACGTTCTGGCATGCCTTGACCAGCACGCGATACGGGGGAGTCAGGAGTAGCCTGGCGATCTGCTCCTGCTTTGGCCACCACTCGACGCCCAGCACGTTGCGGGCGTAGCCGCACGGGTCATCAGCGTAGCTCGCGACCTCGGAGACGCCCGTCTCGGCCGCCTGCTGCTCGAGCTCAAACTCGACTGCCTGCAAACGCACGAGGTTCGCGGCGGGCGAGAGCGTCGGCATTTAGTTGGGCGTCGGTAGCACAATGCCGGCGCGCTGCAGGACCTCGTCCACGGGCACACCGAACCGCGCGGCGATGCGCTCGGCCTCCTGGCGCACCCGCTCGTGCTCGTAGACGTCGATGCGTTCGCGGCGGCCCCAACGGTCAGGGAATCTTCGCTCCATGAGCGTCATGGCGGCCTGCCAGCTGGTTGGGAATGCCTTCGTGATAACTCGGACGGCGCGCGCCTCGCACTCGGCGATGGCGTTTTCTATGGCCTCCGAAAACTCCGCGTAATTGCTGTCGGGCTGCTCCCGCCCTTTGGCCCGCCAGAGGTAGAACGTGCTGGCGGCGATACCCGCGGCACGTGCCGCGACCTCAGGGCTGACGCCATCGCGGACCATGCAGACAATCTTCCGTTGTAACGCCGGAGTTAGTTCGGTTGGCCTACCCATCGGGCCATCAGGTCCCTGTGAAGGCGCGCCAGCTCAGCGAAGGCGTGCGGTCCTTCGGGTTGAGCAGCGCGTTCGGCGGACTGTCGACCGAGTCGCCCAGGTGGTATGCGATCATGCCCTCGACAGCGTGGAAGCGCGCGATATCGCGCGCCGCGCGGTAATTCGAGGCAGCCTGGGCGTCCTTCGCTGGGGTTTCGCATTCCCAGCCGCATTCCGATAGGAGCAGCGGGGTCGTGTCGAGGATGGCCTGGAAGTCGTCGATCGCCTGGATGAACGACTCGTGCGCGGGAATTCGCGCATCCGGGGGCTTCCCCACGGTGTACGGGTGAATCGAGAACAAATCGAACATCGGCGCGGGGTGCACGGCCAGCAGGTCCTTCAGGTATTGGGCGTCATTGAATGCGAGCACGCCGCCGATCACGCGGGCCTGCGGGTTCGCCTGCTTGATCGCCGCGTATGCCGTGTACAGCATGCGCGCGTAGGCCAAGGGGTCACGTTTGGGCGCGAAGTTCGGCACCACGTTTGGCTCGTTCCACACCTCGATCATGGATCCGGGTGGCAGCAGGCTGGCGAGGTCCCCCGCGGCTACCGCGTACGCCCACGGGTCAGGCCATGCCCAGTTCTGGCCTGACCCGCAGAGCACGGCCACGGGCGTGGCGTCTTTCCGGGCGAGCATGGCGCAGAGGTCCGTGATCCGCGGGGTGCTGATCGGGACCTCCTGCCAGTTGACGTCGAACCGAAACAGCGTGACACCGGCCGCCGCGGCAAGGTCCAGCCAGGGACCGAAGAAGGTCGATGGCAGGGCTTGACGCCACAGCGGCCGAACGTTCACGCCGAGGTCCATCGCTTACGGCGTGGGGGCGTCCGGGGTGCTGGCGGCCAGGTCGGCGAGCTTCTGGGCGTTCGCCGATGCTTTCGTGGCGATGCCGTCCGCCTTGGTGACCAGGCTGTCCAGCTGCTCCTGGCTCACGGGCGTGCCGGCCGCGATCTGGTCCTTCAGCGCCTGGATCTCAGCCTTCAAACCAGTGAGGTCACCGGCGAGGTTCTCGAAGACGCCGTCTTCGCCGGTCAGGGCAGCGTCGATTGCGTCAAGCTTCTGTTCGAGTTCAGCAACAGTGGCCATCAGGCCCTCCAATGAAGTGACTACGGGCCCGAGGGCCACGAGAATGGCGTCCTGAGCGAGATAGCTCGCCCTGAGCGCTCTGGTGATCCAGGCCCATTGACCTGGCGAGAAAAGAACGAGAAACCCGCCCGATGGCGTGGGGTCGAGCGGCGGAAGGATGACGGGGACTGGTTCGCTCATTGGAATCGGATCGATCCCGCCCGAATCTTGGGCTCTTCTGGATTGTCGGTGACGGCCACGTAGACGTCGACCCGGGTGCCCGCTACGGGCTCGTAGTCGCCGCCTGGGCCAACCAGCAGGCGAGCCGAGTAGATCGGCGCCGCGGGGTCAGTATCGTTGGTTTCCCAATCGGCCGTGATGAAATCGGTGTCGTCGGCGAGTGGGTCGCCGTCGGGGACGAACGCCATCTTGACCACGTCGCTCGTGATATCTACCGCGGCGCCGTCCCCATCGGTTGTCGCGACGGTGCAAAGGACGTACTCGAGGGACTGGGCCGAGCGGGTGAGAGTGGTCATTGACGCGGCGGTCCTGCGCTCCAACGCCCAGCGACTAGATCAGCCGACCATCTGCCCGTGGGCGCGCCAACAGTGTACGTCAGGTCACGCGATGGCGTACCCGCTCCGAGAATAGTTTCGATGACCAGGAAGTTCCACGTGTAATCCCGCGCTCGAGTGCGGCCGCGGGGTGGCACTGCGGTCTGCCAGTCATACACCGGCACTTCACCAGGCGCCCCGTACATGGCGTCCTGACCAACCAACACCTGTGGGTAGCTGAAGAGATACGAGTAGTCCCGCGCGCGCTGCGGACCGCGCGGCGGCAACGCAGTGGCATCGGTGCTTCGGCCTGGCGGTTGCTGGTCGAAGATGTACAGCGGCAGCGATTGCAGCCACGTATAGTCGCGCGACCTGGCGGCCCCCCTGGGCGGGTTGGTCGTGGCGTCCGTGCTGTGGCCCGCCGGCAGTTGATCCTTGCCGATCAGCTCAAGTGGGAACCCGGTGGCCTGGCCGTACTCGCTGGCTCGCTTCGGCGCGCGCGGGACGTTGCTGTCGGAGACCTGTGCCCCCGGCGGCAGCGTCGGGGTGCTGGCCGTGAGGACAATGGTGGTGTTGATACCGGGCTCAGGCAGGCTTGGCGCGCGTGGCCGGCCAGCGGGTGCATTACCCGACAATTGGTCGCCCGCGGCCATCGCATCCTGACCGATGAGGTCAGCGAAGATGAAGCTTTCGAACGAGTAGTCGCGTGCCCGTGGCACTCCGCGCGGCGGAAGATCAGTAACGCGCTGCCCGCACGGCAGCTCCTGGAACACCTGCAGCGCGAAGGACTCGAGGTAGGTGTAATCGCGTTCGCGAGCATAGCCGCGCGGCGGCAGCTCCTGAACGCCACGGCTCGCGGTAAGGGCATCCTGGCCGACGAGCTCGGGCGGGAAGCCGATCGCCTGGGTGTAGTCGCGTGCTCGAGGAGTGGCTCTGGGCGGAAGTTCGGTGAGGGCGGTCGATAGCCCGTTGGGGAGAACCGCGGCGGTTGCCGTCAGTAGCGCAGTGAGATTGACGCCGGTCTCTGAGAGACTGATCGCTCGGGGTCGCCCTGGCGGAGCATTGACGCCGAGCTGCTGGCCCGCGGGGAGCTGGTCCTGTCCTATCAGCGAGAGTGGGAAACTGGCGGTCTGGGTGTAGTCGCGTGATCTCGCGGCACTCCGTGGCGGCAGTTCGGCCGTGGCGATGCGCTGGCCTTGCGGGATCTCCTGGAAGACGGGCAGCGACGCCGACTGCACCCACGTGTAGTCGCGTTGCCGGGGAATAGCCTTCGGCGGGAGCTCGAGCGCTTGCTCGCCGGCCGCCATGCTGTCGTTGCCAATGAGCGACAGCGGGAACGACGCGGTGATCGTGTAGTCGCGGGCTCTCGGTAGCGCCCGCGGCGGCAGCTCGGTGCGTTGGGCACCCGCGGCCATCGCATCCTGGCCTTGCAGGATGTAGCCGAGGTCCCAGTCCCAGGAGTAATCCCGCGCGCGGCGCTGGGCTACGAGCGCTGGGGCGAGGTCGGTAACCTGCTCCCCGATGGGCAGGACGTCCTGACCGAGCAGGCTCGGCAGTGGTGTATCCCACTGACCGATGTCCTGAGAGATGACCGCGCGCCGACTCTGGCGGTCGTATTGGCTACCGAGGTAGTAGGCCACGATCTAGGCGGCTCGGTGTGTACCCCAGCCGCGCCAGGCCCGGTCTTTTCGCATCGGGTGTCTTGCGAGCGTGCAGAACTGCACGCTCGCTACCTACAGCTCCTCGAAGATCAGGTGCGAGGAGACAACTCCGGTGCCGCTGATCGAGTCGAGCACCACCTGTCCGTTCGGAGCCGTCTGCGCCGTAGCCCAGAGCTCTTCACCTGGTGCAGCGACCCATCGGACCACGCCGCCGAACGAGTTCATGGCGAGGTTGAGCAGATGGTTGGTGCTGGCAATCGTGGGCCCCGTGGAAGCAGCCGAGTAGCCCTGCGACACCGACGCCGCCGAAAGTGGGTTGAGCGCCGCCGGGACGACGTCGGTCGGCGTGCTGGCGTTCGTTGACAGCCGCCTTACGGCCATGCGGTTCACGGTGCTGGCGGTCGCCTCACCACCTACGAACGCTTCGACGATTCTGATTGTCGAGGCGGTCGTCGTTCGCACAGCCTGGTATGAAGCGTTGGCCAGGGCGGAAGCGGCATCCGCGTGAGCGACCGGGGTCCAGCCGGCAAGCGCCGTGTTGTATTGAGCCATCAGTAGAACGTCTCCTTATCTTTGAAACGGGCGTCGAAGAGGATCTCGCCCCGCGGTCCGCGCAGCATGAACGGTTGGCCAGAATCGGGGAATCGTTGCGCCAGAGTAACGGCTTGAATGATCGGATTGCACTCGCTGACACAACCCGGCTGATCGCACGTCAGGTGCATGCAGCGCATGCATACGTGCCGTTCTCGTTGACGGTGTGGGTTCTTTACCACAACCGAATTGCAGTGGCAGCACGTGAACGTATCGGCCTCAAAGAGTTGGCCTGACGGGACGTCGGCCGTGCCGGGCGAGGCGCGATGGTCGATCAATAGAAACCCGCCTTGTCTGAGCATAGGCCCCTGCAACTCCCGTCTGAGACTGAGATTGGGTGAATCATAAGGGGTTTAGCGCATCATCGCAGTCTGGCCAGCCGTCATGACCGCTTCGCCTAATCCCACGACAGGCCCCAGTCCCGGGGGGACCGCGGCGGATGCCGCCAGGTTGAGGACGACCCCAAACATGCCCCAGGTGCCAGGAGTACCGGTCGAGCTTGCCGTTGCCGACGGTGTACCGCCAGACGAGCCAGAGTCGGCGTATTCCATCAGCCCTTGCCACCTACCGCCGTCGGCGTCATGCTTACCCGCCAGCGTCGCGGCAGCACCGTTGATATTGCCAGCGCTGAGCGTGGTCCCCTCACCCCAGTCGAGGTAACACCCCACCATCATTTCGCTGGCCGCGCCCGTCGCCGGAGAGACGTTTCCAGAGCTAGGGGAACTGCCGGTTCCCTCCGTCGCAGCGGTTGTATCGACCACCGAAGCTGTCGCCAGACCGGTACCGGCAAGCACCTGCAAGCCGATGTTCGCCGTACCGCCGCCCGTAAACGTAGGGGTGACCGTGATCACTGGCGTGCCCGCGCCACTGTTGGCGCGGACCCAAACGCTGTTGCGCCCCGCATTGGGGGGGTACGTGGTGTTATCCGTGACCGTCGCGGCCTGAGCCGAGCCCCAACTACCGTTGACGCTATCCGACACGGCAAACGTCGGAATAGCAGCCGTACCGTTCGTGGTGAACCCCGCGATTCCCAGGACAATAACGTCCCCGGCCGACAGCGCGGCCCCAAGCGTGACGGTAGTAGTGCTCCCGGAACCGACGGCCGCGCCCGCCCCGTTGCTGGCGTAGCTGCTGGCGCGATATCCCCAGGCCATCAGCTACTGGTCGGTGCAGAACTCTATTGGCCGGGTTACGACCGTGACGACGCCGTTTCGGAAGACCTCGAGCGAGCATGGCACGGGTGTCTGCGTCGGCAAGGGAGTGGGCGATGGCGCGGGTGTATCGGTGGGGACCGCGGTCGCCGTTGCCGTCGGCACGATCGTCGGGGTACTGGTCGCCGTCGGCGTAGACGTTGGCGGCGGGGTGGCGGTCGCGGTGCTGGTCGGCACGGGTGTGGCCGTCGACGGGATCGGCGTCGCGGTGGGCGGCGCGGCCGACACGATCTGAATAGCGCTGATCGTCGCGTTGTCGACTACGGTGACGAGGTTGATCGTCAGCATGCCGTTGGTCACTGTGGTTAGGAAGGTACGGTCGAGCGCTTTATCTCTGCCGCCCGCGGCAACGACGACATCGAAGTTCGTCAACACCTGCGAGCCGTTGATCAGGACGTTGAACACTCGCTGCCCAGCGTTGTACCAGTACATCTCCGCGAATTTCAGCGTCACGGTGTAGTTGCCGTTCGGGACAGGGAACGAGTAGCTCTCAGTCCCGTAGCGCTCGGAGCGATAGAGCGGCTGGTCGCTGGTGCCCGTGATCGTGTTGCCCGTGACGTTCGCCGTGCCGCCGGTGAAGTGGTTGTCCGCGGCCCAGACGTTGCCGACCCCATCGGTGTACGCGGGCCCACCAGTGTTGACCCGAATCGGGACGAATGCGCCAGGCGTCGGAGTTACGGTTGGGGTCCTGGTCGGCGTCGGCGTGGGTAAGCCGGGCAGGGCGCCGCTGTCGTTCGCCGTGAAGTTGCTCAGACCATAGTTGGCCTGACTGCTGATCGAGCCGTTCAGATACCAGCCGATGCCAGGCGCGCCAGATGGAAACATCGTGTCGGTGACGCTGATCTGGGCGACGCCGTTCTTGTAGATCGTGATCGTGGATCCGACCGCGGTGCCCCCGAGCACGTCGCCGTTGGTGCAGCCGACGCCGCCCACGTCCCCGAGCGTCGTGACATTGCCCATCGCGCCATTCCAGCGCGAGATGCCGATGTACTGCGAGCCGTTCGTGTGCAGGCTGCACCCGAGCTCGTAGCCAGTGGAGCTGTGCGCTGACAGGTTGGCCCGTAAGTGCAGCGCGGCCTCGGCGCAGCACCCGGACGGCGCGGTGGTGACGTAGATCGTCGCCTGCGCGGCCTGGTCGTTACCCCAGGCCCCGGTCAGGAGGGCGGTCGAATCGTCGTAGTGGCTGGGGCTGTTGTTGAGCTGGGTGCCGAACGCCTTGCCAGGCGCCGTCTGCATGTCGGTCCAGTCGAGGCTGACCGCGGCGCCGTTTACCCAGTTGCCGCCCTCGGAGATCGGATTCTCAGTCGCCGCGAAGGTTGTCGAGTAGGTCCGTGTCGCGGTGGTCGAGTGCGGCGCGGCCAGAATGCTCGCCATGATCGTGGCGGCCACGATCAGGATGGCGGCTCGCGCTCTTAGGAACGATGCCACAGGGGTTCCAATCGATGGCCTCCGCAGGCAACTTTAGTCACGATAGAACGGGGCGCTGCGGGGAGTGTACGGCACGACTCAGAAGGGGATGTTTGGTGCCGAGTCATCGTCGTCGTCATCCACCTGCTCCATGCAGGCACAGGGATGACGCTCGCCACAGTTCCTGCAGAGCCCGCCGTGCGATTCTCCGCAGCCAGGGCAGTTCTTATCGGCGGCCTTCGGCTGCGGCAACTCCCACCGCGACACAGGCTCGGGTCGGCTGCTCTTGGCGACGATCCGCGCGGCCGCCTCACTGACCGGCGTCAGGCAGTAGACCGATGACGGCGGGTAGAACTGAGTTGAATGCGTATCGCCGTCGACGTCGCCCGGCACGTCGATCCTTAGCATGCCCGCGCCGGCCACCTGCACCGCGCGGACGAATCCGCCGAGTCGGCGGTGGCCCATGAGCTCCAGGATCGACCATTCGGCGTAGCCCGTCTGTTCGTCAGTTGCCACTCGTCACTCCCTGATTGAGCACGCTCGCCGTCACGTTGAAACATCCTGCGCACAGACGCTCCGGCGCGGTCGCGAGGTCGCCGTAGTACGTGTCCAGCCTGGCGCGGCGGGCATCGTCCAGGCCAGCCAGTAGCCGCGTCGTGGTCCGCTCGACCTCCTCGGTGAGCTCCGTTCCGCAGGCTCCGCACAGGGTCGGCTCAAGCATGGGCGAGCTCGCGCGTCGGTTCAGGGAATTCGTCCCGCCAAACAAGGCCCAGCAGGATGCGGCGGACTGCCTGGTGAGTCACGCCGAACTCTCGGCCTAGCGCGACGGTCCCTTCATTTGCTCGTGCGCGGATCTCCCGCACCTGATCGGCGGTCAGCTTGCAGTGTGGGTTGCGTTCTCCAGTCGGCCGTGGTCTTCCAAGTTCACGGTAAGAGTGATCGAGGTTCGCCGACTTGGTTACCAACTCCAGGTTATCCAGCCAGTTGTCGGCACGCTGCCCGTTCCGATGGTTGACTTCAAGGCTGTCCGGGATCGGCCCATGCGCGAGGATCCATACGAGTCGGTGCCCAAGGGCGCTGACTTCTCGCCCATCGACGGTGGCCCGCACTCGGACATAGCCGTCGGCTCGAACGGTCTCAGCGAGCCTCGACGGAAAGACGTGTTTCACTCGACCCGTCCGAGTAAACGTCTTCCTGCGCCAGAACCGACCGTATTGGCCGAGTTCGATTACTCCAATGCGGATCAACTCGATGATTGCCCGCTCCTGCTCAGACACTGACAGCCTCCCGGGCCTTCGGAAATTCATTCCACTCTCTGCCGTCGAGTTCGCGGCCGCCAGTCGCGTGCGTCCTGCCGCCCCACTGCTTGTGGAAGAACGCCGTGTGCGTGGCCTGCGCGCGGTCTCGAAGATCTCGCACCCACTCGAGGTCGATCGGTCGGTGCCGCGCACCACTCTCGCCGCCCGTAATCAGCCAGTCGATGCCGTACAGGTCTAGGCTAGGCAGTGGTCCCAGCAAGGGCTCGGCGCTGATGAATCGCACCACCGCAGGACTCTGGCGCAGGTACTCTGCTCGCCACGCGAACCGATCTAACTCAATCGAGGTGCCGAGCCAAACGTTGGGGAACGGCTGCTGGTCGGTCGCCTGGTAGTACGCGCGGACCACTTCCATCATGCGCCTCGGTCGCTTCGTCAGGACCTGGAACTGGTGCTGCTTGGCAGCACCCATCACGTTGAAGATGCGTCCGATCCACTCGACGGGAACCCATTCGCCAAACAGGTCGGTCATTGAGCAAACAAACACCATCCGCGGCTCACGCCACGTCAGCGGCACGCCGAGCGTCTTCTCATCCAAGCGCACGTCGGGGTTGACGACGCCCGGATATTCCTGCCCACCCCAGCGATGGTTCTGTGTGCTCGCATAGCAGTTGTCGCAGCCCGGGCTGATTTTGCGGCACATCCACCGATTCGGCTGAAAGCCGCGGATGGGGTTGAACGTCGCGTCGGTCCACTCGATTGTGCTGTGATCGCTCATTCGCCCGCGTCCGTCTCGTCCACGGCGACGTCGCCGTCGGGCAGCGCCAAATCCTGGTCGAGCCCCTCGAGCAGCCCGAGCTGCTTGATGTTGGCGCCGACTTCGCGGAGGTCGAGCGACCACAAACCACAGAGCCGCAGCTCAAGGGCGAAGATCTCGGCATCGGGACCGACCACGCGATACGAGTCGTGGTCGTCTGGATCGACCGCGGCCTTGCAGAGCTCGTGCAGGACGGCGGCCCGGATCTGTTCTGGCGTCAGTTTCAGGTCGCGGCAGTGGTCGGCCGCCAGGCTCAGCCAGTAAGCCGGCCGGCCCAGCGAATACGCCGTGATGCCGGTCGGCTTCTGCAGCGCGCCCAGCCGCGGATTCCCGCCCTTCAGGCCGCCGCGGCGCCGCCAGAAGTAGCGGATCGATAGGCCGCGCAGGTGGCCCAGCTCGTCCGTCTCGGAGATCCACGCCTCAGCGATCGCCCGCAGCATCGGTGCGCTCATGAAGTCGGCGCCCTTGAACGCCGCCTCGTACGGCACGCCATTGGCGTCGGCTTCTGGCTCCGCTGGTTCAGGCAACTCGGGCTCGGGTGTGCCCGGCAATTCGGCCTGCTCCGGCTGAGTCTCTTCGACAGGGCCCCAACTGTGTCGGCCGTTGTGGAAATCTCGGAATGTGCAACTGATGCCGAGCGGCGAAGGGGCCTTGCACTGCTCCGACGGTCGCACGTTGAAGCCGTCGGCGTCGGCCACGTACTGGCCGTTCGTGGCTGGCGCCACCGCTGGCGTGCCGTCGGGCATGTTGAATTCCGGCAGCTCCTCCAGGCCCCTGGCCGTGTCGTCTTCCAGTTGGCGCTCGAGTTCGGGCATCGTTGTGGATGCGGATTTACGCGGCATCATCGGGCTCCTGTCGGTGTGAATTCCATGGCAGCGGGGCCGCTGATTCGATGTCGGAGTAACGCGTGCCCTTCCATCGGATCTTGCGCATCCCCTCGGCGTCGCCGACGCCGCTGCGGTTCTTCAGCATGTGGACCTCGGCCAGGCCGCGATCCCGCGTCTGCTCGTCATGCTTCTCGTCTCGGTACAGGCCGAGCACCACGTCGGCTTCTTGCTCGAGTTTCCCTGACTCGCGGAGATCGCTCAGCACAGGCCGCTTACTCGGCCGCTGGACATACTCGCGGTTCGGTTGGACTGGCGCCAGCACCGGACAGCCGAATTCCCGGGCCAGCGACTTCAGGTTCTCGGCGACCAGGCCGATGTTTTCTTCCCGCGAGCTGGTGGCGGTCCCGCGGTCTCGGAACCGCTGTACGTAGTCGGCGACGATAAGCGCTATCTTGCCTGCATTCGAACGAACCTCGAGCGCGTCGGCGCGCAGGTCGGCGGTCGTGTAACGGCCCGTCGGCGACACTGGCCAGAACCGCGAGTCCTGCATTTCGTTCATGACCTCCAGTGCCGACCGCAGCTCGCCGTCGTCGAGCGAGCCCTTCGCCAGGCGGTTGCGATCCATGCCGCGGCTGATGCGCGCGAATCGGTGGGCGAGCTCGACCGCGCTCATTTCGAGACTGGCGAATACCACGGGCCCATGTTCGCGACCGACGTGCATGCCGATCTGCATGGCGAGCTCGGTCTTGCCCGTGCCCGGGGTGGCCATGAGCAGATACAGGCCGCCCGCCTCGAGTCCGAGTGTCATGCGGTCCAGGTCCTGCAAGCCGCTCGACACCGCGGTGCGCTGACCAAGCGCACGGGCCTCGAGGTCATCCCAGAACGCCTTGGCCCAGCGCTCCGGCTCGTACAAATCCTGGCGTCGCCGAGATGGGCGAGCGGCCGTCAACAGCGCCTCAGCTTGCAGCGCGAGGTCCTCGACGTCGACGCCCCGCGGCCAGGCCTTCTCCGCGAGCTTTTGCGCCGCGTCGATGTACCGCCGCTGCGTCGCGGCATTCTGCACGAGCGCCGCGTAGTGCTCGACATTCGACGCTGCCGGCACTGAGAGTCCGATCGTTGAGAGATCGAGCAGTCCGACGCGGCCATTTGCCATGTCGGGAGCCGCCAGCCTGGCGTTGAGGGACGTGTAGTCGATGCCGACATTGCGATGCCAGAGGTCGAGCATCGCCGCCCAGATCGTCCGATACCGCGGCGTGTAGAAATCCGCCGGCGGCAACTGGACCAGCGAGGCGACCACGGTCGGATTCTTCAGCACGGCTCCGAGCACAGCCTCCTCGGCATGGGTATCGTGCGGCGGCAGCGTGAGCTCGTCCGCGACGGACTCCTCGACGGCCATGGCCAACCGTTCGACGGCCATCAGTTCTCGATCCCCGTTTTGTCGATGATCTGCCTTGGTGGAGCGGCATGGCCGTTGGCCGGCCGCGGCGCCGGTCGGTGGGTCAGTTCTCGGCGCAGCCAGCCGTCGACGTAGAGCCGTTCGTTCAGGTTCTTGAATCGGGCCTGGTGATTGAGCGCCAGGTCGATCTCATCTCGCACAGCTTGGGGCGTGCCGTACTGTGCCGCGTACTTTCTGACCAGATCCTCAATGTCCTGCTCGCTGATCATCGTCCGTTCACGCTTCGGCTTTGGGACCGCTGGCCGTTCACCCCCCGTCTGGGGGTTAGGGGGATTAACTTCTCCTTCTCTCTCTGTCTCTGTATCTCCTTCCGCGCTCACGCGTAAAGCCGGGTTGTTCGCGCGTCCATTCCGGGTCAATCGCGAGTCGTTCAAGAGTTGATCAGAAGTCGTTTCGTCGTCGTTCACGTCTTCTTGACGCCATCGTTGCCACTCGTCCCAGTCGTGCATCACGAGTCCTTCGGGAGTCTCATCAATGAGCTTTGCAGCGATCAGTGCCGCAATGTGTTTGGCCGGCCGGCGCAGCACAGCAACGGCTTCCTTGCGATTCTCAAAGCGTCCGCGCTTAGGTTGCTTCGCGGCCGCGTCCAGCAGTTCTACCCAGGTCCGGAAGGTCGCATCATCGAGCTGGCGGACCTTCCCGTGAGCCGTCGCGTCGATCCAGAATCGGAACCACGGCAGGCGCTTAGCTGGCATTGCTGAGCCTCACAACAGGCGCTCCACGAGGCGATAGACGAGGATGTCGGTGCGCGGCTCCGAGGTCCTATCGAGCAACTCAATGTCCGCGCGACGGACCTGCTTGTCATCGATCCACGCCTTTCCGTTGAGTGAATCGGACACCAGTTTTCCGTAGTTGTCCCAGTCACCGCGGCCGACACCCTTCAGGTGGAACCGCAGCCGGAGTCCAACTGGATCCGCGCACGGCTGGAAGTGCGGGTAGGTCGTCTTGAAGTAGTCCGCCAGTCGCTTCTCCGCTTCAACCGTGGCAGCGGGTGTGTAGGTCCGACCGTGCCGCTGATCGAACCGCGGGCGCGCCTTCGGGACGGGCTCGCCCGGGACGCTGAACCAGCAGACGATGGTCGAGCCATCGTTTCGCGGTACACCCACCTTCAGCGCTTCAAGGATCTCGGCAGGCTCGGCGCGGCGACCCGCTTCAGGCGCGAACAGGCACGCGCACCCGGGCACAGTGCAGCGACCGCGACCGTTGCGATGCTCGGCCATGGCGTGCGGAGGTCGACAGGTACAGGTGCCGGCGCGGACCCCGACCATCATGCGGCGCCACCAGCCAGGATCTGCTTCCCCACATTGAGACGGAGCCCAATGCCGTTGTACGTCTTGTCGCGGTTGCCACTCAGGTGGTCGCACCGCCACGTGACGGGGTGTTTATTCGGCCGCGCCTGTTCCAGTTTCCGCCATTCCGTGCACCGACATGGATGCCAGCCGCAGCACGGGCAAAAGTCGGTCATGCGACGTCGTCCAGCAGGAGCGCCTGCATAACACCCTCGGCCATCACCTGGTCGGTCATCACATCGCCGTGCATCTCCGATCCATCCCAACCCTGCGGCCACACTCCAGAACCAATTAGCTCCAGCACCAACTCCAAGGCTCTGCGCCGCGCAGCGATTGTCAGCGGCCCCATACGCATCGGGTTCTTGACCATCGATCCATCCTTGCGCCGCTCGGACCCGTCTTTGCGAAGGCGATACTTCGGCTGGCGCAACTCTTCGTAGAGCGGGCGCAGCCGTTTCAGTGGCGCCAGGTAACTCCACTCCGGGCGGCCGATCAGGTAGTCAAGGGCCGTATCGCGGCTTGCCAGCGGGCATTGAATGCATCCGGTGCGGGCGTTCAACTCCTCCTTCTCATCGCCGCCGTAGACCTCGGCAATCGTCTCTGTCGGGAACCCGAACCGCGGAGCATCGAAGGTCAGCCAGTCCCAGACGTGGCAAACACGCCAGTGCAGGAGCGGCGCGAGCGTGTCGGCCACTGCTTCGCTGGTCGCCTGCTGGAACCATCCCTGGCCGCACTCCGCACCGTCGCGGCTGCAGGAGACGGCGATTCTGGCGTCTCGGGTCGCGCTCTCACCAACCCTGACGCCCGTGATCATCAGGAGCTTCTCGCCCACCTGAGCGCGGAAATCCGCCAGCGCGGTGAGCATCGGCTCGATCTTCAGCTGTGGCGTACACCAGCGGAAGTTGTGTTTGGGCGGAGGCACACCACGACCGAGGATGTAGACGAAGAAGCGATCGTCGATCGGCGGCAGCACGACCTCGGTACGGATCCCGCGGCGCTCGAGCTCGGCCAGTACACCCATGGCCGCCACCTGCAGAGCTGGCAACTCCATGCGAGTGTCGGCGTAGAGCACCTGGAGTGAAGCCGGCGCAGGGATCTCGCCTGTCTCAATCAGATGAGCAACGAGCGTGACGGTCGCGCTGCTGTCCTTCCCGCCGCTGTATGCGATCGCCCAGTGCTTGTAGCGCTCGCCGTAGACGCGCAGAGAGTCGACTGTAAGCGCGATGCTGTCGACCAACGTCAGCCGCTCCGCTTCGAAGAGACTCGGCGATCGGTTCATGCCGCAACCTCGACTCCGGTCAGGCTGAACAGGTCCGTCGTTGGCGGGTGGTGGCGCGCATCCCTCGCGTACTGCACGTACTTCAGCGAGTCGCGGTGGTAGCTTTCTTTCAGTTCGAAGCCGATCGCGTGGCGGCCGAGCTCAACCGCCACCACCGCGGTACTGCCAATACCCATGAACGGATCTAGCACGACATCGCCCGGATTGGAGTAGAGCTTTATGCAGCGGCGGATGACCTCGAGCTGGAGCGGGCAGACGTGCTTCTCATCGTCCTCATCGCCGGCGTTCTTCCAGCCGCCGAGCACGTCCGTTTCCTGAATGTCGACCCATAACCCGTGTGCGTCGCGGATCCATTCCTCCGACGTGACCCAGCCAGCCGGATTCTCATCGGCACGATAGAGCGCCTTGACGGGCTTGCCCTTGCCAGGCTTCCTAAACAGCAGCACGTAATCGTTGACGTACGGGGCCCAGTCGCGGGAGTCGCGGAGTCCAGTGATAAACAGTAGCGAGTGGATTGATTGCGCCTGTGCAACGCGCTGCGGATTCTTCGGGATGACGAACTCGCCCACCCAGTTGAATCCGCCCGCGCTGTACAGGTCTACACAGGCACCGCGGAAGTCGCGCCGGCCCATGTACCCGTGCTGGACCTTGGTCGTCAGCAGCTGCTGAATGTGAACGCACGCGATCGCGCCGTCGGCCATGACGCGCATCAACTGCTCGACATGGAACCGCAGATGCAGACCGAACTGAGAGGCGCGCATGTCGACGCCGAGAGTCCCGCCGGAGTCCAGGTTGTTGCCCACGTCCTCGGTCTTGCCCGAGTACATGAACAGGGCGCCGAACGGGATGGACGTGACGACCAGGTCGACCGAGCCCGGTACCAGATGCTCGGGCATGCCAGTGATGTTGTCCTGGCAATAGAGCGTGGCATCCGTCAGCGGGACCTTCGCCAGATTTGCACGCACCTGCAGCGCTTCAAGGCTGCGTTCGTCCGCACGACTGGAGGCGCGTACGGAACTCCCCTTTTTACGCGGCATGAGCTGCTTTCAGGTCCGCCAATTGCTGGGAGAGCGCGTCGCGATAGAAGCGCTCCTGCATCGCCACATCGTTCAGGAAGCGCGCCTCTTTGCGAGCAACGTTACCCCACATCATGCCCTCCAATTCAGGGATATACGGCTCGTGGATGCGAACCGTCTCGGTCTGTCCAAAGCGAACGGCGCGGCGCTCAGCCTGGTAACGGCGTTCGAAACTGTCGTCGATCCCGCTGAACACCATCGACCGGCAGTGCTGCAGATTGAGGCCATAGCCCGCGAGTTGCGGTTTCGTTATGACGCAGGCGAGGTCGCCGCGGCGGAAGCGCTCGAGGATGTCGGCACGCTGAAGCTCGGTCTGTGAGCCATGCAAGGTTCCGACCTCGAATGCCGAGCCAGCGAGCCTGCGCGCGATGATTGCGCCTTCCTCGTCGAAGACCGTCCACACCAGGACCTGGCGGCCGTCAGCGACGTCGTCGCGCACGAGCTCGGCAACCTTCGCGGGCTTGGCGCTCTCGATCGGGCGGGACTTGCCGTTGCCGATGTACTGAAAGCCGCGGGCGGCCTGCGCGAGCTTGGTCCGCTCCGTCACGCCGAGGCGATCGTCGTCGAAGAGACCGCCGCCCTTGCGAACGATCAGCTCGTCACGCAGGATCCGCTGCTCGGCCGTAATTGGCAGTCGATACTCGTGAGCCTCGGCGGGTGGCAGGGTCGACAGGATGTCGGCGAAGCCGAACCGCGCAGGATCGCGCATATAGAGCGACCAGCTGGCCATGAACGCGTAGAAGGCCTTCTGCGCGTGCGGCTTGATGATGTAGCCGTCGTCGGTCTTGGTGAAGTAGGTCCACAGGATCTCGCCCTCGGTCCGCAGCTTCTCGAGGAACGCAGCCTGCGAGGCATATTCCATCGCCTCGTTGGGCGCGGGCGTAGCCGTGCAGGAGAGTTTGTACGGGATACCGCGGGCGCTCTTGATCAGGTTCCACTTGATGACGCCGCCGCCAGTCTTCAGCAAGCTCGATTCGTCGGCGATCAAGCCGACCAGGTGACGCAACTCTGGCAGGATGCCCGGGATGAACTTCTCGTAGTTCGTGATCCCAACGCCCACGCCTGGCGCGGCGCACCATGCGGCCAACTGCTCACGCGTGTCGAGGCGCTGCAGGGGGAGCTCGTCGCCATAGAACCGCCGCGACTCGGCGGCGTGCTGGCGGAACAGGCCGATCGGGCAGATGATCAGGACTTTGCCGTCCGTACGATGCACGATGTGGCGAGCCCACTCAAGGAAGACGGGTGTTTTCCCGAGCCCGGTATCTAGCCACAGGGCGAATCGTTCCGCCTCGAGCGCGATCTCGACGGCCCATGCCTGGTAGTCGAACAGGTGCGGCGCCATCGGCAGGCCCTGCGTGTCGGTGCGCTGCTGGCCGGTGCCGAGCAGGGGTGCGAACCGCGCGGGCGTGGTGAGCCTGTAGACGTCGGTCTGCCAGTCGTAGGCGATCTGACTCTCGGGCAGCTTCTTCGCCTTCAGGAACGTCTCGTAGCGTGCCAGGTCGAACGGCGCGGTGAAGTCGACGACGGCGAGATTGCCCTCGATCCTGACATTCGTCATGCCGACGCCACGTCCATCGCATCCGCCACGGCGCGCCCCGCAGCGTCGGCCACGTGCTTCCAGACGTCCTGCTGAATGGTGGTCAGCATTCGCCAGGGCGGGCGCGTCGATCGCGAACGCCCGCTACGCCACGTGGTCTCTTCGCTTAGCGGCGCGACGAAATCCTGCCGCTGACGCCAGGCCTCATACAGCCGCTCGGCGAACTCGGCAGTCCCAATCATCAACATGGCGCACTCCCCAACGAAGAGGTCCCGGCCGAAGAGCGTGCGGTCGCGTTCGTCTCGAAACACGGCCTTTCCTTCAGATTTGGGTTTCCTGTCGCAAGACCCAACACTGGCTGCGCTTCACTCAACGGCCGGGGCGTCAACTCACATGTTTCGCACTGCGCCGCGGCTGACCGCTTCCATCGGCCACAAGCGCAGTGAAAGGGCGTAGGGCGACTGGAATGGCGGCAGGCGCAGAACCGCGGCTCGTGAAGCCGTTCCGTTGCCCGCGACGTCATGCCGCCGCTCCAGTCGTGGCGCGGGAGTTGAGAGACGGCATGAGATCGGCGAGTCCAAGGAAAGGGATCACCTTTCTGTGAGATTTACCGTCCCCCAACTGCCGCGTCACGCCACTGCTCCGCGGTCTTCTGCCGCTGCACCTAGGATCGCTCCGACCAGGGCGGCGGCCAGGTTTACACAGACTGCGTTACCGATCTGGCGCGTGATCTGACTCTGGGTGCCAGTGAACTCATACTGTTGCTCACCGTCGTCGAAGCCCATCGCTCGCGCGAGCTCGCGGTTCTTCAGCATCCTGAACCGAATGTCCAGTAGATACGGATGCCCGTCGATCATCACCACACGGCGCGGGTCGACGTCGACGCCTGAGACCGACGTCAGAACTGGCTCGACCAGTCCGTGCTTCTTGCCGGCAGCGGTAATGGTTCCCAGCGGCTCTTCGATCGATTTCGAAGCCCGCGGCGTTCCATCTGAGTTGTCGCCGTTGAACTGGGCGATGAAGGGCTGGACGAGGTTGCCTGCACCGTGGCTGGTGACCGCTGGCAGTGGCGAGTCGACGTCATGCACCCGCGGCGCCTGCCCGTCGCGCTCGCCGAAGTTAGGCGTTATGAACGGCGCGACGAGGTAGCCCGCGCCACGCGTAGTGGCCGTCGGCACAGGATCATCAACCGAATGAGCGCGGACGCTCCCGTTGTCGCCGTTGCGACTCAGCACGAATGGCTCCGCTGTCGGCGATGCAACCGCCAGCCGATCCTTCGTCATGATGGTCGGCAGCGGTTCGTCGATCGACCGCGCCTCGGCCCGCGGCCCGTACGGCACGGCGAGCGGATTCACCAGACCGAACCGATCGTGCGTCGGAATCGTCGGCACCGGATGCTCGACCGAGACGCAGCTGTCGGTCGCCGAGTAGTAGGGCGCCAGCATCGGTTCGATCAGACGGATCCGCGCTGTGGTGGTCACCGCCGGCACAGGCTCCTGGTCGACGCCCTTCGGCGTGTTGTTGGTGTGCTGACCGATCAGGAACGGCGTCGTGAGCGTGATGTAGCCTGCGCCCGCGATCGTCGGCATCGGATCGTCGGTCGGACGTGCCACGCTGCCCGCCTGCTGGCCCAGCACGAACGGCTCGGCGTCAGGCGTGACGAGATACGAGCCACCGCCCGACGTGGTCGTTATGGCCGGCACTGGGTCTGAGTCCGGCGACTTCGCGGCGTTGTTGTTGCGGTTGGCGAAGACGAACGCCTGGGGCTTCTGGCCGCGGCCAGGCGGCACCGAGACTTCGCGCGGGTCTATGCCCAGCAGGTCGATGTACAGATGCGCCAGGGGGCCGCCGAAGCGCGCCAGGCCGCGCGCAATTCGCATGCGCGTCTTCGGTGAGAGCGGCGCCTTCTGATACTTCGGGTCGTCCAGCAGCGAGCGCCCAGGATCGTCCCAATCGATGACCTCGCGTGCGGCACGCCACGGCTTCAGATGGCCGAACATCCCACCGCTGGCGCCGACCTTGGTGTGACTCGGCTCGGGCCACTGGATTGCGCGGCCATCCTTTCGCGCCTGGAGAAAGAAGCGCTCGCGCGTGGTGGCATCGCCGTAGTCGGCCGCGTTCAGGATCCGCCATTGGAACTCGTAGCCGAGCTCCCAGATGTTGCGGAGCCAGGCTTCGAAGTACTGCCGCTTGCGCGCAGGGTCCGGCAGGTCGCAGGCAACTCGCGGCGTGCTCATCGGATCGTGGACGTGCTGGCCAGCGTGCTCCTTCTCCAGTGTGCAGAGTGGGCCCCATTCGATGAACTCGGGGACGTTCTCGACAAGCAGGCAGCGAACGTTGAGCGCCGTGAGCCAACGCTGAATCGCGTAAGCCGACATGCGCAGCTGGTCGTTGATCGGTTTGCCGCCGCGGGCCCTGGAATGGAACCGACACTCGGGGCTCGCCATCAGGAGGTCCAGGCGCCCCTCGGGCACCAGCCGTTCGGGGTCGGCACCGTTCAGGTCTTCGATGAAGTGGCGCGCGCCGGGATGGTTCTGGCGATGCGTCGCGATGGCCGTCTTGTCGTGGTTGACCGCGACCAGGACCATCTGGCCGCCGATCGCGCGGATAGCCTTCTCCGCGCCAGTGGATGATCCGCCAGCGCCGCAGAATAGATCGCTCACGAGGAACTTGCGCGGCATGTCAGAACTCGGCCGTCGCGCCACGCTTGAAATCGACGTGCTGGAGCAGCGTTGTGGTCGACGCCTGAAGTACGTCGGACGCCAGCGGCAGAGTCAACTCGGGATACTCGATGCCTTCCGCGTCAGCCTGTGCAGTCACTTCGATCCACGCCCGCCACAGCGGATGGCCGACCGTGGTCACATCGCGTACTGGTGCCGCGGCCGAACCACGTGAACCGCCGGCCTCACCGGACGGCTCACGTGCAGGTTGCCCCGTTGGGGGAGCGGCGGGGCTGGCCTTCGGCTGATCCGCGAATGCGGTCCCGTCATCGTCACTGCCGAAGATGGCGACCTGTTGCGCCGCGAGTGCCCTGTTTCGCTCAGGGTCGTTGCGCTCTTCGATGATGTAGCCGACTTCGTCTTCGTCAGGCACGTCCTGGCCGAACGCGGCGCGCGAACTCCTCGCGATGGCCCGCTTCTCTGCGATCTCTGGCCCGTAGATGCCGACTGGCGCCGCCTTCCGGCCACTCTCCTTCGCCCTGGCCCGCGCACCGTCGATCTCGGCTCGCCTGACGCAGCCACGCTCCGTGATCTCCCCGTGCGTATGGGTCAGGATCGTGCACTCAACCACGACGTCGTCGGGCTCATAGCCCCAGTCCTCGCGCTCGGTCCGGCTCAGCGGCCGTGTGCGATACCCGCGATAGTCGGGGTTGCGCCGCATGAGCTGGAGGCGGCCGTCGAGCGTGATGAATATCCGCCCCTCGTACAGTGTGATCTCGTTTATCGGGTCAAGAGCCCATCGCTTGGCTTGCAGAAACACCGTGTTCAACTGTGCCGGGGTCGCGTCCTGCAAGCCGAAGCGCGCGCTGATGTTGGCTTTGATTCTCTGTTGCAGCTGGGTGTCGCTGAATTCACGGACGGCCAGCGCCGTGCCGTTGGTAGGTTCGGTAGTGGTCGTCACGGTGCCTCCACGGGCATAACGTCGTCTTCGATCACGAAGTAGCTTCGGGCGCACTTGCCGAAGTCGTAGATCTCGCTGCAGTTGACGTGCTGATCAGCGTCAAACAGCGTGTCGAGTGGGAGATGCCAGGGCACCTCGGGATAGGGGACAAGCACGTACGTCATGTCGGCTCCACCAGAGCGCGATCGCTCCACTCCAGGGCCCCGTCGCGCAGTACTGGCGTGGGGTCGATGTCGGTCCACGAGTAGAAGAGGCGCCCGCCATCGCTGTGGACCTGAACCACCTTCGATTCATAACCAGGCGTTCGCACCCACCAGATGCCGGGGTGCGTCGGCGGATCGGTTGTCCAGCGCGGCCTGATCGGCGCCAGGTGCACCTCAGAGACGGGCCGCGTCCATTCCTCCTCGGGCTCTTCGCTCGAAAGTTTGCCCAGAAACGGGACGTGAGTAGCCGTCAGGCGCACGCTCATGAGCGCGGCACCCGCAGGGTGGGCTTATGCGCCGGCTTGAATTGCGGCTCGGCGTCGGCCAGTTCGACGATGACCTCGGTCGCGTCCTTTGCCACGCGCGCCCAGCGCAGCGTTAGGCCGAGAGCCTTGGCAGCCCTGCCCATCCCGACACGGATGGCACGCGCGGTCATGCCATTGGTGCCAATCCCGTAGGCAATACCGCCTTCCATCTCGCGCACCGTATCTTTGAACATCGCCTGCTTGCGCGACGCGGCCTCGTTGGCGAATGCGCGAGCGCGCTGCTCGGCGGTGAGTTCTCTCAGCTGCAGGCTGCCCATCAGTCCCATCCCCATCGGCGCACCGTCAACCACGTGTAATCGCCGTAGCGGCGCGTAACGGATGGATCGCCCCATACGTCGACCCACCCTCGCCAGTACCAATCCCCGCGGCCGCGGTCGTGACAGACAACCTGTCGCCCGTCGGGGAACTCCAGCACCGTGCCCATCGGTATCCAGTTAGAGCACGCCGCGGCACCCTCATGAACCATCGCGCCGTCGGCCATGCGGCCGGGCAGCGAATACCACGTGACCCGCAGAAACTCCTGGCGCTCACCCTCGGCGTGGACGGGCGCGACACAGATCGCAAACGCCAGGAGCGCAACCCACACACCGAACAATGTCCAGAAGCGGAACCCCAGCGCCATGGCCTACAACTCGTCCGGCTGAGGCTGGCGTGGCTCCTGGCGTTCGATCGCCCGCCTCACCGCCAGATTCGGCGACTGCTTGAGTTCGGATTGGACGGCCGCCCGAGCCTGGGATAGGAGCGCCGCCACCACCAGCCGATAGTCGCCCTCTCCAGGCTCAGCCGTGACCGTAACTTCCGCCTTCTCGCTGCCGTAGTTATTGTCCGAAACCGCCTTCGTGAACGTCACGGTGACCGTGGTCGGCGTCATGACGCAGCCTTCTGCTCGGCCAGGTTGTTGATGGTCTCGGCCCAGCCTTCCATCGCGCGGCGCTCCGCTTCGACGTGGGCAAAGCCGTGGACATCGAGGGCGTGCATGACGTCCAGGTCGGAACCGGGGTAATGCTTCGTGGTGATCCGTACAGCACGATCCCTGGTCGGGTGGTCCTCGATTTGAATGCTGGAGACGTCACCCCTGCGGGCAGCGCTGTTCGATCGCCGCGTCTCAGTCAGAAGCTCGTCGAGCAACAAGGCGATGCGTACCAGCACGTCGTGATCCGATCGCACCGGCACGCGTTTGCCGTGGGCGCCGTCATCGTTGCTAGCCAGGTCGTCAATCAGGTCGGTGAACGCTTGCTCGGCAGCAGCGGCGCGATCGGCGAACTTCTCGCAGTCGGGGCAAGGCGTGGGGGCGGATGGCGCGGGAGCTGCATCGATACCCGATTGCAGCGACGGTTGGGAGGTGGGAGGCGT